>Ga0307512_10002670_pt1 | contig 21961 bp, 17 predicted proteins | sample 14_EM_MG_FD_200267 | JGI IMG/M metagenome (GOLD analysis project Ga0307512, IMG submission 200267) | Populus trichocarpa ectomycorrhiza microbial communities from riparian zone in the Pacific Northwest, United States - 14_EM | ecosystem: Host-associated > Plants > Roots > Unclassified | place...
ATTTACCAACTTCACTAAAAAAAAAAAACACAACGCCGTTGACATGTCAATTCACTCGGAGACTACAATGCTGCTTCGCGAGATGGAGGTCGTTTACCGGTCCATCACATCATATCAACCCGCAATCACAAAGCCCCCCATCTTAGACTCGTCCTTAGACACCGAAGCCAATCATGATGACCAGCATTTACACGGACTGAGGCCGTTTCTCGACGCAGTGAAGCGAGATATAGACGTTGTCAAGCAGGTGCCCCTCCCCCGCGCCTACTTTAACTGGCCTCGCAGATGACCCGCCCCTTCACAGTAGTTTCTTGCGGATCCCGACGCCGCCCTCTTACCGCCGCCCTCGACGAATGCGCCCTACCTCATCGCCGTGTGGAAAGAAGTCCTGTCATCCCCACCCCCCATAATCGCGATTGGCAAGACGTTCAGCGAACGATCACAGGTCACGACCGACCGCAAGGCGGGAAAAAAAGAGGCGCGCGCGCAAAATCCCGGAAAGACCACCACGGGTGTCAAGGTTGACGTTGTCGCCGATAATGGCCATACTTGGATCCGTGTCAACACGCACGTAATGCCCCCTCCTGTGCACGCCCTTCGTGTGATTTCTAATATTTTTCTCTCCCTCCATTCCTCGCCCCCGCAGTGCGAAAAATTCGAGGCTGCTGGCAGAGTTCCGCGAAATAGACTCTTATCTCACAGACTCCGACGGCGAGGGTGACTCCACATCTCCTGACTTGGCTCGTTCACCACCAGCGCGAAAACATGCGGAATTTGACAACAGTCTACTGCGCACGGCACGCGCGCTTCTAGCGGCCGCGCTAGATAACCCAGTCCTAGGTACCAACACCCCACCGGAGATCGTCTTCCGCCTCACGCGAGTAGACCCTGACGTCACAGATGAAAGCGGAAATGATCCAAGGATCGCATTGACAATCGAGTCACTGCGTAACATGGGTCTCTCAATACAGTTAGGCGAGCGCGGCGCGATCAAACAGCTCGTGGATTCTGCACCCGTGTTACCAAGCCCTCCTGCACTCGTCCCGACGCATCACATCAACCTCGACCTCTCCATCCTGATCGCACTTGTCTCGGATCTCACCCACGCACCACTTCCAGCGTCCGTGGAAGCAGCGCATGAGCGCTTCATACCCTCCGCAGCGTACGTGGAATGGAAGCGTTCGCGCCTCCGTGCGAAAAGCGGCGGCAATAATGACAACAGCACGAACGCGGATAGGGAGGACGCCGACGATCCCTTGGATTCCTCCCAACACTCTCGCGCGCTTGCCGAGCAGCTACAGCAGGAAATGCGCAAGGGGATACTTCAGGAAATCCACGAGCGCCTACTACACTCTCCCCGGGGGAAATCAGATGCGGAGGGCCCCACCCACGATCCCGCACTGCCCGTCGAGTTTTGGACGACGCCCGAGGCGCGGGACCGCTTCCTCCGCATCGTCGCCAAGATCGGCGGGCCAGCCGAAAAGCGCCGTGCGAGCGCGCTCTTCCCCTCCTTGGCGGTGGATGGTGGTGGTGGCGGCAGCGACTTCTCTTCGCTAGCCGAGCAAGAAGCGGAGTACTGGGCCGATTCGCGCTACCCGCGTGCTTTCCTCCCCTTGCTGCCCATCCGAGTATTCTCCACCCCCGAGCCGTCCAGCCCACCAGCCCCCAAGGAATTCTTCAACGCGCTCGAGGCAACGTGTCGTACGCTGCTCGCGGCGGGCGGCATGCCACACCCGCGTGTGCTAGAGTCCAAAGTCGCGGGCGAGCGCGAGCGCGGGGGAGAGGGGGAGGGAGAGGGAGAGATTCGGCGTGCGTCGGTCGTGCGTACGAACGTGCGGCTCACGACGCACACGGTACAGAGCATGCTGTGCGGCGCGGCGCGCGGATGGACGACGCTCACGGCGAACCGGGCTAGCGTCAAGGTGATGCTGCGGGAGGTGAAGACGCGTGTGTACGGCATCGACGTGCGGGGTCGAGGCGCTGACGCCGTAGATCACGCGGCGGCCGCGCTGTGGGTCATCGATCCGAGGAGCTTGGCGGAGGGGATGAGGTCAGACGTTGTCAGCTCTGCACCGGTTTAAGCACCACAGGGAGCACTTACATATTTAGTTTGGGTGGGGTAAACGTCGGCTGTAATTATTGCCTTCGTTCCTCGTGACGATGTGCTTTGAAATTCGAGATGGAAAAGTTGCACCCTCATTCTCACACACCAAAACAAAATGTCAACCGGGTGCTTATGATCGGATTACTGTATGTGCTTGACGTGTCCTCATGACCTAAATCGCTCGTCTTGGCTTGAGAAGGGCGGATATGTGCCGCCACACGGATTCAAGAGTGATGAACGTGGCTAACGAACACACGCAACTTCGGGGGGTCTGGATCGGTGCAAAGGTGAAGATAAAACGTCGGATTAGGCAGTGAAGCGACGGCTTCATGCAATGTATATTGCTTATCGGGCCATCCACACAAATCCGGAAATGAGGAACGTTCAGTCACACAACACAAACTTGGTGGTTCGCATTTCGTTTCGCTACTGTACTTCACTTCCGTCTGAAAGAACCAGGCTGCACCAAATCCCTCGTGCATCTTTTACCGTTCTAGTAACCCTCAAGTCTTGTGACCCTGTATTGCTGTGGCTGTCCACGGAAACAAACGCTCACGCCTATCCTTCCTTTCTGTACAAGGAACGATCCGCAAAAAGGGTCAGGACCAGGACCCAAAAAAAAATGGATTCAGAGTTTCATTTACGAGCGACGACAACGACAACAGCAACGTCGGGCGGCGACGCGCATCCGCCCCGAATCAAGCCACCACCACAATCGGCGTCCATCTCTGCGCCGTTCAGTTATTCGCCAAGCGATGACGAAACCGATGAGAATCTCCTCGTTCTCCTCCACGGTCTCGGTTCGCACCGTCCCTTCTTTCCTTTGTTTTCTCGTTTTCAGGATGGATGGGTGAAAAAGACCGTCCTCTTTTTTTTTTAATTTCTCGCCTGTCAATCTTTTTTCTTTTCCAATGAATTTGTTTGTTATTCAATAGGAGACACGCACGTCCCCTTCAGCAAACTGGGCCGTTCTTTCAAGCTTCCCCAGACAGCCACGCTAGCTCTGCGTGCACCAGAGCAGTACGTCACATCCATAACACCTCATCGGGCTTTTCATTCATGATTTAAAACACCCCTTCCCCTACTCCCCCCTCGCCCCCTTGTCCGCGCCGGTGTGCACACAAAGGATACCATATCTGTACGAGAACGCGTTCCAGTGGTACCCTTCCTTCGACGCGCTCGGCGACCTCCTCGCGCGCCCAAACCCAACCACGGCGATCGACTACATCGCCAAGGTGCTCGAGCACCTCGTGAACGACTGTGGATGGCCCGCGCCGCGCATCCACCTCTTTGGCTTTGCCCAGGGCGGGAGCGTCGCGGCCGAATCCGCGCTCAACTGGTGGCGGCGTGGTCTCCAGCAGCAGGGACAACAACAACAAGAACAAGGGCAAAATTTTGACGGCGCGTCGTCTGTGCAGCCACTCGGCTCGGTCGTGACCGTCGGCGGTCCCCTGCTTTCGTATCCTACCCTGTCCGCCACCTGTCCAACGCCCACACTGGTATTTCGCCGTCCGCCACCGACAGAGCCATCTCTACCAGGTGACGCCCTCGCGGCTTTCAGAAAAGGGTTTTCGAGGGTCATTGACGTCAAAAGAAGCGGGGAGGGCATGCCCCGCTCAAAGGACGAGTGGTATCCCGTCATGGAACTTTGGAGCGAGCGGCTTGGGCGAAGACAGTTGGATGGGCTCTACGAAGTGATGACTGGGGGATCTTCAATCTGACATTGACATGGGATATTAGCCGAGTTGTAATCTACAGTATGACGTGCTATGAATAAATGAGGACATGTTGCGTACGTGTGGTAGGTGAATGATGGCTACGTTATTAGGGATGGCGTCCCCGGGATAGCGCCCGTCAGGGAGAGCAACTATGGCCACTATAAAACCGTATGAAAAGGTGCGGGTCTCCATAGAAGCTAAGGACACTATTGAGATCCCCAAATATAGTCGCCCTCGACTATGCCTGACTTGAAGACCGCAAACTGGCAATAGGGCTAGCTGTAGGTGCCAATAAACCTTTCCTGGGAACATTATGTGTTATCTTCGGCGGAAGCACTGGCGCGTGGATGCATCGATGACCTTGACGTTTTACGCCCTGATTTCTTGTACGGACCTCGCTTCCGTCCTGTCATGAAGGACCAGATTCGTCATTCATCCACTCAGTTCGTCGTAGCACGTACGATTTCCCGGTTTGTTCCCATCAAAAAAGTTCGTACTCTCCAAGTCGTGGAGTGACGTCATTACAGGAAGTTCGGGGACATCACTCGTGATGTCGCTGGAACCTTGCTCGGAGAGTGAATACAATATTAATGACAAGGGAGAAAGCCAATCCGACGAACCTGGGCGTGAGCCATAGATGGCCTCTAGGCGCGGTCTCACATTCCGTATGATACTGATGTAGTACTCCAGATCAGTCTCCTCTTCACACCTATGATTGAGACGGACATACTCGCCATCGACCAGCCCACTGGCACTGACAATGTTGAGAACACTCTCCCAGCCAAGGGGATGGCGTCGATGATGCGTGCTCTTGTCTACAACTGGAGTATGAGATGCCAATGCCGATAGGATTTTCTCCAGGTGAGACGAGGATACGTCAGCCAAAACGCGCAGAGAAGAAGGGGGCAATAGCGCTTCGACTTGGTCTTCACTGGGCACGTTCAAGTCTGAAGAGGTGCTTGCAGGGAGCTCGCTCGAAGTCGACAAATCAGAAAGTAAGGCCTGCTTGGCAAGCGACTGCACTTCATCTTCGAACTTCCACTCGGGGATGTGAACGTCCTCGGCAAGAAGAGGCCATCGAGTCCAAGTATTGCGCGACGTTTGAGAAGTACCCAAAGCTGGCGAATGCCCCTTTTCTTCGACGAGTGCAACCCCCCCATGGACTACATGCGATGACGTGGGAGATTCGTGCCGACCCATCTCTTCTTCGTTAGCAAGGGTAGCATTCCGTGACGGCCCAGAGTCTAGTCGAGTGAGTTGTGTAGTGATATCCAGCGCGTCTGTGACACGCAGGACTCGAAGTAGGGAGGCATACTCGGATATCTCTGAGTGCAAAGCTGCGGGGATTCTCTTCCCTTTTTTCCGCTTTCCCATGTTCTCGCATCGTATTGCGTCACTTCAAAAGACAAAGTGGACAGGGTTTCCAGGGCACGTGGACGTGTGAGTTGATTGGTCATATGCTATACAGCTTCACCAGCCTCAACTCCCGAGGACACCACTCACGGTCCTAAGTGCTCTCTTCACAAAGTCAAGTCATGTATGTTGTCTATTCTCTTCGCCTCACTCTTCTCTAACTGTCATTTTCCAGCATGAGAGAGAAGTGGAAGAAAAAGAGATCTCGCAGACTCAGACGTAAACGCCGAAAAATGCGTGCCCGTTCCAGTGCGTGTGGTGGATATACACCCCTTTGGAAGCTCACTCACCATCTTACTCAGAGTAATGGCCAATTGAACTGCCAAGTGCGCAGGTTAAGGTGTCGCCGTCTTTCAGAGGCGGGAGGGGGCTGCTCCATACCTACTTTCCCATCCGTCGTGATGGCTGCCTTGACCACATTACTTTGCTGCATGCCTTGTATGTCCCGCAGCAGCACTCCTGACTGTCAAGCCGGGTTGGGGAGGTTAATTGGACAAAGTATTTTGTATCACGTATAACAACATCGTGGTGTATCCTGTTGTGGTCCCTGTTTTCTGCGAGAAGCCCGATGTGAGAGATCGAGATGTGCTGAGCATTTTTGGTTCACTTCGCCCGTCTGCAACGTGTTTTCGTATTTGTTCTGCATCTCTGTCTGAGATAGTTCCATACACAATACAGCACGCGCCCTCACTCTGCGTGTTTTGATCCGCACCGTCATTCTTGCCCAGGTGATTCAAATTCTGTGAATAATAATGGCAGGATGTTCCCGTTACCCAATCCCCTTCCAATGTCAAGGCTGAGGTGGACATCCAAGTGATATAGATATTAGCGAAGAACATTGATGAGAGAAGTCGTCTCACGGTGAGTGCCAGCCACAGTGCTTTGTGTTTGGATCGGGTTTACAATTTGCTGCATAAAAATCCTGCGACATGTTTCCACACTTCGCGCTGGTTCTCGGCTAGAGCCTCACTCGGTGAGAACCGTCATGCACAAACACAATCTTCGTCTCCTGTGGTTGCTTCTTAGAACCTGTCGTTGAATTCGCCCACCCACGAGGTCGCGTGGGAGTCCGACAATAATGGGAAACTGTCCACCACACTTCTCAATCACAGCACTCTGTAGTAATTCTCGTGCTCACATGGTCCCCCACGTGCTCATCAAGAAGCCCGGCTTTGTCCCAGTTATTTTGTCTACAACAGCACGCTATCTCGCCTCTTAAATGATCTAGAAGCTAAGTCAGAGCCATCTTCCCCACGAGGAAAGGGATAAGGACCTTCTAGCCTCTTCTCGAAGTTTGCAAACCTCGTTTCAGTGCCACGTATCTCAAGATGGCGATACGCATGCTCTCCGTCGGGTCGTGCAGATCGGCGATGTTTGTCACGGCGGTGGAATGGCGAATCTGTGCGGAAGAGTTGATTGAGAGTCAGTCCAGCAACTCCAGGTTCAAGAAACGACGCTAACACCACCCTCTCCGGGGTCGCTAGATCGAACGTTTGGTGAGGCACCGGCACCGACCTGTGCTCTCTCTCTTTCTAGGCGCCGCTTGCTTCTCTGGCGTTGGCATCGTTTCCGTATAGAACTATCTGAAGCACCCTGGCAGCAGCACCCCCCCCCCCCCCAACTCCCTGGCTGATGGCCTCACGAACGCTGCTTACCAAGGGGCTGTTTCAATCAACGTCCCATTGCACAATTGTGCACCAATCCCGATGCCCTCTCTTTCTGACAGAATCCGACTTTCATCGTTCGGGGTCCCCAATCTGTGGAACCCGAAGGTTTAAGACCACGATCCAATTTTCACCTCGTGGGCACCTTATTTTCACCAGCTAACAGAGAATCTCGGTTTGACCGCCCAAATGCCGTTACCCTCATCGTTTAAAATACCTGACATAGGAGTGCCCTCCCCAACTTCGACTTGGGCAAGGTTTTTTGCTCACCTCCATGCTCCTTGGAGTCTGTCTCGTCCTCCTGGCCGGTGCTTTTGCTGCACCTGTCGACTCCGACCCTTGCACCCCGATCGCCGGAGCTCTCTTTGCAAGTCCTTCAGATATGCTGGTTTGTTTGAGGTCTTTTCCATTCAACGAGACCCTCCGACAAAACGTATTGAGCGCTGTGTCGAAAGTTTTCAACTTTTACACCTTCGATGATTACTATCCAAATTCCAATCCTCCTTTCACAAATCACGTCAATATACGTGCAGAACTTCTCCGGATAAACTCCACATCGTATGCCGTGAGTTGGTACGTCTGACAATATCACTAATACTGCTGATGCGTTCTCCGAGTCCTCCAGACGGACTATGACTTTAACCTTGACTTGTATGATTTCATCAACCAACTGAATGACGGTCACACCCGTGAGTGGCATCCCTTAGCGACGCATTGACCGCCTTTATCGCCGCTGTTGTAGTATGGCTCCCTCAGTGTTACGTGACTTGGGAAGCCCTGCTTCCGGCTCCTATCGTTTCAATACTTGTTGATGGCGTGGAAGGCGTGTACATTGCTCCCGATGTCCATGAGTTTATATCCTTGGTTCCACGTGGCTTTGCCAGCTTCTACTCATCAATCGGCTTCGATTGGCAGCGACTCGCAGGCGCGCGAGTCCTTCAGATCGAAGGCATGGACCCGTATGACTACGTGGACCGGGTCGCGGACACGGTGACCGGCAATTACCTCGATCACGGCGTCCGGGTGAACAGCGTGTTTACTGGCTATAGGCTCTCCGGCTCTTCGTTCTCACAACGGTTCGGGGACCTGGCTGGGAGGGTGTTTAATCCGATCGAGAACCTGACGTTCCTATTGTTGCCCCACGGAGCCGCTCACGAAGAGACCGTCACAGTCCCATTTTTGAACGTGTTTATGGGGAACAGTTTTTCAGACCGGGACTCATAGTGGGTCTTCCTTATTTTACGGGTGTTCCCATCGTTTCAGCGTCCGTCACAGTTGGGCCAACAACTGCGCTGCTAATGCTGGTACGAATGGTGTGGATAAGAGATCGACATCCGATACTCTCCGATCCCTTACCAAGCATCGGGCCAAGGGTGTCTTACGTTCGCCATCAAATGCAGTTGGATTACCGTCCCAATACCAGCCGACCTTATCACCGGTGAATAGCAATGCTATTGATATGGTTTCATATCTCCTTCCAGACGGCATCACAGGAGTCGTGAGCTGCCCTACGATTTTCACAGCCGTCTTGTTGACTGCCAGTAGCTGTTTGTAGGATCCTTTCAAAATGATGATATTAAACAATTCCAAGTCGATGTGGTCACCACTATCACTTCCCTCAAGTCCGCAGGAGCCACGCGGCTTCTCATAGACCTCACCAACAACCCTGGCGGGTTCATCTGCGAAGGCCTTTTTTTGCACCAGTACTTGTCTGGACTCGAATTTGGATACCCGTAAGGAACTTCGATTATTTATTCGGGACTATCACCTGTTTACGCAGACGACTGAATTCTAGCGGGTTTCAGAGCGCAATTCGGGCCAACACCCTTGCACAGAAGATAGTCAGTCAAGTTATAGCTCAAGGCATAGACGACAATGAGTCGTTCTACGCCCCGGAGCAATGTTCGAATTCCGTCAAACATTCCTGAGCCGCCGAGTCCTGATGTTTCCCAGGGGCGTTCGTCAATGATACCGTATTCCCCAACGATTTCAACTACGTCGACCCACCAGTCCTGGTTACTGTCAATGGCCGACAGGATACTATGTCCCGGCGCTTCTATGTGGGCAATCAATTCAGAGTCACTGCGTGCTGTCTTGACGGGCTTGTCCTGACTCAGGACGTCTGCCCATTCTTTTCCTCGGTCCCAAGCTTACCTCCATTCGATCCGACTACCATGGTTGCCATCGGTACTCATCTTGTCGTGGCTATTCATGCACACTTTCGTTGACTCTTGGCTTCAGTGACGAATGGGAACTGTGGATCGACGTGTGCCTTATTTAGCACGCTCATGAACGAACGCCATAACACGACAACTGCAGTATTTGGAGGGCGCCCAGGTCACAACATTGAGTTTAAGGGTAACGTCCCTATCACATTTCGCATCGCTCTTCGACCAAAATGAGACCATAGGCATGGCTGGATATCAGGTCTTTGAGTGGACAGACCTCGACTCTGAGATCAAAACCGCAGGGCTTAAAAGTGTAAGCTCATCGTTCAGTGCTATTCGCGAGTATCACTCAAACATAGGATAAATAGGACCCCTTAGCCCCACCTGATCTGTGAGTGCGTTGTACATCCTGGTTACCCCCATTTCATCAAATTCCGGCAGTTTAGTTTCTGCTAATATACGGTACGGATTTCCTGGAGCCTCAAGTCACTGGACGGTCATTGACTTTCTCTTGCTTGTAGTCACAATTGGCGGACTGCATACAGTTATCTAAACGAGGATATACCTATTGGTAAGGAATCAATACTCCTGATATGATCCCAGAGACGTCATTCCAGCCTGCGCATTTCAGCATATTATTCTGAGCCCCCGACTCGTGAGTCAACACCCGTGCGCTCCGGCTACCTAGATCTGAAACACTTATGGACAGTTCGCTTCCCATACACTATCGACACGTATAATAATCCTCAGAATCTCTGGGAGTTTGCGTAAGTAGAACGCTAGCAGACATGAAAAATCTGTGTTAAAGATTATGGCAGAGCTCGGGAGATCTTCGGCTAGACGTGTGGGTTCTTGAGATAGATGGCATCGGATTTTTTGTATTATCGAAAACGATCCATTAGGCAATTTGGGCGTCCTGCCATGCTTACAACCTTTCCCTGTATAGCGATATATATTTCGGTTCATTATCTATACATTCCACCCACAGGTACTAGTGGTATGCGCTACTACGATATGCTCTTGTAGCGAGTGATGGAAGTGCCCCAGGCAGGCCTGCCTAACGACGGGTGTAATACCGTACTAGTCGATATCCACCGCTGAGACCGAGGTTACGCCTGAGTAGGTTGACTACCGACCACTGACTCCAGCTGGATTAATGAGAACGTGCTGGCTGACACCAGAACGGCCGAGTCCGCTCTTCGGAGCCCCGACGTCGTCCAGATTCCGGAGCTCTCGGGTGGCGCTTGAGCAAGAGATAAAAAGCCGGGGTGCCGCGCGCAATTTGATCTATCTCCCACGTCTGCTTCACACCACTCATTTTCATCTTTTGGATCTTGCGATTTCTGAAACATGGGTATTCTCGATATCGTCCCGGTGCGATTCACTTCCTGATTCTGTCGGATCCCGAGTTTTCCCTGATACATATAATCTGTGTGTAGGCTGGCGTCATCACTGGCGACAATGTCCGCAAACTTTTCGAATATGCAAAGGAACATAAGGTCAGATCGGGCTCGAATCGACATTCCGAATGTCATGCTAAGCAATCCATGATGGACCACTTCAGTTTGCCATTCCTGTACGTAACCATCGTCTCCCGCATGGTCGTCTATTAAATTTCCCACATTGCAGGCTATTGTAAGCGAGACATCGATCTTATCGCATTTGTATACGTACGCTCAAGCTGCCGTAGAACGTGACATCATCTTCCACCGCGAACGCATCGCTCGAAGCCGCCCGGTTAGCAACCCATTTCGAGGTCTCTCTCTCACTCACGTCTGACCTCGATGCAGCGATATCAAGTCGCCGATCATTCTTCAAGTCTCGCAGGGCGGCAGCGCCTATTTCGCAGGAAAGGGTTTAGCCAACGATAAGCAACAAGCCTCCATTCTTGGTGCCGTCGCTGCTGCGCACCACATCCGAACTGTTGCCAAGGCCTATGGCGTGTACGCCCTGCACAATTCTTTGCCCCTCTTGACTTACGAACTCTATCGATAGTCCGGTGGTCTTGCACTCTGATCACTGTGCCGAAAAGCTCCTCCCTTGGTTCGATGGCATGCTCGAAGCCGATGAAGCATACTTCAAGGCCCACCAAGAACCCCTATTCTCCTCCCACATGCTTGACCTCTCTGAAGAGTCGAAGGAACATAACATCGCGACGTGCGTCAAATACTTCAAGCGCATGGCGCCTTTGGGCATCTGGCTTGAGATGGAAATTGGTATCACCGGTGGTGAAGAAGACGGCGTTGACAACACCGGCGTCGACAACAACAGTCTGTACACGCAACCGGAGGACGTGTACGACATACACGCTGCACTTTCTGCAATCGGCCCCAACTTCAGCATAGCGGCAGCGTTCGGGAACGTGCATGGTGTTTACAAACCGGGAAATGTACGGCTTCACCCCGAACTTCTCGCCAAACACCAGGCATATGCCAGAGGAAAGATTGGGGGAAAGGAAGAATTGCCTCTGTGAGTATCGGGGTTATTCGCGTCGCTTGGCCTCGCCAAACCCAATGTGTCCTAGCTTCCTTGTCTTCCACGGCGGCTCAGGTTCTACCAAGGAGGAAATACAGACCGCTGTTAATAACGGTGTTGTCAAGATGAACGTGGATACCGGTCTGTACCGATTGATGGACTAGCATGTGATAGCTCTGACGGCGCTGCAGACACCCAATTCGCATATCTTTGCGGCATTCGGGTAGATATGACCCCGCTTGTACTATTTTCCGGCTGAGGTTGATGGACTATGTCTAGGACTTTGTCCTCAAAAGGAAGGATTACCTTGGTTCCCAGGTCGGTAACCCGGAAGGCGCCGATAAGCCTAACAAGAAGGTAATATTTGGTTCTACGGGTATAGATGTAGGTCTGATCACGATGTCAGTTCTATGACCCCCGTGTCTGGGTCCGTGAGGGAGAAAAGACGCTCACCGAGCGTGTCAAAGTCGCGTGCCAAGACCTTGGCAACGTAGGTAAGTAGAGACTTTACTCACTTTTTCCCAACCATCGCCAACTGTCGCATGATAGACCGACTGTGATCCCATTGCCAATTGTTCCCCTGGTTCCGGCATGAAATTTGTGATTATAATAACTGGATACAATGTGGGGTTGGAGTGCAGAAGGTCTATTTTTGTAGATTCCGAATTACCGTATTTTGTGGGCTTGACAAAACTGTCCAGTAATGAAGTATTCGTAGGCCCACCGAGCCAGAGGACGAGGCACGTCACGTGTATCCTGGGATGATAAATCATCCTCCCCAAACACGCTTCGCTTAGTGAAAAAAAGCACGAATCACACCCGATGAAAAAGAATCGAAAAGCAATGACGAGAGTGGGATTCGAACCCACGCCCCCGAAGAGACCAGATCCTTAGTCTGGCGCCTTAGACCGCTCGGCCATCTCGCCTCCCAAAGTGAATCATTACATTGGACCAATAGGGACAGCGGAGTCGTGTGGGACGGCTACAATCATAACGAGAACACCAATGCGCATGATACCGACACAGTTTGCTGCAGTAAGGTTAGAGTGTGTGTACCGAGGCTCTGGTAAAAGTATAAATACCAGCAAAGATCCGAGACGCGCTATCAATCAGTATCAAATGGGTCACAACACAGCATATCGAAATAACTTGGAAGATGATGCATGATGGCCCATCATGAGAAGGGTATCGACGGTACAGGAAGGATCTCGGCCTATCCGCTACGAATATCCGAGTCTAGCCTGCTTCCGAACGTCCAGTTAACCTTATCTGTGAAATGACAACACGTATGTCACTGAGCTAGCGAGTGGGCATGACTTGCGTGTGGGCAAAATCAGTATTCATTGACCCCGTCTCCTCTGGTTGCACGAACGTGTGCCCTGGTTGCATCGCGAGGTCAATGAGATCCACGTCCAGATTTTCGGCATCATAAAAGGAGTCATCGTCGTGACTGCGTTTTCTGCCAGCATCGCAGGCACATGCAAAACCCTCCGCCTCCTACTTCTATATATCCAGAACTCAGTATATGCCAGTGAACTAACGCAGAGAAGCACGTGTTGGCGTACGAGTATCACAGGCTGAGCAGATCGGATTAGACTACCTGAAATAGAAAACTGCTAATTAAGCACAAGTTACTTCCTTTGAGACTCGGAAGAACCACCCACAAATGCTGATGCAGATCCAAGTGCAGCAGTCAAATTCAGACATGGGTACTGTACTTGGTGGAGGCGGCTTGATTGAAGACGCACTTCCCGACATCGTCACTGACCATAAGCGGATGAGAATCTCATCGCGTCTGTCGAGCTTTCCCGAACTCCATAATATCCAAGGCCAGCCCCTGCCAACCATCTTGGAATGTAGTATGACACAGTTTTTGGATACCTCCAGACTGTGACGTGTGGTTAGACCTGCATGGATTACTGTTGCGGAGAAGGGGTACAAGTAGGAACCGGAGGGAATGCAAGTTCAGCCTGAGTCTGGCACTGGCAGCTGCCAAAGTAGTGCCTGATTTCGCCCCTTCGGAGTTACAATTGAATAACCATCCTCGACGTGCCTGGTCGGGAATTCAGCAGGTTCTTTTTTTTTTTTCGCGTCAGCGAGACACCGATACGCATGGTATGCATCGAAGCTCTGGTGAAAGTATAAATAGGATCAAGCGCGCTATCAAATGGGACACGGGACACAGTACAGCATCGTGAAACATCGTGACACAGGGATGGTCTATCGTGAGAAGGTATCGAGGGTACAGGAATAAACCCGCGATCGGCCCTGTGCACTGCTGAGCGCTGAAGCGCTGAAGTCCAAGTCCAACTCGTTTCCGAACGTCTGGTTCATTTTACCCGTGTCACCGGAATCAGCTCGTGCCAGTGGGCACGGCATCTGTGTGGGCAAAATTGGGATTCATCCGTCCCGTCTTCGCTGGTTGCATATTCAACGCGGGCTCTGGATGTACGGCGGGATTGCTGTAGGCCATGTCGAGGGTATCGGCGTCATCAAAGGAGGCCTCCTGATCAGGGCGTTTTCTGCAACTGCAACATCGCAAGCAAAAGCAAAGCCCTCCGCATGATCCTGGGCCTATAGTAGTATCCAGAATTCAGCATTATGAGCTAACGCAGAGAAGAAGCACATGCTGGCGTACGAGTATCACAGATTGCGCAGAGAAAACCGCCTGAAAAGAAAGGGACTAATTCAGTACGAGTCATTTTCTTCGAGTGAAAATCCTTACAGATGCCGACGCAGAGACAAGAGAAGCAGTCAACAAAATCGGACATGGCTGGAAAAGGCGGCTTGATTGAAGGGGTGTCGATGAAAAAGGAATTCACAGATGTAGAGTTCTTTAGAGGTGCTGAACGTTGAAGCTTGAAGGTGGGTTGTAACTTGTCAGTGGTGGGTTCGAGATGTCTACCGTTTTTATAGTCTTCCGTCTTAGACGCTGTCACGAAGTGTATAATACGCAGTACCTAGATTCGGAAGAGGGATTGCATCTCCAAGTGATTGGTGATGAATCTGATAATATTCTGATGAAGTCGGTTCCCTGATGCAATACGGAGCATCAGAAGGTAGTGAGGTACACCGCGCGACTGCCATCATTTGTTGGCAGAAGCGTCACAGGTGAGCTTCTTCACTGGCAGATCGGGGGTCATCATGACCCCTTGCTATGATACAGGACCTGTAGACCACGCTGCAAGTGCGTATACGAAAGAGATAAAGTGCCCCTCGGGCATCGGGTGTATCAGAAAGTGTAAGAAGTAAGTCCTATGGAGGCTGGAGCTGAGTATATGAGGCGGCGTAGTAGGCCGCGTTAGTAGCTATGATATGTGCGTCACAGTATGAGACTTAGGCGTGTGAGATCGAGCGTTTCTCCGAGGCTCGGAAGTCCGATCCGTTCCGGGCTCACCTCCGACAGCAGTGTGCTCCTCACTGGCAGGACCCCCTTTCTTGGTGCTAAGGACAATAGTCTAGATTGTAAGTAGTTACCACCTGGACTATATAAACCCGCACGCAGTGAGCAGGCAGATTACGAGTACCTCAGCCGGGCAGGGCCACCGGTTTTGCGTTTGCGTTTGCCGCCATCGTTTTGCATATAGTTTTGTCCCGTCTTGTATCATCTCCCTCAGTATCGTCAGTATCGTTCGTGCGGCTTAAGCGGAGCCATCACACACACACACACACACATACTGGCATTCAATATTCAATATCTAATGTTTGAAATTTTGGCAGCACGAAATTCTGTTTTCGCGTTTGTGTCCCGTTCCAAGGTTCGTGTTCGGACAAGTATATTGGTGAAACGACTACTTTGCAAATAGGTCAGATACCATTTCGAGGTCATGCTCCTTCATAATAAACTCGCCGCCCCTGACCCCTTCCGGACGCTTCACAGTCTTGCAGTTCACTGCCAAAGGGTACTTAGCCTCTCCGACGGGCCCTGCCCAATCGAAGTCGATCAAGTGAACTGCCACGTCGGATGCAAGTGATTCCCGATCGATGAGAAGGTTGGCATCCCGAATATCTCCATGAACGAACCCTCCTTCATGTAGTATTCGGACGATGTTTCGTACTTTGCATTTTACCTTCTCTCGCTCAGCCTTCGAGAGCTCCAAGCCGAAGAGTACTTGACATTTCGACTTCTCCATGACAACCGCGGTCCAGTTCGCAGAGATTCGAATAAATTTCCAGATCCTTGGCGCCAGACTGTGGGATGCGAGATGATTATGTGCGGCCTCCGAGTACTTCTGTGTGAACTTGACTATTAACTCCCCAGAGCCAGGCTGGTTCACAATGGCAGAGAAGACCAGCTTGCGTTCATCAAGCCGTCCATCGTACGTGAAACTTATCTCCTGTCCATCGCCGTTATAGGATGTCAAGAACGGGTATCTGCGCGCTTTCTGAAGACGATTATCATACTGCAGAGGGGGGAGCACCGCCATGGCCTCGGCCGCGATGGACCCATAATGCGCTTCGATATGCTCGATCGCAGCGACGAATGCATCGAAGCAAGATGCCATCGCGTGCCTGGCTTTTTTTTCCCTCCAATGTGTTGATAAATCAAGGCCCGGTGCGAGAGGCTCGACCCTCGCACGCTGACCATCCCACGCAGCCCCATAGAAGCCCACCGACGGGCCTGCATATCCCATGAACACGTGAGTGGATGATCAAGTGTAGACATACCCATGTCAACCATGAGAATGCACGGAAAAGATGTGTTGAAGTTATAGAATCGATGATTGAGTGCTTCTTGTAGAAATCGGGTGTAGTATAGGACGACCTCGTTCAAAGCATTTCCTGAATGATTCTTGCACTCTCGGATCGCCGCTGGCATGATGTTGACCACGAGGTTCCCGTCGGTTGTATATTCGGTGCCAGAAATCTTCTCCTCGTGAAACCGAACGCCCAAGAGCTTCTCGAACACGGCCTGGATCGCTGACCTCCGTTGGGTCTCCTCCTGATACCATTCACAAGCCTTAACAGCAAGTTCGTCAAGAAAAGCGAGTGCTCGCTCCGAGGGTGCTGCTTCGCATCTGTCTTTGAAGATCCCAAAGGCCTTATGGAGTAACACAAGAGGGAGCGTGTTGTACTCGAATGGGCGGTTGCAAGCAATGACATGATTTGGGCCCACAATTTGGCAAAATTCGTAAGGATCAGCGAGGGAAGATGGGGCTGCCTTGCCAGTTTCTGTCTTTAAAAGTTTGACCCCCGGCGGAATGTCGGTCTCTGCAATGTCCTCATACTTGCGCTTGTACTCGCGGGCCTCTATGGCAGTGGTAACTCATTTGAATACAGCAGGATTGAATGGAAATATGTACCGGGCATCTGTGCCAACAGCATCTCATCTAAGGGGATGCCGAGGCTCGACAGCTTTCTCGATCCACGACACCTCTGGACCTCCCGTTTAAAAAGGTTGATACGTGCCACCAAATCATCGTCATTTTCATCGTCTGTGGGTAATTTCAAGCCAGGGCACTTCCACACTGCGAGTTCGTCGGGATCGATGTGGGCAACCTGGGAACCCTTCCTTGCTATGATCTTCTCCTTCAAGTGGGCGATCGTGGCTTCAGAAGCCATCTCTACAGGGAAGACATCTCCTAAGGTATGGTCGAAGCCATGGCTGATGAGGATACACCACAGTTGGGGGCCCAGCTCTGCCATGACGGAATGTTGTGAATTAATCTGAAAGGCGAAAGAAGACTAGAGTGTCATCCGGACCCCGGACCGGCTGATTAGCTCTCCTGCTGCTTATCTTTTATTATTGGAGACAACTATCTACCAAGTACATAACTAAGTAGGAACAACCTGTAGAAAAGGAGGTATCCATGTAGCACCTTTGTAATGTAGTGAAGCAAGGTTAAAGGACCTGCATGTGAGAATGTAAGGCAGACCTGAGTTCAGAAAATGGGAGGGAAGAAGTTGTATTGATCCCCCGATTAAGGGAAGCCCAAGGGAGCTTAAATACAGGAGACGAAGGAGGACAGGAGGACACAGGATACGAGTAAGGATGAGTGGGGGGGCAATGAGAGAGCCACCATCCTTGCCTCCGCCGCCACTCATGCCTCAAGTTTATGAGCTCACACCGATCCTTCCACCCTCATCTGACACCAGCTCATCGGCGCCCCTTGCGAGGTCATTTTTTTCCTGTGTCATGATGTATCCCTTCCTCTACGGTCTCCAGAGGTGAGTGCCCTTCACCCAGTCACATTCTTTCTGTGTCCTGACAGGCCCCTCCTTCTGCAGGCCCCATCCGGCCTCCCGGTCTGACAGTGCTGGATGAACTCCCCAGGTAATGGCCAGACACTGAGCATCCTGTGTCTTTTTTGCTGACAGGGGTGCAGTATTGGCAAGTTATCATTCAATCAGGTACGTGATACATGGAATTGGACTGCATAAATGTTGGAAACTGAAGGGACATTGTATAATATCAACATCCATCAATATTTGGGGTAAGTGACGGAGTTAGTTGCTATAGGCCCGTAAAAGGGAGAAATTGTGAGGTGCTGTTGCACTTGAATGAAATGGGGAAAAGATTTGCGAGGGAGAGAAACTATGCAGTGTTGGCAGACATCGTATTAGGTAGGTGCGCAGTCAGGACAGCATCCAATCCCTGGGGTGATGGATCGTCTGAAGGCAAAAGGTCATCCCAGTTCTCGTTTCCAGGGGGTAAAAGGAACCAGTTTGGTGACGGCGTAGGCCGGATATGCGAGAAGTCTTGCACATCCGCATGTTTACCCTAACGGTATATGTCAGAGAATACGTAACCAACAAATTCTCGAAACGCTTACATGGTGTGGCAGTGCTTCCGGGTCATTGCTGGATGGTTGAAATAGGGACACGAACGATGGATACTCTGAAAAAGCGATAGCAGAGCAATTCTCGATAACAGGATTGGACATCGCAGCGAGGTATACATGAACATTCATCGAGTGGTCCATGCGAAACTACAAGAATAAGTAAGGGCGTGCCATGACATCGACGAGAGGATACTTGCTTGGTGACAAACGACGATAACTGTGCATCTATGGAGGCCATGTAGAATGACACTGCCTTTCACGTTTAGCAACACCAGAATTGTGTCTCTCAAGTCTCGGGCGTGAAGAGCTGTCAAGTGAGCCTGTTTTGGACGGGGCACAGTCTCGGCCATGGCACGTAAGTCCACGACGCAACGTTCCAGATCCGAAATTGTCAGGTTAAATGATTGGGCTTCCTCCACGAGCGCCGGGATAGATCGTAAAGACAATCTGCGGTTCGAGTAGGAGCTTAGCTTATGGAAATTAGACATGCTAGGTAGGGCATCTCCTTCTCCTGGTTCTGGTTCATCGGTGCTGCGTGACGAAGGGGGCAGAGGCGGTGCGGCAGGAGTATTGAGTTTATCTGCCCTACGCTTGAACGCGAATTTCGTCTTGGGCACAGACGCGGAGCGGACCTCCTCCAAAGCCTGCTCTAACGAGCTTATTTGCTGTCGATGTTGGGATGGAATCCGTTAGATTGGTTTTACGAATGGTATATGGGAACACACCTCTCGACATTGTCGTTGATCATATGCAGGTAAAAAGCTCGTTGCATCCGTCAAGCTTTTCCCAAGCTTCATGATATCCAAAGCCAACTCCTGGAAAAAATTTTGGGACGTGGTATTGCTTTTGCATGCCTCCAGGCGTGCGGCTAGACCTGCATGGATTGCTGCTAAGAAGGGGGAAAGGATAGGAGACGGACAGGGCGCAAACTGGTACGAGAAGCCTGAAATTGCAGATAGAATTGCTGCTGGAGAGTCTTGTCGGTCTGTTCTGACATGTTTGTCGCACTGGAAAGTTGGGTCGGGATTCTGGTGGTGCAGGTGTGCCGTGCCGCGGACGAAGCTCACGCTCACGATTGGTGGCTGTCATGATCCCGCGTCTGTGGGGTCATGTCCAGTTTTGGGTCATGGTCGAAGGGGTTTCAAGTCCACACCATGCACGACGCCCTCATAGCGTGCACGATAACCTATTTTTGTTTTTCACTCCTTTTATACTAAGACGACAGGGAGGTGCTATGTTACAGGGAGATTCTATAGTGAAGGAAGCTACTACTTAACGGCCATATCTGGAGGAAACAGGTAAGGATAACTCGAAGGTGGCCAAGTGTGGGGACATACTTCTGCAACTCCCATTCACGATTGTCCAAAGGACAAACATTCCTGGTCTTCAACCAGCGCGAGATGCAGTGAAAATGGAAGGCATGCTGTAGACGTAACGTCAGGCATGCATATCACAGGAGGAAAGAGGGGCGTACGTTGCAAATACCCCAAGCTGCATTACACTCTTCACTGGTGGCTGAGACCTGATTAGCTTGACAGTCTATGCCTAAATGAAAAAAAAAGAACGTTAGCACCGCGATTGATATCGAACCAATCGACGGCGGCGAACAGAGGTCCATGATGTGATTGCGGCAGATTGCACAATTGTCGACGACGATATCTGCGAAGGTTCGTTTTTATTTAGTGAGTGGCTTGGAGGAGAAGATGACGGAGCTCACCCCACGCCCATAATGCCACCGCATTCCACTGTACGTCGGTTCACTGGGGTGAAAAATCTCAGAGATCGGGAACATTTGTGCGAACCTTTTTAACTTCAAATCGTTTCTTTGGATCATCTTTCTTAGATGCTACTGCGGGTGTGTCCACGTCAACGTCCATATCGGCCATGATTGTGCGAGTCTGTGCTGTTTGAGGCTGAATGAGGATGAATGAGGCGCAGTGAGAGTCAGTGGCAACGGAATAAACTGTTTATGATTGTTAGGACGAGTTATTCAGTTGTTTCGCATCCTTGCGATCCCGATTTAGGCATGGAGTCCTCACGTGGGTGATTAGATGTAATGTAGTGATCATAAATACAGCCAACTTCGCTATGTAATATGTCGATCCCTGCCACTGGGATACAGTACAACTACCTCAGCAGCCTACTAGTCGTACATCACACCTCAACCACAACATTCCATCATGGCAGAGCTGGGACTGTGGTGTACTGGCTTATCCACCCCTGACAGGTTCCAAACTTTGACGCAGCAAGAACTATTGTCCTAGTTGCTTCTTGCAATTGACAGTCCCTGGTTATGCGTCGGTGGGGCTGTCTATACGGAAATATTGCCCAGCCACTCACGGACTTGATGCACACTGACGACGAATTATTCGCGGCGGGTTTCAGTACTATCGGACAGTAGGCAAACCCGCCTCGAACAATTCTTTCCATTGCTCGAGGACGGCCAACGCCTTGCTTCGGGCCTAGTATGTAGAATCGCTACCTTCAATCGAAAAAGGACCATACGGCTTTCCCTACATTCGCGAATATGATGGGAGGTGTAACGTAGATGGTTGGTCTGCGTGTGAGCTCGAATTAGGAAGGTCGAGAGAAAGGAGAGCTGAGGCCACGTTCCCGAAAGAGCGAGAGCGAGCGGCAGGAGATCGTGACGGGCGTAAGGAGTGACTTGAGGCAGTGGCACACAAACGGAAAGAGAAGGGGAAAGCTGGGCTATATTCGCCTCCCTGGTCGAAGTCAGTTGAGGGCGGGTTATATAGAGGTACACTACGCGCGAGGCAGTAGAGGGGGAGGCCTACGACGAAAGGGGGATAAAGGAACATACAAAAGCGGGTTAAATAGTCCTAAATCCAGTAAGATGTGTATCTGGCAAAGGTGTGGTCCCGAACAAGGGCCGACTGGCGAGGTGTCGTGAACGTCGTGCGTGACGTCGGAATGAAGGCTGTCGATGCGGGGCACTTGCGGCCGGCCAAAGGTGGGCGATCCGCATGTCGTCGGGAGGAGAGTTTGAGGCGAGATGAGAGGGGAACTTGAGGGGACAAGGACAAGGGATCGATCGAGGCAATGGCAGAGGACAAAGGGGGAGGGCATCACGTGGTCAAAAGTGCTCGATTTCGAGGCTACTGCACGCGCTGCATGATAAGGTAGGGCTCACAAGGTTTCATCCAACGTCACGTGAGTGTGACACTGTGTTACACGACACCTGGCCGATCAATTTCAATGTCCGCAGGGTGGCTGAATCTTGTTGGTGTGGCCCAGTTAGTTATGTTGCACCTGTGTTGAGTACCGGTCCAATGATAGTTCCCTGAGATAAATTTTCCTTTTCCCCCTCACTGCATTTTAAAATTTCGCCTGTCATCCATGTAGCTGGTCAAGTATCATTAAAGGGAATCACAATGATGGAGCCAGTGGTGTAGTGGTTAAAATGTTTTGCTTACATCAGTGAGCAGCATGGGTCTGTCGGTTCGATTCCGCGTGGTGCAATGCATTTTTTCATCACTCACCCATCATGTGATTTGAATGGAAGTCCGAAGTGGCACCATGCCATGCCGTCGGAACTCGAATTTTCAAGTGGATCCACCCGGCACACCACCCACAGATGCAAACTTTTTGAATAACTCTTCCAATACTAAATTTATTA
>Ga0307512_10002671_pt1 | contig 21960 bp, 26 predicted proteins | sample 14_EM_MG_FD_200267 | JGI IMG/M metagenome (GOLD analysis project Ga0307512, IMG submission 200267) | Populus trichocarpa ectomycorrhiza microbial communities from riparian zone in the Pacific Northwest, United States - 14_EM | ecosystem: Host-associated > Plants > Roots > Unclassified | place...
CCGTTGCGTCGGGACGTGGAAATTGTTTCCAGATGCGCGGTTTGGAGTCGCGGCGCCTCGGTCGTTTCGCTCAAAACTCAGTCAACCTTCCAAACAATGGGAGACGGGAAGAACGGTAACCCCACAACATGCTGGTGTCGTCTCGACACTTGATTCTCAAGTTTCGTTGGTCTACACGATGTGAAAGTTCTCCAATATTGACCAATAAACCTCGGCTAGTGGCACCCTTCTACAGCGGATATAACTATATCTAGAATTACGGATAGTCACCCATTCAACGTCAACCGCTACACCAGAAAAAAAGACAAAATAGAATTTCTGATAGGCGAATATTTTGTAATCGAGGTCGATAAAGCGGCAACAGCAGCGGTAAGCGATCAGTGCTTCACTGCTCCAGCCTAAAGTCATCCTTTCCGCGATAATCATCCCAAGTCCGGGGTCCGACGGCTGCGCGGGTCAGGGTATTCGATTTACACACATGCTCAGACAGAAACAGAAAGTACACCAGGAGCTCTTCAAGTCCGTCAAAGAAAAGCAGGAACGCGAGCAAGACGCATATCTACCTCCTGGCCTCATCAATCATGGCAACACCTGCTTCATGAATTCCGTGCTGCAAGGCGTATGTCCCATCACTGCTGAACATCCCATCCTCTCCTCTTCCACGCTCATACTTTCTATATAGTTGGTCGCATCTCAGGACCTCTACGACCTCATTCATTTCCGTTCAAATGACCAGTCCTTCCAGACGGAAACCTCGGGGCCTATCCTTGCAAACCGGTCGCCGCAGCTGACCAACGGCCACGGTTTGGGGGGCTCGGCCGATCACGAGCCTGCCAACTCCATGCCCCTCGGCGACGCTTTCGTTCGCTTCTTGCTTCGTGCATGGACCATCCAAGACGATCGTAAGCGGGAAATTGCAACACCTGGGTCAGTCCCCCAAATACAAAACCATGTATCAACCTGACCACGGCTGATGACCCTGCCTCACAGACAATTGTTGGTCACTCTTGGTCACAAACACGACCAGTATCTCGATTTCCGTCAACAAGATGCCCACGAGTTCTTGCGCCTTCTATTGGACGCCATGCGTATGGAGGAACTGGATGTGCGTGAACGTCCCCTACCCTCCGTCCTTCTTTTGCTTCTGTCTGACCTGTTATCGATCAGGTAATCAAGAAGGCTCAACCTCCGAAACCGAAACCGAAACGAAAGTCCAAGGCGCCTCAGCGCCACGCCGCTCCAGTGAGACTTCGACTCTTTTTAATTCAATCTTCATTCGGTTTGAATGTATGTGACAAAGGATCTGCCGGAAATACCTCCAGAAGAAAGGCTTCAGTCATTCATCGACATGCTTTTTGGCGGAAAGCTGGCAAGTTTCCTCGTTTGCGAAACGTGTAAAAACATCTCCCACACATACGAGGACTTCAACGATCTCAGTCTCAGCATAAAGCCGGAGGACTTGGCCAAGGAACGTAAAAGGAACAAGTTTAAATCCTTTGCCAAGAAGTTTGGCGTTCGATATGATAATTACCCATCTCCCACGTCCCGTGCCTCATCGGTTCCCCCCGACCTCGTACGCACGAGCACGGACAACCCGCTGGAATGCGTGCCAGAAACATTGGATCCACGAGTCAGGAGCCAGGGGAATCTTCACGAGAACGTGGACTCTGACGCCGACGTTACTCCCCACCCCAATCCCCTTCCATCCTCAGAGATATCAGTCCCTGGTGGTCCCCATATAGAATTTGTAGAGCCGGACAAGGACAAAAAGCCCGACCTGGATCGCTGGGTGAGGTTAAGTAAGAGACTCAGTCGTGGGATGCAGGGGAAGAAAACCGAGAGATCTCGCAGTCGCGGGCGGTCCTCGCGGCCAGATGACGAGTACCTTAAGGCTGTTCTCATCACGTCGGATATACCGGGCAGTGCTCCAACGGATGTTACTTTGCCAAGTACCCGAGAAGCCACACCGAACCCTTCTGAACCACCATCTAACTCCGCCTCCCCTCACCTCAGACCCACCAAGCCGCTCATATCGGATATCATCCACCCTCATGTTTCTGCGAAACCGCGCAAACACAAGCTCACTGCTGCAAAGTCCGCGTACCTGCGACACATCTTGGCAGACATTTCTCCTGCGAACGGCTGCAGCCCCTTCTCGGCCTTGTTATCAGGTGTCCCCAACGTTGGCACATCCGCACAAAGCGGATACGCCCTTTGGAATAAACTTTCACACATACCCAGTGTTGAAGAGTCATTGAGGATGTTCACTTCCGTTGAGATGTTGGAAGGAGAGAATATGGTTGGATGTAGAAATTGCTGGAAGATCGCAAACAGACCCAAAGAAGATCGTGGAGATAGTTCCGATACGTCCGAGAGCGATAATGGCACTCCCGAGTTGCCACCAGGCCCACCTAGATCTCCTTCCCCCTCCCCCTCACCTCTGTTCCCTCCGATTGTTCGCCCTACGACACTCAGGCCCGTGTTAGATCCACAGCCTCCGTCACCGAAATCCATCTCTCCCGCCTCAACATCAGCCGTCTCTCTCATCCCGAACGATTCAAGTTTCAGCTTAGAGAACAAGGGGCCTTCTGTTGTCTCTCTTCCCACCACCGTCGAGTCTCGCACCGCAGTGGTCCCCTTGAAACCTCTTCCACTGCCAATAGATAGGCCGGAACCCGAAAATGACAGGTCTCCGGATCTCAGCCCTGATATCACCCAACCTGCTACCTATGCAGGCTTCACGATCCCTGTGATCTCAACCACGGGCCCAGAGTCCCCGATGACTGCCACTGCTGTAATGCCCTCGCCTGCACCTATGTCGATTTACAATCTTGTTTCTGCGTCACTGAATCCTCCTAGGATGTTACGGCGGAGGGTCCCCCGCAGGCAACCAGTTGAAAGCGATTCCTCGGATGACAGTTTCGACGATACAGATGTTTCACTCTCAGACGCATCTTCCACCGGAGAACCTTGTGTTTCCCCTTTTGCTTCCCAGGAAGATCTCAGGAACCCATCGATGGACAAAGTTCTTTCCTCTCCCAAGTACGCGTTACAATCCCTGGCAACCGAGAAACCCAAGATCCCCAGGTCAAAACAAGTTGTCATGAGAAGGTGCTACAAACGATATCTTATTGCGGACCCCCCTCTCGTTTTGGTCGTTCACTTGAAGAGGTTCCAGCAAACTTCCAAGACGCCGCTCATGTCATTTTCCATGGGGTTCAAGAAGCTCGACGACTACATCGCGTTCCCAGAGCACCTGGATATCACACCATTCCTAGCCCCAAACAAGGAGGACTTTGGGCTCCCCAGCAAAAAGTTGAAGCAGAACATACGGGCCAAAGGGAGATGTATATATAGACTGTATGCTGTCGTCGTGCACATCGGGAATATGGTGAGCACCTCCACCTTCAGTTAAGTTGAGAACTGAGCTGACGATGCGGTTGCAGCTGGGGGGACACTACGTAGCGTATACTGCACTCCCTCACAGGATGACGGATATGAAGGCCACTCAGATTGCCGAGTCAGTGGGTTCCACTTCAACCACTTCGGATCATTCGTCGAAGGGCGACAAGGCGAACAAGGCCGAAAGGCACGAGAGGCATGACAAACCTGACAAGCATGAGAAGATCCGTGAGAAGAACGAGCCACGACAATGGGCGTATATCAGCGACACCGTCGTGAGGCTTACGACTCTCGACGAAGTTCTCAAGTCGAAGGCATATATGTGTCTGTACGAGAGGATCTCTTAGAGGATTGGGTAATTATTCCATCGAGTATTTATGGGCTTGAAGTGCATCCCTACATCGTTTGTGCTCACATTATTTAACGTTTAGGCATTGCATAAATCTCTTACGGATTGTATTTTGTGACAATAATTTGCAATGTACCGTTTGGCGTGTTTGTCTCCTTTGTTCGTTATGACGATCCCTGATCGTTCCATTTCAATGTCTGTATGGACCATGGCCCCAGATATCTACGAGAGTTGTTGTCTCCAAAGGCGTTCGTTGATCATGCTCTCGAGCTCAGTTTTTGTCGAGAAACTTAGGGAGTGTGACAGATTTCCGTGCGATAATTATTACCGTCCTGCGTGTGGCTCGCCTTTACTGGTCGAGGCTTTGTGGCAACCGGTTGTGCGGAGTGGGCCGGTTCCTTTGGCAAGAACCATGAACTCACAAAAGCAGCCAAAGGAGGGACACCTCCCCCGTATCTGATTGGTAGAGTCCCCGCTAGAACAAACGGAACGGTCCGTTCAGGATTGAATATTGAAGACACGGCCACTCAAACGCGCAACGATCTACGTACACTTTTAAAGTGAACCCCGTTCAAACTTGCAAGGATAGCCGGGTTCCGTTCTAGCTCGTCTCCCCCCTGGTGATCCGTCCTCTCGCCATGCTCAAACGACCACGGGATACCCTCGACTCGCCCAGTTCGTCATCGCCGCCGAGCGCGAAACGGTTCCAGTCTGAATCATCCTCCTATGCGAGTTCGTCGACGTTCTCGTCTCCGTTGAAGGGGTTCGCAACTCCAAGCGGGCACTCCATTCCTTCAGATTCACCATCCAATCCGTTCAGCCTCAAGGTCGCGCATATCCTCTTCTTACCCATTGCACTCAGGACATCTAAACACCTCCAACTCCGATTTCAACTCGTCCACACAGAGCCCGCCACTTCTAAATGGGTGTCCAAATCCGCGTCCTATCGGTCTCTCCAGAACCACACTTACAGGACAGCCCTAGTCCCGCCAAACTACTCGTTCAAGCTATTGTACAAGCTGATCTTATTCCTATTCGACCTCGATGCCAGTCTCGAGCATGTCTTCGAGGTTCAGGAGGATATCGAGATGTGTTCTGCTTCGGCGAACAAGTCAGGGTATGTCAAGAAGGGGAAGACGAAGGTCAAACTCTCTAGGAACTTTGATGATCAGTTGAAGGCCGAGAAGGGGAAAGGGAAGGGGAAGGGGAAAGTCAAAATCCCTGTGTCCAAAGATGGAGTGGAATGGGAGGGCGAGGATGATTATCATCTCGGAAGGGTGTGGCCCCAGGGCACCGAAGAGTCAAAGACAGCAATTCTATATGTGCGATCCATTTTTCTCTGCTACCCTAGCTACGAATAACCTCATTCCATTCTCTAGCATCATGATCAGATGGACTCTGTCCATATCACGCTGAGCAAGTCCAACTTTGAGAGAAAGAAGTCCAGGACGAACAGACCGTTCGTGATAACCGCACAGGACCCCGAGGGACCTGTCGAGGATTGCAGCGTATGGAACCGGGGTCGAAATTTCGAGCGGTTCCTAAACCAAGTCATGAACGAAGAGAAGGAGGAAGAAGGAGAGGACTCCAACGATGAGTTCGATATCATTCCCCGCTCGGATACCCCCACAGACCCCTTCTCCCTTGTCACACCCTATCCGAGCGAGCCACTACTTCAGAAGAGGCTAGAAAGTACAAAGAGGAGGCTGTCACGCGAGTTGCCTACAAAGAAGAGTAGATATGAGAGCAGCAGCAGCGAACCGAGTTCGGAGGAGGATGAGACTAGGGCTAGAAAGCCAAAGAGTGTGCAGGGCGAAGAGGACGAGAAGGAGAAGGATTATTTTGTCGACGATTGGGATCCATTTGGTGATGAGGCAGAGTTGTGACGTGCTGGACAGTCGCACATATCATGTTATTTCGACCTATTTGTACTATACAGCGTGGATACCAGTCTATTGGTTCGTGTAACAGGAATATTAGAGCAGCGTTTGACTCGGCGCGCAGGTTTGCGCAGGTTGGCCAGAGCTTCGCTTTGATTTGTGTACCTGCTATCCCCGCAGTTCCGCTCTTCGATCAGCTCAGGCTGCATAACGTCAGCTGCGCCGTGGGCATATAGGAGGATGAAGCACTTGGCATCTGACTATGACCTCGCAGGGTATTTAAACCAAAGATCCCTTCACTTAAAGTCCCACCCAACTCTCACCATGACCAAAGCCACCATCAACGACCTTGCGCAGGAGCTGCTCGACGCGATCATAGACGAAGTGGGAAACCCCGCTGATGACAAAGTTACCCCTAGCAAACAAAAGCTCTGGACACAGACCTTGAAGTCATGTTCACTAGTTGCGAGGGCATGGTCACTTCGAGCACGCTTCTACCTCTTTTATGAGGTCGAATTTATATCCATGGACCTCTTCAGCCGATGGCAAGCAGACATTTCCCGCGGTGAAACCAGTCCATACAATTTTGTGCAAACGCTGCACTTCCGGGAGAAGATTGAACAATGGATTACCCCTGAATCCTTCGGTCATATCCTGCCGCATCTGGCCGATTTTCCGAGGGTGGAGAGTCTCATCTTCACACAATACGATATCACACCCCTCGTCTTGCCGCTTCAACAGGCGGCGGCCTCATTTCTCAAGTCAATACGGTACTTGGAGGTCGATTCGATGGCAATGGGCACCCCCGATAAACTCTTCGCCTTGATCGACTGCTTCCCCCACTTGGAGGACCTAAATCTGGGTCCCGGGCGGGTGCGACGACATCAAGAGAGGAGAGCGTACCCTGAGAGGGCTGCAGAACGCTTCCGCGGGCGTCTCTACATCAATAGTCGCGAGCGCGAGGATGATATCTTCCTGAGAAAGCTTACCGCTCGTCGAATACAATTCCAGGAGGTCCGGGTCGCAGAGAGTCCATTCCGTCAACCATTATGTGACCTGGTTGCTGCATGCGCCCCCACTCTAAAGAGACTTCAGGTCTTGGCGCCGTCGAGAGGTGAGTGATACCGGGCCAGAGGTGCTTCCTACTGACCAACGATTTGCTACAGACTCTGGATTATCTTTCGACGGGGACCACAACTCTCTGCTCGAACCCTTGCCAACGGATCAGCCACTCGTCGACCTTAGCTCGTGCGTCAGGCTGCAAAGCCTCCGGCTGAGTACGAGGAACCTTAACATGTTAGATGATTGGATCATGCCAATGCTCCACACTATCACCAGAGTACCTGAAGAGCTTACACTTCACGAAGCACCGATGTCCCAATCCTATGGGATCGAGTTCTTACGCGGTAACGCCTGGAGGGAGGTAGATGCTTGCCTAGAGGCGCTCGCTATAAAAGCAATGGAGCAGGGTCACGGGTTGAAGTTCGTCCTGACGACCGGGGTGTTTGGCGCGGCGTGGAGCGAGCTCGAGTTTATGTCAAGACTTCCATCGTTCACCAGAAAAGGAACCTGTGCTGTCCTCCGCAGCCCAACCTACAGTTATGCCAAGGGTCCTTTTTGAGCTCGTGAGTCTTTCTCCCTCTTCGTTGGCTGAATTGTCCTTGACGTTATTTCCAGGAAATGCTGCGCCGCGGGTGGGGTTTGTGAGCAATGCGCCTATGTAGTGCGTAAATGAACTAGATTTTTCAGAATAATTGTGGATTGCCTTGATTTATTCTATGTATCAGCATATTCCTATAATGCATACTTGACAACCGCATCTCCACACACAAAGGGCTCCGTTGCACGCTGGACGGCCCGAGCGATCGAGCTTCAAGACGGAAACAAAGGCGCAAGTCGCGTCTGCCTTCCGTTTTGAGCTGATTCTCAGCCACAACCGTGACACAGGTGAGGGATCCGCCTCCCTCTCTTTGACCAGCCCGTTTGGCTTATAACCGGCGCGGTGCCCCTCCCCTCTCCCCCTTCCTTTCCTTCTCCAATACCATCGCATCCGCCCATGATGAAGCTCAAGTTCAGCCTGTTCGTCAATCTTGGCCTCGTTGCTTTTGTTACCACACCTGGAGCGTATGCTTGGGGAGCCGCAGGTTAGCCTCGCTTTGTTCCCTTAAAAGAAAGTGCAACGGAGTGACACCGGCCCACAGGCCATGAGATCGTAGCAACTATAGCTCAAATGCACCTTTATCCAAACGTTCTCCCCATCCTTTGTTCCATCCTCCACCCGCCAAGCCAGCCAGACGCTGAATCTCCAGGCGAATCTGCACGGTCTTGCTCCTTGTCATACGTTGCGACGTGGGCCGACAAGTTCCGGTATCGTATGCGTTGGTCCGGACCGCTCCATTACGTCGGCGGCCACGGGGATCACCCTCCTCAACAGTGCTTGTTCCCGGGACCCGAGGGCTGGAACGGCCACGAAGGGATCAACGTGCTGGGCGGTATTCGGAACACTACTGGATTGTTGACCCAATGGGTTGAAACCGGAGGACCGGAAGGTGATCCCGTCGCGGAAGAGGCCCTTAAGTTCTTGATCCATTTTATGGGCGACTTGCATATGCCCCTGCATCTGACTGGTCGGGACCGTGGTGGTAACAGTGACAAGGTCAGATGGGATGGGCGTATTACGAGTGAGTAGTTTACGTTCATCAACCAGGGATTGGATGTTAAATATACCCAACTCTTGAATAGGTTTCCATTCCATGTGGGATGGCCTTATCGTTGCCAAAGCCATCCGTACCACCCCTCACAACTACACGAGACCTGTGCCTGATCACGAGATTGAGAAGCATCTTCGAGGAGCTATCTATGATCCTTTGATTCGGAAGATCGTGATCGATGGTATCGGCGGAAGGTGGCAGGACGAGGTTAACTCGTGGCTCGAATGCCCGGGCCAACAGGACCCAGAACCACTCTCGTTGTGGCAACAGACGAAACAACATGTCATTGGTAGGGCTTGGAAGTCCAGTGACACCGACGACGAAGCTGTGTGTCCTTATCATTGGGCGACCCCCATTCATCAGATGAATTGCGAGTGGATCTGGCCCAAGGAGATGGACGAGCCTCCGTATGGTGGTTCATCGTCATCCAGGTTCGACTTGCTCGGTAGACAACCATCGCACCCTTACCTGGAGTTGGATATACCCGAGTACGGAGGGAAGATCACACGTGAGTGGGTCGCGGAGAAACTGTTTGCGATGGCCGGGATTCGCTTGGCTGCTACTCTCAACTACCTTTTCGCCGTCGAGGAGCGCTGATCGCGAGGTGGTGCCTCGAGTCTTAATCGTGTACAATATATTCGCAACCTTTACGCCATGTTCGGCTCTTGCTTGACATGTGTATTTATCAAGTCAGTCGGTCTTCCGCACATCCTGCATAATTACGCCTTGTACGGTGGAGCGATTGGCACCCAAGGCACTCTGAGCCCCTATTCCAGCCAGATGTATGTTTTAAATGCTCGCCCGGCCTCACGCATCATGCATCATGTCCGGATGAATCACCAATTTGCGTAATCCGTGGTTCCCCAAGGCTTTCCCCGCGACCTCTTCGCTACTTTTACTTTGATGTCCGTGGATGGCGGTGTCTGAAGCTCGAAGTATGAAATCAAGGAGCCAGCAAAAAAGTTTATGATATTCTTTGGCTCCGCAGCACACAGCGTAGATCATCATGCATCACCGGTTGACACAGTTGGTAGCTCCAGTTCGCTTCCTCTTGAGGATTCTTCCCGTTACAAAATGTATTCACTCCTTTGCACCCTCGATTCGGACTATTGCCGGAGTTGAGCACGGCCGTTTCAGTATCAGAGTTTCATCCCATTGGTCTCGACGCTCGATTGTCGATCCTGGTACCCGTATGCCGTAGTCAAGGATATTTTTGACGCCCGATCCTCGAGTTTTTGCGCTAGATTTATTGACCCTGCCGTGGGTGAACCTGAGAGCCAGTTACCAGCCCGACGGGGTCCGTGCGGTCTTTGGGACTGGATATGTAGATAGGTCTGGAGCTGCCTTGATTGGTATCAGTAACTGTTTCCTCGCGAGTTCTTCAATAACCACCCTGAACAGTTGATTCAACTACCCACATAGGTGCGTTCTCGCCCTGTCGAATTGAATATAAGGTGTATCATGCTGTGGATTCCGTGGCCACCTGATACCTCGATCGGTACCTTGTACCTGTACAATTGTTACTTTCCAAAATGGGGGAAAGCTGAGGCCGAGGTGGCTGCCGCAGATCGTCGGCATATCAGGGACTGTGCCGTCTGCATACACACAAACCGAGGCGGTTTTGTCCCTTGGCCTCTCATCCGAGAGCACTGGACTGGCGGACAGACTTTGATATCCGGTACTCGACAGCTCGACGACGGCAGACGGTTGATGGACCGCCCCGAAGCACCGAAAGAAGCGCCGACGACACGGATTCGATACCTTTTTGGGTCATCTTTGATGCATCGGACCATCCCTTGCTCGATGGTGAAATGAGTAACTGATCTACCTTCCTTCGCGGACAACGACCATCACCTGGTGAATGTCCAGTTTTCGGTCAGGACGATTACCGCGGGTGACCTCTCTCTCTCCACTTCGCTCTTCAACCGTATCCGTGTTCTGGGTTCCCACCCCTCGCGCTTGACAACGACCTTCTCTGCACTCTCAGACGTGTTATGACTCAATTGGGCGCGATGCACACCCCCGGTGTGTGTCCTCGCTGGTACGGGTCCCTGTGGGCTTGAGTCCAGCGGCGAATTACGTGACGATGATGATATTTCTGGTTACCGGATTTTCCGAACTATCGGGATCTACTTAACCTGGTGCAGCAAATTCTCACATCTGTCCACGTTCGAGATATGACGCGACTCGGACGCGCCCTGCTTTTTTGGGAGAACGGAACCAGTTTTCCAACCCGCTTTGCCTCGCTGAATTCGTAATCAAAAGGTATAAGGCCACGTTGCGAGTTGGTGCCTTTCATAACACACCTAGCTTCATTTCGGAAATGGAATGCCAGTAACCGATTGGACGTGCCTTGAACTAATCTCAAAAAATCCAGTTCCTTTCGGCTCGCGCAGCTGTGAGTGACTGAAAGCCGTCCTCTGGCTCCCCAGCCTCGAGGTATGTCGTTTCGTGTCCCTTCATCCGCCCGCCCCTCCCGTCCAGTGTCCAAACTCGGGGAATGTGACAAGACCTGATGTTGATCGCCCGGAATCAGAACGTGGGTTCGGAAGCGGTGGGAAATTTCGTATCGGAGGCGACCGTTTACGCGGCCAGGCGGATGTGAAATAACACGCCCTTTGTTTATGCATCGAGATCAGGGACGAGGTCCCTGCCTCGCAGGACTAATCATGGATTTTGCCTTGTGCGACTCTAATCCGGAGGTCCCCAGGCGTGGTACGGCTGAGGAGCTCACTTGTTTAAAATTAAATTAGGGTGGTTTTCGTGTTGTGAGCATGCCGGTCAATATGAGTGAAATTTAAAAGTCACATTAGATAGGTTTCTTGCGCGCTCTTACCGACACCGGTGGGCGACGTTGGCAGAATTTTCCCAGAAAGGTCCACTGGCGCCTCGGGTTATGTCTGACAGATCCAGGGGTAGAGGTTTTGCGCAGTTGGTGAATCGGTGAGAGGTTGCTGTCATTGGAGGGTGATGGCGGGGCGGTAATGCAGAGTCATTCCCGGATAGAAACCCCACTCAAGCATGTGTCTGCTGTTCGTTCGTCTTAGGGTTACAGAGATTACGGCGAGAGGGGATGTATACCCTGGAACGTATTTTTGATGAGGACGGAATGGAGGATTGAAGTTCAGGTACGATCACTGATGACCCGGAGGGTGCCGGGATGTCCGGCCGGCGAGGTTTCGGGGTCCCAGTTGTTTTGGGATGTGCCTTGGGGCGCAGACGCCAAATGTGGACAAGATACGATATCTAGTGTTACTGCCCGCCAAATCCCCCCCTCCCGCCGTCCTCACCGTTCCCCGCCGCTTCCGCCCTCGTCGCTCACAGCAATCTTCCCCAAAAATGCTGGGACGAGAGCCTTCGACGGCCGACGCTTCTTCTCGTCCTCAAACTTCGTCACAGAGGCCAACTACCTCGGGTGGGTATTATTCGACCAGTCAAGGAACTGGCTACACCTACTCGAACGACTACTCCATTGAAGAAGAGGAGGAGAGCGAAGATGAAGACGTTTTCGCCTATGTACCCCCCACCACCGCCGACCAGCAGACCGGCGTTCCGTCTTCAATTCTCCATTCCCCTGCCAGCCCACCCAATGATTCGGTTGAGCCGCGACATGTAACCTTTCCAGCACCAGTATTCGACCCTTCCGCCTCTTCCAACGACTTAGGAAGATCCAGTTCCAACGCGCTCTCGAATTTACTGCTTTTACACCAACAAGCACTCAACCCTCCCCCAACGGGTGTAGTCGAGACTCCTCCTTCCACCGACTCACAGCATGCAGCCGACGACCCGTACCGACTTCGGCGTCTTCAACCACAAACCCCTTTCTCAATAGACGGCCATTCGCTTTCACAGTACGAGAGCACCAAGGTCAGCTCCCGACGCGGCAATTACTCCCTCACGTCTGGCAAGGAGAACATGCGGGAAGAGGAACCAAACTACGGTACTTCGAGCGGCAAGTCTCATTCGATATCTGGGCTCGAAAGTACGCCGAGCATTATTGACACTGAGAGTCGGACCGAGTCCATAAAGTGAGCCTCCACTTCCCATGCGCGACGTTTTCGGCGTTACCTTGTCCCGTCTATCAAAACACCTCTCTTGGCGGCTCCCGGTACTGACTGGTCCTCACTCGCAGGATGGGATTTGACTTCGACACCTTGGGTGATGAGGAGGATGACAGTCCATTCCCAGAGGTTCGGGCATCAGTTTCTAACATTGATGATCCAGAGATGCCTGCGATGACGATACGGATGTGGTTCATTGGTCTCACCCTTTGCCTCATCTCTTCGTATGTTTTACCACACGCGCAAGCAATCCCTTTCACCTAATATGTTCTTTCTCAGGGCACTGAACGTGTACTACACCTTCCGATCACCAGCACCGTCGGTAGCGCCTCTCGCTTTGGTCCTGATTTCTTACCCTATTGGAAAATTCTTTGCTTTCGTCATCCCAACTAGGACCTACCGGCTGCCGAGATGGCTCGGTGGACTCGAATTTTCTCTCAACCCTGGGCCCTGGAGTATCAAGGAACATGCGCTGGTGTTCATTATGGCCAACGTCGCTGTCACCCCTCCATACGCCTTGAACGCCATTGTGGTTCTTCAAATCTACTATGGCGTCGCTTATGGTTTCGGTTTTGAAGTTACGCTTGTGTTGGCTACGCAGTTGACTGGGTTCGGGTTGGCCGGACTCTGTCGACGATTCCTCGTCTGGCCAGCTAGCATGGTGTGGCCGCAGAACTTGGTTGCCTGCGCCTTGCTGAACACTCTCCATGCCGAAGAAGATGAGGAAAGCGGCGGCATTAGTCGCTACCGGTTCTTCATGTACCTCTTCGGAGGAACCTTCTTTTTCTTCTTCCTCCCCGGTAAGTTCATCCGTGACGATTTTGGAGTCTCCCGTCCGTTTCCTTATATGACCTATCCAGGGTTCCTGTTCACGGCACTCTCCATGTTTTCGTGGGTTTGCTGGATTGCCCCGAGGAATATCCCTGTCAATCAGCTCTTCGGGGTAGTCACAGGTTTGGGAATGAGTGTCGTTACGTTTGACTGGTCGCAGATCACATGGATTGGGAGCCCTCTTATGATCCCATGGTGGGCTGAGGTTCATGTCTTCGCTGGATTTGTCATCTTCTACTGGATCGTGGTTCCCATCCTTTATTATACCAACGTAAGCCCAAGTCGCACACAACTGAATCCCCGACGTGCTCATTGACCGGCCTTTGGCAGACCTGGCATTTGGCCCATTTCCCCATCTCCGCCAATGTACTCTACGACAAGTTTGGCGACGAGTACAACGTCACTCGGGTCCTGACGCCAGAGGACAAGTTCGATATGGACGCCTACAATAACTATTCTCCCCTCTATCTCCCGGCGACTCTTGCGATGACTTACCTTCTCGCATTCACTCTCTCCACCTGCGTTCTCGTCCATACCTTGTTATACCACGGCCGTACACTGATCAACGGTTTCAAGAGGATGAAGGTTGAAAAGGACGATATTCACGCCAAACTGATGAAGAACTACCCAGAGGTCCCCGATTGGTGGTATGGTATAGCATTTGTTGCCTTTTTCGCGTGCGCGATCATCGCGATGGAGGTTTGGAAGACCGGCGTTCCAGTCTGGGCGTTGCTGCTGGCGGTCCTACTACCAGTGATATACGTGTTACCCAGTGGATTCATATATGCAATGACGGGTCAATCGGTGAGTGTCACTATTTTAATAGTTGGCAACTCACCGCTTAATCACTAACGTTATACACAGATCTCCCTCAACCTCATTGCACAAATAATTCCGGGCACATTACTACCAGGCAACCCCCTGGCAAACATGGTAAGTCGTTCATCCTGTCTCTGGTCCGACCGACCGTTGACCATGCGGTATCAGGTGTTCAAGGCTTATTCTGTCCAAACCCTGTCGGGAGCAACGTACTTCGTCCAAGACCTGAAGCTTGGTCACTACACTAAAGTTCCGCCACGATCTACGTTTATGGGTAAGAATTCCCTATCATTTATGTGAATCCTGTCGCTAATCCGGAAACAGCCCAATTGGTTTGCACATGCTTGGCCGCCTTCGTACAAGTTGGAGTTAAACAATGGATGTTCACCAACATCCATGACATCTGTCAGAAGGGTCAGAAAAGCTCGTTGACTTGCCCACACAATCAGGTCTTCTTCACTGCCTCCGCAATTTGGGGCTTGGTCGGACCAAAACGCCAATTTGGACCCGGTTCGGTCTACTATCCATTCCTGTATGCCATCATAATCGGTGCCTTTTTGCCATTCCCCTTCTGGCTATGGCAACGATGGCATCCCAAGTCCAGGGTTAAATACATCAGCACCCCAATCATTCTGAACGGCGTTGGATTTATTCCTCCAGCCGTAGGGATCAACTACTCTTCGTGGTTCGTGGTTGGGTTCATCTTCCAATATTGGATTAGACGGAGAAACTTTTTGTGGTGGTCGAAGTTCAATTACATTACAAGTGCTGCACTGGACTCTGGTACGTTTTCAATCTGATCTTGTCAAGGGAGCTCTACCTGACCGGTTAACTCCTAACAGGCACTGTATTCTGTTTCATCTTCATCTTCTTCACCCTCCAATATCCAAAAGGAGGTGTCTCACTGAAATGGTGGGGCAACGAAGTATGGATGAAAAGTAAGTGCCTTCATTTCAAGTCGGCGACCTCTTCAAGGTGCTCATACACTCTCCAGCCGCAGATTACAACCGGACATCACTTATCGATGCACCAATTCCCCAGACATGACCCTTCCGACGCTTTCAGTGATGTTTCCTCCATTGGGTTTCTTGCAAGCCGCCGCTTTTTCTCATCATTTTCTCGCATCTCGTCGCTGTGTAATCTGGTGTCTGGATTTATCGTCTTCTCTTGTTTTGCTGTTTTTAGAATCACCCGCTCCCTCTCTCCCATCTCGCACCGCTCATGACTTGACATGCATACGATGGGCGTGTATCCACCCAATATTGGCGTCCTTTTTGGTCGGTCCTATTGCCCGTGAGCTGACCTCCCTCACACTCCCTACCCCTTCGCCTTGGACATATCTATCATTATTCTCACTCTCATTCCCATATCTTCTGTGCCTTGTTTTGCCAGTAGCATAATCAACTTTTGTGAAATAAAGTCAAGTTTGAAGCGCCTGCGCTTCATTTTGGCGCCTGGGACCTGATTACACCTTTGTTTCCCATAAAACTCGCTTGATATGCAAAATATTGCGGGCTAGTAGTACCATGCACCGTTTGATCGTTGCCTACGGAGGTGTCCTTCCCTACACTGTACGAGTGACGCCGGCCACCGGAAAAGGCACGACTTCTGGTGCTTTATTAGGGGTTGTAAGGGGCAGCCAGAGTGGAACGCCCATTTCCAACAAGCAACCCTGACCCGTCATCATGACCTCCGCCGCGTTCGAAGAGAGCTGGCCTACTGGCCCCGCTGGAACCAAGTTCTACACCCGGACTTACAAGGCTGATCAGCCCAAGGCACTGCTAGTTTTCGTTCACGGTTTCGCTGAACACGTCGGTCGATACGACCACGCCCATGTCAAGTATCCGCAGAAAGGTGTCACCGTCTTCACTTACGATGCTCGTGGGTTCGGCAAGACCGCGATGGATGCAGCGAATAAGAGCAAGAGCAGTTCTTATGGGAAGACGAGCTGGAAAGAGCAGTTCGGGGATATTGAGTGGGCGATTGAGCATGCGAGAAAAGAGGTTCCAGGTGTCCCTACATTCTTGATGGGACATTCCATGGTCAGTATTCTGCGCGTTCGCATGTTGTTTTGCTGCCACCTGATCCTGTTCGGGTTGTCTAGGGAGGTGGAAATGTCCTCGGTTTCGTGACGAGGACGACTGGCCCTCCTTCACCAGATATCGTCAAGCTCCTATCCGGAGTGATTGCGTCGAGCCCGTTGTTGATCTTGTCGACTCCATCGTCGTCTTTCCAGAGGTGGATTGGCAGGAAGGCGAGGACGTTCCTGCCAAATCTATCGGTTCCCACACCTATGAACGAAGGGGTAGGAAGGACCCTCACATGTTATCCAAACGGCTTTCACTGATTAGACAACTGGTTTCGTAGGATCTCAACCGTCACCCCGAGAGGAACAAAGTCCTCAGCGACCCGCTCATCAAACAAGTCGGAACTGTCGCTGGACTTACCGATATGTTCGACGGGGTGAGTGGGGGTTAGGCTTTATGCCAGGGTGTGCTCTTTCTAACTCTCATTCGTCTTTTAGGGTGAGAAGCTGATTGATGAGGATTACGTCCACTTCCCTGAATCTCTTCCTGTATGCGCCGGAATCACACCGTTCGATATGGGATGGAATGTTAATCAATGATTTTGCAGCTCATAATCATCCACGGTGACGCTGACAAGGTGGGGTTTAATTCGTTGTGCTTGATATTTTGCTCAGTCTTATTCAGATCACCTCCCACGACGCATCCAAGTCATTCGTGGAGAAGGTCAAGGCTGATGACAAGACGTTCTCCTCTTACGCAGTGGGTGGCTTCAATCGTGTCGCATTTTCTCACTCAATTGGAACCATCTAGGGCGGATACCACGAGCTCGTCAATGAGCCTGATGGCATGGGCGAGAAGTTCACAGACGAGGTCATCACATGGATACGTGCCCACCTCCCAGCGGAGACCATTGAGATGCAGGCGAAGCTTTGAGGGGTCTTACCAGCGCTGGGTTTCGGAACATAGCAGGGAAAGTCATAAATTAGGAACTCGGATGTACATCTAATTAGTAGCCCTGAGCTCCAGGCGCGTTGTCTCCCTCCCTCTTCAGGCGCAGCAAGACCTCCTTGAACCGGGAGATGTCAGTGGTGTTAGGTCCTGCCCGGGCGATAGTTTTGCTTTGTGAGTTTTGTAGTTCGACGAGGTCGCAAATCCGCGACCAAGTAGTACCAGACGAAAGGGAGAGTGACTGGTCCTCGAGGAACTGTTTCTCGTGTTCCCTGTGGGGATGTTAGACCCGTGTCTGCGTATGCGAGTTCCAAGAAGACCCACTTGTTTTCTCTGATGTTCCTCTCCTTCTTACGAGCATATTCCTCGTAGAAAGTGTCGATTGCGCGTTCAGCCTTGGCGATAGTCTCCTGACGTTTCTCCTTGGATGCAGCATCACGCGCCTTGATGGCCTCCTCTTGCTTTTCGCGCCATTCCCTGCAAAGGTTCATTGGCGTACTGTGCCATCGAGGGATTGGTAAGGAATTTTACCTGATTACTTCCGGTTCATCCTCTTCCAACTGCGCATTGAAGATTGGGGTTGCAGCTGACGCTGGAGGTTGAGGACGAGGAGCAAACGTTGGGGCACCGCCGAACGTGGGCTGCTGCTGGATTACGGGAGGTAAAGACTGGGAGAGCCCGTTAGCACAAACATAAGCGGTCTCGTATTAGAATTCGTGCTCACAACCGGGACATCAATGTCAGGGAATTGACTCTCGAACTGTTCAATCTCATCGTCACCGGTGACCTTCACATCGGCATGCGGGGGTGGGGTAGCGAAGTCGTCAAAATCCACGTAGCTGGAGGTACTCGTTTGGTGAGATAAAGCTGGTGCACCCCCGAGAGTGGGTGTCGGGATGTCGCTAGTACCATCAAGTGAAATATCGGGGAAAGCTGAAGCGGCGCGGTCGAAATCAATGTCGTCGTCTGACGAGAATTGACCGCCTAGGATGTTGTTCTCCCTTGAAAGAAAATCCGTCATGGTACCGTCTTCGGCTTCGTCGATGGGTTTTGACTGTAGGCGGTGGCACGCCTGCGTCCGGTTGTTTTACGTGGCTGTGACCGCACTTGGAAATTGACTCTCACGCTTGCGACGCCACCTTGATCGGATGTGTTGCTCAGGCTGATTACCGTCACGCCGTCCATACGCCGTTTCACCCCAAACAAGAGGATGAGCGCAAGAAAGGATCCAGAGGTTCGGCTGTAGCGAAGGAGGGTATCGATCGACTTCTTAGGACGGTTTTTAGGCCATATATGTCAAGGCAACGAAGGCCGAATTGGCCAGGGACTGGGACGCGGCGTTTAAGCTCTACCTTAGCGCAGCCGACGACTTTCTCCACCTGGCTCGCACGTCAGCAGACGATAGAGTGAAAGCTCATGCGAAGTCTCGGGCTGGCGTTGCTCTCCAGCGAGCCGAGAAGATCAAATCGGTCCATCAGGACTTGACCCCGGTCGTCAGAAACGCTTTCTCGGAACGTGAGCACATCGTGTTCACGCGATTGGTCTCGTCTCACTTGGCCTATTAGAGTCTCAGTTCTCTGTCCTGAAAAAGTCATCCCGCGTCAATGGCGAAACAATACCACTGTGGCGCGATCCGAGACTTCCAACCGAGTGCGTTTACATTTCATTGACGTACCCCCGAGGTTGACCTGGATAGAGATCATCCTGATCAACCCGAACTGGCTCGGGCGCAGCTCGCACAGTCAGCAACCTGGAAACTCCCAGCAGAGCTGTGTCCAGACTGGACCCATTCTTCCAACGATGTCGAGCCACAAGATATCGCTCAACGGATCGTATCTGATTGCTCAGTCTGCGCATCGATTGTTATATGCCTGGCCCACCACAAGCGGTTCTCGTCTAAGGTGCCTTTACCGGGGGTTTTCGGTCACCGGTGTCTGATCATGGTAACAGTTAGGACAATCATCTCTCCACCGGCGCCCTACCATCCATTCGGACAGGTCACCAACAGTTTGCCTATACGACGCAGAGTTTCACTTCAACGGAAGTTCCCGACGTGTGAGTCTTCGGGTATCTTCGTTCCCCTACATATTTAACGGTTTTGCTTCAGATAGGTACCTCACCCTTAACCCTCCCCATCCAACCGGCTCGCTTATTCGCTCCCACAGTGATCGATGATACCTTGCCTGTGTCCTCTAACGGTGATGTTTTGAGTTTGTCGACTGGAAGTAGCAATGCACTGTGGCCACGCTTGCTCGAGAAAGCAGTAAGTCTCCTCGGTATTGCACGCGAGTTGAGCTGATCGTTTTCCAAGTACCTGAAACTTATGGGTGGATATGACTTTCCTGGGTCGTTAGTTCTTCTCTTCCTGGACATTTACTTTCCGTGAGCTGACGTTTCTAAGGAACTCGGGTGATGATCTCCAGTTGAGAGCATCAACATTTCTGGTGGCTCGTGTTGTTGACGTACTCTGAAAAGCGCCATGATTGGATGGATTCCGGATTATGTATGCTTCTCCAGGTGAGTCTTGTTCATGCTACACCGGTCTACTCCTCTGAGCTCCCCGTAGCTCCGCTTTCCAACGAGAAAAAACTTGGGCCCAGATCTACAGAGGTTTTTCCAAGGGTCCGTGATACATCTTCTCCGGTGTTGCAGAATTGACGACTTCTCCAGGCCACTGCGTCCTTACGTTGGGAACTCCTGACCGGGAGAATCTCCGTTGGGGAAAGATCAACCTCCTTTCTTCTCATTGCTATGCGGTCATAGGTCAGTGATCAATCGTAGTTCCTTGACACTTGGCTTAGCTCTTCGCCTCGCGCAATCTTCAGATATTCCTGAGAATGAGGAAGATCGGACCCTGACGATCTTGGACTCCTGGGAACCGTCTGAAAACTCATGTAAGGTCGTATCATTATTGTTTACCTACCCGCTCACCCCCTGATTCCCCTAATAGCGACATTTGAAATGAGTTGGGATGAGGTTTGTCGAACGTTTGAAGGGGCGTATTTCAGTTGGGACCCCGCAACCTTCCCCCACAATTTGTCATTTCACGGGTGCGTCCGTACTGTTTCATTGCCATCTCCCCCCACCAATCAGCATCATTCCTTTCAGAATCTGGGCACGAGATAATGATGGCGTTACGGATGGACACGGTATAATGCATTCCGAGCTCCGAATTTTATCCAGCTTCTGAATACAGATCCCGGACTTAGCTTGTCATTACCACCTCCGGCTCAAGTTCCCGGATGCTACGTCCCTGGCCGGGGAGACCGGTCACAAGTTGTGGGTGCTACTCACTAGGCATGTCACTGACACGAAGAAGAACTCGGGTTATATTGCCCTGCGGGTTGAGAGCGAGTTTGATCGACGTATCAGCCAACAGAAAATTGATCAAATCGCAGAGGCTGTGAGTGAAACAGGTTCAATGCCTGTGTGGATAAATTTATTAGGCATTTCTTAGGGCTCATTCACCAATTCGATGCATGTGTTGGTAAGTACTCGAAGGTTATACCAAATATGATTAGAGGATCGGTATATCGGATTATCATTGCGTTTACAGGTACGAGTATCTGCGGAGGAGATCCGAGAAGGCTCGCTCTCTTTAATCGCATCATATGATGGGGAGGCGGGGGAAGTGGGATTTACGATAACCACGTTCTCCACGATCCCATCACTCGCGTGGGAGGAAACTCCTACCAGACTGCCGTTTTCCCACAAAGTGAGAACCACTCTATCCCCTCCCGTCGCTAATCTTAAATCCGGTGGTCTTGGAGACTGACGTTTGGCACCGACCTTCTTAACTTACAAATCAGGTTGACGGGACGTTCACCAGCAAGAACGCCGGTGGGAACTACACCAATCCATCGTACATGAGGAACCCACAATACCACTTACGGATCAATCCCGAGGAGAGAGGGAAAGTCGTCGGAAGGGGTGCGAAAGCTCGAGTGGTTCTGGTTGGACAAACCAGCAAGGACGCCCCCTTGAACATATCGGTTGTCTGGTCTGATGGAAGCAGGGTCTTTGAGTGAGTGCAAAGTTTGTGGTTTTCTATGCGGCTGACCGTGCACTTTAGTGTCGCACAGACGGATATCGTCTGTGGATCTGGAACATACAGCTATGGCCTCGCGAGCGCGGTGGGCGAACTTCTTGGTACAGCTGCTGTGGGGGCTTCACCGGACTTGAAACTGACTGTCTTCACAGCGGGAAGTTATACTGTTATCGTTTCGACGTTTGAAGCTCAGAGAAATTTGGGATCGTTCAGTCTTCGTGCGGAAAGCTCGAGGCGGATATCCTTAGAAGCGATACCCCAAGAGGGCGCAGGAATGTATTCGAAAGTGGTCAAAGGATCATGGTTCGTTGCAGCACCTGGTTAATCGGGCACAGAGCTGATGGGAGAGTTCTCAGGCAAGGGGATACCGCAGCTGGAAGTCCTAGTTCAAGCAGATACATGGACAATCCGATATTCCATTTGCACGTCCCATCAACATGCCAGATCAAGTAGGTCTTGTCGATTCCGCCTGCTTAACCACTGATCACGAGGGCTGGCACATAGAATCAGGATACAACTCGCGGACCGCTACTCCTCTCTCTCCATCACCCCCGCACTAAACGTCACAGTGTTCCCCTACAGACCCAAAAATTCACCCCTTCCGGCGCATATCACAACATCAGGTCCCTACTCCGACGCAATCTCTGGGGTTGTGACACCGTTGGTCACGATAAAGCGAGGGGAATACCTTATCGTACCATCGACGTTCAAGGAGGGAATCGAGGCGTCATTCCGCATGGAAATCTTCTGCACTGATGTAGGATTCAAAGTCCAACCACGAGTTTGAGTATATCTGAGCCGAAGTCAAGAACTGGTTTGAGGGATAGACGACGGAGACGCGTAGTGCGGGTGGTGGAGATGCGACATAAGGAATTCGTTGACCC
>Ga0307512_10002672_pt1 | contig 21958 bp, 15 predicted proteins | sample 14_EM_MG_FD_200267 | JGI IMG/M metagenome (GOLD analysis project Ga0307512, IMG submission 200267) | Populus trichocarpa ectomycorrhiza microbial communities from riparian zone in the Pacific Northwest, United States - 14_EM | ecosystem: Host-associated > Plants > Roots > Unclassified | place...
CGTCCTGACGGAGGGAGGCAACGTTGTTCTGTTTGGGCTGGGAAGGTAGAGGCTCCCCCATGTGGTCGTCGTTATCGTCCTGACGGAGGGAGGCAACGTTGTTCTGTTTGGGCTGGGAAGGTAGAGGCTCCCCCATGTAGTCGCCGTCGTCGTCGTCGTCGCTGTCGAATTGATGAGGAGAGGTGTTCTCGGCGAAGTTAAACTCCTGGCAGTAGTTCCACTGGTCATGCTCGCAGTCGTACCTAAACCCCGATTTAGAAAAGGGACGGAAAAAGAAAAAAAGCCAGCAATACCAAAGGTTACTTGGATCAATGCCACTCCAGAGAAGCTGTGCTTCGGCCCTGGTGAGCGCGGACCGTTCCCACTTTTGAATACATTTCCCGGTGCCTTCTTCGACTGCACCAACAAGGTTGAACTGGTAGACAAGCGCACCGCTCTTGCCGGGTTTTCTGAACAATTTCGCCGACTTCTCGCGAGCCAACCAGGATTGAGGCTTGTTGGCGGTTGATGAAATCTTGGCCTTTCTCACCTCCACATACTCCCAGGGATACCTATCAGCGCACCTGTCAAGGGGAGCCACAGGCGGAGGGGGTGAAGGCTGCTGGATAAGAGTGGCAGGATCGGAGGTGCTAGAGTCTTGGGGTTGGTCCAAAACCGAAAAGGAAGCCAAGGGCGGGCGCCACTGCGCAAGGACGGTGCTATTGAGGAACCTGCTGTAGGTTTGGAGGCGAAGATGGTTGGACCAGCGTATGAACACGGGGACGCCGTAGAGGTGCATGTCCCGTATAGACTGGCAGTTATAAGGGTCGTCGGGCAAGTCATATGTGATGACCACACCGGAAAAATTTCGCGTCTGCCGAATCTCACCCAGCGTGCTCCACAGTAGCTTGAGGAGGATGTGTGAGCCGTCCTGCGCGTCACTAGGAACGATCTTCTCAAAGACAGAGGAAACCTCGGCCGGATTTTCGTAGAGCGACCTGTGTCCGTCCTGAGAAAAGTGGGGAGCGCTCGTAGATGCCATTATGTACGAACAGTACGCAAGCAGGTGGTGAAATGCCAAAAACGACGGTTTGATAGCATCTTTTGCGGCTTTTTTCTTGCGGAAGGTCTTGCGGTAGCCAAATGACGAAGGGTAGGGGGGAGGTTGGTGGTGGCTCATGAACGCATTATGTCGGAGTCTGTCGATCGTGGTCCGCATGATGGATTCGACGTTTGACCAGTGGCTGACAACCGAGGGGTCGACCGCGAAGCCCCCTTCCACTGAAACGATACCGGGGGAACGCTCCATGCTCCGAAAGATCGGGTAGTGGTACGTAACAACAGCAGAGAGGTAGGGGAGCCACGTCAGGCTAGGTACTAACCAACGAATCGGAAAGCCGCGCGTTGGGTCAACCGAAGCTGATCTAGATTCCGAGGGGACTGGGTTTCGCTGCAGGGGGTGCGAGAGAATCACCGGAAAAAGAACGTCGTATCTGACGGTCTTCAAGTCGGTGGCCCGAACGGTAGTTGGGTAAAATGTGGGGTCCTGTTCAAGCGTGGAGATCAGATCGCCCTCCAGCCGAAAGGTTCTCGGAGGGATCTACACAACGGTCAAACTAGAACACCAAAATTACTGTATGGAAACTTACCGCCATAATGCGTTCAGAGGGCTAAAGTTGAAAGGGGATTAGAAGCTCAACCTAACGGTAAACCCTTAGGCGAGACCTGGGAAGGGGTGGTGACGGTCGGAGGCGAACAGAAAGCGGACCCTGGGTCAGATATATAACGGGAAAAGTCCATTCCCACGGAGAAGTCTGCCTTCCATATGGGGAATGGTGTAAGTGTGAAGGGCGAGCGGGACACGTGGATGGGGTCAGACTCACGGCGAAAAGCGGCTGCAAAGTGTGGATTGTACATCAAATCATTCTCTAGAACTACGCATTCCCCGGTGGGTCGATGATTGGAAAAGAGCGTAAGTAGTCCTCGTTCGGGATCATAAGGGTTTCCCCCTTTTCCCGATGTAAGCGGAGTTAATAACAGGTCAGTTGATCATTCGAGCATTCTTCACGGTACCTTACCCGACGCGGCGTTCGACTCGCCAGGGAGAGAGCCGTTCGAAGCGTGCGTGTTTCTTAGTGACTCACGCAGGGGAGATGGTTGGAACATCCTGTCGTTTACATTTTGTAGATAGTTGTTGTAGGTAGTATGGGTGAGCTATTTGGTTAACGCGAATCGAAAAACTCTTTGGCGACAGAGCGAGCGCCATGAAGGAACTTCGAGGTGTGTGACCGCTGGAATTTAACGGCGCTCTTCCAATCTTTCGCCTTGTTAACCCTCGCTAGCCCTTCAGCTAAGTTGTTCTTCCGACTGGCATACCAGTTCTCGTCTACTGGGGCCCATGCGCCAAAGTTCAGGCCGGAACTGACCCATGCCGAAGGTTTGGGCCACCAGCTGTCGTGCCGATTGCTCTGACCGTGCTCTGGGATTTGTCAGCCATCTGACCGTCACCTCTTTTTATTATTCGGCTTACCTGCCCATTTATAGACTCCCACGATTTCCTGCTGCTCTTCCTCGGTGAGCTTTGGTGTCCAGTAGCGTTGGCCGTCGATGACTCGCTCGGTACAAGCCATGGGATGGAACGGGCGTGCAATTTCGTGGCCTTCGGGTACAGGCAGAACATCAACAGCGACTCTCCAAAGAATCCCGCCAGCACACAAGGCAGCTGCGTGCGCATGGGGATAGGCCTTGAAGAAGTCTGCCACGTCGAGGCGGTAGGCGAAATAGTCGAGCAGGGTTGGGAGCTTTCCATCCGGGTGGACCACCGGACCTGGGTGCGGGTAAAACACGGTTCCCCTCTGACAAGAAGGATACAGTATTTGGAACGGGACGCCTTTTCGCACCAGATTGGAGATGAGGCGATCACCATGGAGGTGCCACTCCTCCCTCTCGATTTGGAGAAGGGTGAGAGGGTCCTCGATCAGGATTCTCCAAGGACGAGTGGTGGTATCGCGTACGGTGAGAAGAAAACCCTCTTCAAAGGGTTGAACTTCGACCACATTCTTCGGAGAGCGATTGGGAAACTGTAATTCACCGATCACACCGGAAAAGTGTGGTGAAAGATCGCATTCGTATGGCAACGGCCTCAAATCGGTGACGGCTTCGAAGAGCTCAACAGCAGAGAGATCAGAAGGACCCTTCAGAAGGCCAAGCCTCGCGGGGAAGCTCTCATCCTTCCCATGAGCCTCCTGTTCGGAAAGCTCCACGAGACCGTAGCGCATCGCAAGGAAATCCGCTTCATCGAGCCAGCCTTCAACCAAGATGCGACTGGTAATGAACTGATCGTCGAGGATCGACTGCTTGAGGAGTCCGCTGTTGAAGGTGGGGAGGAGCGCGTACTGTTGGTCGACAGCGGTTTCTTCGGGCGGTCCATCTAGATCGTCCGCCAGCCCTGCTTCCTCCAGAGTGAGACAGATCGGGTCTGTCCCTTCAGCCTCACGGAGCTCCAGGACGTCCATTCCATCGCTTGGGGGCTCGGGATCTGTCGAGAGTTTGTTGTCTTTGATGTTAAGCTCTTCGGAGTAGTTCCATTGGTTGAGGACACAGTCAAACCTGGAATAACCGTTAGGGGCGGAGTGGAGAGGGGACAAAAGGTACATACCAAACGTTACAGCCTTCTGTTGCTTCGAACATGTCTTTGGCTTCGGACTTCGTTAGCGAGGCGCGGGTCCAGCACTTCTTCTCTCGACCAGTTTGTCTGTCGGTGACGATGGTGCACTCAAATTGGAAGAACGTGGCACTGCCCAGACTGGAGAGCCTGGCGGCCGATGCAAGACGATTGACCATTCGTTGTTTGTCAGGAGAACGTTCGAGCTCCTCCGGAATTTCCAGGAGCCTCTTTCGGACATAATCTGCGGGGTGGTCGTAAGTCCTCTTGTCTTTGGGAGCGGGGGGAACGCCGTAGCGAATCGCCGGAAGGGTGAACACAGCTTCTGGCTGTGGGGAAGGGGGTCTCTCCAGGGCCTCAAAAAGTTCAGGTTTCGGCAGGAAATCCTTGAGGTTGTGGTGTTGGTGGAACTGTGCATAGGGATTTACGTTGGGGCCAGGCCACGAGACGTAAACGGGAACGCTGTTCGCAAGCATGCGGTTCACAGCGTGGTAGTCGTAGTCCTCGCCGTAAGTCACAACGACGCCTGTGTGGTTTCCGGAGGATCTCATCCTCCACAGTGTAGATAAGAGGAGTTTGGTAAGGATGTGGATGTCTGGGTTATCTGTGTCGAGTTTTTTATACAGATCCGAAATCCCACGGTCGGAATAGAACCCAGCGTAGGAGCCAAGAGGTTGAAGGGAGTTCGAGCCAGCAATAGAGTAGGCGCAGTAGCCAAGGAGGCGCTGAAACGCGTTGAGAGACTTGAGCGCACACTTTTGGGCGAACTTGAGTTGCGTGTGACCTCGAGTGTAGCCGAAGCTCGAGGGAGGTTCCGGTTCACGGTGCTCCAGGGAGATCAGCTGGCCAGAGCTAACGGCCTTCGAGACGGTTGACATAACAAACTCGACGTTCTGCCACAGAGCCATTTGTTCGTTGTTCAACCTGTAACCCGACTTGTCATGAACAATGCTGGGCTGACGGGACATCCCTCTGAATATAGGGTAGCTAAAGTCGATGACAGCGGGGAGGTACGGATACCATTCGTAGTTTTTCCGCGACCAGCATATTGGGTATCCGTACCGCTTCTTCCCCAGGGATTCCCCTGAAGGCGCAAGGAGGTGCTCGATGCCAGGGGGGGGAGGTAGCTGGGATGGGAAGAGGTTGTCGTCTTTATCGTTGGTGGTCGAGACTTTTTGAACGACGGCGGGGTCTTTGGCGGGATCCTCTTCGAAGGTGGAAAGGTACACTTGCTGGTACCTGATTACTCTGAGGATTCGCTGAAAATGATGGGCATAAAGCAGGAAATCAACGACGAATGACTCACAGGCATGACGGTAGGTCTTTACAGAGATAAAGAAAGTACGCGGCACGAACACGGGTTCACACTACACAGGAACAGTCCTAGGCAGGATAGAACAGCAAGACTGAAGCCAAGGAAATCAGAAACTCAGCCTAACGGTAAACCCTTAGGCGAGACCTGGGAAGGGGTGGTGACGGTCGGAGGCGAACAGAAAGCGGACCCTGGGTCAGATATATAACGGGAAAAGTCCATTCCCACGGAGAAGTCTGCCTTCCATATGGGGAATGGTGTAAGTGTGAAGGGCGAGCGGGACACGTGGATGGGGTCAGACTCACGGCGAAAAGCGGCTGCAAAGCGTGGATTGTACAATAAACGAACAGAGACGGAGCACCCTGCGAGCGAGAGGCCTGGAAGCGCAGTGCGAGAGCCGGAGTGAGTCGGTTAGGCGGGCGAGGTTCGCGAAAAAAGCGAGGTGACGAGGGAACTCGGGCTGACCGAACGGAGAGCCAAAATGGCGACCCTCGACGCTCTAGATCAGCCTGGGGATGATGTATCTGCCGGGTGTGAACCGCAGTAGGGTATCGGACGAGGAGGGGGTAACCGGGACGAAGAAAACGGCTGAGACCGCGTCTGGAGGCACGCTGAGGTAAAATTAGCCCGATAACGAATCGCAGGCAGATAACGCACATGTAGATCAAATCCAGAAACGTGCACCCGAATTCGAGGTCATAGGGATTCAAATCGAAAGCGAAGGAGTACCGAGGAAGGTGTCGTTTCCGCTATCTGGGTAGACTCTCGAAAGGTGACAACAGGTATGGCGGAAAGCGAAGATATTCCGGAGAGTGCTGGGGTTTGAGGTTGATGTCAGAATGAAGGGACTGCCGGTAGAGTTGGCTCTCTGGTGAGAAGAGTGAGCTCAACCGCACGGTAAACCCTGCGGCGAGACGGCGAGAGAACTGCTGGCTGTAGTTGTTGGTTAACTTCGCGAAACCTTTCAGAGCTGTGGGAGAATGCTGTCGGCACCAGGCGGCAGACGAGGAGTGAGCGAAGCAAAGGGTTGGAGGATGTGAAAGGACGAGTTGCTGCACTCTTAAACCGAGGAAGGAACGAAGGTGCTTGAGACGATATGGCCTCCACCGTTCAAGTAGACTCTACGGCGAGGTGGCGACGGGCATGGTTGGGGGCGAATGCTTTCCGGGGAGCGTCGAGGTCGGTGCCAGAACGAAGGAACTCTACCAGTGGAGTTGACTCCCTGGCGAGAACGGTGGACTCAACCGCACGGTAAACCCTGCGGCGAGGTGGTTTGGAGGGCGATCAACAGCCGATCGCCGATGCGACCCGCTGGTGAGTCTCACCAATCACGTGCGACTCGAACACTAGAAAAATGCCGACTTGACGTCGGCAGAAACCTTGCTTGCTGGTGGTGCGTTGCAGACGAGTGCGAGTCTATGTATGCCGCTACCCTCATTTTTCAAAACGTACGTTTTTCTCTCACATGGCTCCGGGCGGGACAGAATTTGGTTACTCAGAGGTTTCAGTGACAATGTGTTTTGGTGGCGGGGCACAAATCCACAGCAATCATCGTGCCGTGCGCACCTTGTCTCATTTTGATTTTTCCGTTCGGTTGTTCGCCCAGAAAATTGTCCACAGGAACAAGGACGTTACTGTGAGTCCATTAATGCACCACATTTTTTATTACAGATCTCAAGTACATGCGCGTAAGGAAATTTTCTATGCTCATGAAGCAATATTAGTCAGTTGGGGTCATCGACGCCAAACAGCCACGGCAGGAACTACCGGTGCCGATGTGATTGCCGATGAGCGCGTTTTTGTCTAAGTGACATCTGAACCGTCAAAATGTTGAGAATTTTGGCGACACGCGCTTATAATTTCGGGGGGTAAGGGAAACCTTGCAAGCAAGGTAACTTTTTCTCACGGTCGCCACGCCGCGACCCATCCCGACACGGTATCTCGTCGAGAGAAAAACTCGTTTGAAAATATAATACTCTGCTGCTCCGATCAGTACAGGGGGTGTTACTGTGTTAGAATTAAAAAAGGAGCAAAAACCCAAAATAAAACCATTCAAAAGGAGGGGTTAGCTGTCGTTCGTTGGGACGAATGAAGGGCTATTACTATGCATAAAGCCCGGTAATAAGATTTCATGGCAAAGGGACGAGTTAGTTAGAATGAAAGTGGTTCGGGTAATATTGGCGGCAGAGCCACGAAAAAACAGACAGCAGCCGGATGTCCTCCTGATCCGACCCGTATTGAACAAGCCAAACGGCGAAGGAAGACTTGGCGTCTATGCCTGGGATGAAGCCCATCTCTTTCTGAAGTTGTTTGAAAAGTGGAGGGGAGTGAAGAACGTGCCACGCTGCGACAACTGCAGTGTCGCTGAATTGGCAGATCCCGGGAAGACCCTCTTTCCTGTGGCCTTGAACGACGAGGTTGGGAAAACCGCAGAAGTAGCATCTGCTGATGTCGCCGGGCCACAGAAAAGCCTTCTTCCAATCCATCCAGCCCCTGTTATAGTGCAATTCGGTGCATGTGTAAGGGAGGTGTTTTCGGACTGAGCAGCCGGATGAGCCGCCGTTACCGCATTGATCGTGACAAGGGCGGTGGTCCGGGGAAACGATCCGACAAGTAAAACAGCCAGAAAACCGCTCCATAAGCTTCTTGACAGATTCACCGTGATCCCTCCTCAATTGAGTGTTCGCTTGGGCAGTGAATCCGGTCGATAGGGTAGTGGCAGGAGGTTTTGGCGGAGACCGAGGAGCGAAGCTGTGACCAGGGGTATTATCCTGAGCCGGAAGCCCCACCCGACAACCGTCGATGGCCTTCTTGATGAGTGGATCGGTCTCACCCTCGCAGAAATCGCACAAAAGCGAGTCAGGGACGTCGATACAGCGGAGCTCAATGCCATCCATGGTCTTGGAGATCCCGGCTCGGCGGCAGGCCTGATTTTGGAGGATATCCACCAGTTCCACTCTGCAGCCATACTGGCTCTCGTCCGGCATCGAACGGGGGAGGTGACTGTAGAGAACAGCAACGAACGACGCTTGACCGCTCCTACCAGCTCGTCCTGCTCCCTGCACAAAATCATACAGACCGAACGGGGACTCTAAGAAAATCACAGCATCGACTCGAGAATAGTCGACACCGTGCAGAAGAGCAGTGGTGGAGACCATCCATTTTGCCGGGTGTTCGTCCGACAGCCAGGAGGTAAGCTGAACGTCCTTCTCTTGATCGGAGAGTTTGCCGTGGTAGATGTGAACAGGGAACGGAGAAGAGCTGGAAACCGCTTCCAGCACCTTGAGGGACCGAACGAAGATAATTCCACGAATGGCTTCGTTTTCCTCCCATGTCTCCGTTAGCAGGGAAGCCAGCTGGAGAGCGACAGAGGGGGTAGTGTGCGGAGGAGGTATCTTGGCGAACCGTAGTCGATGATTGGGGCGGGTGGTTGGCGAGCGTAAGACCAGCGTTCGTGCAAGGGAAATACCAACAGCATCCGCTAGTACCTGTTCGTGGCTGGGCACGAGGGTGGCGGTGAGGAAAACCTTCGGAACCGTGGCTTGCTGAAGGTGAACGAGTGCCTGCATCTTAGGTCGATACGATTCCGACAGTAACGGCGAATGCGCCTCGTCAACAATGATCCGAACAACTATGCTGTTTGTGATAAAGCTGGTTCCCGGTCAACGGCAGCCATGCACAGTGAGCGGAATGAACTCACGATTTCGCATCGTCGGTGAAAATGTCGTCGGTGATCATAATCACAAGGCTTACAGCTGTGCGATCCAGGCTACCGGGCGAATACCTCTCGCTCCAGACAAGGTGCCTGATCCCAAAGGAACGTGCCTGTTCGGAAAGCTGCCGGCGAAGCGCAGTATAGGGGGTGATAACGACTGTAACCCCTGCACTCTCAGCGAGAACGGGCCCGAAGATTGCAATCGATTTTCCGGCACCGGTGGGTAACACAGCAATGATGCTCTCCTGCTCACCGGTGAGAATCTCGAGAAGGAGGCGTCTTTGATTCTCGCTGCTGAAGGTAGATCCATGGCGCTTCGTATAGAGGGACAGGATCTGAAGGAGCCTGTCGTCTCCCCAGGTCACGAAGGAAACGGGTGTTGGGTCGGGGTGTGACTACAAAAGGAGAAGGTTAGAGAGCTGGAGAGCGTTACTAACCGAAAGCTCACATGTGTGACTGCTGAGGGGACCATGCGAACGTCACCGGAGGTTGCTGGGAGGGGTTGCATTCCGAGCAGGCCACTCGAGGCTGCTGTGACCATGGAAGCAGAAAATGCCTGGAAGACAGATTCCCTGAGCACCCTTCCACACACCATTGAAAGTTCATGCGTCGCAGACGACATTTCGGAGTTGATGGCATTTCGGACGAAATTCATGATCTCGTGGGCAGAAGGATGTTGGGGAGGGATGTAATCTGAAGGGCTCCACCACGTCGGCTCACGCGGTGCATGGATATAGGGAATGGGTCGATTGGGAGTGGTCTCCGGACCGAGGCCGAGGAAACTATGAAGCTTCTTGCACCAGTCGTACGACAGGTCGGACAAAGCTGCCTGTGCGCCGGGCAGCTTGTCTAACCTTTGTCCGTACTGATGGTTAGCAACGCGGGTGCTGTGACCAGCTTGAGAATCTCCAAATTTCTGGACGGAGGGGTCAACGATTGGAGGAAGGAAGACGGCCTGCATGTTGATAAGGACGTGGCGAAGATCCAGTCCAGTAAGTCGGCATCCAAAGTATCGCTCGGTGTACTGCGCGATAGCCACGGACAGCTCTCGTGGCGTGAGCTGCCGACCTTTGATAACATAGAGAAACTGGGAATACACTGCCTGCTGCTCAGTCCACCCCAAAGCGGCGGTGAGGAAGACCTCGACAGGGCGGACAACAGCAAGGTAGTAGACCAGGAGCTCTACAACCTTCTTCGGTGGGAAGTGGATGACAGATGACCTGCAGCCTCTGGTGCTCGAAGTCTTTAGGTTCGTCCGAAGGAGAAATACCAGGCCATGTGAGATCAAGAGGTTCCGTGGGCTGGTACCGTTGCAGAACCGGTCATCGACCACCTCAGAGAGTCGAAGCGGTCCAGAGCCGGTGCACTGTACGAGGAAGGCAATGGCCTCAACAATCGGCTTTACTGCATAAAAGAACTCCTGCGAGGCACTGGGATCAACTTCGAACTTGATGTGATCACCAGCCTGCTCGGTAGGTCGAAAGAGAGAAAGTCTAGAGTGCTTTGCCATCTCTGAGAGGAGTGGGAGGGTCGGAGGTTCGGTCGTGACATGATTGATGAAGGTGTCACCGATGTCTGTGGAACGCAGGTCTTCACACATTGATGGAGGTACCGTTACCTCGACTTTGGTGTCCCCACTCAACGCAAGGAGCTTGCTCCAAGTGTCGTCGATGATCTCATTGAGACCGTTTTGCATCCGGGAAATGACGAGCCTCCGACCTCGGTAGGCGAGGGCTGTGTAGTTAGGGTCGTAGAGGATGTGGGGATACCCAGGTTCCCTTGCGGCCAACGAAGAAGCGAATTTCTTCAACGAGATAAGCTCGTCAGAGATTTTTTTTTCACCAGTCCCGAGAAATTTTTTGCACAGAGCCTGCAGGTTTCTAAGAGCAGTGCGGTAAGAATCGGTAACCAGGAATCGGCTTTTGAGCTAAGGTCTCACCGTATGAACCCTTCTGTACCCTTATGGTCGCGGAGAGTGATCCGGAGAACCACGCATCTGGACAGATATAGCAGCCTCGAGATGGGCTGGGTTACGAGACCCGGCTTAACGAAATCTCCCGCCTTTCGCAACGAAAGCAAGGCCATGTAAGTTTGAACCGGGCACGCTAGGCGACCGGCCCCGTTGATGTCAATGCTCTGGTCTCGGAACAGGATGCATGAGAGAACTTCCTGGAACTTCTCGATGTCGTCGCGTGATGGGGGGAGATCAGCCATCAAGTGTTCTTGATAGCTCCGCAGCACGGCTCGCTGCCCATGAGAGAACCGGGTAGGAATGTCGTCGGATGGGAGGACGAACGTTTTCAGACAAAATGAAATGAAGGATATGGCCGTTCCACAATAACGGCGAGCGCTCTCGGGTTCGCGTAAAACTTTCCACGGGCCAAGGTACCTTAACAGCGGTTAGCTGGTGACTAAGTGAAGAACAAAGGGAAACCGCTCACTGTTGATGGGACTTCAATATCACCGAGGCACGGTGAGAGCACTTTATGTGCGCAAGCTCTGCAGCATCCCACCAGCGACACCCGTGATCTCGAAGCTTCATTAACCAGTCTGGACTGGAGCCGGTTTCAGGAAACGAGACCAAAGAATGGAGAAAGGTCTGGCCCCTTCTGTTTGTTATGTACGGTTGAAGAAGCTCCGGCCATCTCGTGAACCAGTGGATGGATGCACGATCCTTGTCGTGGTCAGCGGTGGGTATATTCGCCTTGGGTAGGGTTTCTAGCATTTGAATGGCATAGGTGTAGGCGGAGGCGGGTGAGGGGTCAAGGTTCGAGAGAGACCGGTCAACAGAGAAATAACACCTAAGGTTTCTCTGGTTAAAGAGAGTCTGCACGCCTGAGACGCAGAGATCTGGTTTAGGCTTGGGCTGGTCAGTATGATCGGAGAGGTGTCGGGTCAACGTGGATTTCGCGAGGAAAGCCATAGCACACCGACTCCCATCTTCCCTTAGGAGGGGACAGCGGAACCCGCTCAAGACTTCCAGACCATCCACAGGTTTCTGGCCAGGGGACTGATGGTATCTCTCGGAGTCGGAGGATTGATAACCGACGTCGGAGAGGCGTTTCATGACCTGCGCGTACTTTTCCGAAGGCAGAACAGCCCTCCCCCTGTGGTATTTCTTGGAATGCGTCTGAAGCATATCGATAGGAACGCCTCGGTTGCAGCCGGTGCAGATCACGACCTTTGCTTCTTCGTTAAGTGCATACCCGTAACCAGAGAGTTGCAAGTCGTAGCAGAGCCCTATGAGCATTTAAGTCGTGAAGTATCACAAGCACGACAACGAGGGTACTCACTGTCTGACCGGTAAACACCGGCTGGGGGGAGCGGCCCCTCTTCAGACTCTGGGGGGTCTTCAGGTAACTCCTCATGGAGCTCGAGGTAATCGTCATGCAGCGACGGATCAGCGGAGGTTGGTGGGTTGAATGAACGTGGGACGATGTCGTCCTCATCTTCTTCAAGAAAGCCTTCCGTAGAGGCATCCGAGACCATGGATTCCATATCCCACTCGTCGTCGCTGTCATCATCGTCGTCGGATTGGGGATCCGGAGAGTCTCGTCTTACTCCCGCATTGAGGAGGGGAACGACTGACGAGGGCAAGTAAACGGGGCTGGAAGTATCGTCGTTGTCGGATTGGGTCGGAGAGGGCAGGCGAACGGGGCTGGGAGCATCGCCATCTTCCATGTCAATGTCATCTGTGAGTGGTGAAGACGATGGCAGACGTGATGGCGTTTGTTGGCGGTGGTCGAGGGTAAGAACCTTTGAGGAAACAATAACAGCGCAACTGTGCTTAAACAGATAGTGATTCTTAATCGCCTTAGATGTTTTTCCACAGGTTTTACCGCACTTGTTACACTTGAGACCCTTATCGGGGGTTCCGGTGGTAAGCAGGTTTATCGACCCGGAGGCTATCATGAGGCTGAGTCAGCACCGAGAAGGCAGCAGCGGTAAACGAGACTCACAAGATTCATAGACGTAGTGTAAACTGTGCGCGGTTCGCTTATGATCTGTGTAATGTTTTCGGGTACTAAAGTCCTTTGAGCACAAGGCACAATAGTTATTCATAGAAGCTGAATGAACGTAGGTCAGCGAGGGACGGAATCCGCGGTGTTTGCGACCATACTGACCGAGTTTAACGGCTGTGTGATAAAGTGGAGGAGAGGCAGATACAGATAGAGCAGAGAAAGTTGGAAAAACGAGGAAGGAACACCAGGAGCGGAGAAACAGAAAGATAATAAACGTGTAACGGTGAGGGATTTTGAGGGGGTATAACGGTAGATGGCTCTGTTAGGCAGTGGTGCGAGGCGCAGGAGTGTCTGGGGATTAGATTGGTAAAGCAGAGAGGACGAGTGGAGGAGACCCAAGGGACACCGTCCCATTTTAAGTGCGCAGGCCTGTGGAGAAGGCGGTCAATGCCCTTACAAACTATTCGAACCAATCGGAAACGATGAAGGCGAAAGTGAGAACGAACTGAAGGATTGACACGAACCGGTTTGCATTCTTGTGAACACGTGCCAATCTCTCGCATCGGAAGCTCATCAGCCCGATCTCCTGAAGTTTCGAAGCACGCGGAATATTCGGACTCAAGGAACCCTCCTACAGATATTCTACAGCCCGACTTATAATTGATTCCCAATGGTAATAGAGCTCGGCGGCACCGCCAAACGCTCGCGTCGAAGCGCCTCTTGCCATCATTACAGCAGTCCAGCCCCCCGCCTCTATTTATTAGTTAAGTTCCAAAACTGCAATGTCACGTTCGTCTACATTTTATACTAGTAAAGAGATATATACGTCTTGGAATAAAAGAAGAAGAAAAGGTCTATCCTCGGCTAAAGGGGGGTGAACAATAAGACAGAAAGGTACTGAGGTGTAACGAAAATTCGTATTTGGGAAACGGGGATTAGAAAACAAGCGGGTGAACGGCAGATCGGCTATACGTGTTTGATGGGTGGAGATCGGGAGCGAATGAGACTCTAGCACCTTGATGGAAGACCGGTGATGGAGATTAAGAGGGTAAGTCCGTTTGAGACGGAAGAGACGGCTCGAAATTAAGACTACAGCGGGAGAAGGGATGTTGAGGCCGATGAGACCACGCAGAGTTGACTCTGCACATGTGCTCATATGTCGAAGGTCCTGAAGTCGGCGGGCCTGTGCGCAGTAAACTCCGCACAGGTACCTGGATCGCAGTGGCGGAAACGAGAAAGGAACGCCAGGGGAACTTGGTCGCGCTGACGTGGCGGACTTCGGATCTTGTGACCGTGGCGTGACGTCGGAACTTGAACCGATCTAGAGTGATCGGAGGCTCGCCGCGATCCTCCACCACGCTCACACTCGCCGAAGGGTTTACCCGTCGGTTGAGCTTTCGTCACCTCGCCACAGAGTCAACTCTACTGGTTGGGGTTCTATTCGCTTTGGGATCTTCGCTCGTCCTCCGCTGTCATTCGTTTGAGCCAACCTCCACTCTCCAGACCTCTCGCCGTGCGGTATACCGCTTCGGTTGAGACATTCCGTTCGTTTAGACGCTCACGCAGCCGCAAGATCGCCTCGCTCGCTCATTTCCAACCTCCGACCCCTCGCCGTGCGGTATACTGCTTCGGTTGAGGTAATCCGCCCGTTCAGACGCCCAAACGATCTTCGAGGCCGGCCCATTCACTCATTTAAACCTCAGAATTATCGGCCATTAGGCCGTCTCGTCTAATTGCTACCTATCCATAACCGTACGTCGCTTCGTGTTAAAAATTCCCTTCTCAAGTCTGGCGCTCGCCGGATGGAAGTCGACGGACGCCTTGCTTTGAGCGTTGAGGGTCGCCCCTTTGGCTCTCCGTTCGGTGAAGCGTTCGAAGACAACCGTGCTCGGAGAGGTGCTAGGCTGTGGGGACCATCTGATCGTGTTTTCAGATCCCTGATGTCCTGTGCGGACGGAACTCCGTTCACAACCTGCCCCGGTTTGGGTGCGAAGTGTGAGGGTGTGAAGGGTGACGGGCTTCCTGGGCTAGCCGATGTAAGCGTCTTGTGTTGGAAGCTAGCAACCGCATGGACCTCACGGCGGTTTCAGCAGTGCGGCTCGAACGTTTCGTGCCAATTTGACCTTCAAGAGGAAATTCTAGCGGCGATGGCGCATCAGGCCAGAAGGTCCTTGAGGAGCTTATCGGCATCCTCGTGCTCCTCGCTGTCTTCAGTCGACACCCTGTCTTCATCTTTCTCAGACCCTTCTCCGGCTTCCCTGCCCCCTTCTGATGCTCAAGCTGGATCAGAAGCATCGCAAGACGAAGCACCGTGTGTATTGGGGAAAAGGAGACGAAAGAGGAACGCCGAGAAGGAGGTGCAGAGGTCGGCAAAAAGGCGAAAGGGAAACCCTCGAAACCGCAGACGCTCGAAGAAGGAGAGGGTGGATGGAAGCAAAATGAGGCAGGGGATGAGGCATGCTGTTCCGTCTAGCGTAGTGTTTTCAGCCCTAACCCGTTCTAAAAAAATTGGCAAGGGGAATGAGGTGTACGACATTGAGACCGTCAAGTCTATGGGTGTGGCCGTTGTACCGTGGGACGGAGTGTAAGTGAGACTCTAGGGGAGATGCCTGGAGCTTACCTTACTCACTAGCTCACCCAAAACGATTCTGACAAAAGACGGAGAGCTCTTTGTTTTGCTGGCGGGAAGGCCTGTAGACGAAGGATACCTGGAGACCCTCTCCCAGCTTCAAGCTGCAATGACTGAGGCAAAAGGTCGAGTTTCTTTTACCGATCGTTTGGGCAAAAACAGAAGGGGCGATTACAGGGCCATTTCCACTGGGGTGACTCACGGAGGTGGGTCGAAGGTAGGCCCCACATAGCAGAGTGCTGGGAGATATTGACCACGGTGTTTGCAGTTTCCAAAGTCCCTCAAGGTGGGATCCGCTGGCAACCTCAAGGAAGTGAACGACCTGCTTGCTCACCCTGGGATGAAACGCATCAACGGGTTTGTGAACCGTAGGTCCTAGATGCAGCCTGACCTGACGACATCTCACTCACGAAATCGCTGCAGGATCGATGGAGGTATTTGCACCTGCTCTTCGACGCTTCACGCTCGATACACTGGCAAGCGTCAAGACGTCCGTTCCCATGCTCAAATACCCCTATGAGGGCCACCCTTTCGCTGCGGTTACGTTCAACTTCGGCCCCAACGCCTGTACGAAGCCGCACAAAGACCTGATGAACCTGAGCTGGGGCTGGTGCGCAGTGACCAGCCTAGGCCGTTACGACCACGCAAAAGGGGGGCACCTCGTTCTCTGGGACTTGAATCTCGCGGTCGAATTTCCGCCGTTTTCAACGCTGTTCATACCCTCAGCAGTTTTGGCCCACAGCAACACGACCGTCGGGCCCATGGAATACCGGTCAAGCATCACGCAACATAACTCGGTGGGGCTGTTCCGCTGGGTAGCCTTCGACCACTCGCTCCAAGGGAAGAGGACACTTAGTGGGAAGGGATGGTGGGACCACCCGACCCACATGTTCAACCGGGCAAATGGGCACGGCAGCTAGATTTTTCCGGCTAGCCTGAAAGCTTCATAGCCAGAAGCTGTTACCACGCGCATTCCGAGCCAAGGCGTCTCCTTAATTCAGCCTGTATCTAGCACTTTTATCGGCACGGAGGAACAAATAATCTACTTGTACTTAGTCCGAGCAGCGGCTTTAACCGGAGCCGAAGGCAGATCCCTTGTACCTAAAAGATTCAAACCTTCAGGGTGAGAGGGCGGATCAAGGCACCTTGGCTTGACGCACCCGCTTCTGGGCATAGATCCCGCCTGTCATAACTCCGAGGCTTCTGTCGGCGCTTGGGATTCCGACCACATGTATCCCCATCTCCAAGTCCTCACCCCCGCCTCTGATACGGTTGGCTAACGACCGCCTCCCGAAAAGCCACGTCAACGGTAAGAGCCTCCTGTCCAGCGCTGCACCGATGAGCGGCTTCTGATGTTTTGGAACCTCGTGGTCTCTCCGTGAAGCCGAAAGCTTCACGTCCTGCGTGAAACCGAACCGGTTCGACGGTGACCTTTGACGGGGGCGTTCGTCCGTGCAGTGTAGTCTGGAGGGTTTACGACAGATAGACAGCGGTGAATTCACCTGCTGACCTCGACGGCTGGGGGTGGCGATATAAACCGGTGTCACAGTCCCCCATGGCTCTCTAACCCTCCACCCACCCCAACCCATAGCTTCGAGGATAGGTTTACCCGCCCTCTGAACGCTTCAGCTCCCCTGCAATACCTCCAACATGTCTAGCCCCACTTCACCACGTGACGCCCCGCACAGTCCGGTCAGCAGCTACCCAGCACGATACGGAAACTCGCAGAGTTTTCTACCATCCTCCGAGCCGTCCGTGGACGACATGGAGGTGGAGTCGGTGGAAAAGTTGCAGAGCCTTATCAGCAGATATGCGCCTCACCTTAACCTCTCGTTCATCAATTCCTCCGACTGGTGGAAGCAGCACCGGCATTCGCGTGAGGCACATGTAAGTCTAGCAAACCAGGCCACCCTGACCTAAAAATCCTGTGCTAACCTCTCCACAGATGCTCAAATACCTGCTCTACAAGGGATTCGTGGATATCATTTTGATATTCAACAACATCAGAGCAGTAGACCCATCGGAAATCAAGGAGGACCTCAAAACGGCCAACAAGATGGCCACACCGATCTGGAACGACCAGACCATCCCCTTCGCGGAGCGAGTAGACAGATGCAGGAAACTCGTTGATCCTGTTCTTAGAAAGAACAATATCACTGACCGGGAGGGGGAGGTCACAGGGGTCCCTCGGGGAGCTGTGAACCAGCTCAACAAAATCTTCAGGAGGTACTATGTAGAACCCGACAAAATCATGCTGATCGGGCAGACTACCGAGGAAGCATACGAGGTACAGGACCAATACGCTCGCCAGGTTGGCTACTATCTCAGAAGGCTAACCAACGGCAAACATCTCGAGTCTCGGACGGTCACCTGTCTCAGGAAAGTGTACGGAAGAAATTCCGTGCCTCTTTTGACCATGCCCTCGGTGTCAGCCTTGTGGAAAATCTGTCAGTCCTCCTTCTACGGGAAGGTGACTTTTCTTGTGAGCGCACTCTGCTTAGCATGCCGGATACCTTATTGACCCTTAGGCAAGCTCTATAAGTGGATTCAACCTTTTGCACATGAATCCAAGATTCACCCCCTCGGCTGCAAGTACGTTGAATCCCTCCACCGGTTCCTCAAGCCGAAGAAGGGGAAGCACGGACCTCTATTCAAAGAGGTAAGGCTTTGCTCTGTCTAACCTAACACGGTATCTAACCGAACCCCCCCTCCAGTTCTACTCCTCGGTGTTGATGTGGTCTACCGACCTCTACCTTGTTGCGCTGCTCGACGAATACGTTGCCCCCCAGCCCACGGTGGCCGACAACGTTCGCAAGCAGCTGCTGCGGGAAGAAGAGGTGCATTCTATACGGCAGGCAATAGACAACAGACGCGAGGGACAGTGCGATCTGGACGGCAACTACTACGAACGGTGGCTTTGGTATAGCGGGATCGACTTTCACGATGAGGACTCAAACTTACCCAACATCATCGCCTGCGGTGACCTCCTCCATGCTCTCTTCGACCTCATGCTTGGTCAGAGTGTCAAGACGCACATGCTCAACCACTACACAGAGTTCCACAAAGCTCGCTGTACCGTTCAGTCCTTCTTCATTAAGTTCGCCGACAGGATGTCCGCGAGTGTGGATCCAGACAGGCTTTGGTGGGATGGATCGTTTGTTTCCCAGTCCCCCGATAAGCCCTGGATATCCACTCCGCTCAAGAACCACAGCAAATTTTTATCAATCCTAGAAAGCTGGCTCGACGACAGCCGCTTCCTTCAGATTTGGCTGAGCAATTACGAGGCAGAAACGCCGCTGGTAAACAACCCAAAGGATGCGAGCCGCGTCTTCTCAGAGTCTAATGCGATCACGATCTTGCAGTGGGCGAAGGTGTGTCATCTTAACACACGCTAGACCAGGCGTAACATCTGACATGCCCGTTTCAGCTCAAGGGAAGTGTTTTCGATCAGAGGCGAAGGACGTCATTCGGCGACGCTCCGGCCTGGTTTGTCGACGAATGCGAGAGCCTAGGTCTCTTCACCACCCGGATGCCGAGGTTCCAGCAGCTTTTCTTCTACGAGTTTCGTGACTGGGAGGTGTATCGTCAAGAGAACCAACCGAGTTCAAGCTCATCATCCCTTCGTGCTGCAGGGGCATACCTCATCTCCGGGATCCGACTGGAATCGATGTGCGGAGTTTCCGACGTATGGTATCGATATGTCGAGAGCCACCAGGCCTTCTACAGCGGTGGAAAGATCCAAGCTCTCCCTCTCCAGCAGTACATCTATCACCCGTGCCCTCGTCCCGATCGTCCTCACGAGAAGTACCTCTGGAGCGTCTTTCAGTGGAAGAAGATGCACAGTCGGCCACAGCCACGGAAGAAGAAGCCCCATGGCCACAAAAGCTCGCCTGCTAGCCCCAGCTCATCTGAAAGTGGGATCGTTCAAGTCAGCGACAGAGAATCTGAGGACTTTTCGCTCGTGATGGACGACAACGAAACGCCCACACCCCTCCCCCAGCGGACAGAGAGGATCTCCAAGCACACCAAGGTCGAGGGGGGTGGCTTTTGTGAAGACTCGTCGGATGAGGAGGCTAGGGAAAAGACAGAGACAATCTCCGAGTACACTGAGATCGAGCGGGGCGGTGTCCACGAAAGCTTGTCTGACGAGGAAGCTCCGGAGAAGATAGAAGGGATCTCTGAGTATGCTGAGATCAAGCAGGGCGGCTTCTGTGAAAACCCGTCAGATGAGGAGACCGGAGAAAGGGCAGGACAGGACATGGCAGAGGTCAGCGGCAGTGCAGGGATGCAGTTGGAAGGAAGTGCTCCCACCCAAGTGAAGATGGAGTCACCCGAGTTTGTGTTCGACGAGCTCCCGACCAACGCCTCGTTCAGTGAGGCTCTGAATGAGGCATTTGCTGTGGCGGAGGGCCTCACACCCTCCTCGGTTCCGGGAGAACGAGGCCTCAGCCACCACCATGTCAATAGTTCGAGGAGGGCAGTCTCCCATACACATGTGGAGAATCCCGCAGGGGAGGGTGTAAGGTCGGGCCAACCAGGTCACGTTCTAGTCTATGCGAGCGATGCCGAGGGCTCAGATGCCGAGGGAGCAGCAGAAATGGATGTAGACTACACTGCAGACAGTGAGTGGCAGGGGTGCATCGGCTCAATTGGAACATGCTGATTCATTCAACAGCATATACCATGGCAGCACACCGCTCATCTGGAGCCGAAAAGGCTGGTGCACTGCAGCGGCTTTTGGAGTCTCGTCAGGCTAGGAAGAGTAAAAAATGAGCGGTAGATCTCTTTGTCATTTAACCCACAGAATCTATTATTTTATCTAAGAGAACAAGGATAAGTAAGGACGTCTGAGAATGGTCTAAACTAAGGAAAAAGCCAGGAGTGCCTCCATCACACGTGCTCCAGCAGCGTATCCGCGATTCGACATGGCATGGCGAAACATCACACGAGAACTCGCCGACACAGGCAGGGACCCACATGTTCCTGAAAGGGGAGTTCGCCAAAATCAATGCTCTCGCGGTGATTGGAGACATCACTCACCTCTTTATCCTTGCCGTTGGGTTTACCCAACGGCTGAGACTCCTCTATCCAACACTTACGGCTTTCAGCTGGTGGCTGGGGACTGGCTCATTTCTAGCCGCTTGATCAATTCTTGGAGCTATCTACTAGGCAGCTGACTCGCCGCTGAGTTCAACTCAAGCGGTTGAGTCAATGCTAACTCTACCTTTTTAATATACCACTGGTGTGCTGCAGCATTAACTGTCTCACCATCCCACCATTCTATCCAGCTGTCTTGCCATCTCACCAAATCACCCACTGTCTCACCTGATCATCCGTCATCTCGCCCGTGTCTCGCCTGACCACCCCGCCGTCTCGCCCGATCAATCCGCATGGTGAGCTGGCAGTGCCGCTTTTCCCTCAGGATGAAAATTGAGCATAGCTTGCTCAATTCTCGTCCGTTTGAGGCCACGTTTAGTGGGATAAGCCGCGATTTTTGTTCTGCAGGGGCTCATATTTTTTTCATATTTTTTTTCGCAGATTTAAATTGTCGCACTTTTCGAATGGGCAAATAAAATAACATTTCTATAATATAAATAAAACATATGAATAAACTACAGGTGGTGGGACCCCTGGATGGTCATCTAGAAGGGGGGGCTATATTTGAGGCGAGTGCGAGCACTCGCTGGCAGGGTGGGGACCCACATTGCCCAGAAAGGCAACCTGATCACATGCACAGAGCTACAAAACCCGTGCCAGCTGTGATCGGACATGTCACGCGTCTCTTTCCTCTCGCCACCAGGTTTACCCGGTGGTTGAGACCTGCTTTGCCCAATGCTTACAACTTTTGGCCACTGTCTGGGGCCACTCTTTGGGACTACTTCTGGGCAACTTACTCACCATTGAGTTTACTCAAATGGTTGAGCCGGTCTCTACTCCGCCTGTATAAGCTGCTCTGTTTACTTCATCTCACCTTTCTAACAAGGTCATTACTCAGTGGGGGGATTCTTGAGCGTTGAGGGTGCCACCTGGGCTCTCACCCAGGCTCTCCGTTCGCTGATCCCCACTGAGCTGCTATCTTGCTTTCCTGCCATTTTGCCGTTTCACTGTTTTGCCGTTTTGCCGTTTCACTGCTTCACTGCCTCCCTATTTTACTATCTCACCCTCTCGCTGTTCCGTTGTTTTGCTGTCTCACCCTTCCACCATCTCACTGTCTTGCCCTCCTGTTGTCTCGCCTTCCTGTTGTTTCGCTTTCCTGTTGTTTCGCTTTCCTGTTGTTTCGCTTTCCTGTTGTTTCGCTTTCCTGTTGTTTCGCTTTCCTGTTGTTTCGCTTTCCTGTTGTTTCGCCCTCCCACTGTCTCACCATCTCACCCTCCTACCATCTCACTGTCTCGCCTTCCCGTCATCTCGTCCTCCCACTGTTTTGCCCTCCATGTGGCACGGCAAAACATTACATGAGCACCTGCCGATACAGGGCAGCTCACCAAAATCCATCCTCACAGTAATCAGAGACATCGCTAATCTCTTTCTCCTCGCCGTCGGGTTTACCCAACGGTTGAAACACCTTCACCTAACACTTATAGCTTTCAGCCATTCTTAGAACTACCTAAGCAGCTGACTCGCCGTTGAGTTCAACTCAAACAGTTGAGCCAAAACTTACTTTACCTCTGTAACACGCCGCTGCTGTGCTATGGATGGT
>Ga0307512_10002673_pt1 | contig 21954 bp, 31 predicted proteins | sample 14_EM_MG_FD_200267 | JGI IMG/M metagenome (GOLD analysis project Ga0307512, IMG submission 200267) | Populus trichocarpa ectomycorrhiza microbial communities from riparian zone in the Pacific Northwest, United States - 14_EM | ecosystem: Host-associated > Plants > Roots > Unclassified | place...
ACCATCTCGCCGCTTCCTCCGCGTCTTCCAACGTCTCCGCCTTTCCGTAACACAATTCCTTCCGTACCACCCGTATCTTTCTTCTATTATTCCTAGGTATCACCGTACCTGCCTGCGCCGTGACACTTAGCCACATCTCAACTGGAATCATCAAAGCTCGCACAAAGCATATCGATGTTTGCTATCACAATAGTCAAGACCTCCAAGCCCGCAATATAGTTGACTACTCTTATCTGCATACCAACGGGAATGTGGCAGATATTCTAACCAAGGTCTTGTGGAAGGATACGCACGCGAAATTCACAAAGGCGATAAGGCTATGGTAATAGAGGTCGATTCAAGGTTGTTTCACTTTTCTTTTGGGCTCACGGATTTCCTTGTTTCTTAATTGATGGCCATCCTCAGGCTACGGCAGTACTCTTTCCCTGGTCACTCCCACAGGGTTTTTAGGAGGCTGTTATGAGAATCACTTTGTTTCATTTTTTTCATGTTGTTTTGTTTCTTGCTCTACAGTGTCTAACAAGAGGGGGGAGTATTGCATATACAGGTCTCAGCCGGAGACGGAGATGTCTTGAACAGCCGGAGGTGGAGATTTCTTGTACAGTCTGAGACGGAGATGTCTTGCATGGCTGGGGACAGAGATGTCTTGTATGGCCGGAGACGGAGATGTCTGGTATGGCCGGAGATGGAGATGTCTCGTATGGCCAGAGATGACTGTTGACTCCGGTACGAGCTGATGGAATTCAGCCGTACTGGTACGTTCGTCTATATACTGGCCTTATGGCCCTCTTAGATTGAATACAATTAAGCGTCTCTACCATCACTATTTGAACATCGGCATCCAGCTCCTTGGAAACATGTATCTCGTGGCTGATATAATCCCGCCAGGCATTCATTTCGCGCCACTTCTTGGACAGTGTCCAAGTTTCAGCATTTGTTTCCTTGTCTACCTTTCGCTTCTTCATGAGTTCCGTTCTCAGGGCATTGGCTTTGGCCTTCGCTTCTTTGCCGGCTATGCCAAGTAAGAAAATATCTTTGAAGTTGTGAAAACGAGGCAAGGCGTCCTCCATACAGCTCAATGTTGAATCCTCGTGAGAATTATATCGAGCATACATATCGAATCCTAACTATTCCCGTGTGCGCTCAATTGCGCGATTGAATAGGGGATGCTGAGCAGGGCTTCCGCCTTGTAGAGACTGTGTTAATACTCCAAGCAGCTACCGGCTCATTTCCTTCATCTCCTTCACATTCCATTGAGAATCCTCCTCATATGATATATTTTTGGTGTGAGATCGTGCTAAGCAGGCATGGATAACCAGATTGCATTGTACTTGTCGAGCAGTTTGTGCATCTTCATGAAGTGGAAAATCCACTTCTGGAGGTGGTCAAGCAGGCGGATCTGCATTGTATGGGGGAGGTCGGGCATCGGGAGGTCGCTCACGATGCAGGGAATCTATCGAAACCCGGTGAATCCTCAGTGAACATGGCCTGACAACAGTTTGGCATGGGCACCCTTAGTGTTGGCATCTCTGAGTGTTCTATATAGGTTGTGATCCCACTGGGGGTGTAGCTTGTCAGGAGGGACATAATCCTCAAGTTCGTTCTTTGGACACTTGCACCAAGAACAGACATGCCGCTTGAGATGATGTAGGTCGCAATACTCTGGGCAATCTGCAAGCCATGCTGCTAAAACTGGTTTGCAACACCTGATGTTGCCATCTGCACAGAGAACGTTGTAATACCCACTCTCGGCACTGGGATTTTGTCGAAATGTGAAACCCTGGAGTACCCACTGGAGTACTTTAATCAGCACCTCTCGGTTTGTTTGCCGCTGCTCATGCAGCCGCATCTCAGGAATATTGCGGTTCTTGATTGGAATCGGCAGGAGAGCAACCATTATGATGCTGTGCGTTGAGGGCATCTGGTGGATCTTCGAAGATAGATCGCCAATCGTCATATATAAATGCCAGTCTTGCTTGTCACCAGGAAAATTCCTGAGATGTGTTCCGTCGGACATGAAGATCAAGGGAACTAGTGTATCCCCCACTCTAAGCGTTGACTCAACGTCGATTAGCATGTGATTATCATCGAGTTTTTCTCCGTACCTCTGTCATCCACCACCAGTCTGCAGTGTGCATGTCGGTATAGAGGCGTTTCGGTGGTGTACTACATTTACAGCAATGCTGAGGGGCGTGTATGAGATGCTCGGTGAAGGCTGGCTGCCGCATCAACTATCTCATGCTTTTGAGGATGTCTCAACTCCAGTATTTGATAAGGCGTTTGTTATTGTCATTGCATCTCATATCCTCGACCGTGTGTAGATCCCACTGCCGGAGAGCCTGATCATCTGGCATGCGAGCCACAAGCGTCTGGACACCATCCCCGTATTTGAAGCTTGGGAAACGCCGAGCGGTGTTGTCTTGCTTCAGCACGTTATCATAGTACGTCTTCATGCCCTTCTTCTTGATCCCACACGGGATATATTTGTACTCTTCACATGTCGCGGATGGGTAGTACAGATTGTTTTGTAGATTCGTCTCAAGGCAACCCTGAGTGTCGTGTTCCCATGGCTCAGCAATATAATCATTCAACAGAGCACCGGCGCCGCGGTATGTTTCCGTCCGCGGCGGGTCAGGTGGCGGTGGTTTAGCCTGCGAGTCTGCAATCTTTTCTACGTGTTTGAGGTAGGAAAACGCGTCCAAGTCTTCGACTAAATCCTTGTTAGCGTTGAATTCGCAACTCTGAGCGGGTTCAACGCATTGGGGCACGCTGCAAATAGTCAGATTCTTCTGGCGTGCAACTTGAAAGTGTTCAGGATGGTGTAATTTGTTATGTTTGAGTCGCCAGCTGGCTGAGGTGAACTTATTTCAGTATGAACTTTCGGTGGAATGGAAAGGGGTCTTCTCTGACATTGTTGACGACAAGCAAGGAGTGGAGTATACACTGTATAATGGGATGAAAGTTGGTGTTGGGCCTGAGCAGCCTGTTGGGTGTAAGCTCACGATACTTTCAGCTAACTTGAGAGATGTATTGAGCCTCATCACCATCACAAGGAGGTTCCTTACACGCCAGGAGTTGCAAAAACACTGCATTTGCGATGTCCCATAATACTATGAATAAATTAAGACCAATAAGAAACCTATAAAGAAAATCAACCCCGAGCGATTCAAAAACCTCGCGACACGTGTAATAATCAATGCCTGAGATACATTGATTAGAACAAAGGAAACGAACAAGACAACAACCTGACCCTAACCCAAATGCAACGACCATGATGTCCGATGCAATGCGAGGTGTGGTTCACTCCGCGCCAATGATGCCATCCAGGCGTGCCTCAGATATAGGGACATTGGTGAGAGGGACATCGGGGAGACTGTCTCCACCTGCTGAATCACTGAACAGCTGGTGATCCACATCCACAACCGAGGAGTTGCCGGCTGCCTCAGCGTCTCGCAGAGTTGGCGCCGCTGGGCGAGGTGTTTGCGGAGTCACAAGCCCCTGAAACTCCGGCCCACCGAGGGGATGAGTCTCTGGAGTTCGTAGTCCTGAGCAAGGCTCCAGGGATTTTAGCCGTGGGGCAGGCGCCGGAGGTTGTGGCCGTGGGGTATGCTTGCGCATCTGCTGGCCTTGCTCAGGTAGCACGATTCGCTGATAGTCTACCATGGTATCTGCATCGTCAGCCGATATATTTACCATCTCCCCCTTGCCAATTGTCCAAGGTTCTTTGCCATCATCCTCATCCTCATCCTGCTCCTCATCCTCATCCTCCTCCTCCTCCTCATCCTTCTCCTCTTCATCTTGCTCTTCTTAATTTTGCTCCTCTTCATCGTCGCCGTCCCATTCCATATTCACATCGCCGCCTAAATCAACGCTGCACTGTGCGTCCACATCATCCTCCATGTGCATATCCACATCAGAATCATGCTCTGGGTCATATTCACTGTCCGACCCCTCGGGAGAGTCGGTATCATCATCCGAGGAAATTGACACGGCAGGCGATCCTTCCAGTTGTAAATATACATGCTTCAGTTCGCCCTCCGTGTCCTAGTCTGCCTCATACATCTCCTTCTGCAACTGCAAGGCAATGGCACGAGAGATATCACCTCCACTTGGGGTTTGATTAACAATACCTTTCTCTTTACCGTTTCGCTTCCCCTTCCCCTTCCCTTCCTCACATTGCCTTCCCTTACCCCATCCCTTTACCTGTCCCATCCTTTGTTCCCTTCCCTTTCCCGGTCCCTTTCTCACCGCCATGCGTGTCCTCATCACCCTTGCCGTCGTTGTTGTCATTGCCATCGCCAGGATGGCTCCATCCACCCCTCAGGGCTCCGGGATCCGCCCTGTTTTCACCATCATCATTCTCATCGATCATCTCATCCCAATTCAGTGGTGTAATGGCCAGCAAGTCGCTTGGCTTGAACAGATGGCGGCTTGGCGGCTCGATCTCTGCCCTGAGATCATCACCACCGTACGAAGAGCAATGCTCGCCGGTGGGTTGAACTTCCCACGAGCTGGTTGTCCGCGGATTGGAGCGATCAGCATGATCCCCGAAGTCATGGGGGTTATCCCACCTCCATTGGTTGCGGGTTTTGTCATTCATTTGCGCCTTATATGAGCGGAAGGCAGCCCACCACTCCCGCAAAGGCGAACTCCTGCTCCTGCGGAGCGGCCACATCAGCTGCAATTGTGAAAAGTGGCGAGACGTGACTGGATCAAGAAAGATTATATTATATAAGAGGTCCCATGCCCTCTCATCCTTGATGCCGCAAACATGGTAAATCAGTATGAGTCCGCGGATGTGTTCCGAGATGAATCCCTGTATACAGTCCCGACCCAATGACAGGCATCGATTTATGACCAATGTCGGCATCTTTGCCCTAGCCTTCCCCTTTACTTTGTGGCTGCCCTTTGGTGCCATCACTGTCAGTTGAAAATGAATCTACATCCGAAGCATTAGCATTATGATACAGTTGCATGTAGTGGAAGGAAGCCCAGAGGGAACACACAAAGTTGTGTAGGTTATCGGGTGTGTTTGGGAAGGAGAGATGATGTTTTATGCCAGTCATTTGATGTCGAAATCGTTCAGGATGCTGGTGGTGTGCTTAATACTTGATGACAACGAATTGAAGGTGTAGCCGGGAAGAAGGGAAATACATACTTGAGTTCCTGCGATTTCTTGGTTCAACTTGTGAGATATGATGATTTTGATTCATATCCTGCGTTTTGTTGGTTAACGAACACAAACCGGCCGAGTCTTCATCTTGCACAACCGCCAGGCCCCCCATGAATGTGAAGCCTCGAGACGAGATGTTGTACTTGTGGAGAGGATAGTTTACAACGCCGGGCATTGCATTTGCATCTCACACCACGTTCACTGCTCAGACCTTGTGCATTTCTGAGCGCACTGCATCATTCTCAGGTTGTCCTAACTGTGCAACCATCCAAGACGGTTACCAACATGCCTACAGGTGGAAAGAGCACACCCATCAGATGTGATAGGATAGAAAATACGTCATTGTTCGCTTTGCGACTCTTGTAGCACTGCCACAGGGTGATTTCCGCCGGGAAGCTGAAGATATACACGATCGATGGTTCGAACTATTGTGCCAAGAACGAGTGCAATACTATGATACCTGCACCAAGATGGCATAAATACCCTTCAAGCGGTGCAAATAGACCTTCAGACATTGCTGTAACAGTGAATATCAATGCTGAGTTTATTCTGAGTTTTATATGATGGCAGTTGACCCCAGAATTGAATGCTTTTCAAGGGATCTCGTCCCCGAGTATTGTCACAGTTTAGAGTCTAGCGCGGTCTACACTGTGCCTCCCTCTTTTGTCAAATCACTCCCTGGTCACACAAATAGGAGTCTACCTCGCCTGCCGATTCATATGCATGGAGAGGGAATGGTTCTTGGTTTCTCGACGTCGAATATCTATATCGGACTATGCCCTCTCAAAGCCGTCACGCTGAACCGACTATGGTCGTACGAAATGTTTGAAGTCTTGCTAATCATTTCAATCAACAAATGCGTGGGCCTTCGGGGAATTCTCCACTATCCCCTGCTGAGAGACGCGTTTCCGTACCGGCTGGCAAGAGGGATTGCTCTCAAGGAGGGGGTTCTGTAGCCTCTTCATTCAAAGATCAGAACTCCAACCCCTCAACTTCGCTGAACAATTCTTGCATTGCAGATATCACTCAACGAGTGGCTTCCACCCCGTCCACTACACAGCGACGGTAGATCAATACTCCAACCGCCACGCAGGGTACAAGTTGTCATAGCACACCAGCACCCGGAGGAACCTCACAGACAGACCCAATGTGTCGCAATGTATCCAGCCCCACATCTAGCATTGCTAGCGCTCCCACTCCTCTCCGCAATCTTGACAACCTGCCTACCTCCATCCCTAATCCAGAGGCCAGAGCGATCATTTCAAATACACTGCAAATGTGACCTGCATAAAGCAATCAGAGACAGAGGCGGTGACAATTGCAACCGCAGGCGGTGTCTACACCTCGATCAATGGTCTCCGGCAGTCGCGGCATCCATCAAGTTGGTCAAGCAGACATGGCGCGTCTTGTATTTGCAACTGGCAGACTCCGGGAGCTCCACAGGTGAAACAGACGGCTGTTTATGAGTGCAAGCGACTTGAGGATGGTAGGTTATGCAATGCGACGCGTTGCGAAAGTATTAGCTGAAGGCCCACGCTGGCACATAATAGAGAAGTACTGGAACACTGCTATGCAGCACAACAACATTTGGTCTGTAGCATTTGAGGCATGCACAAAGGAGATCTTGAACGAGGCATGCTGAAGCAACGGCCCACGTTGGATATCAAACACTCAAACCAGTACCTGGTTCGAGCACAATTCGATAGGGTCAAATCCCATTTTATTCAATCGGCAAGAGACAACATTTCCGAGCTTTATGATCTCCACTACTTTGATTCCGCTACAGAGTATTTGGAATTCAATGATTCCCTGCTGGCAGACAATAAGTATCTTCTCCCTGTACCAGAGCATGTGGAAGGTGGTGTACAAAGTGCAAATCGAACACCGAGAGAGACGAAAGATTCTAACAAATGGCGCGCATCCACTTTACTTCCTGGCGGAACCAAGCGCAGAGTTTATCTACATCGAATTCTATCATCGGGCAAATAACCGTGGTAAGTATGCTGATGGACTATATAAATCTATGATTCACGACAAGGACGGTCATATACCCTCGCCTCTGATCATGTGTACCTGCACCGCGTTGCGCCATGCTCTCATGGAGTGGCAAAGGAACACAGGTGTTTATCCGAAAGCATCCAAGTCAAAGCTGAAAGCGGACAGACCTGATCGCGTGAACTACTTCAACTACAAGAATGACGGTGGTAGGAATGCATCCTGCTGCGCTGCAATGGGTCGCAAGTTGTAAACCTCGCCTGGCGTTGCAGACAGGTATACATTGTTGATGAATACCTGGAACACACTACCGGAGAGCTACAAACAGAGGGTGTATAAAAACACTCTTGTGTCAGTCAAGCGTCAGATCCAACAGGTGGAGAACCCAATGCCTGCCGAGGTCATCAGCGTGGAAGCAGCGCATGTTGACAAGGCTATTCTTCTTGACCATTTGGCCTCCGAAGTAGTGCTTGAGGAGCGTGAGATCAGAAGCACTGACCCAAACATCCCGATGGACAACGATTGCACGGATGACAAACTGCATTTCGGGATACCAGTGGGCGGCGGGGATTACGAAGATGAAGGTGATGAAAGCGACAAGCGGGATGCCATCCCCATAGCCAGCTCGCGACCAAGGCCTGCGACTTATCTCGAGACGTTTGACCTGGGAACCAGTGATGTCGAGGGGTATGACGGCTACAATGTCGATGATGCAGATGCAGACGAAGAGGATGACGCATCGCTAGCCAATGAGGGATCAATACAGAATGTGGAGAACTGAGGGCATAGAACGAGAGAGTGTGAAAATTGGACATGGCGATGATGCGGATGCGGACGACAAGGAAGAAGCATCACTAGCCGATGATGGATCAACGCAGTATGTGGAGGACTGAGGGCATTGTACTAGATAGTGTGATGATTGGACAAGGCGATAATGCGTATGCGGATGAGGTGGATGAAGCATCGCAAGCCGATAATGGATCAACGCACAATGTGGAGGACTGTGGATGTAGTACTAGAGAGTGTGAAGATTGGACAGTATATTTCAGACCAGTAAAATACGATAATGGCAAAACAAATGCAACAGCAAGCGATGTATCTGAAGCGATGACTGTATTGTGATAAGTGACAACATCTCAAAACTAAACATATATGGGGAGAGTGCGGCATCCAATATATACCAATTGTGGAGAGGTATAATGTGGCACTCGGCTGGAGAAGGGCATAAACATCGCCAGGCTCTGTATAAACAGCTTCAGCATAACTGCAGCCCCTGCAAAGGGCGTAACACATGTGTCATTCTGATGATGCTTATACGTCACCACAAAGTAAAGGAGGTACGTATGGAACGCGACCCGTCGCCTGGGTGACAGGTAGAGTGTAATTCTCCGTCAGAGGGTACATGGTTTCGTCAGAGCCATCAGAGCCGTCTGGAACACCCAGGTGTTCCAGACGGAGACTAGGGTCGTTGCTGATGTTACTCCTTGAACAATAGTTTGAGGTGATTATCAAAGACCAAAATGTTGCTTCTAATTGTTACACCGCTTATGTTGCTTTTGCCATGGTTGACCAGAGGTTGAATCTTGGGACAGGATAAGGAACAAAGAGAAGACATATTTCAATTGGCAGCTTAACAGAGTGGAATAAATGTTATGCGAATTGGTGGAATCTTAGTAGCCCAAACAAATTTCGCGCTGCTATCTGCGCCATTGTGGATGATCAGCTGCAGTCAGTGCTGCAATCAGAGCTCAACTGTTATGCAAGCTACAATAGAAGTTCAGCAGCCATCACAGCTAGTGTTAGAGTAGTGTTCTGAGCTATTCTCAGAATTTGGCCGCAGTAAAATCTGCTATGAAAATGATATAATGAAACTACTCTTTACTCACAGGTCAGAGGAGCTGAGGAATTGCCAGCAATTACAGAGAGACAATGTGGAGGAGTCAATGGCTGGATTATACTGTTAGGGGTTTTCCTTGAGAAGCAGTACTGGTGTGTAGTGGATTGAAATGTGAATACTTCGGAAGTTGCCTGAAGACTGGGCAAGAGACCAATTCATACCATGACAAAATGTGCCAGTGAAGTGGTTCTTTGCGAAACAATACTTGAGCTATATGTCAATTTATTAGTATGCACTGTGTGTATAATAGATGATTCCTGGTTTGATGGTGCAGTTGTGATGCCATTACGGGGATGTTTATAGTAGGAGATATCGGTAGTACCCATAATTATCACCTGAACATGCTTTATCAAATCAAGTGGGACAGTACACATGTAGGTTGCGTTTAGGCAGAATCACTGGTGCAGCAGATGTCACACAATGCATGTTAGCGGGATTGTTGAGCCAATCTGCTTTGGAGTGTGAACACCTGCTGGCTACCCCTAGTCTTCGAACAGTGGAGACCCAAGTATGCAATTGTCCACGTGATTAATGGTACAGACTAAATATACGAGGCCACAAGTAACCTTGCTTACTGGGTTCAGTCAGAAGGCATGCCAATACTCTGTGAACATCTTATACTACGTTGGCAGAGTCTCAGTTGATAGCCGACTAAATCTCTAATGCAATTACAGATCAATCTATATGTTGAGATATGAATTCAATTGTGATAAGAACTGTTTGGTTAACTGCCAGCAGTCATTCCAACTACTAAACAGACCAATATTGAGATGTCTAAGTGGAAGTTATGATGTGGCATTATTTTGCAATTGATATCATACATGAGGATGGCCTTAGTTGGGAGAGTAATTCTTTCAACCCAATAATGCATGAACATGATAACAATCAAAAACTTGTGGCAACATTAACAAGTGAATTTCCAAAAACATGATTGCCATCAAAGATAAGCAAAAAAGCAATCTTTGTGTACTAGTCAGATGATCATTCTGAGGGAGTCTGATCCTGAAGACCTAACTATCAAGAGATCACATTTTTCCCGCGACCAGAAGAACACATGCTTGAACACCAACCAACAGTCAGACATTTGCAGTGAAGACCTCGTTAAAGTATCATTAAGACTCATTCTAGTACTGTTACTTCTTAGCATGTCACCACAGTGAGACAAAACCTGATCTACAAACCTCTCGAAGTACTCGGCGGTTCAACAGGTATCCTGACACGTGACCCACACCGAGCGATTCAATACTCGTGTGCCAGTATCCCTGCTTTCTCCCCTATCTTCGCAACTACAGCAGCAGCATGGCGGTGACAGTCAGGAAGAAAGGTTTGTATTACCTGCACCCTGCGGATCCGAAGCTAATTGTATAGGCCTTGAAATCACACTCCTTCGTCGCGCAGCCATTGTCGCCCTGCATCATTCACAGCTTGGGGTCAACCCCTTGTCTTTTAGAAAGATTTCAGCAACCTTGGGGGTTCCTAAGTCTACCTGTGGCGACATCTACAAGCATGCTCTCAAAAATGCTACAGCAAAGCGGCTGGTGCAGACTGAGGCCAGTGGAAATCCAGGGTCTATTGCAGAGAGGGAAGTTGAAAGACGTGGTAGCAAGGTTCAGGCTTCAGGGGGTATTGAGAAGTTGGATGAAGATGACATACCACTACTGGAATGGATAAGTGCTGAGTGTTTGGACTCAGATGCATGCAGTGGACGGCCTCAGGCACTGTCAGAAGCTGAAAAAGATCATCTTGTGGCAACGGTCAAAAGAAATTGGGGAATACGACATATGTCTTTAACTGAAGTTCAGTTAGAGGCTGGACTAGGTCATGTTAGTAGAGGTACTATATTTGATACCTTGCGTACCAGGGGAATTAAAGCTTATGTGGAGGAATGCAGGTTTATTCTTGATGAAGATAATAAGAAGCGGAGAGTGGTAAGTGGTACCAGTTTGCCGAGACTCTGCCCAGACTCTGCCGAGGGAAATATAGGCTGATGATCTACAGTATTGGTGCTACGAGAAAAAAGAATGGACTGTTGATGGCCAGTCGAAAAATACAAGCTTTACAGATGAAATGTCAATTGAAGTTGGCGGTACCTTTGGAATTTCATTTGTATGGCGGGATAAAACAGAACAATGGCATACAGACTGTATGGGTGCCAAAAAAAAACAGGGTTCTTCAGTAATGTGTTGGGGTATGATAGGCTATGGATGGAAGGAACCAATTCATGTGTGGGATCCAGAGACAGAAGAAGGGAAGCAGGAAGCAGAGAGTGAGATACTTTGTATCAATACCGAAATGGAAGAAGAGGCTGAGAAGGCAAATGCAATATGGAGAAACTCAGCAGAATGGGCAACATTGCAACGTGAGGAGCTTGCAACAGCCCAGATTCAACGTCAAGCTGAAAAAAAATCGTGCACCAAAGAAGAAGGTTGATCAAATCTGGCGACGCAAGAAGTTGAAAGTGGAGAAGCTAAAACGGGGAGAACACATAAGTGGAGTAGATGCTTGGAGATATGTCAAGCATGTTGTGATACCTTTGATGTGGCCTGAGTGTCACCGTCAGCTACAACAGAACCCAGATTTTGTTCTCATGGAAGATGCTGCATCACCTCATACTGCAAGTTATACCAGCTGTGAGCGCAAAAAGCAAGGAGTTCCAAAGCTTGACTGGTAGTCTAACTCTCCCGACTTTAACCCTATTGAACCCATTTGGACACTTCTAAAGAGAAGGATACAATGGCGACGTGCATCAGAGAGGGTCACTACAGTTACTGATATGAAGCTTGTACTGCATGAGGAGTGGGAAAAGATCACTGTGGAGGAAATCAACTGCGAGATTGACAAGCTACCTACCATTGTCACCCACTGTCTTGCTGTCAATGGAGGTAACAACTTCCATGCTTAATCTTCTTTCTAGCTCTACCATACATATAGTTTTTCTACTTCTCTCTGTCACTGCCCTTGCAGCTTTCCTTTCTCTTTACTACTCATCTTTTCAAATTGCTTGAACTGGATTGCAGGTGTTTTCATCGGCTAGTTTGGGCGATCCCACACACCTTTTTTTTGTCACTTACACACATTACATGGCATTCTATTTTTCATTTTTGTAGCAAATTCTCTTATTAGTTATCTTTAATTTGACTCTATGCTTGACTTGTTTGGAGTAGAATTGGTGGACATAATTGGGCATGAAAAAATAGCTTCGTGAGCGAGCAGGATCACGGGCGAACAACGGTGTGGTCAGTGTTGATCACGTGTCCAAATACTTATTGAACCGACGAGTCAATCAAACCTCTCTGGTTATCATTTGTATCTTCCTATGGGTGCTGCCAGGTACAGAGTAGCAAAAGCTGCATTGCATCATACAATCTCTATTTTCAGAGTCTTATACCTGTATTATGACAAACTGAACCAAGTCGGTAACACTCAGCATATGCTTTACCACGCAGGGCTCGCAGGATATGACTATGGAGTCATCCGGTAAGCTGAGACAGGCATCGGACCCAACCAAGAATTTGATAATATTGTTCCACTGACTGATTAGTCTTATGACAATATCTGGTGCTTGTATATTCCTGATTCAGTTCTCGAGAAGTTGAGTATTGGGAAAAGATGAGGGAAAAAACACAAGATCTGGTATGATAAGGTGGTTGTACTTTGTCTGAATAAATATTGGATTTGTTGTTGGGATTAGTACCACCATCACAGTGGAACTTATCAAGCGTACTTTGTTTAGTATGAACTCCTGCCACACATATGAAGGTCGTATGTACCACGTTGAGCAATGTGCAAGAACCTGTTTGTATTGAATTGGTTGTTCCATTGAGAGATGAATTCGGAATACTGGACTGTTGGTTTGTAGATATTGTGAATGAAACGCTTGTGGTTATGAAATGGAATATACATGAGAGTTCTGAGGAGAAGCAGCATTCAGCATGCACAATTCTTGTGAGCATCATTGGGAGAAAGCAGATTGCAAGTGTTGGGCTTTGAATGAACATTACGAACCAATTATAATATTAACTATTTATCTGGCACTACCAATGACTTATTCTGTCATTACCCTACATGAAGGTAACCACAAGGTGCAGTCTTACACTCTTGAGCGGAGCATCAGCCCCAAGCAGATGCAGAGCTGGGAAATCAAGCAGAGGGAAATCACCTACAGCATCCTGGGACATACCACAATGGTACTGAGAATACCAACTGAGCTTAGAGGCAGCAACTGAACATTTCAGATTGATCAGGAGATGAGGAAATCCTGCGGAGGTGAGGTTGGGAATCAGAGAAGTGCAAATAGTGGAAACCAATCCTGATCAACACCAGCTAACAGCGATAGCTCTGTGAGTGATACAAATAATACAAGCTGGAAATACAGAGAACAGGTTAATGGAAGAAGATTTCAAATTGGTCCAATATGCCCCAGAAACACTTGATGCCTGTATTTGGACCAAGTACCCAAGAACTGAAGAAGAACACTCCGGTATCGGAGGACAAATAACAATTCTTCAGGTGGTTCTGGAGGAAATACAAATAGGAATTAATATCTTGCAAAGACACAATGATGTGATATGGGGGGAAGCCAGTCAAATTTCCAGGCAATTCAAAAGCAAATCACCGACATGGTTACAAAACAACTCAATACCTAGATTCAATTATTGCCCATAAGAAATTCCATTCACAAAATAAGAGACAATTTTATGATTTGGAAAACCACTCTGTAAATCTTGGTAAATACTATATGCATTTGGAAAAGAAAATCTCCTGCGTGCAAGTGAGAAAGATATTGGCGCGCATGGGAAAGCGATGGATAAGAATTACGAAACAGTGCATATTATATACACTCGTCCAACAGTATATGTTGAGATGCTGTTGAGAATTGTTTGTCCATTCCAGCCTTCACAGACTTTGACCATTTATATTTTCAACAAAATATTACACTTCTGGTAATGTTACTTTAGTGCACCATCTAGCACTTTAAGGGAGAGATCAGCATGATTGTGTTGGGTAACAAGTGACAAGTGTTCCCATCATGCCCTCCCTGATTCCATTATGATTGCATTGGGGGATTGGTCTGCTTCAGGGTTCCGGTCATCAACATCAGCAAAATCTATCTTAGTCAGTGGGAGCCTCCAGGAGTGTGTGAGAGGAGGCGGAGTGTAAACTTAGAAGCGTCAATTTCAGGACAGATTCAGACCCTGGGAAGGGATTCCGGCCAACCTTTGGAGTAGCTGGCATCTCTGATGACTGGTATGGGAGCACCGTGGGAGTGGGGGTGATAGATTTGGGAGCACCTCGGACTGTTGCCCAACCAATGCGGGAATCCCAATCAAACTCTATGAGATGCCTAGTTTCTGATGAATATTCATTCGAAGGACTGCTGGCAAGATTTGACATTCTCCGAATGTACACGAGCAATAAGAATACCGTCCATGTATGATGGATAGATTATTGTTCAATATCAACTTCTATATCATGCTATAGTGCACAGCATCTCATTCAACATTGTGTTCTGTGCATCGATACATTATGGAGAACCAAAGAAAATGGCAAGTGATTCAACAATGAAAGCAGGTAAAACCAAAACAATAACCCAACTAAGCAATCGAATGATATCAATCGAACATAGTCCCAATGTCATCAACTAGATCTCCCTTCTCATCAGGGCCGAGCAATGCAGGAACACACGATTCATCAATGGCGCAAAGAGGCTGGAAGCACACTGTCTATTTCGGAATGATTGGGGCCTGATGAGAGGGTGAAACCAAATTCCAATAACGTTTGGCTCAATTTGGGATATCGGAAGTGTTAGAATTGAGAGGTTAACTCACGGTTAATCAAGATGGATTTTGCAAGGCATTATGATGAATTTGGCGGGAAAAGAGGTGTACCACCAGGAATGGAGGAGTGCCTGATGTGGAGTGCAGGATGGGCAATGGGAGTGCTGATGGTGAAGGAGGAGCATGGAATTGAATTGAGGGGTGCAAATCCAGGCCAAGGAGCACGGACGGGGATTGAAGAGCACCTAACCAGCACAGCAGCCCATCCATGCTGAGCAGCACCGACAGGGGACAAAGGTAAAGAGTCTGGAATGAAATAGAGGCGCTCCTAACTGAGGTCAGGGAGGGGATTGAGGAGCACCCATCCTAGAGAAGCAGCACAGACAGAAAAGGCAGGATGGAGCACTGAATGAAATATCGAAGTGCCAATCAAGACTGATGTGTGCTGTTCGGTATCTAGGGGCACCTATTATAGCGGAGGAGCACAATTGGGGGGGGTCTGGTGCAGCCCACCATGTGTAACTGACGAGTGCAGTTGCTTCTGCAGTAATACAATCTATCACAGTGGAAGGGCAAAATTAACCTCAATATTCATCTTGAGAAAACATAACTGTAACGTTCTTTCCAGTGGCATACTCAGGCAGTACACAATGAATAGCTGCAGCCACAAGCGCTAATGTCTGTGGTGCGAGAGGTTGGAAGAACTGCAATGTGGTCAGTTGTCACCGCAAGCCATTGGCGGTGAAGCAACATTGATGTTGGATTAAGTCAAGCACTTCCATCCGTGTGAACCATGATTTCTTATCATCGATAACCTTCGAGAGATAAGTATCGCCAAATAGGAGCTCCTAGACCTGGCTTTGAAACTTAGTCTCCAATCCTAAATCCAACCAGTTACTACTGACAATAGTTCGACGATCTCCATCTGCCAAACACCCTCAAATGAGACTAATCATTGGTTTTAACTATGTATATTTTTGGAGTTTAGTATCATCATAAGTTGTAATCCAGCAGCAGAAAACAGAAAAAAACTCTAACAGCTTCGCAGGTTTGCAGATCAATTTTAACAGTTGGACCACCGGGCAATTGACACACAGATGGTGTACTTACAGGGGCACCTGCTAATGCCCTCCGATAATCCTGGGCTTCAAAGGGTAATGTCCAAGCTTCGTCAACCATCGAGTACTTCTCATTGGACATGATTAGCCAGCTAGTCTTTGTGTATACGATTGCCTCTAGGAACTGTTTCGGTACCTCAAAAGTAGCCTTTTGGTGTTCAGGAATGTTGTGATCTCCACCGGCCTTGAGCTGAGGAACATTCTGGTCTCCGGCAGCCTTGGGCAGGGGAGCACGAGGGCTGGTTCGAAGTCAGACTTGCGTAATATGTTGATAGTTGAATTTTGGCATTTTAGCAATGGTGATGCTATGGCCCCAGCTAGATGTCGCAGATTTCGAAGTGAAGTGCCTGTGATGACAATATTGGCATGGCGCCATTTCTTTGCCAGTAGAACCATTGTAGTTCGTTTTGTCTTATCACGGGGCGCCTGGTGTAGATGTAGGAGCTCCTGTGGGTTGTACAAATCATCGTCTTGGATATTGGGGGACATGGTGGACTTGCCAGGGTCTGCACTGTCAGCATCAGCGATCTCTGGATCAGTATCGTTGTCATCCTGCTTAGTAATATCCATTGTGCGGACATTTGGTTTCTCCTAACTGTACTCAAAGGCTGGGTTGGAAGTTCAAACATTTGATTGGCAATGATGATTGGCTGTCTTCTTGAATGCACATGCAAGTGCTCTCTCAAGGTGTGCTTTTTGATTCTTCTGTGAATAGTGATTCCTCACCTGGCTGGCCATAGGTTCCATGATGATGAAGTGAAGTTGGGGAATGTAGACAGAAGTATATAACAGTAAATATAGTACGAAGTGCGACGGCATAACGGGAAACTAGGGCAACGATTTATCCCTCGGTCGAGGAGGATGCAATTGCAGGCATGCATGTGCAAAGTGACGCTCAGCCAAGGAGGATGCAATTCGAGGCATACCTGGAAACAGTCCAGATGACATGTGGGCGGTTTATATTTATATTGTCTATGCTAGTTGTTTGTTGTGATTTCAGCAGTGTCAGGTGCACCGGATTAGATGGTCTCTTCATGCCCCTATTTCCTGAATATTAGCTCTCGTATCCAAGTATGCTATTGATGCAAGAATTGGAGGTAGGTTTAAGCCAATATTCCTAGAATTGAACCACACACACCTGATGATCTTGACACCCCTGATGAACTCGAGACATCAACATGGTTGTATCACTAACATATTCTGAGGGCCAGATATATGGAATACTGAGAATTGGGTTGATCATGATCGCCCCTGCATATGACTCCTCTGAAGGAAGTACATTATTCCTCTAGTAAGAGCATATGAGAGATGACTGCATGGCACAGAATTGTCTGTGTGTTGAAGAATATTGCAGAACTTGGATGGAGGATAGAGTTGGGACCTTGGTGAGTGGCAACAGTTGAAGTTACCTGGGTTCAAACTTAGTGTATTGCTGATAGTGGATAAATATGAATCTCCAACTGTGGTATACCAGTCGGAAGGACACCCTATTTCCATGATATTTTGTTGTTTTTGGATTCTGCACCGGAGTTAGTGGTTGATTAGGTGATGTCGTGTGCAAGGCTTCACTTTCGGTGGTCTGAGTCAGCCGAATTCACAATATGAATGCAGTCGGTGTAAGAGAAGAGGGAGAATTGGGGTTTACAAAGGAAAGATGGAACATAGAGAGAGAACGGTAAAGGTACGATGATAATTGAGGGGTAATCAAATCGATTCCAGTTCTTGTCCATGCCAAGATTGCGAGTGAATAGGTCATAAATAGTCACTCACATTAAGATGTTGCACATAATATCTTGTAAACACCACATCATTTAATCACAAACTCATTATAACTCTCAGTGGTACAATGTAGACTAAACATAAATATTGCGGTTCAAAGCAGTGCATAAAAACGATATGAATGTGTCATGAGGCTTCATCTGACAGTGGAAAGGAGAATAACAGCGTGCAATTGCGGCCCATTGAGGTGCAGCGACCATTCAATTGGCATGCAAGATTCAATCTAATGTAATGGCTGGGATTGCAGGCTCGCCATACTTTGACAGTTACTTGAACTCTCAGAAACTGCCTTTTCCTAACTTGAGCTTTCATCACAATGTGATCTTCATGCACTCTTCCGATTGCACGTTGGCAGTAATGAGATATCGTCTGTTTAGGATTTGTCACGAACTTCACATGGTCAAGTAATCCACTGGGCGGAAACTTGCTGATCACTGATTGAGCTGCCGAGCAGAGACTGCCATTCAGATTCCATCTCGTCATGCTCTCTTGATGGAAACTGGTTCACATAATCTATTTTAAGGTACGGTTTTTTGGTGTCACAAACATACAAGTTAGTCAAAATGCAGTTATGTCTGCACTAGAAGCAGTGTGAATTTAAGCCTGTTCGAGGAAGTGGGGTATACAGGTGAGCTGGAGTTGCCAGTGGTTTGCAAATTTGCTGTGCAGAGACTGTCTTCTGGGATTCACTCTCTCAAGCTGCAGCTCGAGTATGGTGCCCGCACAACCGATGCCATTATAGAATCTTCGCGAATTATTGGTCCGAACATACTTCTTTGTCCAAATCCAGTCAAGTCTGGTTGCTTATCCCCCACGGCTGTGCATCTACAGTAAGTGTGTGGTGGACTCCTTCCTCCAACGAATGTGTTGACACAGAGCATTACAGTTATGGCATTTCAGCGGCGGCCTTCACCTACCGATCAAGCATAGATTCAGAGCGTAGCTGGGGCCGAGCAGGATGTGCTGCACCTGCACCTACAAGTTTAGTGTCTGAAAGATGACACTCTGTGTGTGCTGGCAGCCACAGATTCAAAGCATTCAAAAAGGAAGAAAATATGCTTGAAATGGAGCACAATGCAGTGTTCTAGGGTAATGTGAAGTGTGTATACACAGTTCAGAGGTGCACCTGGAGTGGTATCACATGTAAATGATGAGTGGGGCTAATCGAAATTGGGCTTTCAATAAAATATGCGTGTGGTGTCAAACCTGAGGCCGTCAAGCTTGACAGGCAAGTGGATCTGGGGTGTGCCTGAACTTCATTCCTGAGTGAGGGAATAGTCAACTGTATTCCGCTGATAATTCTAAAATACATGAGCGATGTCTTAGGTCACGATACATCAACTCTATATCGCTGAGACAGTCTTTCTATCCCTGGATGAATAGAGATATTCTGTGCTGGATCCGTCACAGGAGAGTCAAAAAGTTGATAGCTATTGTTTTGTGCAATTGACTGTGAATTATTCAACATTGTTGATTTAGTGAATATCCCGAATTCTGTCATATTCCAGCGTCCTGTGCGCCTAAAATAGACAAGTAACAACAAATTGGAATAACACTTGGAGGTTCAGGCGCACCTGAAAACTCGAATCCTGTTTGCAGATTTAGGTATTACAATTACACACGGACAATACACAATGAAGATGAACAGTGACTGCAGCGTGGACAGATTCTCACACAGAGAAATATCCAGCACCCAAGGAATTTGACATAATCAACCATTATACTGGCGCACCTGCTTCTCATCACATATGGGATCATCCAAATGCGGCTATGTTTCTGTTTACCAGATATCTGTTTATCATTGACTTCATCTCATATTCATCACTATAATCAGCTAACATGAAATGGAATTGAACTCTAACCAATACTCCTGGACTCCTCACGAGCACCTTATTCTCCATACCATTTGACTATTTTGAATCAGTTGGTGAGATTGTGTTGGTTGAATGTTTAAAGAGGTGTACCTTGATTACACTGCCTGGATAATTATCATTCATCCTCACCATCTGACGACATGCCATCTTCTTGCTCCATAAGCTGATTTGTATGGTCCCCCCGACACTCCAAAATACGGTATATCATCGACGTTGTGATGTTCGGTCGTCTCATCAGGCCATACAGCACTCACGTTTTTGCCACTCCGTGTGGGAGGTTTGGACGTGTACATAAGGTGCAGCTCTGTGCGGCTCTGCTGCAGCACACTGAACAGGTTACCTGGCGCTGGCACAATCGACCTCCACACCGCTTGCTAGCAAATTGACTCAACCTTCCCGCGACCCCTCAATTGGTACCAACTTCTAAATCCTTCTTTCTTTCGGTCATACGATGCTCAGCAGCTTGCAAATCCCGCAATCTTGCAAAGAACAGGTTCCCCAGAACGTACGCCGGGTGTTTCTTTTTTCAGAGAAACTCGATGTGACGAACATTCCGCGTGAACACCTGCAATGATTAAGCGATGTTCAGAATCCCACTCCTACTACGACAAACAGTTGAACTTCGCGTTCTACAAATGCAACCTTTCTCCTAAGTATTGTGGTTGGCCGGCGCTGTGTTCCGGCCTTGTCGGACATAACCTTTCAAAGTTGCTGTAAGAACTTTCACTAATCAGACTGGACAAAGAAGGCTTCGGCTGTCCTCTCCCGGGCATTGCCAGTGATGACAGTCTGATTCAATTTATTGAAGGGACGGCTCGCACGGCTCAGAATGCTGTGGATGCCGACATTACGGCCATCAGCCGCCAAGGACTGACCAATTTCTACCCCACAATCCACCATTCCAACTGCTTTCAAATCAACGACCTCCAACGCCTTATCGATCACGTACAGTCACTGGAGGCCCAGGTTAGCACGGTCACTACCGCACGACAGGACGCACTGGCAGAGGTGGAAACTTGGTGTGGCCAATTTGATATGTTTTGTCAAATGACGGCTCATCTCGGCGCGGGTGGCAATGGTGGTTGATGGGTTTCCTTGTCAAAATCTCAGCGTGAACAGCACCAGCCTCCAGTGTTTACCGGGGACTACTGTTACCAACGGTTCTGGACCGTCGCTTCAGGTCTGGGTCCAAGTTCAAACCAAACCAGCACCAAATTGGTGGTCCAAGTTGTCAATAAACGTGAACCGTCCATTCAGGTATGGTTCAATAGGAATCTCCCTACCCATCAGAATTGGGCAGGTACTCAGCGGGTTGTCCAGCGGGTCCATCTGTAAATACATATAATGTGCTTGCCTTTGCTGTTTGATAATAGTACTCAATCAAAATCAATTATTTGACATCCAGAAATCACAATTTGCATGTTTTGCAGGTTGCGATATCGATAATATTTGAATTCACGTTTTTCCTTTAATAATTTGTATTTTTGATCTGGGAGGAGGTCAATAGTGCAAATATAAGCTCAAATATCCATGCGATGCCTTCTTTACCCAATATGCATCACCAGAAATTGATGACCCTCAGTTGATGCTAGGTTGATAGTCATTTTCAGAATGGGGCTGTGACCGTGTCACTTTCTCCATTGCCTACAATGGCTGCCAATACATGGGTTACGGATCACAGCGAGCAAATCACTTACCAATTACCTTATTTACAAGACCAAAAATCTGTGAGGGTCCATTGAAGCTCATTTTCAGAATGGGGAAGTGAACGTGTCGCTTGCTCTTTTGCTGATAAAGGCTGCCAATATGTTGGTTACACATAACAGCGAGTATATCCCTTTCCAATTACTTTACTTACAATACCAAAAAGCATTGACGCTCTGTTGACAATCAGTGTAGGGTGGTAGCGACATCGACATTGACCATGTTGTAAATAACGGCGGCCAAACTTCGACTATGAGTCAATGCCGTAGCACAACCCTTGGATTATACAAGATGCAATGCCCAAAATTGTCAATGCTCTTTTGATGCTCTGTTGAGGCTCATTCTTTAGGTGTAGCGATATCGACTCTAACAATATTTCCCATAAAGGTGGCCTGTACTTCGATTATGGGTAAATGCCATAGCACAGCCCTTGGATGTCACAAGATGCAAAACCCAAAATCGTTGACACTCTGTTGACACTCTGTTAACGCTGTGTTAACACTGTGTTAACGCTCTGTTGACGCTCTGTTGACACTCTGTTGACGCTCTGTTGACGCTCTGTTGACGCTCTGTTGACACTCTGTTGACGCTCTGTTGACGCTCTGTTGACGCTCTGTTGACGCTCTGTTGACGCTCT
>Ga0307512_10002674_pt1 | contig 21944 bp, 25 predicted proteins | sample 14_EM_MG_FD_200267 | JGI IMG/M metagenome (GOLD analysis project Ga0307512, IMG submission 200267) | Populus trichocarpa ectomycorrhiza microbial communities from riparian zone in the Pacific Northwest, United States - 14_EM | ecosystem: Host-associated > Plants > Roots > Unclassified | place...
CAATACCTTTCCATTTACTGTTCCCCTTCCCCTTCCCCTTTCCTTTTCCTTTCCCCTTCCCGTCCTTTGTTCCCTGCCCTTTCCCGGTCCCTTCCTCACTGCCCTGCGTCTCCTCTTCACCCTCGCCATCATCATTGTCATTGCCATCGCCAGGACGGCTCCTTCAACCGCTCGGCGCTCCGGGATCCGCCCAGTTCTCATCATCATCATCCTCATTGATTATCTCATCCCAATTCAGTGGTCTAACAGCCAGGAAGTCGCCTGGCTTGTACTGCCGGCAGCTTGGTGGCTCAATCTTTGCCCTGAGATCATCGCTACCATACCAAGAGAATCGCTCGCCGGTGCGTTCCACCTTCCCCGAGCTGGTTGTCCGCGGATTGGAGCGATCGACTTGATCCCCGAAGGCATGGGGGTTGTCCCATCTCTAATTGTTCATTTGGTCGCGGGTTTTGTCAAACATTTGCCCCCTATATGAGCGGGAGGCAGCCCACCACTCCCGAAAAGGCGAACTCCTGCTCCTGCGGTGCAGCCACATCAGCTGGAATTGTGAAAAGTGGCGAGTCGTGACTGGATCAAGAAAGATTATATCATAAAAGAGGTCCCATGCCCTCTCGTCCTTAACGCCGCAAACATTGTATATCCGTATGAGTCCACAGATGTGTTCCGAGATGAATCCCTTTATACCGTCCCGATACAACGACAAGCGTCGATTTATAACCGATGTCGGCATCTTTGCCCTAGCCTTCCCCTTTCCTTTGTTGCTGCCCTTTAGTGCCATCGCTGTGAGATGACAATGAATCTACATCCGAAATGTTAGCATTATGATACAGTTGCATGTAGCGGAAGGAAGCCCAGAAGGAAAGTACAAAGTTGTGTAGGTTATTGGGTGTGTTTTGGAACGAGAGGCGTTATTTTGTGCAAGTCACGTGATGTCGAGATCAGGATGCTGTCGGTGTGTATAATACAAGAGGAAAAGAGAATGGAGGTGTAGGCGGGAAGAAGGGATATATATACTCCAGTTCCGGCGATTTCTTAGTTCAACTTGTGAGTTTTGTTGGTTAACGAACACAAAACGGCCCAGAATTTATCTTGCAGAACCACCAGGCACCTGATGAAGGAAAAGCCTCGAGAAGAGATTGAGTACTCGCGGAGAGGACTGTTTACGACGCCGGGCGTTGCATTTGCATCACACATCATTTTTACAGCTCAGACCTCGTGCATCTCGGAGGAAACTGAGTAGTTCTCAGTTTGTCCCAACTGTGCAACCATCCAACACGGCTACCAACGCCTAGCAGTGGAATAAGCACACGCAACTAATGTCATAGGATAGAGAATAGGTCATTGTTCGCTTTGCGATGCTTTTAGCTCTGCCAAAGGGGGATTTCCACCGGGAAGCTGAAGATATACACAATCGATGGTTCGAAGTATTGTGCCAAGAACGAGTGCAATACGATGATAATCGCGCCAAGATGGCATAAACACCTTTGAAGCGGTGCAAATAGACCTTCAGACATTGCTGTAACAGTCAATATCAATGCCCAGTTTAATCTAAGTTGAATCTGATGGCAGTTAACCCCATAATTGAGTGCTTTTGAAGGAATCTCGTCCCTGAGTATTGTCAGGCTTTAGAGTCTAGCGTGGTCTACACTGCGCCTCCCGTTTTTGTCGAATCCGTCCATGGTCGCTCAAATAGGGGTCCACCTCGCCTGCCGTTGCATATGCATGCAGAGGATATTATTCCTACCTGCTTGAAGTCGAACATCTATATCGGAATATGCCTTCCGAAAGCCCTCACCCTGACACGACTCCGGTCGTACGAAATGTTAGAAGTCTTGCTAATCGTCAAAATCAACAAAAGCGTGGGCCTTCGGGGAATTCTCAACTTCCGCCTGCGAAGAGACGCGTTTCCGTACTGGCTGGCGAGAGGGATTCTTCTCACGGAGGGAGTTTCGTACCCTCTACAATCCAAGGTCAGAACTCCACCCCCTCATCTTCGCTGAACAATTCTCGCGTTGCAGATATCACCCAACGCGTGGCTTCCACCCCGTCCACTACACAGCGACGGTTAATGATTACTCCAACCGCCACGCCGGATATAAGCAGTCGTAACACACCAGCTCCCAGAGGAACCATACAGACAGACTCAATGCGTCGCGTTGTATCCAGCCCAGCATGCGGCATTGCTAGCACTCCCACTCCTCTCAGCGATCTTGAAAACATGCCTACCCCCATCCAGAATCCCGAAGCCCGCGCGATCATTACAAATCCACTGCGAACACGAGCTACCGAAAAGAATCAGAGACAGTGGCAGTGGCAATAGCAACCGCAGGCGGTGTCTACACCTCGATCAATGGTCTCTGGCAGTCGCAGCATCCATCGATTTGGTCACCCAGACATGACGCGTCTTGTATTTGCAACGGGCAGACTCGTGGAGATCTACATGTGGAACAGACGGCCATTTATGAGTGCAAGCGACTTGGAGACGGTAAGTTATGCAGCGCGACGCGTTGCAAAAGCATTAGCTGAAGGCCCACACTGGCAGATAATAGAGACGTACCGGAACACCGCTATGCAGCAAAACAACATTTGGTCCATAGCATTCGAGGCACGCACAAAGGAGATCTTGAAAGAGATATGCTGATTCAATGCCCCACGGTGGATATTACACGCTCAAACAGGTACCAGGTTCGCGCACAAGTCGATAAGGTTAAATCCCACTTTATTCAATCAGTAAGGGACAACATTGCAAAGCTTTATGATCTCTACCGCTTTGAATCCGCCACAGAGTGTTTGGAATTCATTGATCCCCTTCTGGCAGACAATAAGTATCTTTTTCCTGTAGCAGAGCGTGTGGAAGGTGGTGTATGCGGTCCAAATCCAACGCAGAGAGAGTCGAAAGCTGATAACGAATGGCTAGCGTCCACTTTACTTCCTGGCAGAGGCAATCCCGAAGTTTATCTACATCGAATTTTGTCATCGGGCGAATAACCGCGGTAAGTATGCTGATGGATTTTATAATTCCATGATTAACGACAATGACGGTCATATACCCTTGCCACTGATCATGTTTACATGCACCGCGTTGCACCATGCTCTCCTGGAGTGGCAAAAGAACAAAGGTGTTCATCCAAAAGCTTCCAAGTCAAAGCTGAAAGCGAACAGACCTGATCGCTCGAACTACTTCAACCACAAGAATGACGGTGGTAAGATCACATCCTGCTGCGCTGTAATGGGTCACAAGTTGTTAACCTCGCCTGGCGTTGCAGACACGCATACGTTCTTGATGAATACCTGGAACACACTACCGGAGAGCTATCAACAGAGGGTGTATAACAACACTCTTGCTACAGTCAAGCGTCAGATCCAACAGGCGGAGAACCCAACGCCTGCCATGGTGATCAGCGTGGAAGCAGCGTGTGTTGACAATGCTATTCTTCTTGATTATTTGGCCTCCGAAGTGGCGCTTGAGGAACCTGAGATCGGAAGCACTGACCCAAACATCCCGATAGACAACAATTGCACAGATGACGAACTTGATTTCGGGATGCCAGGGGGCAGCGGGGATTAGGAAGATGAAGGTGATGAAAGCGACGATCGCGATGCCATTCCCACCGCCAGCCGGCGACGACAGCCGGCGACAGAACTCGAGAGGTTTGACCTGGGAACCAGTGATGTCGACAGGTATGAGGGCGAGGATGGCGACGATGCGGATGCGGATGCGGATGCGGATGCGGATGCGGATGCGGATGCGGATGAGGAGGAAGGATCATTGCATGTCGATGATGGATCAATGCAGAATGTGAAGGATTGACCTGGGACCCAGTGATGTCGACGGGTATGAGGTCGAGGATGGCGACGATGCGGATGCGGATGCGGATGAGGAGGAAGAAGCATCGCAAGTCGATGATGGATCAACGCAGAATGTGGAGGACTGAGGGCATAGTACTAGACAGTGTGAAGATTGGACTGTATATTTCATACCTGTAAAATACGATAATGGCGAAGCAAATGCAATGGCAAGCGAGGTATCCGAAGCGAAGACTGTATTGCAATATGTGACATAATCTCAAAGCTAAACATATGTGGGGCAAGTGCGGCATCCAAATTATTATAGCAATAGCGGAGAGGTAAAATGTGGCTATCGGCCGAAGAGAGGCATAAACATTGCCATGCGTTGTGTGAACGGCTACAGCATAACTGCAGCCCCTGCGAAGAGTGTAACACACGTGTCGTTCTGATGGTGCGTATACCGGGCACATAGTAATGAAGGTGAGTATGCAACGCAACCTGTCGCCTGGGCGACGGGTAGCGTGTAATTCTCCGTCAGAGGGTACGAGGCTCCGTGAGAGCCGTCAGAGCCGTCCGGAACACCCGGGTGTTTCAGACGGAAACTAGGGTTGCAGCGGATGTGCCCGCATTGCTCCCATCACCATTTCATCAGAGGCTGTTTCCGCCGCTGTTTTCCCGGCATCCTGGGAGCAGTCAAGAAATGGAGCGCAATTCACTGCCAGTGTTCTGATCATGCCCCAGATTTCATTTCCCTGCCAGGAGCCGCCTTTTATCGAATTGAATGGTTTAGAGAAGTGCTGGACGCCTGGATATCATTGTACTGATGTGAATCAATTGTCAAATTGATCCTTGACATTTCTAGCTTTCCAGTATTTGACCAGCCAGTGCTATAAGTCTTTAATCAAACCCAGGACCAACTGATGCAATTCATCAGGCTGCCAAAGGCGATCGACATTGCAGAGAGGGTATTGCCACAACTGATTGCTGATTGGACGAACACCAAGAGTGTGCAGAACATCGATATGAGTTTCGTCCAGAAGCTCCAAGTAAACATGCTGATCACGTGGGGTATCAATTGGTCAAAAAGTTCAATGCCCCATCGGCGCACCTTTAGGAATTTCAAACATCAGGCATGGGCCATATGAGACTTGAGTAACCATGACTTGTTCCGGATGATCGCTGACCCAGGCAGCCAAAAGAGGATAACATTGTCTCTGGAATCCATCAGCACAATGCCATCTCAAGACAGGGTCAGTGATGTCAAGATTCCGGAGTGGGGACAGCACTGTTCCAACTGTGGAATGCCATGCCTCTCCAGTCTTTTTGGCACATTTCGGAAGACAGGGGATCAGCCCAACATGAATCCATGTGCGGTTTGCAGGTGTACGGTGGATATCTTTTCGAATATTACAGATCGTGAGATACAGTGGCCAGGCATGCTGGTCGCCCGAAAAATTGGTCGAGTGGGCCTTGTCGGCTTAACAAATGACTGGCACAATCGTCGCTCCAGCAGGAAGCTGATGTTGTGTATCCCACCTCAAATCACCTGTGTTCATCTCGCTGTATGTTCTGCGACTATCCAGGTCTGCAAGGCGCACCCGTTCAAAATCGAGGTGAGCCTGATGTGGGAGATGTGCCAAATGGAACTTTATACATTTGGAAATATCCCTGTAGTATAATGTTCCGACAATGCGCAAATGATCTTCAATCCAAATATCATTGCGGAGCCCGATATTGAGTATAGAGGGGAGCCTTTGTAGAGCATCTGCTGATTGAAATGATTCGATGTTGAAGTTGTCCAGCGCACACTGCAGATGTTGATCGAACCACGTTCATGTTTGCAGGCTCACTGATTGAGCCTGTTGACAGTCATGTGCTGTCTGACAGCATGCCATGCATTCCATTGTTCTGAGTACGTGCGATGCTTGTTGTACAATCCAGTTGCTTTGCCCTATGCTTTCCCCCCCGCGTTCTCCACTCCAACTACCTGCTTATGTGCCTTCGTCTTTGTCGGATCAGTGGTTCCAGTCAGATCAGGCTTCTGGGGGTCTATTGTTTCTTCGTCAGGAGTATCTTCAGCTGGTGGTCCACCAGGTACATTTTCAATGGGTAGATGAATTAGTTGACTAAACTCATCAATAGCCATTCAGGTGCACCAACTGAAGTCGAACCATGAAGGCTCAGGTGGATCTCACCTTGCAGGTGATACAATCCCATCAGGTAATTGCCCTTCAATCATTGATATTGAGTGATATTGTTGATAGTGAGCCTTGAGTTGGTCCTTGTCGAATATTCTCCTTGTACAAATACAGCACTTGACATGTTTCTGGCAAGTGTTGACCACATTTGAGAAATGGTCACTGAACACGCATTCCAATGAATCTCAATGATGCTTCAGGGGGTTATATAGAGCTTCAGCGATATTGGTTTGAAAGCGAGCTAACTCAGGTTAGTGTAACACATTCACAGCCGCATCGCACCCCGCCAAATGCATGGGGGAGGTTTCTATTGTCATCACTGCGATCCCCAAAATGGGGCCTCATAATAGGTCATTGGGAGTTATGCCTATGCTCGAGCCTCCGAGCAGCCGATAATCAAGGTAGATGGTCATAATACAATGAATAGGTGAGTGTCCTAGCTAGCTGGATGTCCGGGCATTGATCATCGAGAACTGATAAGGCTGGTAGGATGTTTGCTTCAGTAATGATCCTTAACTGGAGCATGGATCATGAGGAGAAGTAAGATGAATAGGCAAGGAGCTCGATAGGAAGCAATCACTGTGGCTGCTTGACTCACAGGCCTCCGATTGAATGAGGTTGCGAGGTCGTACACGCACAATGTATGTGTAATATCCCTAGTCGTGCTAACCTTCATACTGGATATGGTTCTTGTTGGGTTCCTGGAGATATCATATCATATCCCTTCTATGACCTGTAAAGTCATCGATGCATACAAAGGTGATCACTTATCCAATATCATAGTATATCAATTCGAGCATATAACAAAGAAAGGTGGGATGTGTGTGATTAAGGTTTCTTTTTCTCAAGGCCCGGGTTGGTTTCATGGATCAAAGATGTAGTGAAACACCGCAGATCATGACAACAGAATAGGATATAAGAATCCCTTCTTTCTGCCGAATGTCACTGCTAACTCCAATATACTCAACCATACTCCGTTTGATTCTATATCTCATCTCGCATCTATAGTACTTCACCACTCTCTTTGTTTAACAGAGTATGTCGATCAAAGGATCTCCACCAAAGACAGTGAATATGGCTCCACCTGGTGGCCTATTTGGCTCGCAACAACGCGGTGACGACAATTCGGAATCACCGGATAATAGTTCATGACATGCCACTCGCAAAGACTGTCAATTTGGGAACCACACCAATCAATATCATCCGCTGCAAGGGTACGGTTACCCTCTCTCACAGCAGCCATTTCCAGGCGCTCCACAGTTTTATCACCAGTCTCCATTCAACATGACACACAGCTGGCAACCTACCAGCAGTGCAAGGCATGGATATCCAGGTTATGGGCCACCATGCCAAGGATATGACCTGCACAACGGTGGTTATGGCGGGTCTCAAATGTTCCCCCCCCCGCTGTTCCCGGGACAGGGGCCATCATCTCCTGGTGCACCAAGAGTGCCTCCAAAACAGCCAGGAAATCATCCAGTCAATCAGCCAACAACTTCCAGCTCGACTCCTGCACCACAACCTCCTTCCGGCGCACCTGGGAGACACCCTATTAGCCTTCCGACGAACATATTCCAGCCGCCTGTGGAACAGCGGAAAACAGATCTCGCAGGGATTGCAGACATACCCCCATTGCCGGAGATGTCCTACGACGAATATGATGCAGATGATTAGAGCGACGAATCGTCGGACTAGGGCAGTGCACAAGGCAAACCCCCAATTAGCCTGAAGCAAACGGAGTTCTCCTTGAAGCAATTTATCAAAATGATGGGGCAGGCCAACAACAGTGCATTCAACAAGTGGAGGAAATTGTGGGTGGCAGGGTTTCCCGAGAAGAAGCATCAGTCCATTATTCGGGGGCAGAACCGATTGAAACAAGGTCGAGATGGACCCCTGCACTGGGAGACAGGGTTACAGATTTTTTGGCTACATTCGAGAACTGGCTGCCATTGGTTATTCTCATTAAAGCTGAATGGATTCAGCAGCAGTGGGTGGAGATGTTTTTGAAGAACTGTGCAGGCAAAATTCGAGATGGGTGGGAATTGGGATGGCGAGGCAACAAGCGCCCGGTGACGGATTTGGGAGAGCACGCAGGCAAACAAACAAGAAGTAACCTCCCAGAGTTGTTAAATACCAGGTTCACTGTTATGATTCACTGGGTGTCAAATGGCAAGGATATGGTTCTAGCCCCTAAACTCCTCCAAGCCTCGCAAACAGATGTGAGGCACTGGGAGGAGTTGGTGGATTTCATCGACAAAAACAGCGGCCCAAAAGAGCCATACATCCTCACATCAATGTTCAAGTGCACCTTGGAGCAGGACGAATTGGAAGAACAGAATATGGGAATAAACAAACACGGGCAAATAATCAATGCCCCCATATATGACCAGATTTTGTCCAACTGTTGCCTTTCAAATGATTTCAAGTTGAAACTTGGACATAATGTGAAGATATTTTTGGTAGAAATGATGAGAGCAACGGGGAAGGACATTGCCGAGCATGTAATCAGGCTGATGAAGGTAATCCGCGCTAGCCCTGTTAAGGCTAGATGTGAGCAACTGCTAATTATTATACATAGACTTTGGAAGGTTCTGAAGAGGGTGGAAGAGAGGGAGAAGAGAAGGGAGAGGAGGATGGTGGGCACAAGAATGATACTTGTATTAATGTAAGTTCTGATTGAAAGAATAGAACTGAGTATATTCCATCCACATGTATTCGTTCAAATGGTTGCTTCTCTGTGAATTACCTAACATTGAGATGAATTTCAGGAGGGCTAAAATATGAGCTTATCTGCCAAGATTACATCCGAGCAACTGAAGGAGATCATTGAGGATGAAAAGAACAGGGTCAAAAGTGCAAGGGAGGTTCAGGAGCAAGTGGAGGATGGTGAGGAGGTCCTCGATCCAGAATTTACAACCCCAGTACTGAATAGGGTTCTCAATCCAATCAACAACGAATTTGAACACGAGTGTCTTGATGAAGCAGTCAGGCTGCTGAATGCGCGTCCTGTTCACCAATCAACAAATGACCATGTTCCTGGTCACAAGCATTCAATTCCAGGCCTGCCTGGAACTAAGTTATTCGCACACCAGATTAGGGCTATCTGGTTCATCGTGAGGAGATGGGTTTGGGATGCTGATATGCCAGGAGCACAGGTGGCAGATGAAATGGGACTTGGAAAGACTTTCACCTTGGTTGCAGCGGCAATGCTTTGCAAATTGGTGACTGAGAACGCTGTAATGGGGTTGCCACTTTCCATTTGATGGGGGAATACCCTTGAAGAGTGGGTGATTTTGGTGCACAACTATGTTCCCGGCATTGTCGGTGAAGGGCTAGAGTGGTCTCCGCTCCAGCGATTGAATTCTGTGCTCCGCCGCCTGTTGGAGATCCAGTCAACACCACCCCATGGGGATCCAGCACTGATCTCAGCCCTTGAACCAATCCGGGTGGTAACAATGCCCAGAGTGGCTAAGACCTTCAAAAGTGTTATCGACAAGATGACACATGGAACCGATTCGAACCTGGTCAACTTATTGCACGCTGAAAATGCAAAACTCACCCATGAGGATCTGAACACCAGTATTGACGAGCCAGAAAGCCAATCAAATAACCACCTTGTGTCATATGATACCTTAACGTCCAGAGCGAAACCATCAAGTAATAGCCAACTCTCCTACTCTGCATGGAGTTTTGCGATTTTCGATGAGTCCCATCGGTATAAGACTAAACACAGTGTGGGCTGGCAACTCGCGATGAATGCCAAAATTGGATTCAAACTTCAAGGCACAGCTACACTGGGATTCCATTCACTCTTTGACTGGTGTTTCCATATGAAGTGGCTGTTTTCAGGAGTGCCTGACAATCCAGAGGATGGTACTGTGATGGAAAAGCATGGTGCTGAGGCATTGTATTCCGCTGTGAAGAGTTTGATGCATGCTATCCGGACTGAAGATGAAGATGCTCTACAGGACGTGGCGCACCGGATGATTTAGATTGCAAAGCCAGGGACGATCAGGTGATGGTCAGAATCGGAACTTGCCACTGGGAAACCGCTCTTCCGGATACCAAAGGAGAATGCACACCTCATTGATCTCGAGTGGACTGAAAAAGTGCAAGCACATCTGAAGACCCTGGTTGAGAGGTACACTTCTGGGGGTGCTTCTGGAGCATCAAGGGTTAATAGATGGCGGCTAGCATGTTTCTCGTTAGTGTTGGGAGACACCGAGGGTCACAACGATGTTCCTGGGCAATGACACAATGAATGGCCACACAATACTTGGGTGGAATCGCTGATTTTCGGTTGGCTGAGAGAGACACTGTTGCGAATGCTTGTCAATGAACCTGCAGAGTATCCCGAAACTGACCAAGACGACGCATCAAGAGAGACCCTCCTTCCAGAAGCGAGAAACAACAGTGCACCGCCCAGTGCACCTTCTCCACAAAAGGCAGCGCTATTTTTTCCTCTTCCTGGCGAAATCCGGCATTTGGAGTGGTGGCTAACGAAGTTTTTTGCGGATAATGTGGATATATTCCACATGTATGCCGAAATGGGCAATGATGAATGCAAAGAAATGCACCTCAAATTCCAGGATTCACAAAATCCCGCTGTATTCATAACCACACCCAAAGTGGGCGGGAGAGGCCTAAATCTTACAGCTGCAAATCCTGCAGTATTAACTCAGAAAGTTTGGCTATTGAATGAGCAGGGGCAGGCATTTACATGAGTTGTCTGGCTAGGGCAAAACCGACTATCGCACACATGGTTACTGAATACAGGTCCTGGTGGCTATAATAACCGCGCGAGTGATCTGCACCAACACTCTGGAGTTGCACAAATGAGAGTCCTGCATGGCTTGATGAGTTGACCAAACATCACAACATCGAGGATATACTGAATTCTGGAGGCTTGTGAGGACCTCACGAAGCAGCTGACGGTGAATGGAGACACGTTGCAGTCTGATGAACCATTAATCTTACAGAGTTAGACGCTTCCTCAAGGTATGCCTCTTCAGACATTCAAGAAACATAATTTTCATAACTGATACAAATTGTCAAAAAGGTTGTTTGTAAGGGACACTATACTGGAGAGATGAATCTCTCTCTCTTCATTGTTGAACTGAATCAATGTTCTGATGCTGGAATTGTTGTATCTTGAAATAGAAATGGCTAGAGTGGGATTTCATTGGTGTTCTGGCCTATTATTAATGACCATATGAGATGAAGTGAATTGATATGTGACATAAGAAGTTCCTGCGGCTGACCTATTGCATGATGAATGGCATGAGTCAAATTGTGAGAATGATGCAGCAAAGGGCTTTAATCAATCATCAGTTGCGAATTTGAGGTGCACCGGAAGCCTGACGCCATGTACATATCTCGAATGAAAGAGCAAAATTCATCCACTTTCAGATGCACTGGAGTCTCTTCAGCATATGTCATATGATTCATTAAGACAGATTGAGCACTGCATATCTGCCAATCACATTTAGCAATATGACAGTCTAGGTGATATTCAAGTACATATGTCTGAGTATGAGACACGGCTCGCTTATTTGTGGCAAAGCGGGAGCATTTCAACCCATACGATCGAAGTTCAGGTGCACCAGAACTTCAACCTTAGGCCAGCAAATGCTGCGGCTATTCCACGAATATCCTGACACAGGTACTCAATATCGCTTAGACTGTCTTTATGCCAAATGGGATAGGCCAATATGCAGTGCTCAATCAGTAATAACGATATATGCCCAGGACTCTCCGGTGCACCGGAGAATCTATGGCATATCTTTGTGACTGATCCGGCACTGCTTATTTGTCGATCTCATTTGGCATAAAGACAGTCTAAGCGATATTGAGTACCTGTGTCAGGATATTCATGGCATAGCAGCGGCATTTGCTGGCCTAAGGTTGAAGTTCCGGTGCACTGGAGAATCCTGGGCATATCTTCGTGACAGATCCAGCACTGCATATTCGCAAATCCCATTTGGCAATCAAACCAGACTAGGCGATAATGAGTACTTGTGTCAAGATATGAGACATAGGCTCACTTATTCAGGGCAAAGCCGCAGCTTTTGCTGGCATATCATTGAAGTTCTAGCACACCTCTGATCCGCATCCCAGAGAGTCGGAAGCTGAGACATGGCTCAGGTATTGTGGCTCAAATGCCGCTTTTGCTGCCGGGGTTTTGCTGGCCTATTATTGAAGATCATTCACAACTGAGATCTTCAATTCTGTCCAGAATGAGCTTCTTCGATATGTATGAAGCCAACTTTGACAACCTGCGAGTCATTATGGATGTGATCATTCCAGCCCAGGAATGCCTCAAGAGCGACACATAAGCCACCAAAGCGCATGTACTTGCAGTATGTAGTGCACTTTGTATATTTTAGTTTGCTTCATTCCCATCATGTTTTCTTTGACTGTGAATCAGTGGACCCAGCACACACAGATCTATCAAGACACTTCACCTATGGGTGCAGGCGGCTTATCCCGCTCCGCGCCTGCTAAGATATGAACCTATGCTTGATCAGTATATTGAAAGCCACCACCGACATGCCTTGAAGTGTCAGCTCCGTGTCAACTGTCTGTTGGAGGAAGGTTCCCACTGCGCAACTACATGTACAAGTCCGGCCAATTAGTAACCCCATTTAACTCGATATTGACTAAGTAGTATGTTTGGACCAATGCTTCCAAATCCTAAAATCGCTTCAGCAAGTTCGGGCTCTGTCAACAGAGCTGTGGAAGCTTAAAAGCGAGAATCTCAAAAGACTGATTCTGCTCAGCAACTCTGCAAGATGGCTGGCAACTCCCGCTCACCCATGTACCGCACTTACTCAAAGAGGCCTAAGTTCTCAAATCATTGAATCAAGATTTAACTGTATTCTGACTAAATGTATGTTTGGGCCACCAAACGTCGTATCTGAAAATGGATTACGTGGACCAAGTTCCGTTGAGAGAAGCTCTGCGAGAGAGAATCTTGAAAGCTTGAGTCATGAGGAGACAACTATGAAGAGTGCAATTAACTGTCAGAGTAAGGCTAGCCTGCAATTATCAGCCATTGGATCCAAGCACAACCATGTCAACTTCGGTGCACCTCAATTCCCCAGAACTGCATACATGCAACCATCATTCCTCTGCCCGCCGTGACATGACGTCTCACTATACATTCATACCATTGTAGAATATAGCTTTCAACCCCAATATTTATTTTACGTCAACATTGTAGTTGTGAAATTCATCATTAAACTGTGATTTAACGGTGTGCGATCTAACTGTGTGGGATTTACTAGATATCATGCGCACAATCAGAATGTGAGTGATAATTTTTGACCCATTTGTTAGAAATCTTGGCATTGATGAGTGATTGCATCTATGAGATTACCCCTGAATCATCCATCGTACATTACCATTCTTTCTCAACGCCTGTATCTCTCCTTTGTGTACCAAATTCTCCCTGTTCCATTAACTACTGCAACATTGTTGTGAAGGCTATTCTGCAGACACGGCCCAGATGAACACATGAAAGGGATGTTATGCTTACAATATTGCCTTATCGACCGCTGCCTTAGCTGCAGCATCCTAATACAATAGACTATCATGAAAATACATGTGTCCTTCCAGCAGATATACCACATAAAGAGATTCATATCTCTCGTCGCTCGATAACAAACTCCAGTATGAAGCCTTGCAACTCACCCATCACTTACAAGGTCCCAACCAAATCTATCGAGTTCTGCAGATTCCCAATGCTGCACCAATTTCTATGCTATGCGGTCACTGCAAATGCTTGAACTTTCACCAATAATGACTACGTTTAGAGGAGTCATATGCAGGGGCTCATGTTTTCGTTCAGGTTCTCACTGCGCAATTTGTGGCCCGCACCAAGGGTTGGTTGATGTTGCGAGTTATCTTGTGGTGCGTCTGGTTCAATTCTCCATGTGCATTGGCTTCAGCCGACCTCCAATTTTGGCATCCGTACAGAGTCTTGTTCATAGGAGTTCCTAACATTTGGAATTAGGAATATATCTATTCTGGCGCACCTGACAATATCCGAAATCACAACACGGCCTGCTGTCCTCGATATAAATATAAACGGTTGAAGTCATCTCTCCAGAACGGTTTCGAGGCACCTCTCGAATTGCATCATCCTCAACTATGTGCAAATTCTTGCATCATTCATCCCGCTATTGTATTGCACTTATTCCTATATTCCCTGCTGTTATACTCTCTCCCACATTCTCCAACTTTAGATCTTCATTACAGCAAATGGAACCTTCTCCCAGCCAGGTGAGGTATCACTATTCACAGAAGAATCAAGAAGCACACCTAGAGAGAGCACTCGCATTCAAGAAAGCACCCAATCTGCATTGTCCATCAAATAATTGCCTTCCTATTTTCTGCCTTCGTGGATCGTATTGTGGATGACTATTGTCCCCGATTTCATTAATGTATCAGGATGACATGACTGATCAGGAGATCGGTGATCACGACTGTGAGGACACCGGAGAGTCTATCTTATCAAGTGACATCGAAGAAGACGATTTCGATCATCAACAGACGGTCCTTTGTTTAGGCTAGGTGCGCCGGAACAAGACATTACACACTACAAGTGTTCCACTACCAGAGAAACGGAGCCGTGCCGATACTGTCATTGCACGCCCTCCGCTTCCAAATTCCCGAAATCTACCTGTGGCATTGGCACCACCACTGCTCAAACGCCAAAAGTCATCCCTGCTCAACAAATTATCCCAGTCTGACCGTGCAACATCTGCCCGGGCATTGGTGCTTCCCAACAAGTGTAGTGGACACCAGAATATTCCACAACCCAAGGCCAGCAGTGATCAGAACATTCCCCAACACCAAAAGGCTAGTTTTGAGGTAGTGAAATGGTTCATGGAGGCAATCAGATTCACGAAGACTCCTTGGCCAATATTATCTGATGACAAGTACTCGATGGGTAAAGACGCTTGGAAACTAGCGATTGATGTCCAGCATCATCAGCGGGCATTAGCTGGTGCACCTGGAGGTACACCATCTGTGTGGCAATTGCCCGGTGGTCCATCTCTCAAAATAGATCCGCAATCACGAGAAGCTGTAAGTCTTGAATTCTGTTTAATACTCCACTATCAGAGTTACAGATATTGACTACCCCCGAAAATATACATAGTTAAAACTGAAGATTATTACCATTCAAGGGCAGGTGGCAGATGGGGCACGTCGAACTGTTGTCCGTAGTTACCGGTTGGATGTGGGCTCTGAGCCTGAGCTTCAGATCAAGGTCAAGGAGCTCCTGTTTGATGATGTTTACCTCTCCATGGTCGTTGATGATAAGAAGTCATGGTTCACGTGCATGCAAGTGCTTGATCTCATTTACCACCAATTTTTCTTCACCGCCAATAGCTTGGGGCACCAGCCATCAACATCCCAGGATATCCATCCTCTTGCTCCTCAGACTTTCGCGCTGGCAGCCGCAGTTATTCATTGTGCGCTGTCTGAATACGCCAGTGGAAAGAAGGCCACAGTCATGTTTTCTCAGGATGAATATCGAGGTATATTTGGCCCATCCCCTGTAATCAATTTTTACTCTAGAAGCTACTACACAATCAATCACACATCAGCGGCCACATCACACCCCCGCCCACCCCCTGCGGCGCAACTCCACAAGAATAGGCGCTCATCAATCCTCGTCGGAGGTCAGCAACCAAGATTGAACCTCTTCTATTTCTTTCCGCAATGGATTCCTCCTCTCAGGGTTCCTCTGTCCCATTCCGCACTCTAGACCCCCCTATCTGCGCTCCTTAGCCTGGGATGGGAGCTCTTCAATTCCCAATGGCGCTCCTACAATGCATTCCACACTCCTCACCCCACACTCTTTCGGCGCTCCTCAATTGCATGCCGCACTCCTACACTGTCCTCTTTCGGCGCTCCTCAATTTCTTTCTGCACTCCCTAACCCCTTCTATTTCTGCACTCCTCAGCTTGAACTTGACGCTCTTCTTTTTCATTCCACACTTCTCCAACTCCTTTTTTGGTACTCCTCTTTTCCACACAATACTCCCCATCTGGTGCTCTTCTTTTCCCCTGGTAGTTGTTCCCATTGTTCTTCCAAATGTATCATATTGCCTCTGATACCCCCATTTAGGTTCGCAGCTAGCTAACATCTCATTACACCTGTGTTAGATATCACAAATTGAGCCAAACGACATTGGAATTCCATTTCATCCACTCGCCAGGAACCAATAATCAGGAGTGCCTCCAGCTTCTTTGCGCCATTGATGAATTGTGTGTTCCTGCTTTTGTGGCAATGATGAGATGGGAGATGGAGTGAATGCCATCGACACCTTGTTTCATTGATATTATTTGATCGCTTAGTTGGGTTATCATTTCAGTGTACCTGGGTTTATGTTTGAATCTCTTCCCTTGTTCTTTCGTTTCCTTAATGCAGCGAGGCACAAAATACAATGTTGAAGAAGATGATGGCTAGTATGATTCAGAAGTGACAATGAACAATGATCCATGCATCAGATTCGCTGTTGAGGGAAGTCGATCGGTCATGTACATCTGAAGATTCTCAGATACCGCCTGCAGTCCTCCGAATGAATATCCATAAGAACCCTGGCATCTCTCAGTTTGAATTTGTGATTCCTGCGTTGGTTCGGAGACACTCCCAGGTGCACCCGAAATTCTCTCTGGCGCTCTGACGTACTCCCAAACTTATCACAATCACTCCCATCGTACTCCTGTATGAGTCATCAGAGATCCCAGTTACTCTGAAGGCCTGCCGGAATACCCTCCTAGGGTCTGATACTCTCCTGAAATTGACCCTTCTAAGTTTACACTCCACATCCTCTCAGACACTCCTGGAGTCTTCCAGAGACTAAAATACATTTTACTGATGAAATGAGATGTACAACTTGCATTATTGGGTTTAGAAGACCTTGTATGGGTGTGATCACCCCGCCAGATCGAGGTTTGTTTATGCTGTATCAGGGATAGTAAATTGCCTTGCACACAAAAATCTCTTAAGTCCTATATTTTCACGATGATTTCCCCCATCTCTGTTCATCTCTCTCCTCCATGTCCTCAACTCTACCATCACCTAAGAACACACACATGAGTCATCCCTCTCTATCCCTCCATACCATCATCCTGAGTTACCACCAAGTACAGTATACGCTAAGTACTGCATCATCCAAAGATGGACTGTCTCCCCACACCCAGTCAGTATCTCATCTCGTTAGCAGCACGCCTGCACATGATGAGTTCAGGGCCGGGTTATACACATCAGCAAAAACTAAATTTCCTGAATTAAATTTATATAGTTAATTGTACCCAAAAACTCAAAAAAAAAAATGAAATCGAGGTTTCCCTGAAATATCATCAGCAAAAAAATATTGCTTTCGGACGGAATGGCTCCGTCAGAGTGGACGCGCTCCATCAGAGCCGTCAGAGACACACCGGTGGCGGATTACTCCATGCCCGGCATCGATACAACACGTCGCGTTTTATATCACCCTCCGATCGCTGTTTCACTGTCTCTTCGTGTTCTGTCGGTCTCCTATTTTAAACAATCAATCTCGCGTTGTGGCCAACTGTGACAATACGTCAGAATGGGTTCATTGGGTACGCGCATGCATCGGGATTGCAATGCGAAAGGTGACGCTGCGAATATCTCTCCTCGCGTTCCTTCTACCTTCGCGCAAAATGCAATTCTCTCTTTACTAATTATACATGTCATTCCAAGTCGCCAGATCTATGTGACTATTGACAATCCATCGCTCATTCCGTCCGGCTCCTGTCTTACTACTAGTAGCTATCTCCAGAATTACGTGCGCGCAGCCGACAATATTGCCCACGTTAAAAACTTGCAAAGCACCGGCTGCCGGCGCTTTTTGCACTTGTACGATTTTCGTGACCGGATCCAAGTTCCCCGAGTTTTCAGGTGTTGTGGTTAGCACCAAGGCTATTCAGTACTCAAGGAAAGCTCCATCCTCGTTTTGGAGTTTGATTTTGAATAGTTGTTGCAGTTGCTACGGGAGACGCCCATTCAGCAGGCCATAACACCTCCCAGGGCGTTGCTTGACCCACAACCAGTCGTTCCGTCGATCCCCTCCGCGCCAACTCTGGCTTCTTGTGCATCGACACATCTGAGATATGCGTTCACCATCTTAACCCTCAACTTGAACTTTAATAACTTGGTAAATACAGAGCTCCATTGCGTGCAGTTGTTCATCCGATATATACGTCTTGTTACGACTCTTATGCTTGATAAACTCCTGTGGGCCACTGTATATTGCCACGCGGTGCGTTGCGTCTTGCGTATTGTCGAGTAATGCTCTGAAGTCTTTGATCATAGCGTCAGGATGCTTTCCTTCACGGCGGTTTTGGGGTCCCATGAATTCGGGCTTCGCATATGACTGGGGGCTCAGGGGGGCAAACAGATCAGCACTGGAATGGAGGACTTTGCATGCGGCAGCGCTGTTCTCCCGACGCTGAGCGATGGCTTGAATATTGAGCTCTCTGACTTCGAAGCAGAGGATGCGACGCTGAAATATGATTACTTGTGGCAGGTAGTTGAGATTGTGATTGGACGCGTTCCAACCGTCGTTGAGGTTCGTTTTATGTGCTTGTTCATGTCTTTCGGCAGAGTACTGTTGCAAGGCTCCGTATCGACGAAGCTGTTCGACCCAATGAGACATCAAGTCGATCTTTGGAAAGTTGAAATTGGCATCTAACTGCTTGGAAACATCTATCTCGTGGCTGATATAATCCCGCCAGGCGTTCATTTCGCGCTGCATCTTTGACAGCGTCCAGGTTTCAGCATTTGTTTCCTTGTCCACCTTTCCCTTCTTCACAAGTTCTGTTCTCAGGGCATTGGCTTTGGCCTTCGCCATTTTGCCGCCTCGCCCGAGTTAGAAAACATCTTTGAAGGTGTGAAAACGACGCAAGGCGTCCTCCATGTAGCTCAATGTTGCATCATCGTGAGATTTATATCGAGCATACATATAGAATTCTAACAATGCCTGTGTGCACTCAATTGCGTGATTGAATATGGGACGCTGAGCGGGGCTTCCGCCTCGTAGAGACTGGGTTACAACTCCAACCAGGTACCGGCTCATTTCCTTCATCTCCTTCCCATTCCATTGACAAACTTCTCCATATGACATATTTTTTGGTGTGAGGTCGTGGTAAGCAGCCACGAATAACCAGATTGCATTTTACTTGTCGAGCCGTTCGTGCGTCTTCATGAAGTGGAAAATCCACTTCTGGAGGTGGTCAACCATGCCGATCTGGATTGTGTGAAGGAGGTCGGGCTTAGGGAGGTCGCTCACGATACAGGGAATATGTCGAAACACGTTGCATCCTTGGTGAACATGGCGCAACGAGAGTTCGGCATTGGCTGCCTCGGTGTTGGCATCGCTGAACATTCGATAGAGGTTGTGATCCTGCCGGGGGTGTTGCTTGTCAGGAGGGATATATTCTCCAAGTTCGTTCTTTGGACACTTGCACCAAAAACAGACATGCCGCTCGAGATGATGTAGGTCGCTATACTCAGGGCAATCTGCAAGCCATGCTGCTAAAACCGGTTTGCAAGGCCTGAAGTTGCCATCTGCACAGAGAACGTTGTAATACCTACTCTCGGCGCTGGGAGTGTGCTTAAAGGTGCGAGGCTGGAGTAACCGCCGGAGTACTTCGTTCAGCACCTCTCAGTTTGTTTGCCGCTGCTCATCCAGCCGCCTCTGAGGAATATTGCGGTTCTTGATTGGAATCGGCAGGAGAGCAACCATCACGACGCTGTGCGTTGAGGGCATCTGGAGGATCTTCGAAGATAGATTGCCAATTGTCATATATACAGGCCACTCTTTCTTGTCGCCAGCAAAATTCGGGAGATGTGTTCCGTCGGACATGAAGATCAAGTGAACACGTGTATCCCCCACTCTGAGCGTTGCCTAAATGTCGATTAACATGTTATCATCCTGGAGTATCTCTCCTTACCTGTGTCTCCCACCACCAGTCTGCAGTGTGCAGTTTGGTATAGAGGCGTTTCGGTGGTGCATCACTGCTGAAGCTGCGCTGAGGGGCGTAAATACGAAGCTCAGCGTACGCTGCCTGCCACATCAACCATCTCATGCTTTTGATGATGTCTCGACTCCAGTATTTGATAGGCCGTTGGTGATTGTCATTCCATCTCATATCCTAGAGAGTGTGGAGTTCCCACTCCCCGAGAGCCAGTTCTTCTGGCATGCTAGCCACGAGCTTCTGGACGCAATCCCCGTTTTTGAAGCTTGGGAAATGCAGAGCGGTGTTTTCTTCCTTCAGCACATTGTCATAGTACGTCGTCATACCCTTCTTCTCGATCCCACACTGGATATATTTGTACTCTTCACGCGTCACGAATGGGTAGTAGGGATTGTTCTGTAGGTTCGTCTCAAGGAAACCCTGAGCGTCGCGTTCCCATGGCTCAGCAATGTGATTGCTCAGTGGAGCACTGGCACCGGGGTATGTTTCCGTCCCTGGCAGAAGAGGTGCCGGTGGTTGAGACTCCGAGTCTGCGATGTTTTCAACTTGTTTGAGGTAGGGAAACGAGTCCAAGTCTTCGACTGAATCTTTGTTATCGTTGAATTCATGATGCTGAGCAGGTTCAACGCGTTGGTGTGCGTTGCGAATAGTCAGATTCTTTGCAACTTGAAGGTGTCCAGGATGGTGAAATTTGATATGTTTAAGTCGCCAGCTGTCTGAGGTGAACTTCTTTCAGCATGAAAATTCGGGGCAACGGAATGGGGTCTTCTCTGGCATTGTCCACGACATGGGAGGAGTTGAGTATTCACTGTAGATAGGGACCAAAGTTGTTGCTGGGCCTGAGCAGTCTGCTGTGGGTATAAGCTCACGATACTTGAGAGATTTATTGAGCCTCAACTCCATCACGCCAGGAGTTACAAAAACACTGCATGCACCATATCCCATAATACTATGAATAAATCAAAAATACACCCTGAGCAATCCAATAACCTCGCGACGCATGTAATAATCAATTCCTGAGATCAATAGATTGGAACAAAGGAAATGAACAAGCCCGCAACCCTAACCCAAACGAACAAAACACCTCTACGCGTGCCTTAATCAGTACCTGAGATGAATAGATTACAGAGATGGAAACTCACATGACAAGAACCCGACTCTAACCCAAACGCATGCCTCCTCGGCAACGCGAGGACTGGTTCACTCCTCGCCTACCCAGCCATCTGGGCGCGCCTCGGGGAGAGGGACATCGGGGAGAGGCACATCCGGGAGAGGGACATCCGGGAGAGGGATATGTGGGAGAGGGCCATCGGGGAGACCGTCGCCACCTGCTGATTCGCTGAGAAGCTGCTGCTCCACATTGACATCCGAGGAGTTTCCTGCTGCCTCAGCGTCTCGCAGAGTTGGCGCCACTGGGTGAGGTTGTTGCGGCGTCACAAGCCCGAAAAACTCCAGCCCACTGAGGGTATGAGTCTCCGGAGTTCGTGGTTGTGGGGGAGGCTCCGGGGTTTGCGGCCGTGGGGCAGGCGCCAGAGGTTGTGGCCGTGGGGTATGCTCGCGCATCTCCAGGCCTTGCTCAGGTAGCACGGTTGGCTCATCATCTACGATGGTATCAGCATCGTCAGCCGATGTATTTACCATCTCTCCCTGGCCACTCGTCCGCGGTTCTTTCCCATTATCTTCATCCTCCTCCTCATCCTCAACCACCACCACCACCACCACCACCACCTCCTCCTCCTCCTCCTTCTCATCTTCCTCCTCTTCATCTTCCTCATGTTCGCCGTCCCTTTCCATATCCACATCGCCGTCGATGTCAACGCCATCCGGTGCGTCCACATCATCCTCCATGCACATATCCACATCAAATTCTGAGTCATAGTCGCCGTCCGACTCGGTAGAGTCGGTATCATCATCTGAGGAAATTGACACGGCGGGCGATGCT
>Ga0307512_10002675_pt1 | contig 21943 bp, 26 predicted proteins | sample 14_EM_MG_FD_200267 | JGI IMG/M metagenome (GOLD analysis project Ga0307512, IMG submission 200267) | Populus trichocarpa ectomycorrhiza microbial communities from riparian zone in the Pacific Northwest, United States - 14_EM | ecosystem: Host-associated > Plants > Roots > Unclassified | place...
ATCCAGCCCGTTCTTCATATGCATGTTCACTGTTGCATTCGCACCTCACAATGTATGTATGTATATATGTCATGTTATTCCTTGTGTATGCGTTTTGTCTTGGATCTGGTGGTATAACGCGATACGCGCCGACAGCTGTTTACTTGACTTTTCGGTTCATCTGCGGGTACCGTGGCTCTGCGTTTCTCAGTGTGGTTGGGGGAAGCGTTAGCGGTATGTTCTCCAACTCGGTCAAGCGGACACGCGGGGCCTGTCAACCAGATAGCAAGTCACAACTTTGTCCATGTTTAAACGAATCAATCTTGACAGCAGAATTTCTGAAAATAACCCTATTCTCACCGCACCGCTGCAAGCCAGTAGTCAGTGCCCGTGTTTCTTCAGAATAAACTTGGCCACCAACCAACATCTGCAAGTCATGCACCATAATGAACGTAGTTCACCCAACGCTCCAAAGTCATCCCTCTCCCTTTCTTTCCCCGTAATCTCACCACAGCGTCTCGAAGTGCTTCTGCCGTTCTCTCATGATGGTATACCCCTTGCTTTATACTGCCGGAGAACACGGACTTGTAAAAGTTCTCGGCGATGTCCCGCCCATCCGTATCAGCCATGGCCCACATTGTCCCAACAACGCTTCGGAATCCGCAGTATTGCATCGCAGCAGCAAGATGCAGCGCTTCATCGGCCGGGCTCTCGTCGGTAAGTTCCGCCGTGTGACAAGCCGCCAAGAAAGCAAATTCAGCATTTGGAAGTTGAGATCGTACAATATCGAGCAACGACAGGCGCTTGCCTTGGTAGAGCTTGAAGGAAGAGTCGAATGGCCTGCCGGGCTCGAGTAATCCGTGGCACACAATATGGACAAACCGGTGATCCCTGAGGCGTTCTAGCACGACAGCGGGTGTCGCAGTTGCTCCAATAAGGGTTGTCGCCCAAGGACTGGCTCGCTGTACCGCTCTCATATCTTCCAATGCCCGTACCATGGATGCATCTGGCTGTACAACAAGAAGCATTGAAGGCTTTTTGAAGGTCTGTAAATTGGGTTTACGAGATTCGATGAGCGCCCAAAGAGATGGTGTATATGAGGGGATGTATAGGTCGAGGAAATATCGGGGTGGGCCCACATCTGATGGGATTGGACCCATCGCGTGGAGTGGAAACGAACAAAAGACAGATGTCGGGCACCACCATACACGAGATTGTTCCGGTATATTTAACTCGTTTAGTCTTTTGATCACTGGCCTGCCGACAAGCTCATAGAGCTCCTTGAGAACAGCACGTAGAGCGACCTCATATGCATCAGACTCGAGGCCCTTCTTTCGTTCCCTCAGTAGTTGATCCTGCAATTTGTTTGCACAGATATAGAAGTCATATGAAGTAGGGACCAGAGAGGGTGGAGAATTGTGGAGAAGAATGAGTATGTCCGATCGCCACTTGCAATGGCTGATAATGATCACTGGGCCATGAGATGCAGCGGAACGGAGGGTGTCGAAGGAAGGTGGCTTCAAGAAGGTGTCAAAGCCTGACAGGGCCTGGATCTGCGTGATGAGCTTCTTGCGATCCTCCAAAAGCTTCTGTTTCCGGACCACAGTATGGCCATATGGGTCCATCCCCTCGAGGTCATCGTTTCCATCAATGTTGTTGCTTAGTGAGAGGGCCATGGTAAGTGTCTCGAGTTCCCGATTGACAGCGGAGAATTTGTCTGCTAAATTGGAGTCGGCCAAACGAATTTGATGGATCGAGGTACGAAGGCCGCGCATTTCTGACCATAATAATCCCCTTCCTTGTTCAAGGATGTCCATGGCCTGTTCGAGATGACCAGTGTCGATGCGATAGGATGCGTAGTCCAACGGAATCGTGTGTAAACTACGGATTGCGACGAGCCGGGAATGCTGTATGTCAAGTGTGGGAGCAAATGTGAGAGAGGCCCGCATCAACGACATGGCATGGTCATACGCGGTTGAGGCAGAGGGGTGTCCAAAATAGCGTGCAATTGTCGCCCAGTTAAATGACGTAACTAGCTGACCATGTGAGCCCGCGAGGCTAAAGTTGGCCGCAGTGGGGAAGAGCTGCATGACTTCATGCAAGTCCTCTTCGTGACGTAGCAATCCGAGACGAGTTGATAGAAATGAAACAAGCTCGCCAACTAAGACAACACGGGAGCTAAGTGGACCACTGGCATCGATACCATCCCGAGCGGCCGAAATTGCTTCATTTAGGTATCCGATTTTATGGGTGAGGTGAAAGGCACGATGTAGGAGGATGCCTAAAACTAGCCGGGCGGCGAAAGCAAGTTCACTACGGGGGTAAGAAACGAGCAAGTGTCGACAATACTTGATGCCTTCTTTGATATTCGCGATATCAGTAAGCTGACTGATATAGGAAGGTTCAAGTGCTTGAAAGTGCTTCTTGAATGCCACTGTCGAATTTGACTTTGCAGCCATTGTCTCGGGGAGAGAGGCGATCAGTTCACGGAACGATGGAAGCTTTGCAGATTCTGAAGGAATGGACAGCGCGTCTTGGGTATTTGCTGTGCGATCCAAGCGCAATTCCTCCAACTCAGAGAGTCGTCTGATGTGCCAAGTGTGAACGGGATCTTCAATAGAAAACCCATCAAGACTGGTACGATAACAGTAGATCGCATGCTCCAAATGCTCTGGCTTCCCATACGTGGCAAATCGAATGTCGGCTAACATGGTAGCAAAGACCAATGCCTCCACCCTGTATGGACTCGGCCCATCTCCGGACCCACGAAACGTGAGGATTCTGTCCAAAGTTACCATTGCCTCTTCGTAGTCATCATCCGAAGGAGCAACAACGAAGCGAAGGTAGAGAGATCGGACAAGCACCATGGGGACTTGATGCAAACCTGGTAGGCATACAATTGCCTTTCGTAGGCAATCTATGACTTTCTCTGAACGAGATTTCCATTCAAAGTGATCGTTGGAATGAAGATAAATAGCTCTTGCAAAGTCCGCAATGGGTTCGGTCAGGAATTTTATCGATAGGTCAGAGTTGAGAAGTTCGTCACAGAGGTCTGCCATCTCCTCGATGTCCTGATCCACATCTCCGAGCTCCAGTAATACTTGCACGGCCAATGCATGGACAAGAGCTGACGTGACAGGAACCGGAAATTTCATGGAGACTTCGTGCCATTGCCGATGCAAATAGCGGAAATATCTAACGCAGCTCTTGACATCTTCGGGCCGCCTTGACTCCATGACGCGCAAAAAAACGCTGGATGTGAGGTTATAGAATATGTTTATGAGCGAGGGGGTGGCATCCCGGGTCCGTAGGAGGTATATTGCTTCGGTAAAGCTGAGGATTGATTGTTCGAGGTCGCCCTGTTGCCCTGACGATAGGAAGCGTGTAAATGTTGCCATTGCCAGACGGTGGACAGAGAAAAGACGATGAGGATCCGTTCTGGGTAATAACAACATGACATTTTGGAGTCGGTTAATGCTACTGTCAAGGAGAAGGGCTGAAAAAAAAGGAAGATAATTAAGAAAACCACTGCCAAATGGACGGCCCTGAGATGTCGGACTCGGAGTGGATCCTAACTTACCCCGTGCATTGCCCATAGTCCGCCACTAGATAATCACGGGATTAGCCACTGACTTTGGGTGATGTCGTGTGGGAAGGGAAATGAGAGGTACAAGGGAATATATTGTTGAAATTTCGTGTGCCGGGAAAACAAACAGGGGATGATATTGGATTGATTGGAGATCCTCGCAAGGGCGTGGGCGATGATAAGCGATAAGATCGATAAGCGCTAAGCGCTTGATAAGCACGATTACGGCATCTTTGAAATTTGAAATTCACCTAGGCGTCCGCAGTTTGCATGGACTTGGGACTTACGCCCGTCGTCTATCCTTTGCACTCATGAAGAGACGGAGCGGTGCGTCAGCGCAAACGATGCGTATTATTTCTCAACAGAGCTCACCGGGCCCTTCCGTGACTTTCTCCAAGCTCGAGGACCACCACAGCTTGCCCGATACCGACCCGGAGTCCGGACTCGGACGACTGCCATCTCCAGCACGCCGCTCATAGCGCGCCAAGGTCGACATCGTCAACACCGAGGGGACGGCATCCTGTGGTGGAGGTGGTGAAGAGTTGCCTGGACTAGCTGCCAAAGCGCCAACGGGAAAGGAAACGGGAAGGGGCGAGGCGGCAACGCCAGCAAGACGACCACCAGCACGAACACCGTCGTCCGAATCCGCCGCATCGCCAAAGAAACCCAAAGCAATCAAGCAGGCTCTCGAGAAGCCTCACCCCACATCTGTGCGCTGGCGGGAAACGTACGACGCCATCAAGGAGATGCGCTCGCGGTTCCCCGCACCAGTGGATACGATAGGTTGCAACACGGCCAAGTGGAAGGAGGTCGATCCTCGGGTGCGCGACACGTATCATTAGTTCGAGTCCTGACTTCTCAACTGACCCACTATTATCTCTCAATGCTCCATATCTCCTGCCGTCGTCTCTTTTTTTCCCTTTTAACGAGAGCAGAATAAGTGATTCGCGACGCCCATTTCACTCATCCTCTCGTCACAAACCAAGGACAAGGTGACGGACCCAGCCGTTCACAAGCTCCGCGTCGCGCTCGGAGGCACGCCCAGCCTCGAGGCTCTGCTAGCTGTCGAGGAGCAGATCACCGCGGACCCCATCTGCAAAGTAGGGTTCTGGCGTCGCAAGACACAGTTCGTCCCCACACCTTCTTGTCCTCCGCGGAATTGATGACCGATAGGAAAACGCGAAACACAGATATATACGACAGGCGGCGCAGCGACTCGGCTCGGATGTGCCGAAGACCGTCGACGAGCTTTGCTCGCTTCCTGGTGTGGGACTTAAGATGACTTTTTTGTGCTTACATGCCGCTTGGGATATGTGGGTCCTCCCATGTTCTAAACCTTGTGATCGTTCCCACGTTGATGACGATTTGAGACAGAAATGTGGGCATCGGTGTGGACGTTCACGTGCAACGCATTACCAATAGGCTCAAGACCCACAAAAACTCCTGAGGAGACCAGGTGAGACTATGTCCGATGGCCGTTCGTTTATCGGACGCCTAGCCCCCTCCTCTCTAACCAGCTTGTCTGTTGGGTAACATGCAGACTCAACCTACAGTCGTGGCTGCCCACTGAGTTTCACAAGGAGATAATCCGCCTCCTCGTCGGGTTTGGCCAGGTCTGTCAGTTGGGATTGAAACTCGGCACCGCCAGTGATTAATATTCAAATTGAATAACTGGTCATATGTCTTCCTGTTGGTCCTCGGTGTGACCTTTATACTTTAAATACAGAGAAGATCTGCCCTAGCGCCCAGACTGTCGTAAAATCCAGGACCAAGAAGGCGACCAGCATAAAACCAGAGTCTGGTCCAAAAACTGAGATTGCTATTGAGTAGGTATCTGTACTGAATCCCTTTGTTCACGAACTTTGTGATTGGTATCAAGGCGAGCAGCTTGCTCTTGTAGCAAAATCCTAAAATACACAGATGAGACTACATCAGATTGGTTCAGAGATTCTGGGAGCTGCGGAGGGAGCGGCTGGGGCATAGACTTGGCACTGTTTGACTTCTGAGTGATGAGTGATCATAATACGGCCAACTACGCTATGTAATACAGCTCAATGGCCAGTCGAGTTAATCAGTATCACGTGAACATGAATCCATGTGATTACCCATTTCCCCCCCCAAATTTACTTTTACTTGATTGTCTGCAGCTGTACTACATTTACCGTCCAGACTGTAACATTGGAACCCATCCGCTCGACGTATATCGACTTCAAGTTACTACTGCTATCTGGAAATTACTTTTCAAGCACTTTTACTCATATGTCCCATCCACAGGGAAGAATCACGCCATCTTTCGTTGACCAAGATACTATTTAACTACCTCACCTCGCACTTCTTTCGCCCTCACGAGAGATCCATGGCCATGTCCCAAAATCGTTTCTCCAGGAGCGTGCATCTTCCCCAGATCTCTTTCCAGTGCTCTAGCTTCTTGGGAGTTAGGGGGTCATGGATAGCCAGAGTTTCGATGCGCTCTAAGCCAGAGATAATGGTCATCACGCTGCAGCGATGACTCCACCTACGTACCTATTCCAACCTTGACCGCAGCCTGATACTTCTCCCCAGAATAGCCCTCTATCCACCTTTTGTACGGATTGTCCTCAATCCTAACCCAAGTTTTGGGTCGCCTTGCCTCACGCTGAAGCCATAGCCCAACTTCCCCATACCCAAGGAGACACGCCGCGAGCGCCATGAGAAGGCTCGCCGCATCTCCTTCACACGTATCCATATAAACTTCGACAGACCCCTGCAAAAAGGGAATATTTAAACGTACCCTGTAGCCCGACGTCCATGATGTATGCTCCGTACGCGGTGCACGCAGGTGACTCTGGTGTGCTCTCCAGCTCTGCAAGGTCAACGCCCCACTGCGCACAGAACGACACGTGCATTTTGTGCTCCTTTACGACCGCGAGAACCGTCTCTGCCGCGGCCGCAAGGTCCGAATACACAGCGGATTTGGCCGCCAGGAGACTGTTGGGAATCTCAGGATATCAGCGCAAGGCCTCATATCTGCGAGAGAGATTTTTTATTGGTCACAATCGTACCCGTTTCCTCGAGCGTAATATTTGAGGTAGAGGTAATCCTGCCTGCGCGATGAGTGTGGTCACCCATATTTATGAGAGCAGGCCATCGGATCAGAGGGAACAGCAACGGCGGCGCACTTGAGGAAGTGAATGAAGCGCTCCCGCGAGAGCGTGCCTTGGCCCAGTTGCTTGACGAAATCATGCTCGACGTATTGCTTCCACACGTCCACATTGGAGCGGATAAGCGTGCGCACGAGTGGGTACGGATCGTTCCGTGTCGGGCTACGCCATTTATTCTCAGGGAACGAGCAGGTAGAGGGGGGAAAGGTTATACTCGCCTATGTAGCGCGCGAGAGAGGAGTGGGTGCATGTGATTTAGTGGTCCATGACCACTGCCCATAGGAAATGCATTGGCTATGCCGTGATGGGTGTACATAGTGGCGAACGCTACGGCCTCAGCGACTGCAGACGTAGCGGCATGAGTCCAAAAAAAAAAAACTTCGGAGGCAAGAAAAGAAAAGCGTACATGAGAGCCCACGAGCCAGAGCGCAAGCCAGCGCTGCGCTGAGCGTACATCCGGTCCCATGCGTGCTCGTCGAATCCAAATAAGGCCTCACAAACAGCGTGAAGCGTGTACCTCCACTGTCTCCCCCGGATCCACCACCTTGCTCGTCCACCTCGCACAAGATGTCCACGATGACCGGGGCATCCTCGTCCTCGTCGCGGCCCGTGATCATGGGTTCCCGCGACGCCGCTGCCGCCCGGAATAAAATTTCCATGTTCGCGTCACGCTGCACCAAACCATCGCACTCGACTCTGTCCACGCGGAGACCCCCAAACGCAGTAGCGGCGTTGGCAGCAGCCTCGACGTCCGATAGGCGCATCGCGCCGCGCGTCACATGCCCGCCCTTGAGGAGTACGGCCCGTGGGCCAAGGGCGCACAGGGCGCGCGACGCGCCGAGCATATCTTGGATGGAAGCCATCGGAAGAGGGGTCGGCGCGTCTGGATCTGCATCGCCCCCGGAGGGACGAACCTGGTGTTGGTTCTGCAGGAGCAGCGCAGCCTCGCTCGCGTTCGGAGTGAGTACAGTCGCGAGCGGGAGAAAATCCGTTATAAGCGCGCCGAGGGCGTCATGTTCGAGTAGCGTGTGGCCGGACGTCGACACGCACACGGGGTCGATCACCAGAGGCGGCGGGGATGGTAGCGCTTTGAGTGTGTGCGCTATCGCACGCACGACGTCTGCGTTGGCTAGCATGCCAGTTTTGATGGCCGTCACATCGATGTCACTCAGGACAGATCGGAGCTGCAGATAGCGGATAGGTCATGGGCCGAGTTACATATACAGCAAAACACCTTGCTAGCATGGGGAGGTCCAAGGATGGGTACTTACTTGCTCCTCGACGAACGAGGGTGGTACGGCGTGCATAGCTTGTACTCCTTTCGTATTCTGCGCTGTTAGTGCTGTAATGACGGAGGCCCCGTAACACCCTAAGACTGTGAACGTTTTCAGGTCTGCCTGTAGTACCGTGACAGGTCAGCATTAATGCTACCTTCGGGTGATCCAAACTTCAGAAATACCTGAATGCCCGCCCCGCCACCAGAATCCGAGCCCGCAATGGTTAGTATTGCAGGGGTGGTACCTCCGCTGTATACCGGGAAGGGAGACATCGTTGTAGTGACGATGACGCGAAAGTCACTCCCAAAACGTGGGGGGGAAGTGGAGGAGCGGTTTATCCTCGGGTATTAGCTAATTTTACCATCAGCGATCAGCGATGTCGGACCAGTGCCCGCGGTGATGGAGACCCTGGGCACGCGACTGCCACTTCAAGGGAAACAATCCCTGTCCCCATACTAATTTATACTTCACAGTATATAATCAAGGTACTGGGTCCTAGGTTATGCTTTACCCTGGTTGTCTATGGGGGTTTGGCACCCCCACCGTTAGTAGAAGTAGAATGACTCGGATACCGCAGGGCAGATTCGAGGCTTTGAGGCTGGAGCAGGGGAATAATCGCAGGACACATAGTGGCGCCTCGCAACGATCATTTTGTCATGGGCGCTGGCAGGCCCCGCTCTCAGTGCATGTGAACCCGGTGTGCGGGGATAAAGCACTCTCAATATGATGAACTGCTCTCCGGCTTCAATTACCGCTCCTGGTGGTGGTTAGTAGCGGCATTGCAGTGGTCCGAGGAGACCCTTGCGCCATGAAAATACCGACTTGGAATATCAGGCATCCCAGTCAGTGGCAGCGTCCGTAGGAGATGGGTGGATACGACCTGAAAATGAGACAAAAATACATAGTAGAAAGCACTGAAGTAATAACGTAAGTCCCCCCGCAGTGCACGGGACGTCGTCACCTGTCAACGTCCATCGCCTCCCCGGCCGCGCGCCCCTTCCCCTTGTCCGTACCGGGCGGTCGGCCAGTGGACGTATCGCCCTCGTCCGTTCTACCTAGTAGCGCCGCTACTTCCGCGTCCAGACCCTCGTAGATACTCCGTTCGGGAAGGCCGTATATCCGCCCCGGCTGTTCGCGTTCCATCTCATCGAAAACGCCGCCGACGCTATTGACCCACTCCCGCCGCGTCACGACGAGCTGCGCTAGCGCGTCCGGTACCCGCAGCGTGTTCTCGTCGTCCGGGCCGAGCCCTGCCGCCGATGGCCACGTACCAATCGGCGGTGTGCCTGAGGGTGCCGGCGCTGCCCCGTTGGTATCGCTCTTGGCCTTTTTCTTCTTGGAGACCTTCGGCCCGTCTTTCTTCTGCAGCTTCGTGTACAAGGCGAGGATGTTCTTATCTAGCGCCTCACGCGCTTCGACGTACTCCTGGTAGCCTAGTCTATCTTTCGCAATCGCCAGCAGCCGCGCCTTGCGTGCCTTGTTTGTAGCGACCACCTCATGGAGCTCGTGTTGTGCCTGCCTCAATGCAGTGGCAACAGGGTCGTCCACTGGATCCGTAAAGTCCGGCTAGCGGGTGGAAGTAACTCGGTTGAGTACACTAGTGATTGCAGTAAATGCTCGACTCACATTGCCCTCTAGGAGTTTATGGTATTTCAGGCTATCCTTTATTCGTCGCTCAAGATCCTCCACGATGACCTGTCGCCCAGCCGCTGTGCCAACACCAACCCCATGCCGACCCTCCATTGCCTCTTCCGCGGCTTTGACGCCTTTCCACACGACGGAATCTTCGACGGGTAGTAAGGCACTAACAAGGCGCTCAGTGAGAGGACCATGGCCCCGCTCTTCGACTAATAGGTCCTCATCGTTCAGGGTTGCAGGATCCCATCGAAGAACAGGGGCGACTGATGCTGGTCGCCCGAAACTGCATGTTGCCCGGATTGTCTGGGTGGCAGGTAGAACGGTGTCATACAGGGAAATGTCCTCGTCTTCCCATTGTTCAGAGTAGTGTTGTCCAAGCCGTGGCGTAATATAGGGCTCCACTTCATCGCCGGTATACTCGAGAAAGCCAAGGTCCTCTTCTTTGATAGGCCGAAGATATGGTTCAATGCTCGTGTAGAACGTGCTCACGAGGATTTGGGACGGCTGCTTTGCCTTACTAAAATCCTCCATAACTTCGGTGGGTTTACTGGGACCCGGTATAGGGGGTGGTGGTACTGGTGGTTTGGGTTGGAGGAGCTGAGCTACTTGAGGAACGGAAAAGTCGGGGCCAGATGCTGGCTTCAACAAGGTGTTAGGAACCGGCCGCAACTTCAAAGGAATCGGGATCTACCTTTTGAGGAGGGGTGACAGAGGGACCAGTGGACTTGACAACCTTGGAGAGAAACGCTTGAGAATGTGGTTGGGTAGGGGGTGGTGTTGGTTTATGCGCCTTTCCGCTATGAGATTCTGGGAGTAGAGGTGAGTAATTCCTCTGTAGATCTGCAACGGGGAAATAATACCTAAGTCGTCATCTGAATCGTCATTTCGCTTCCGTTTATTCTTTTTCTTCTTGTCGTCGGGTAACCTACGAAGGATATAGATGTGGCCCCATGAAGGAAATGCAACAACTCACGGTTTACGGTCCAGTGATGAACGGGAGGAGGATGCGGCGATTGGTTGAGACGAGAAACGAGTAGGTGCAATAGAGTGGGAGTGGGAGTTCCCGCGTGTATCATTAAATTCGGAGAGATGCGGGGTAGCTAATCGGTGTGTAGGGACAGATAGAGTGAGGAGTATATAAGCCACCGCGCCAGACAAGGAATAGGAATGTAACCGACGGCCCAAACGCCAATGGGAACGGCCAGGGTGGATCACGGACCGATGTCGATGTCAGAAAAGAGTGGCAAGGAATCATGGCGGTTGCAGCGGAGATAAGCCAGCAGGCCGGCAGGGTGTCAAAGTTTCAAGATGGGTAAGGATAGCAAGTGTAGGACAAACAGTCGAGGGAACCGAGAGGCCGCGAGGGAACGTGGGGAAGCAGGAAAGGTCATGGAGTTAGATCAGCAGGGACAGGTCTTAATAACAACGCACATTCTCTCTTCATTTTCTCAACGAGCTTTGCTTTACCCTTCTCTCTCTCCTTCAACCTCCTCATGGACTCCTCGATAGTCCGTAGATCATCATCAGCCTTCTTGCCACGCTCCAGGGCAAGCTGGCGAAGTTCGTTAAGGTTAGCTTGGAGCGCTTCGAGTTCCTCTGTTGGAGGGACAGCATCTGGGGTGTTTTTGACTATCGGAGAGCGAAACGGGTGCACGGTGAGGAACTGAACGAGCGAGGACGACATTGGATCCAGTGGGTTCGCGCGCTCCCTCGCGGCCGAGAAACCGTGTAACAAGATGGTTTCGGACTACTCAGAGGGGCGTTCAGATGGAATCACTGGCTTATCCGAACGGCCAGAAAGTGGATTTGGAGGGCTGGGTGAGGAGGAAGATGGAGCGACTTGAGACAGTGAGCCTGTGCGGGACAAGGTTTGCGCCCGCCACCGCGACCGGGCTTTTCCCACGGTCTATAACTTGATTGCCTTAAATGGTATCTCCATCGAGGCCACAGCCACCCTTCGAGTCTCGGCTCGGCGCGTTCAGTACTTGGCTCTGTAACTACACCTTCATAATGATTTAGGGCGAAAAAAAATGGGACCTCCTTCATCTACATCTTCATTGGATTCTCAAAATGACGTGGAAATGGCTCAACTGACCAAGATACCCTCATCTCCGGACTCTTACAAACATAGCGGCACCCCTCAATCGCTGCTTCACGACGACGACGACGACGATGACAACGACTATGAAGACGACGGGGACGGTGGGGAGCGGGCACTCCTCAGTGAAGACACGCCGACCCGTTGGGAAGAAAAGACACCTTTGGATGCCGCCGCCTTATGGAAGCAGACCTCTGGTATTGTCGTCGAGGTGAGCGCGTCGTTTCGCCGCCAACCTACTTTTCCCGACCCCAGAGCCCTAGACCCTACCAACGCTCCTCTTCACCACGATGGGTAGCCTGTTTACGGGAGAACTGTTCGACAAGATATCCGTACGTCTCAATCCATCCTCAGTATCTCTGCGCACTCATCTTACGCTGCGGGCAGCACTGGAGAGCCATGACCAGTGTCAACGAATTAATCGCGATCGTCCCCGTCATTCTCAACCTTAAGGGCAACATAGAAATGAACCTCTCTGCCCGTCTCGGAACCGCAGCCAATCTGGGCGACCTCGACATCCCGTCGGTCCGGAATGCCCTCATCTTCGGCAACCTTGCCCTACTCCAAGTCCAAGCTGCGGTCGTCTCGTTCATCGCTGCTTGTGTCTCATTTCTTCTCAGCAGGATCATCCACGGTGTAGGCGACGAAGCTTCCGAATCCTTGCCGCCGGAAACGCGGATTGCGGGTGAAGGCCCTTCACTTAGAAGACCGCGGCCCACGCTCCCATCAGCTGGTGTCCCACAATCTGGATTCAATGAGTGCGTGTCTGTGACTGCTATTTTCCATCCCTCACTTGTTTCGTTGCACAGATTCATGGTGCTCACATCTTCCGCCATGTCAGCCGCCTGTCTCTCCGCAATTCTACTAGGCTCGTTCATGTGTTTCCTTGTCGTCCTTTGCCGAAAGTTGGGTCGTAACCCAGGTGCGTACCAAGTTCCCAACTTCTCTATGTGTTGACTTATACTCTGTCCTCAGATAACATCGCACCGCCAATTGCTTCATGCCTTGGAGACCTCGTCACCATGACTTTACTCGGGGTCATGTCGACTCTTCTCGTCCTCGGCGCTGGAACGTTGGCACCTTTCCTCATCATTGGGATCGTCGCCTTCTGGGCTATCGCCTCCACCTACGTCGCCCTGAAAAATGAATACGTCAAGGCCCTTCTCAAACAAGGTTGGACGCCGTTACTCGGCGCAATGGTAATCACGAGCGCGTCTGGAATCGTGCTCGACTTGTTCGTGAGCCGTTATGACGGGTACGCGCTGCTTGCAGTTGCCTTTGGAGGTGCGTATCATTCCTCATGCACCCCTCAACCCACGGACTGACTCGTTGCAGGCATTCCCGGCGGCACCGGGTCGATTTTCGTATCCCGCCTCTCCACAGCGTGGCACATGGCCGCGTCTGCAAACCGCCACGACGCGCCGCCAAGTTCCAGCAGTCCTCCGCGCCATGAGCCGAGTCCGCGCACTGTCATGCTCGTCCTGTTAATCGTTGCCATGCCTGTCGGGCTCGTTTATTTCCTCGTTTTACGTCTATTCGCCTGGCTCGCCACTGCTTTCGCTTTTTCCATGCTTGCATTGTTCTTCCTTTGTATCGCTGTAGGTCCATACTCCCAGATCCCGCTGACCGTCGCTGATGTGTTCCAGATTACTATTTCCTTAATTGTGGCATATTATATTACCAACTACTTGGCGAGACACGGGTACGACCCGGACATGTATGCGCTACCAATCCATTCGGCAATTTTGGACTTGGTGGGACAGCTATTGCTCGTATCGAGTTTCGAACTAGCGTCTGCAATTGGTCTGCATGTCCGTAGCCACACGCGAACATAACGCTGAGCTCGTGATACTCAATTATATACATAGACTCACCCACACCCTGATGTATGTAACTCACACATCCACCCCGTAATATATTATCTGTGGGCGACCGTGTCTATGTGCGAGGCGGTCTGCGACTCGCAACTACGAGGGAACCAACTTTGCCTTTTTCTTCTTCGATGACCCCGTTTCACCGCCCCTTCGCTTGGATCCTTCTTTCTCTTTCGGGCTAACCTTTGCCGTGTCAACGTCCATGTGGTGGTCTTTGGGTGGGGGATCCCCAGGGTCGCCGTAAGGTCGGAAGCGGTGCGTCAGCACTTCTTCGGGGTACGCTTCCCGCTTAGGATTTTCAAATCCCAGGGCAGCACCCGAGGCTGTCGCATCCGGTCCCGAGGGCTTTGCGAGGCGTGAGACGACCACAAGGTGTCGTGTGATGGGCTTCGGAGCTGTAATCGAATGAAAAGAAAAGTAACGATCAGCGACAAGAGGGATGTGCGGTGAGGGGCTGCTCCGCAAAACCCACCCACACATGCATGGATTTTTCAGGGACAGGCAACAGTCCACGCACCGAGATATAGCTTTCCGCCTTTTCTTTTGCGCGGTAGGAGAACGGACAGATTGTTGAGCTCTTCCGCACCGACGAGTCCCATGTGCGCTCCCGCCGCTGTCCCTTCACCTTCACCTTGGGTCTCATTGCCACTCCCGCGAGCACCGCCGACGGCGGGCTCGAGCGCCCAAACGTCATACGCTGCATTTTTCCGTACCAAGTCGCCCACGAGACCTGTTCGATGCGAAACCTCGAGGCCATGCAAGTTCTTCGCTTTCACCTATCATAACAAACCGAAATAGAGTCAAAAAAAAAGGTGAAAGGAAAAAAGAAAAGATGAATTGGGCTGGTGCACTCGGATACATCAAAAGGGAGAGAGGAGACGGGGGATGAAGGCACGCGCGAGAGGTGTGTTTGTCTAGAAGCAGGAACAAAGCAAGACGTACCGAAGATGGAGCCCGGACCAGCCAGAGCTCTGCGCCCTCTTCTGCTTTCACAGCGTCAAAATCAAAATCACCGAACTCGATATCATAGTCGGCCGGAACTCGACCGTCCCTCCTAGCTTCGACTGCGGGCGCTGTGGCTGCTGATGTGGGCGCTGGCAAGCTGAGCGTTTCGTTGCGCAGGGGTGTCTCAGCGTCAGCATCGGGCGACGATGCTTTGTGCTGTTGTGACTTTTCTTTGTGTTTTTTTGGCTTCCGCGTATTGGAGGATGATGCGATGGGATGCATTGCTATTGGTCTGGTCTTTTCGCGCGGGAGCCGTGCAATAACAGATTATTATCCACGTGATCGAGAAATAAGGTTTCCGGTCGGCTCCGATGACTCATCCCAAGGACGAGGGAGCATTCGGCATCATGCATCATGTATGGAATGATGGACGCAGGAATGATGGACGCAAACAACCTCGAGTGATGGCATACAGTATGCATATGGTGCGCGGACTATGCCGCATGTCAATAATCCATGTTTCTACGTACAATTATAGATGTGTATCCATTGCCTTACAGGACGACGGCAGCAGACAAGAGTTCCCGGAACACCAGCACATCCGACCCAAATGAAATCATGAGATTAGGAACGAAGTAGAAACGGGGGGAGGGGGGGTATTAAGGATATTAAGGAACGACGAAGGGATAGGGATAATGATACAAAGGTGCGTGCGATGAAGGAATGCGATGTGGGGGGAAATGCTATGAATGTAACATGGGACGAAACGCGACGAGGACACGAGTGGGATACGACCGGCGCATACACCCGAGTCGGTTACCATACTACAGACTCGCGGAGTGGGCTGCCTAAGCGGGGAGGACGGGGATAAAAGTTCGGCGTTCTGGCACCGCCACGCTCGTGAAGCCGCATGATGTGAGTCGCAACCAGTTGTGGCATTGTGTACACGCGCTTCTCCGAAGAGGGCGGGGGTGAGGCGCGTGGCGAGACTAGACCAGGTGGGGTACTTGGAAGGGGTGAATCGCCTAGAGGAGGGGATGGTGGCGGTGGCATTGAGGCTGTGGGTGGTAGACGGGGTGTGGGTGTGGGTGTGAAAGCCGACCCAAGGCTGGCCGGCAGCGGGTCAGGGGTTACGTCCATTGCGTATACACCCGGGTCCATCTCCGGTGAAGGCGGAGGAGCTCGAGTACCCTCTTGGGGTACATGAACTGGCGGTCGGATTTCGCTCTCCGTCGTCGCGAGGTTTGCCTCCATTAATGGGGAAGCGAATCCTCCAGCATATAGACGGTGAGCGAGCCGCGCCACGAGCTGCTGGTCCGTGCCACACAGGTCCACTCTCGCCCTCGCCACCGCAGAATCTTTAGAACCAGAACCATCCTCTACGTCCATGGTATCGACGCCCATATCCGTATTCACGCTTCGTGTATTCTGAGTCTCGACGTGCAACGAGATGATGCTGCGATGCACGGAGGCCATAAACTGGAGATCTGCAAGTACGCGCTTACTCTTCCTTGGCCGCTTGGCAACAGGACGGACAACGACCGTAGCAGACGCGCGCGCAGAAGCTGGGACCAGGGCACCGCTTCGCCTACGGCGTCCCTCGACGGGAAGTGGTCGTTTAAGTACGACAGGAGTGTGATGTGGTGATGCTTGCTCGCCGGCAGGGGCTGTTGGAAACGGGACGGCGTTCTCTTCTCGTTGTGAAAAGTCTAGATGTGTCGACGGGATGGGCTTGCATGTGCGCAGTGCCGTGGTGCTTGTCAGGGCAACGGTTGCCGAGGCCTTTCGGGTCGCAAAGCGCGGTGGAGGACCAAAGTCGGCCTTGGCAGACTTAAGAGCGGAGGGCCTCGAAGGCATCGTATTGGTCTTGTCGCCGAATGCTCGTAACGTTGTGACGATGGATTTGGAGCGGAAGCCGTCCGGGACGGAGAAAAGCGCTTGTATGTCATACATGTCGAGAGGCGGAGTGGCAAAGGTCGTCAGATGTAAAAAAAGACAAGGAGAGTCTCGGTCAACGTCGACCAGCGGATTAGCAGAGTCTCGAGATTGTATGAATGCCGAGACGGAAAACGTCGTCGACGGTAGTAAAGCGATCTCGGGGGAGGTGAGAGGGGGGGAATTAGGCGGTTAATATAAATGAGCTGACCCACCCCCCAAACTTATATGCGGTGTCCAAATATAAACAAACATCACGTCCGCGTTGGGGCCACGCGTATAAACGTCGTGACTCACTAAAACCGCTCGGTGCGCCGCACGGCACATTGCCTCGAGGCTCTTGGTTTAGTCCTCATGTTTTTGCGTCGGTCAACCTCCAGGATGATGATCTCTTCATCGTACGAACACGAACATTGTTGGTAGCAACGAGTTATTCGCTCGGTTCCGGACCTGCCGTGGCGTGCGCCGGATCTTCGGTCTTGTACTCGGACGAACCCCTAGTGGAGGAGCAAACATTCTGGGCCTCTCGATGGACCCATTGATTGATTAGCGTAGCCACTCCTCCACACTGATCCCCATTTGGGCTGTCCTGTCTTGCTCTGTCACCGACCTTTACCTTTTCGGGCATAGTTTCACGTGAAAATTGAACGTCGTGAACATTCAATCAGAATGGTCCTGCGGTGGCGTCGGCGCCACCTTACCATAGCCTTCCTCAGCCGAGGCCACATTCCCGCGCCCTTATCTTCCGTTCCCAACGCCTTTCCTTATAGCTTGTAGCCTGCCAGTCTATTCAGATAATGGATCTCCGGAAAGCGATGGATTGCCTTCGTCGAAGCAAAAGTCAGCGAGCGTCGAAATTGTACAGTACATGGTGTCAACAAGCCATATGATCAAGACTATTCTTAGAGAACAAAAGGTACGCCCGGCATAAATAGTCCTCTGATCCTTATCGCCCCGTATAAGTAGACAAGCTTCTGGATTATTCAGGTATCGTAACTAAATCAACCATTAACCCATCTATAGATTCTCCGGGATGGCGCTTCCTGCAGTGCTCGCTGAACAGGTCCTTTCGCGATTGCTTGTAGTTGCACTCTCGGCAACCTATTGTCGGCGGTCCGTGTATGGACTTGATATGCCGCGCCTTCTCCCATTCGCCCGAAAAGTCTTTACCGCAGTTGTCGACCGTGCAGGTAAATCTTCGATCGGGCCCTCCTTGCCCTACTGGTTGACTAGCGGGCCGTTCGTTTTTCTGTCTCTTGGACACCGGGCGTTGGGCCGAACCGTCCCAATACGTGGCGTCGTAGTGTCCTGGTCTGGTGTCCATGGCCCCCGCTGTGGGGGCGTTAACGCCCGGACCTGGGGGAATGGCCAAGTTTCCGTCGAAACCCAGCCCACCGGGTGGGGAACCAGAGCTGTGGTAGTCATCTATGGACCCCTGACCCACGACCGTCGAGTAGCAGCCTTGTCCCACTGTACCTGGAATTCCGGGATACAGATGCCAGTCCCCACAACTCATTGAATCTCCCCAGGACGATGCCAAGAATGAAGAAGGGGACGAAGAACATAGTGGGACCTGCGTGATGGCTGTGTTGGCGGGAGACGTGAAGGACGGGTCCACCGATGCCACGGAGGGTATGTCTATTGGAATCACGGAAGACGGGAACCCTGGCATGACCTTGGCCTTCTCTTCTTGGAACGCGGGATTTGTATCGCATGGTAAATGTCCAAATGACGCCTGAGTTACAGGCCCGAGCCATCCATCCGTCAGGTACTCCGGCGTAGTCTTGTACGGGGAAGGGCATATGTCAGCAACTGTGAGCAAGATCGTGATGGCGAGTTGCCATACCTGGATATACGAATTCAGTTCCCCGTTCCATGTCACGAAGGTGGCGAACAAGGAGTCCTGAAGCTGAAGTGTGGATTGCATGGCGTGGGGAGACGCAGAGTTCGAGTATGACCGGCCGTTTCTGAGAACGTCGCTGACATGGTATTGGGGGCATATGAACACTTTATATGCCTGGCCCAGATGTTTGGATCACGACCTTGGTGTTGGTGGCAGTCCCATATTGTGTGCCTCGTGGAATGTGCGAGTATTGGCTACGTTTGATGGAGTTAGACTTCGCCTCATTAAGTCTGCAAAACGGGTTAGGATTGCACGGACATCACTAGCAAGCCGATGCTGTACTTGCAGTATTTCCCCAAGTGGGAGATGAACGTAAGCCTGCGGAGGCCTTCGATTGTGCCATTCAAGTTTGCGCCCGGGCCTCGCGGAGTCGTCATGGCCCATTGACGTCTCCGGGCTGTGCCATTATCAATATGCCGTGCCAAAACCGCGCGTCTGGTGCCTGCAACAGTTAGAGTGCGCAGAGGATGTCCAGAAGTCCCGGTAGTAGTGCGCACTGGCAGTGGCTGTAATTTCTGGATCTTATCTAGCTGTAATTAATGTGATTGTGATTGGTAGATACACTGTAGGGAGAAGTGGGATCTGGGAAAATCGAAGGCGCCAGTGGTACCCAAAATGTTAGCATGCGAATATGGGATCATTCGAAGAGAAAACGTGTCCCGATAATAGAGGGCCTTGGTATGGTATATGGAGGCAACTGACTCCACTCTAGGCGCGCAGGTGCCCAAGCGCACCAGTGCGTGCCCCTCATTCACAGCCCTGTCAGGCCATTTGGCACCGAGACTGATCCTTCTGGCGCCGACCCCTACAGAGGCCTGGTGCAAAAGATCCGCGAACCTTCGATTGGGCAGATACTCGGAACACAGCAGTAATCAAAGCGATCGGATAACCTTACCTTATTGGTGCCAGGGTCCTTCAACCTGTCCGGTCCGCAACCGCGTGAGAACTACGGTCTGGGGCCAGAACGGCCCTTCCTTTCTTCTTCTCACCAAGAGCTGTAAAGATAAGGGGGCCTTCTATATGTAACGGAGCGTCTCATACCAAGGTGACTTGAACGCGTAGTCCTGCAGCACTCCAGTCCTTGCTACCCGCAATCACTTAATAGATCGAAGCGTAGAAACGATTACCCCACAAGGAACTAATAGCAGCTTGGTATCACGCACGGAAACTGATAATAGTAAGATGGAAGGTTCTGTATCGAAGAAAGGTTCACCAATCCCACCCTACTACCACAGGTGATGTATCATGATCTGTAATCTTCCCCCGTGAGTAGTATCCACTTTCCCCATATTGCTCAAGCCCGAAGATATCTGGAAGAGTGCCCGTACCGCTATCAAGTACGCTAACCACAAGTAGATCACGGGAACCTGATGGGCTTTGATAAACAGGTGTCAAAACGCTGTGTCGCGGTACGAATCGGGCCAAGTGCCAGGGCCATATGAATCATAGAACCCCAGGATATTCCGACTCGGACATCACGCGGAAGAGCTGATGGTCTCATAGCCATTCACGAGGCATTAAAAGGGCATGTTACGAGAATCACCGTAAGTCTTCGAGTCTAAAGTTCCCGAAACGCTCACCCGTCTTAGTTTGTATCCAAGTCAGAGGATTTGCTGTTTATGAAGCGAGGATCGTCTGGGGCATGTTTGGGGCCATCGGGTGGCCGGCCCGCTTGGTCCAGATGCCTCGTGTTTCATGGTTGCGTGCTTACCACGTGTCCCTCAAACGCACTGCCTATAAGAATCTCCCAACTCTAGAGCACCACCTAGCCCTTCTGTGTTGACCAATGCGCGGTCACAGGTAGTCATCAGTGAGTGCCTTCTGAATGTCGTGGAAGCTGTCCCCCGGATTAACCATAACTCAGAGCAGGAGCTACACGAGTACTAGACCCTCGGAACACCCTGGCAGGACTAGGAGAACCTGAGTCCTCGTGTCTGGGTGCTGTGCTAGATGGTTTGCACACGGTGATCAAAACGCATGAAAATTTACGCCCCCATGAGGCGTACGTGTTGTGCCCCGAATTTCTGGACCCACGTGCTCCTTCATAGGAACGTTTACTTGGTTGCAGGATTCCTTCGTGCGTCTACTTCAAATTCTCTGCGTCCGCATTTCCGTGAACTTATACGAACTAGTCTCGATTCACAGTGCTGTTGTATCGCAAGGGTATCATAGGGGTCGAAAGCTCTGGCATATGACCTGGCAAGGGCCGCAAGGCTGTATCTTGCTTCTCTCTGCCTGCGCAGCAAGCTCCCTTCTGTGTCCTGTCACCATCCCTTTACGCAGCCTCCGTGAATAGCGGCTACCCTTTTTCTAGCCTTTTCCCTGGAACTGACGATGGATTCGCTCGCGCAATCCAAGTATCAACACCTGTTCAAGTAATGAATGTCCGAGTCAAGCACTTAGCACTGGTACGACCTTCTGTCGTTTATGTCACTTGTACAGCATTGTATCCGAGAGCAATGAGAACCGACAAACAGAATGGGGGAAGTGATCCATGCTGTTACCTCACCTCAGGTACCACAGCCTCCGGACGCAATGTCCTAGCAGTGGTTGCTTCAAGTTTTGACACGGAAGTGGGGCCCTGCCGCATAAGACCGTCCCGCGGAACCCACAACCATACATTCGCGCTCTCCCAAATCATTCAAAATGTTTTACATAACACCACACTCAAAACAGTCCTCAGCAGAGCCTCCGCCGGACGGGGGGGAGCAAGTATCTATTCCGCCTGATAATCTAAGACATCTAGCTGCCATTGCAGGTAGCTCAACCCTCGAAGCAACCCTGGATATGATCAGGTGAGGAAATTGCTACATCATAGCGATGAATTTTCCTGACCTTGGGACTTCCATCCTCCTCGCGTCCAGATAGCAATGTGGGTGGTTTTTGGTGAGATGGGCCAGCAGCCCAACTTTCTACTCGACGAGGCAAGCATCGCCAAGTTTTACCATATCACGAATAAGAATATACTAACCTCATACCCCCAGACTCAATCCCAGGGAATCGCCCTGCCTGTGCGTATTGTAGCAAAACTTTCGGGAGAATCGAGGAACTAAAAAGGCACGTGAAGGATGTGCACATGCTCCCGTACCGATGCCCGTTCTGCCCTTTCATGTGGACTCGTCCCTGCAAACTGAAGGATCACCTCATGGCCAACCACGTCGAAAAATTCAGCCCAGAGATACTGGAAGCAATCAAACCCTTGCGCGGTCAAGGGTTTGTCAAATTCCTGGGTGAATATGTCCGTAGACTCGACGTTGAGGGGGCATCGCAACCCACTTTTCGAGTTCTCCAGATCCCCTTCTAGTTCTATGGCGCCAGTGCGCTCCAATCGTGCTCGGAAACCCCCCTCCCCCCGGTGTCATCCAGAAATTCCACAACCGCCCATGGCCAGGACACCTTCACACTACCTCGATGTGCCAGTAGTTTATGTTCCTTTTTTTCGAAAGGCTCGTGTTGACCTTCTTCGCATTGCTTCCTTCCATCGCCCTGGCCTTACGATGATATATTTACTGTATGTCATTCGTTTTTGTCTTTGCCTGTCTTTTTTTTTTTTTTTTCCTTTGACTTG
>Ga0307512_10002676_pt1 | contig 21931 bp, 29 predicted proteins | sample 14_EM_MG_FD_200267 | JGI IMG/M metagenome (GOLD analysis project Ga0307512, IMG submission 200267) | Populus trichocarpa ectomycorrhiza microbial communities from riparian zone in the Pacific Northwest, United States - 14_EM | ecosystem: Host-associated > Plants > Roots > Unclassified | place...
GGAAGCCTGACGCCGGAGCGGCGAGCGTAATATACAATGCGACGCTTCGCACGAATAAGAGGCATGGTATAATAGCCACCGCAAGGGAGGTATGCAACGCGACCCGTTGCTTGGGCAACGGGTCGCGTCTGATTCTCCGTCAGAGGGTACGAGGTTCCGCCAGAGCCGTCAGAGCCGTCCGGAACACCCGGGTGTTTCAGACGGAAACTAGAGTTGTTGCTGATGCTGTTTCATTGACCTTGGTGACAGCCAAATCAATTGGGCAACATTTGCTACGGCACTCACATCCTGGTGCACTAGGCATGCCGGAGCATCAATTCCATTGTCAAGCTTGATATCGGATTGGTACTCTGCCTTCCTGTCATCATCGCTTGCTTTTTGATTATTCAAGTCACCATTTCAGTCAAGCCAATTTCCGGTGTCAGAAATGCTTTCAGGAGCACTATCTTCATCACTATTGGCTGGATGATGGTCGATTCTTCTGATTCGAGGGACATTTAATATTGTAGTTTGTGCTCCACGGAGGTCCTTTGCAGACAAAGCAGGTGGCGACAGTGATCTTTCTGACGATTTCAAAGCAGCGTCACCATCATGTTGAAAGTTTGACCAGGATGCTTTGATGATCTGTTCAGTATCTGAAATGTATCCAACGGCTGTCATTTGCTTGTTTTGCGTGCGAGATTCTTTCTGTGTAGCATATAGGCGGTGGCTGCTTTGCCACATCTCCAAAAAGTTGTTGACCTTGGCCATTCTGTGCAATATCCATTCCTCCACCTCTTTGCTCAATTCCAAGATGTTTTCAATTTGTCTGGTATCCAATGCTGTGTAATCGTGTGCCAATATCCCAATGTTGGCTCGAGCAAACTGCTGTAGTACGACTTTTTCCGGAAGTGTCTCGCCAGTTGTTTTCGACTGTCTCCAGCCAATACCATCTTGCCCAAGGGGAACACTGGCCTCCACTCCGACACCATGTGGTATGACAGAGAATATGTCCCATACCACACTGGAGAGATCGGCATACTTTAGGTGCGTTTCCACTTGTTGACGCCACCAACATCAGCAAAAACAAAATTTGCTTCATCAAACTTAATCAGCTTATTGTAGCCACAAACCCCAAAAAATGAAATTGAGGTGTCCCTGACATATGGTGTTGCTCCAATGCTTCTGAATGTTCAAGGAGTACTTGCAATCATTTCATGAACCTCAGAAACCTCACCCAGGAAGGTGGAAATTGATCATTTCAACGCCTATTTAACTCCATCTAGGTCATGAAGTCACAATTGCAATTTCCGAAGCACAGATTACTTGCATACGAGTTCTCATTAAAATTTAATTTATCTCTGATGCTAAAATCCAGGGTCCCATACAACCTCCTACTAGCCTGCAATCTAAGGAGGGCAGCACTGGAGGGCGATGTGGTGAAACAGCGCTGCTAGAAGGCAGAAAGCCCATCATCAACACTCCGCCGCACCTCTGGTGGCATTCAAAAGGAATTCATGGGAATGAGTGGCTCTGACTCGAGGAGCGTAAGTGGGTGAGATAGTATGATACTACCCAGCCATGAGGATCCATACAATTGCTTGGATCTCCGAAATCTCGGAACGACTGAGTGATAGCAAAAGCACAGAAAGATAGAGTGTGTAATTAGTAGTGTGAAGAGGAGATGAAGGGGTAGAGCAGCGAATCGAGAGCCAATAATGGATGTGCCCCAGCGTGCTTGTCTAGTGTTAATGTCCTTGACGAGACGAATTGACTGAGCCTACCAGTAAGTCAATCAGAGTTGATCTGCAAAAGTTCGAAACAGATCAGACCTGGAGGGGAAGGCAGAGGGGGAGGAGTAGAGCGGCAAATGGTGAGCCAATAATGGACGTACCCCAGTGTCCTTGCACTGCAATGATGTACCCGACAGGTCAAATCAATTCAGCCCACCCGAGAGCAAATTAGACTTGATCTGCAAATGATCGAAGGTGGTCAGCCCTGCAGGAGGAGGACGAGGAAGAGGAGGAGGACGAGGAAGAGGAGGAGGAGGAGGAGGAGGAGGAGGAGAGGAGCAGTGAATTGAGTCAATAATGGACATACCCCATCTTCCTTGCATGGTCTTAATGTACTCGATGAGACCAATCGATTGAGCATGGCAGCCAGTCAATCAGAGATGATCTGCAAAAGTTCGAAAAGGGTCAGACCTGGATGAGCCAGATGAGGAGGAGGAGGAAGAGGAGGAGGAGGAAGGTGAGGAGGAGGAAGAGGAAGAGGAGGAGCAGGAAGAACAGCGAATCGAAAGTCAATGATGGGCGTACCTCACCTTCCTTGCACCGGCTCAATGTACTCGACAAGCCGAATCGACTGAGCCTACCAGCGAGTCATTTGGAGTTGATCTGCAAATGATCGAGCTGGGTCAGCCCTGCAGGAGGAGGAGGAGGAGGAGGAGGAGGAGAAGGAGGAGTAGAGCAGCGAATTGCGAGTCAAGAATGGACGTACCTCAGCCTCTTTGCAAGGTCTTAATGTACTCGACTAGACGAATCGATTGAGCATACCAGCTAGTCAATCAGAGCTGATCTGCAAAAGTTCGAAATGGGTCAGACCTGCAGGAGCAGGAAGAGGAGGAGCAGGATGAGGACGAGCTGGAAGAACTGCAAATCGAAAGTCAATGATGGACGTACCCCAGCGTCCTTGCGCTGGCTCGATGTACTCGACGAGCCGAATCGACTGAGCCTGCCTGCAAGCCAATCGGAGTTGATCTGGAAAAGATCGACCGGGGTCAGCCCTGCAGGAGGAGGAGGAGATGAAGGAGACAGAGGAGGAGGAGGAGTAAAGCAGCGAATTGAGAGTCAAGAATGGACATACCCCAGCGTCCTTGCAAGGTCTTACTGTACTCATCGAGCCAAATCGACTGAGCCTGCCAGCGAGTCAATTGGAGTAGATCTCGAATTGTTCGCAAGGGGCCTGCCCTGGAGACTGGAGAAACACTAGAGCAGCGAATCGACAGCTAATGATCGATGAATCCCTGCTTCCTTGCACCATCTTGATGTAATCGAAAAGCGGAATCGACTGAGCTTAGCAGCGAGTCAATCAGAGTTGATCTGAAAAAGTTTGAAAGGGGTCTGCCCTGGAGACTGCAGAAACAGTAGAGCAGCAAATCGAGAGCTAATAATCAATGCATCCTAGTGTCCTTGCACCCTCTTGATGTACTCAACGAGACAAATTGATTGAGCCTACCAGCGAATCATTTGGAGTTGTTCTGCAAAACTTCGAATGGGGTCAGCCCTGCAGGTGCAGTAGAACATCAAATTGAGTGCCAATAATGCATGTACTCCAGTACCCTTGCACCGTCTTGATGTACTCGATGAGCCGAATTGATTGAGCCTACCTGTTAAATAATCACAGTTGATTTGCACAATTTTGAACTTGAAGACGGTCAGCAGTAGAGAAGGTTGCGATATGGCATCATGTTGCGAATTCGTAAATTGTGTTAGTCTGGGTGATGGTGATGATGCAAATGAAGCGAGGAGCAAGTAAATTAAGGTTTCAGGGGTCGAAATGGTTGTCAGGGTGATGGGGATGTGGATGGGGATGGTGATGGGGATGGTGATCACACTGCAAATACAGTTCAAGCAAATGAAATAAAGTTGCAGGGGTTCAAGGTTAGTAAGACTAATGTCCAAGTGCGAAATCAGCAACGTGTTATTGGCAGTGGGATTTAACATATTGAGCATTGCAATTGGTCGTCGCAATGATGTAATGAAGCTTCCAGAAACTTGATTGAAGAAAATGCAGTCGCAGGCTATTTCATAATTTTGGGAAACCTGGCTGATGTCAGTGCGTGGGGTCTGGTTTCGGGAACTAATTTCGCTTTTTACTGATGTTCATCTTAGTTACAGTCACAAGATTCACTACATCATCATATGGCATGAAGTATATAAGTCTCTCTATATATATACGTACGGTCAATCTGGCCGCAGATGCTAGTTGATCACGATGAGAGGAGCACCTGGACATGCCCATTGAGATCATAGAGATGCACAACTTGGAGGCCATTGTGATGAAACGATGGAGCTGGAAGGCAGAGAGCCCACCATGATCACTATGCCGCACCTCTTGCGACATCCATATGGAATTCATGAACAATAGAGGTTCTGGTTCGAGCAGTGTAGCAATCATGCGAGAAGATATGATATGACCCGGCATTGAGGATCCATGAAATCTTGGACAGAGTGAGTGAGATCAAAAGTTCGGAAAGATACAGTGTGTATTTTCATTGTGTGAAATGATGAGATGAAAATGAGATGATGTCTATCTACTCCGGGCTCTGCCGAATATATACTACCCGTCACTCTGTCCACCTCCAATACCCCGGTATCTCCGTAGACCCGCCATCGCTCCTTGAAGATGTCCTTGAAGTCATCGATCCAGCGTGTTTGGAGATGCACTTGGAGACTGAGATCGAGTGAACTCAGAGATGCACATGGATGCCGGGATTGAGGGAGTTAGGAGATGCACATGGAGACCGAGATCGAGTGAACTCTGAGATTGCTGTGATCAAGTGAGTTTGTATATACACTTGGAGGTTGAGATGGAGTGAACTCAGAGATGCACTTGGAAGCCGTAATTGAGCGTGTTGGGAGATACACTTGGAGGCCATGATCAATCAAGAGGGGAGGAGTACTTGGAGGCAGTTGATCTGGAGGCGATTCATCTGAAGGCGGTCAATCTCGAGGCAGTCAATCAGGAGGCAGTGAATCTGGAGGCGGAAGATTGGGAGGCATGTGCGATGGGAGCTGAGACTCGATTCATTGGTTAACTCGTAATTGTGGGAATGTTGAGAATTGAGTACACCAACGACCGCTGACAGCTGAGACACAGGCTGGGAGCAGGAGACAGTCGAGCTTAGGATGATCCAGTAAACGGGGTATGCAGTACTCAGGGTATGCCGTACTTGGTGTAGGCAGTACTCAGTGTATGCTGTACTTGGTGTGAACTCATGATCACGGCATGGAGAGATAGAGAGTGATGACTTACAATTGTGTTCTTAGGTGATGGTATAGTTGAGGACGAGAAAGAGAGAGATGAGAGGAGCTGGGGGAAATCATCATGAGAAGCTGGGACTTGAGAGTATTTTGTGTGCAAGTCAATCTACCATCCCCGATATGGCAGGTAGGAGTCCCGATCCGGTGTATGATAACACCGATATGAGGTCTTCCCAACCCAATGAGGCAAGTCGTACCTCTGATTTCTCATATCCGCTTGTATCCTCCACATTGTTCCCATCTTCATCCCTCATTTCTATCATTCTCGTCCACAACTCTACCATCATTGCAGAACTCAAAGTTAGGTCATTCCTCTGTATCTCTCCATGCCATGATCATGAGTTGACACTGAGTAGAGCATACACCTACATCAGCAAAATGTTAATCGGTCCGGAAGCCACACACAAACCTCCCCGATACCCAGGTAGACCTCACCGGTACTCCCAAATAATTCCAGATGCTCCCAGGCCCCCTTGGAGCTAAGCAAAGTGCTCTCAGACTCTGAAAGAGCATACCCAGGTGCTTCTGAAAGCACCTGCAGATATGGAGGTGCATTCAGGATGCTACCAGATTTGACTTATAGGGTAGTCAGATTTTGGAGCAGCTGAGACCTCTGGGGAGACTTAGTGCCGTATTCTCACAGCAGTGGTTCTTAGGGTTGCATAACCACAAGGCATTTCGTGTATCAGATTTGTCTTTGTTACAGTCACAAACTTCGCTACATCATAATATGGCATGTATTATCTATCTAAGTCTCTATCAATATATACAAACAGCCAATCTGGATGCAGAGGGTACTGGAGCGTAATCGCAGGAGCACCTGGAGATGCTGATTGAGAGAACTTAGAGATGCACTTCGAAGCAGTGATCGTGTGAACTGGGAGATGCATTTGGAGGCCGAAATCGCGTTAAAGTCAGCAATGCACTTGGAGGCCGTGATCGAGCGGGTTGGGAGATGCATTTGGAGGCCGAGATGGAGTAACTCACAGCTGCACCTGGAGGCCGAGATCAAGTGGAACTCAGAGATGCACTTGGAGGCCGAGATCAAGTCGAACCCAGATATGCACATGGAGACCGTGATCGAGCGACTTTGGAGATGCATTTGGAGGCCAAGATCTTGCAACTCAGAGATGCACTTGGAGGCCGTGATCGAGTGAGTTTGGAGATGCACTGGGAGGCCGTGATCGAGTGAACTCAGAGATGCACCTGGAGGCCACGATCGAGCGAGTATGGAGATGGGTATGGAGGGCGAGATTTAGTTGAACTCAGAGATGTACTTGGAGGCCGTGATCGAGCGGCTTTGGCGATGCAGTTAGAGGCCGAGATCGAGTAACTCACAGATGCACATGGAGGCCGAGATCGAGTGGAACTGAGAGATGCACTTGGAGGCTGTGATCGAGCGGGTTTGGAGATGCATTTGGAGGCCGAGATTGAGTAACTCACAGATGCACTTGGAGGCCGAGATTGAGTGGAACTTGGAGATGCACTTGGAGGACATGATAGAGTGAGTTTGGAGATGCACTTGAAGGCCAAGATCAAGTTGAACTCAGAGATGCACTTGGAGGCTGTGATCGAGCGAGTTTGGAGCTGCAGTTGGAGGCCGAGATCAAGTTGAACTCAGATATGCACTTGGATGCCGTGATCAAGAGACTTTGGAGCTGCATTTGGGGGCCAAGATCGTGTAACTCAGATATGCACTTGGAGGCCGTGATAGAGCGACTTTGGAGATACACTTGGAGGCTGAGATCATGTTGAACTCACAGATGCACTTGGAGGCCATGATCATGCGAGTTTGGAGATGCATTTGGAGGCCGTGATCGAGTAACTCAGAGATGCACATGGAGGCCTGATCGAGCGAGTTTGGAGATGATCTTGGAGGACGAGATCCTGTGACCCAGGGATCCATTTGGAGGCTGTGATCGAGTTAGTTTGGAGATGCATTTGGAAGCTGAGATCGTGTAACTCAGAGATGCACCTAGAGGCCGTGATCGGGCGAGTTTGGAGACGCACATGGAGACCATGATGGATTGAGATTGGAGCAGTACTTGGAGGAGGTCGATCTGGAGGCGGTAGATCAGGAGGGAGGTGCGATGGCAGCTGAAACTCTATCCATTGGTTAACTCGTAATCGTGGGAATGTAGATCGTTGAGTACAGTAAGGTCCGCCAAGAGATGAGACTGGCTGGGAGCGGGAGACAGTCAATCTTGAGATGATGCAGTACTCGGTGTATGCGGTACTTGGTGTATGCAGTACTCTGTGCATGCTGTACTCAGTGAATGCTGTACTCGGTGTATGCTGTACTCGGTATATGCTGCACTCGGTGTGTGCAGTACTCAGTGTCAACTCATGATCATTGCATGGAGAGATAGATAGGGATGACTTCACTTCGTGTTCTTAGTGGATGGTAGAGAAAGAGAGAGATGAGATGAGATGGGGGAAATCATCATGGGATACTGGGACTTAAGAGAATTTCGTGTGCCAGTCAATTTATGATTCCTGATAAGGCAGGTACTACTCCCGATCCGGCGGGAAAAAACACTGATACGAGGTCTTCTATACCCAATCAGGCAAGTAATACCCCTGACTTCTCATATCCGCTCGTATCCTCCATATCGTTCCCATCGTCTTCCCCCATCTCTCTTTCTCTACCATCATCGCAGAACACAAAGTTAAGTCATCCCTCTCTATCCCTCCATGCCATGATCATGAGTTAACACTGAGTACAGCATACACCATGTACAGCATACACCAAGTACAGCATCAACCCAACATTTTCTGTCTTCCCTTCATTCTCACAATTACGAGTTGACCCCTGAATATAGTTTCAGCTTCCAGCGTGCCTCCCTACAAGATCCTCCGCCACCAGCCAGCTCTCCATGAGAGCTCAAAGGTAAAGTCACCTCATCACATTCCCACAGTTGCGAGTTAACTAATTGATGGATAAAGTCTCAGCACCCTGCGCGCCTCCTATCGACCGCCTTCAACTACACCTCCAATCTTGCTCGATCATGGCATCCAAGTGCATCTGCAACCTCAGTCGATCACGGCCTCCAAGTGTAACTCTGAGTTACACGATCGCGGCCTCCAAATGCATCTCCAAACTCGCTCGATCATGGCCTGCAAGTCCATCTCTTAGTTACACAATCTCGGCCTCCAAGTGCATCTCCAAACTCGCTCAATCAGGCCTCCAAGTGCATGTCTGAGTTACTTGATCACGGCCTCCAAATGCATCTCCAATCTCGCTCGATCATGGCCCCCAAGTGCATCTCCAAACTTGCTTCATCACTGCCTCCATGTGCATCTCTGAGTTACACGATCTTGGCCTCCAAATGCATCTCCAAAGTCGCTCGATCACGGCCTCCAAGTGCCCATCTGAGGTCAACTTGATCTCAGCCTCCAAATGCATCTCCAAACTTGCTCGATCACAGCCTCCAAGTGCATCTCTGATTTCAACTTGATCTCGGCCTCCAAGTGCATCTCTGAGTTCCACTTGATCTCAGCCTCCAAGTGCATCTGTGAGTTACTCAATCTCGGCCTCCAAATGCATCTCCAAACCCGCTTGATCACGGCCACCAAGTGCATCTATGAGTTCAACTAAATCGCGGCCTCCAAGTGCATCTCCATACTCGCCCGATCGCAGCCTCCAGGTGCATCTCTGAGTTCACTCGATCACTGCCTCCCAGTGCATCTCCAAACCCACTCAATCATGGCCTCCAAGTGCATCTTTAAGTTCACACAAGAACCGCCTCCAAGTGTATCTCTGAGTTCACTCGATCGTCATCTTCAGGCGCACCTCAAATTGCTCCCAAGCCCCGCCTGCAGCCAGTTCACATATACCGTGTGTAGATGGGTAGCTATATAGATACATAGATAGATAGATGAGAATACAAACTGAAAACATGAGTTTTAAAAATCGTTGAACGATAAGTCGTAGCTATGATTTCCAGGTGCACCAGCAGTGTTCCCACAGAACATGCTGTTTCTGCCAGACTGCTCGACAGTGATTCGAGGTGCTCGCAGGCTTGTTGCCAGCGCTCCCAGGCTTGTCGTCGGCGCTCCACGTCTCGTTGCCCGCGCTCCCATGTGCTCTCACGAGCACCTGAAGGCCACAGCATCGGAGCAGTCAACTCTGGGATTTGGCCACCCTGGGATTCTGGTCCGACAACTCTCAGACACTCCCAGACACTCCCAGACACTCCCAGACACTCCCACTGACATAAATACATTTTGCTGATGTAGTACAGCATACACCGAGTACAGCATCCACCCAACATTATTTGTTTTCTCTTCATTCTCATAATTAGGAGTTGACCCCTGAATGTAGCATCAGCTTTCGGCCTGCCTCCTTACACGATCGTCCGCCATTAGCTAGCTCTCCATGAGAGTTCAAATGTGTATTCATGATGTCACATTCCCACAGTTGCGAGTTAACTAAATGATGAATAGAGCCTCAGCACCCGGCGCATCATCAATCAACCGCCTCCAAGTACTCATCCAATCTTTCTTGATCATGGCCTCCAAGTGTAACTCCAATCTCGCTTGAACTCGGCCTCACAGTGCATCTCTAAACTGAATCGATCACGGCCTCTAAACTGGCTTAATTACGGCCTCCAAGTTTGCACGATCTTGGCCTCCCCAGTGCATCTCCACACTCGCTCCATCATGGCCTCCAAGTGCATCTCCAAACTCGCTCAATCACGGCCTCAGAGTGCATCTCTAAGTTCACTCAATCACCGCCTCCACACGCACTTGATTACTGCCTCCAAGCTCGCACGATCATGGCCTCCCAGGTGCATGTCTAAACTCGCTCGATCACGGTCACCATGTTCGCATGATCATGGCCTCCAAGCGCATCTCCAAACTTGCTCAATTACGGCCTCAGAGTGCATCTCTAAGTTTACTCAATCACCGCCTCCAAACCCGCTTGATTACCGCCTCCAAGCTCGCACGACCATGGCCTCCCAAGTGCAGGTCTAAACTTGCTCGATCACGGTCACCAAGTTCGAATGATCATGGCCTCCAAGTGCCTCGCAAAACTTGCTGAATCACCACCTCCTTGTGCATCTCCGAGTTCACTCGATTGTCATCTTCAGGCGCACCTCAAGTTCATTTGAAGCACCGCCTGTAGCCAGTCCAGATATACCATGTGTAGATGGGTAGCTATATAGTTACATAGTTACATAGATACATAAATGAGAATACAAACTGAATACATGAGTTTTAAAAATTGTTCAATGATAAGTAGTAGCTATGATTTCCAGGCAGACCAGCCGGGTTCCCAAAGAAGATGTTGTTTTTCCCAGACTGCTCTGTTGTGATTCAAGGTGCTCCCAGGCTTGTGGTAGGTGCTTCCAGGCTGGTCGCCGGCGCTGCCAGGTGCTCCCAGGTGCACCCAAAGTTCTCTCTGGCACACCGAGATGTTCTTTAACTTATCACAATCACTCCCATGGTACTCCTGTACCAGTCATCAGAGATGCCAGTTACTCCGAAGGGCGGCCAGATTACCCTCCCAGGGTCTGATACTCTCTTGAAATTGACGCATCTAAGTTTACACTCCACATCCTCTCAGACACTCCTGGAGGCTTCCAGTGACTGAAATAAAGTTTGCTGATGTTGCTGCACCCTCTGAGCTGTAGCATTCTTTACAGCATACCTGTAGAAATCCCCACAAATGGACTTGGTAACTCCTACTAGCTTCCCTATCAGTACAAAAGACATTGGCATGTACAGCCCAGCATGTGTGAGATGCTGTGCAATGATAACTGCACTAAATCATTGTAGTATCCCAGGTTCTAAAGTAGTGTTAGCAACGGGTCTGGGTGACCTGCCAGCGGTCCGGTTTTTGGCCAGTGGTTTGGTTTGGTTTGGTTCCAGACCTGGCCAAAAACCCGACCCGCATTGTCTTGGCGGGTTTGTTACGCGGACCCCGGTTCCAACTGTACGGTTCCTACACCTTTGCCTCCAAATCAGTATTTGCGTTCTCATCGTATCGTGACATGATCAGTACATAGATCGTGCAGTTCTGGTCGCTCTTTCACCTCCCGCTTTCCGATTTGCGGTCCGACTGATATTCTTTGAGTGGTTGTGGAAAAAGGGCAATTTCTATCGAAATTAGCGGGTTTTCGATAGCGACTCAATGAATATTGGTAGGTTCACATATCTGAGATCGGGAGGTGAATGAGCGGCTAGAACTGCACAACCTACCTACTGATCGTGTCATGATACGATCAGAACTGAAATACTTGATTGGAGGCAAAGTTGTGCTGCTGAAATGCCGGGTTTTTGTTGGTAAAACCTGCCCATTTCCAATCGGCCGGGTTTTTCATGTGGTAGAACCTGTTGCCAAGGTCCGGTTTCGGGTGGAACCGGAACCGGAACTGACCCGGGAATCTGGGCACGTTGCTAACACTTTTCCACAGTGCTCAAGTCTATTAGCTAACTACCAGAAGCACACACTGTGATCCAGCACTTGTTGTCTGTTAACTGATGCTTCTCTGTATACCAGTGCGCATACATCAGTGAAACAAATTTCTGTCCAGGTAGAACCACTCCTTCAGAGTGGATGCAGTCCGTCAGTGTGTTGAAAGACATCCTGGTGGCGACTTACTCTGCGCCCGGTGTCAATCACATGCATTGTGTTGTATATTGCCCTCACATCGCGGTTTCCTTGTTTCTTTTCGCTCTGACGGTCTCCTATTGTAAACAAACCCTCTGGCGTGGTGGCCATATGTGACCATATGTTGTAATGGATTCATTTGGCACACGCTTGCATCGGGATTGCAATGCGATGGGTGACCCTGCGAACACCTCTGTTCGCGATTCTTCTACCTGCACGCACAATGCCATCCTCTCTTTACTAATTATACACATCATTCGAAGTTGCCTGATCTATGCAGTTATTGACAATCCTTCGCTCGTTCTATCCGTCTCCAGTCTTACTACTAGTAGCTATTTGCGGAATTCCGTGCATGCAGCTGACGATGTTTCCCACACTGAAAACTTGCAAAGTAATGGCTGCCGGTGCTTTTCTCACTTGTACAAATTTCTAGATCAGATCCAAGTTAACCGAGGTTTCAGGTATTGTGGTGAGCGCCAGGGCTAAGCAGTAATCAATGAAAGCTTCATCCTCGTTCAGGAGCTTGATTTTGAATAGTTGTTGCAGTTGCCATGGGAGACAACCATTCAGCGCACCATAACACCTCCGTGGGTGTTGCTTTACCCACACCCAGTCGTGCCATTGGTCCCCTCTGCACCAGCTCTGGCTTCCGGTGCATCGATATATCTGAGATATGTGTTCAGCTTCAAAACACTCAACTTGAACCTTAATACCATGGTAAATACAGATCTCCATTGCGTGCAGTTGTTCATGTGATATATACATTGTGTTATGACTCTTATGCTTGATAAACTCCCACGTGCCATTGTATATTGTCATGCGGTGCATTGAGTCCTGCGTATTGTTGAGTAGTGCTCTACAGTCTTTCACCATAGCCTCAGGATGCTTTCCATCACGATGGTTTTGGGGTCCGATGAATTCAGGCGTCATATATGACTAGGAGCTCAGGGGGCCAGCCAGATCAGTGCCAGAAGGGAGGACTTTGCAGGTGGCAGTGCTGTTCTCCCAATGCTGAGCGAGAGCATGGAGATTGAGCTCTCTGGTTTCGAAGCAGAGAGTGTGATGCTGAAAGGTGATTCCTTGCGGCAGGTTGTTGAGATTTTGATTGGAGGCATTCCCACCGTCCTTGAGGTACGTTTTATGTGCTTGTTCATGTCTCTCAGCAGAATACTGTTGCAAGGCTCTGTATCAACGAATCTGTTCCACCCAATGAGACATCAACTGGAACTTCGGGAAGTTGAAGTCGGTATCGACCGCCTTGGAAACATCTATTATGTGGTTGATATGATCCCGCAACACATTCATTTCACGCCACTTCATGGATGATGTTCTAGTTTCGACCTTTGTTTCGTCGTCTACATTTCACTTCGTCATGATTGCTGTTCCCAGGGCATTGGCTTTGCCCTTCGCCTTTTCTCTGGCTCACCCGAGTAAGAAAACATCTCTGAAGGTCAGAAAACGTTGCAAGGTATCTTCCATGTAGGTCAATGTTGCATCATCGTGAGATTTGTATTGAGCATACATAGAGAATTCGATAAATGCCAGTGTGCACTCAAATGCGCGATTGAATATGGGACGTTGAGTGGGGCTTCCTTCTTGTAGAGACTGGGTTACAACTCCAAGCAGGTACCGGCTCATTTCCTTCATCTCCTTCCCATTCCATTGAGAAACCTCCTCATATGACTTAGTTATTGGTGTGAGGTCGTGGTAAGCTGGCACGGATAACCATATTGCATTGCACTTCTGGAGCGGTTCGTGCGTCTTCATGAAGTGGAAAATCCACTTCTGGAGGTGGTCAAGCATGCCGATCAGCATTGTATGGAGGAGGGCGGGCTTCAGGAGGTCGCTCATGACACATGCAATATGCCGACACACGTTGAATTCTCGGTGAACATGGCGCAATCTGAGTTCGGCATCGGCTGCCTTGGTGTTGGCATCGTTGATTGTTCGATATAGGTTGTGATCCCGCCAGGGGTGTTGTATGTCAGGAAGGATATAATCTCCAAGTTTGTTCTTTGGACACTCGCACCAATAACAGACATGCCGCTTGAGATGATGTAAGTCGCTATACTCAGAGTGATCTGCAAGCCCTGCTGCCAAAACCGGTTGCAATGCCCGAAGTTGCCATCTGCACAGAGAAAGATGTAATACCTGCTCTCGGCGCTGGGATTCTGTTTGAAGATGAGAGGCTGGAATACACGCCAGAGTACCTCGCTCAGCACCTTGCGGTTTGTTTGCCGCTGCTCATCCAGCCTCTTCTGAGCATTATTGAGATTTTTGTTCGGAATTGGCAGCAGAGTGACCTTTACGACGCTGTGTGTTGAGGGCATCTGGCAGATCGTCGAAGATAGATTGCCCATAGTCATATATACAGGCCACTGTGACTTGTCGCCAGCAATATTTGAGAGATGTGTCCCATCAGACATGATGATTACAGGAACCAGTGTCTCCCCCACTCTGAGCGTTGAGTTAACATCGGTTGGCACATCATCATCCTCGGGTGTCTCTCCATACCTGTGTCTCCCAACACCAGTCAACAGTGTGTATTTCGGTATACAGGCGTTTCGGTGGCATATCACTGTTAAAGCAATGCTGAGGGGTGTAAATGAGATGCTTGGCATGCGCTGGCTGCCACATCAACCATCTCATGCTTTTGATGATGTCTTGACTCCAGTATTTGATAGGGCATAGATGAATGTCATTCCATGTCATATCCTCGAGAGTGTGTAGTTCCCACTCACCGAGAGCTTGATCATCTGGCAAACTACCCATCAGCTTCTGGAAGCCATCGCTTTTTTTGAAGTTTTTGGACACGCGGTGCAGTGTTGTCTTCCTTCAGCAAGTTGTCATAGTACGTCTTCATGCCCTTCTTCTTGATTCCACACTAGATATATTTGTACTCTTCACGCGTCGCAAATGGGTAGTAGGGATTGTTTTCTAGGTTTGTCTCTGGGCAACCCTGAGCGTCGCGTTCCCATGGTTCAGCAATGCATTCGCTCAGCAAAGCACCGGGGCTGGGGTATGTTCCCGTCTGCACCAGATGAGGTGGCGGTGGTTGAGACTCTCAGTCCGCGATGTTGTCAAGGTGTTCGAGTTAGGGAAACGCGTCCAAGCCTTCGACTGAATGTTTGTTAGTGTTGATTTCACGACACTCAGCAAGTTCAACACATTGGGGCGCGCTCCAAATAGTCAGATTCTTCTGGCATGCAACTTGAAGATGTTCAGGATGGTGTAACTTGATATGTTTAGGTCGCCAGCTGTCTGAGGTGAACTTCTTTCGGCATCGAAATCCAGGCCAATGGAACGGGGTCTTCTCTGTTATTGTTGACGACATCTGAGGAGTGGAGTGTTCACTGTAGAAAGGGATGAAAGTTGGTGCTGGGTGAGAGCAGTCTGGTGTGGGTGTAAGCTCACGATACTTTGAGCTAACTTGAGAGATTTTTTGAGCCTCAACACCATCACAAGGAGGTTCCTTACATGCCAGGAGTTGCAAAAACGCTGCATGTGTGATGTCCCATAATACTACAAACCAGATATAGAATCAACCCTGAGTGATCCAAAAACCTCATGACGCCTGTAATAATCAATGCCTGAGATGAATAGATTAGAACAATGGAAATGAACAAGCCCACAACCCCTAACCCAAACGAGCCGCAATACCAAAACACCCTGAGTGAACAAAACACCTCCATGCGTGCCTTGATCAGTGCCTGACCTGAATTGATTACAGCAAAGGAAACTCACAAGACAAGAAACTGACCCTAACCCAAAGGCAATAACTAGCGCCTCCACTGTGACGTGAGGACTGGTTCACTCCTCATCTAGAGAGCCATCTGGGCGTGCCTCTGGGAGAGGGACATCTGGGAGAGGGACATTGGTGAGAGGGACATCAGGGGGACTGTCGCCACCTGCCAATTGGCCGTGTAGCTGCTGATCTACATCGACATCGGAGGTGTTTCCGGCTGCCTCAGCTTCTCGCAGAGTTGGTGCCGCTGGGCGAGGTCTCAGCGGCGCCAGAATGCCCAAAAACTCCAGCCCACTGAGGGGATGAGTCTCTGGAGTTCTTGGTCATAGGCGAGGCTCCAGGGTTTGTGGCGGTGGGGCAGGCGGCAGATGTTGTATTGGTGGGGTATGCTCACGCATCCCTTGGCCGTGCTTAGGTAGCACAATTGACTGATCGTCTGCCATGGTATATACATCATGAGCCAATGTATTTACCATCTCTCCCTTGCCAATCGTCCGAGGTTCTTTGCCATCATCCTCATCCTCATCCTCCTTTTTATCCTCATCCTCATCCTGTTCCTCCTCCTCGTCCTCCTCCTCATCCTGTTCCTCCTCCTCGTCCTCCTCCTCATCTTCCTCCTCTTTATCTTCCCCCTCTTCATCATCACCATCCCTTTCCATATCCACATCACTGTCTAGATTAACGCCGTACGGTGCGTCCACATCCTCCTCCATGTGTTTATCAACATCAGAACGATCTTCTGTGTCAGATTCGCTGTCCGACTGCTCGGTAGAGTCGGGATCATCATCTGAGGAAATTGACACCGCGTGAAATCGTTCGGGCTCTAAATCTACCCGCTCCAGTCAGCCCTCCATGTCCCATTCCCGTTGCTTGCTGTAGGCTTTCCACTGCTCTGCCAGCATTCTCCCCCTGGGGTTTGTTTAACAATACCTTTCCCTTTCCCGTTCCCATTCCCCTTCCCCTCCCTCTTCAATTCCTCCATTGCCTTCCCCTTCCCCTTCCTGTCTTCAGTCGCCTTCCGTTTCCCCTTCCCATTCTTCATTCCCTTTCTTTCCCCAGTTCCTTTCCCACCACCCTGCGTGTCCTCCTCACCCTAGCTATCATCATTGTCATTGCCATCGCAAGGACAGCTCCTTCCACCGCTCGGCACTCCATGCTCTGCCCTGTTCTTATCATCATCACCCTCGTCGATGATCTCATCCCAATCCAGTGGTCTATTCGCCAGGAAGCTGCCTGGTTTGTACTGCTGGCAGCTTGGCGGTTCAATCTTTGCACTGGAATCATCCCTACCGTACCTAGAGAAACATTCCCAGGTGCGTTTAACCTTCCCCGAGCTGGGTGTCTGCAGATCAGAGCAATTGACTTGATCCCCGAAGGCATGGGGGTTGCCCCACCTCCAATTGTTCATTTGGTTGCGAGCTTTCTCAATCATTTGCCCCATATATGAGCGGAAGGCAGCCCACCAGTCCCAAAAAAGATAATACCTACTCCTGCTGTGTGGCCACATCAGCTGGAATTGTGAAACCTGGCGAGTCATAACTGTATCAAGAAACATTATACCATAAAGGAGGTCCCATACCCTCTCATCCTTGAGGCCACAAACATTAGATATCCGTATGAGTCCATGGATGTGTTACAAGATGAATTCTCTTATACGGTCCCGATACAAGGCCAGGCAGCGATGCATAACCGATGTCGGCATCTTGGCCCTGGCCTTCCCCTTTCCTTTGCTGCTGCCATTCAGTGCCATTGCGGTGAGTTGAAAATGAATCCACATCCAATGGTTTAGCATTATGATATGGTTGCATGTAACAGAAGGAAGGCCAGAGGAAAAGGAAAAAGGTGTGTAGGTTAGTATCGGGGGTGATTTGGAACGAGAGGTATTGTTCTGTGCAACTCACGTGATGTCGAGATGGCTCAGGATGCTGGCTGTGTGTATAATGTGGAAGGAACAGAGAAAGAAGGCGTAGGCGGGAAGAAGGGATAAATATACTCTAGTTCCGGTGATTTCTTGGTTCAACTTGTGAGATATGATACATTTGAGTCATATCCTGCGTCTTGTTGGTTAACGAACACAAAACCACCCAGCCATCATCTTTCACAAGCACCAGGCACCTCATGAATGACAAGCCTCGATAGGACATTTAGTACTCACGGTGAGGACAGTTTACGACGCCGGGTGTTGCTTTTGCATCACCTACCATTTACACCGCTCAGACCTCGTTCGTCTCGGAGCAAACTGAGCAGTGCCCAGGTTGTCTCAACAGTGCAACCATCTGACACGGCTACTAACACTCCTAGTGGTGGAAATACCACACGCAACAGATGTCATGGGATAGAGAATAATTCATTGTTCGCTTTGCAATGCTTTTAGCTCTGCCAAAGGGAGATTTCCACCTAGAAGATGAAGATATACACAATTGATGGTTCGAAGTATTGTGCGAAGACTGAGTGCAACATGATGATAACTGCGCCAAGAAGGCATAAACACCCTTCAAGCGGTGCAAATAAACCTTCAAACGTTGCTGTAATAGTGCATATCAATGCTGAATTTAATCTGACTTTCATCTGATGGCATTTAACCCCATAATTGAGTGCTTTGCAAGGGATCTCGTCCAAAAGTATCGTCACAGGCTATAGTGATTTAGAGTCTAGCGTGGTATACACTGCACCTCCCTGTTTTTTGAATCCATCCCTGGTCGTTCAAATAGCAGTCAACCTCGCCTGCCATTGCATATCCAGGCAGAGGAATTTATTTCAACATTCTGAACTTCGAACATCTATATCAGACTATGCCTTCCCAAAGCCCGCACCCTGACACGACTCTGGTCGTAAGAAATGTTCAGAAACAACAAAAGCAAAGGCATCCTGGTCATTCTCAGCTTCCCCCTGCCAAGAGACACATTTCCACACTGGCTGGCGAGAGGGATTCCTCCCAAGGAGGGAGTTCTGTAGCCTCAACAATCCATGGTCAGAACTCCACCCCCTCATCCTCGCTGAACAATTATGGCGTGGCAGATATCACTCAACCTGTGACTTCAACCCCGTTCACTACACAGCAACGGTCAATTAATACTCCAACCTGTAGGCCGGGTAACAGCAGTCGTAGCGCACCAGCACCCAGCGGAACCTCACAGACAGACCCAACGCGTCGTGTTGCATTCAGCCCCCCATCCGGCATTGCTAGCACTCCTACTCCTCTCAGCGGTCGTGAAAACCTGCCTACCCCCATCCCTGATCCAGAGGCCCGCGCGATAATTATAAATCCACTGCAAACGCAAGTTAAAGAATTGAATCAGAGATAGAGGCAGTGGCAAGTGCAACCACAGGCGGTGTCTACACCTTGATCGATGTTCTCCATCAGTCGCAGTATCCGTCGATTTGGTCAATTGGACATGACTCGTCATGTATTTGCAACGGGCAGACTCATGGAGCTCTAACTGTGGAACAGACGACTGTTTATGAGAGCAAGCGGCTTGGAGAAGGTAAGTTATGCAATGTGATGCGTTGCGTAAACATTAGCTAAAGCCCCACACTGGCAGATGATGGAGAAGTACTGGAATACCGCTATGCAGCAAAACAACATTTGGTCCATAGCATTTGAGGCATGCAAAAAGGAGATCTTGAAAGAGGTATGCTGAAGCAACAGCCTACGTTGGATATCACATGCTCAGACTGCTACCAGGTTCAAGCACAAGTCGACAAAGTGAAATCCCATTTCATTCAATGAGCAAGGGACAAGATAGCAGAGCTTCATAATCTCCACCACTTTGAATCCGATGCAGAGTGTTTGGAATTCATTGCTTCTCTTCTTGCAGACAATACATATCATTTTCCTGTGGCAGAGCGTGTGGAAGGTGGTATACATGGCCCAAATCCAAAGCAGAGAGTGTCGAAAGCTGCTAACGAATGGCCAGCGTGCAGTTCACTTCCTGGCAAATGCAATCCTGGGGTTAATCTACATCAAATTTCATCATCGGGCGAATAACCGCGGTTAGTATGCTGATGGATTTTTTAATTCCATGATTGACGACAAGGACAGTCATATACCCTCGCCACTGATCATGTTCACCTGCACTGCATTGCGCCATGCTCTTCTGGAGTGGCAAAAGAACGAAGGTGTTCCTCTGAAAGCTTCCAAGTCAAAGCTGAAAGCAGACAGAGCTGATCACTCAAAGTACTTCAACTACAAGAACAACAGTGGTAAGAATGCATCCTGCTGCGCTGCAACTGGTTGCAAGTTGTTAACCTCGCCTGGCGTTGCAGACACATAGACATCCTTGTTGAATACCTGGAACACACTACGGGAGAGCTACCAACCGAGGGTGTATAAACACACTCTCGGTACAGTCAAGCGTCAGATCCAACAGGCAGAGAACCCAATGCCTGCTGTGGTAATCAGCACGGAAGCAGTGCATGTTGACAGTGCTATTCTCCTTGAGTATCTGACCTCCGAGGTGGCGCTTGAGGAGACTGAGATCGCCAGCACTGACATAAATATCCCGATAGACAACGATTTTAAGGATGACAAACTGCATTTGAGGATTCCGGGGGGCAGCAGAGTTGACGAAGATGAAGGTGACAACAATTACGAGAGCGATGCCATCCCAACCGCCAGCTGGCAACGACGGGCCGCCCCTGAACTCGAGAGGGTTGACCTGGGAACTAGTGCCGTCGACCAGTATCAGGGCGACGATGGCAACAATGTGGATGTGTATGAGGAGGAGGATGCATCGCAAGCCGATAATGGACCAACCCAGAATGTGGAGGACTGAGGGCGTAGTACTAGAGACTGAGGGCGTAGTACTAGACAGTGTGAAGATTGGACAGTATATTTCAGACCAGTAAAATACAATAATGGCGAAGCAAATGCAACGGCAAGCGATGTATCCAAAGCGACGACTGTATTGTAATAAGTGACAAGATCTCAAAGTTAAACGTTTATGGGAGAGTGCAGCATCCGACAAATAGCAATAGCGGAGAGGTAAAAAGCGGCACTCAGCGAGAGAATGACATAAACAGTGCTAGGCATTGGGTAAATGGCTACAGTGTAACTGGAGCCTCTGTGAAGAGTGTAACACACATGTCGTTCTGATGGTGCGTATACATCACCACATTCCTGATTGACAATAAAGGAAGCGTGATGCTGGGGAGGGGAGAGTCCACAGGGTAATATACAACGTGACGCATTGCAAGAATAAGAGACATGGTCTCATAGCCGCCGCTGGGTGAGTATGCAACGCGACCAGTCGCTTGGGCGACGGGTCGCATTTGATTCACCGCCAGAGGGTATGAGGTTCTGTCAGAGCCATCAGGGCCGTCGGGAACTCCCAGGTGTTCCTGACGGAAACCAGGTTCATTGCTGATCCAGCCATACCTTTTATCTCAAGTCTGAATTGCAAAGCTGGTGGTTGTGTAGTTGAGACTGAAGATAGAGGGCAGGTGAACTGGTGGATGAAAACAACACAAACCCCAACTGACATTAGTTAGGGTTGAATGATAACCTAATACTTAGTGATCTGACGAGTATCTCTCCAAGCCATGATTATCAGTCAACATCAAGTACAGCATCCACTCTGTATAGACTGTCTCTCAGGGAGTCTTTCTTCATTCTCATGATTACAAGCAAACCCCTGGATGCGGCTTTAGCACCTGCTTACCTCCCTAAACATTATGTACCACCAGGCAGCTCTCCAAATCATATTGAAAGTACAGACGACTTGGAACATTCACGCAGTTCCAAGTCAACTGACCAATCAATGAATCCTCACCACCCATCGTGCCTCCGTGCCAATCAACCACCTCTAGATTGCAACCCTTCATGCACTACTGCAATGTCCCTCAATCATGGTCTCCAAGTGCATCTCCAAACATGCATGATCATGACCTCCAGTGGCATCACTTATTTCACACGATCATAGCTTCCAAGTAAATCCGCAAACTCATATCACCACAGCCTCCCTATACATCTCTAAGTTTTCACGATTATGGCCTCCAAAGTTTTGTGATTTTGACTTCCAAGTGCATATCCAAACTTGCCAAATCACAGTCTTCAAGTTCTCACAATTACAGTTTCCATGTACAGTACTAAGTTCACTCAATCAGCATCCCAGGAGCTTCTCCAATTGCAGCTGATCATGGCTTCCAAGTGCATCTGCAAACACTTCTGACTATAGCCTCCAAGTGTAGTAGCGTCAGCAAAAAACATTTCCGTCCGGGCGGAATGGCTCCGTCAGAGTGGACGCGCTCCGTCAGAGCCGTCAGAGACACCCTGGTGGCGGATTACTCCGCGCCCGGCGTTAAGCCCACGCGTCGCGTCACATATCGCCCTCCGATCGCCATTTCGCCGTTTCTTCTCGCTCTGTCGGTCTCCTATTTTAAACAAACACTCTGGCGTTGTGGCCAACTGTGACCATACGTCGCAATGGGTTCATTGGGTACACGCTTGCATCGGGATTGCAATGCAATTGGTGACGCTGCGAAAATCTCTCCTCGCGTTCCTTCTACATTAAGCTCGAGGAGCGTAGGAAGGTGAGAAGATATGAT
>Ga0307512_10002677_pt1 | contig 21930 bp, 25 predicted proteins | sample 14_EM_MG_FD_200267 | JGI IMG/M metagenome (GOLD analysis project Ga0307512, IMG submission 200267) | Populus trichocarpa ectomycorrhiza microbial communities from riparian zone in the Pacific Northwest, United States - 14_EM | ecosystem: Host-associated > Plants > Roots > Unclassified | place...
TTATTCAGGAAGCAGCCGGCTTATTCGCGAAGCAGTCAACTTATTCGCGAAGTGTATTTCTTCGCGGTTCAGTCGGAACATATATGCAACACCAAGTCCCCCTATACAACTTGATTCCTGATCGACCATTTCAGCCCGCTCTCCTCTCTAAATGCACCTTACCACCGTCTCCAGCCAGCTCCCGGTGAACCCAGAGTCGCCACGAAATGGCAATGATCGGTTCATGAACGACGTTACAGACGTATTAAAAGTCCTTGCGAAGCAGAGATTGGACGGAGACTTTCCTTCGATCACCATGCAAACGGTGATCATGACTGGTACATCTTGTTATCAACCAGTACTTCAATCTGCTCGGGGATACCGACACAACGCCCGGCTCAACATCAGTGCGGCCTTCCACCGTGGGCAAGAATAATCCAAAAACTACCAGGGTGCCTTCGAATACATAGTCATGCCGTTCGGGACCAGAACCGCTCCCGCCTGCTGGCAACATTTCCTCAACGCCGTCCTAGACAGTGGCCGCCACCCATCCGACGCGAAGTGCAAAAGTGGAACCCAATGTAAGCGGTCAGGAAAATCACTCGTTACAGCTAAGGAACCGTGTGTTAAGCCGGAATATCCGAGAATGTGGCTGAAAGGGAAAGGTGCAATGGTGATCTCAAGCACTATGTGTACAGACTGAAAGCCAGGGTGTGCCGGGAATCTGCCAACTTTTACGTGCGTTGAATTGAGGATACATATGCGGGTGGCGAGTGATCGTTTATGGACTACCGGGGGCATCAGGTGCTAACAATGAGCCGGATTCCGGCTAGCTAGTTGCACACGCGCGTGAGAATATATCTAGAAGTGTAGGTAAGATTTCACTAGAAATCTCAGGTACGCCTTGCGACGTCTATATAAAGATACTCTGTTGGAGGCTGGTGGTTTGAGAAGCAGTGAGAAACAGCTTTGTCAGTATTTTTCAGGTCAAACCTCATTTTACAACCCTTTTGGGTGTTAGAATCCCTTTCAAAAGACTGGAGGCAGGCTGATAACAGGCGGGCAATGGGAAAAAGGTTGACAAAATCATTTCCCTAAATAAGTAAAGGCCGATAAGGTAGGGTTCTACACGACACTACTGAGAATAGACCACGACCAGCCAACGTTTGACTCAACGGTGGTAGCGACTGAAGCAGCCTCCATGACGCGTGACTACCCGCCGCGAAACATCCAATGACCCAACGGCGACCTAAGTTCCCGGTAGCAACCATTCGATTGGCTAGCACAGTGATGCTATAAACACCATGACCGTAGGATAGCGGCGTGATTGTTCGGTGAGGATATAACGCGTACAGCAAGTAAGAGCGTCATCCATCCCGCCGACTGAAACAATGCGGGGTTACGAATAGTATAGTTCGTATTAGTCTCCCCAGGTGGGGGCCAGGAAACCAACCATGTGACATGAGACGGTACCCATCCGTACGCCGATCCTCTCTACAATGTGAATATCAAGGCTCCGGTATTCGCCGGAAAGCGGTCGAGACCCTCGCATTTGTCAATATAAGTACACCTTATTCCGCCTTGCTGTCAGTCGTTCCTTAGTAACTTTATGCCTATATCTTCTATCGCAAAGCGGATAGGCGGAATCTAGAGTCTGTTTCGTGCGCGCGTATAAACCGGCGAGGGCCAGTGTATTTCCGCTCATAGTATGTGTGGCGCGCTATGTTGGGATGCGGGGGATCTTCACCTTGACCCTGCACCTGTCATGTTCGCGTGCCCCAATGCGCAAATAATTCCTGTAAGCTCGGGGTTTCAAAGCGATGTCTTGTCTGGTACAGCATTCGACTGGGGATCCGACTTCTGAACATGTATGTAGGTTGTCGTTGCTATTGCGGATTTGGCTTCTGAAGCAGCGATTCGGGTGTCATTGGATGAGATAAGATGTACTGTGCTACAGTGGTTGTGTCTGTATTTGGACTCATTGGGCTTCAGTGCATGTGGGGCTGCCAGTCCATATCTGAGATACCATTATGTTCGCCAACCTAGCTTATCTAAAGCCATTGATATCCAAACAAACTTGAGTAAGCTTCGGAAAACGTGTGCTGTTGGGTCGTTTGCAAGACAACCATGACGGGTTGAATCCCAGTCGTCAGCAAATGTCTACTTGGTCCTCCCTTGCACGCTACACCAACGCCACCCTAGTGCTGTTTCCCCCAAGACATAACCGCGATCTCGATGCCCAACCATGATCTCTGAACTTAATTCACGCAACAAGACGGAAAAGGTCGATGACGTGCCCCCCAGACCCGACGAGAAATCTCAAGAATTAGTTTAATGGTCCTCGCCAAACGCGTCTGAATCGCCTAGTTAACACTAGACCCTTTGAGCAATACAAGGCCGACGTTAGAAGAAATGGGTTGGGTTGTGGTTAGTCTGTTGGATTTTAGACGCCAGTATCCCGGCACAAAAAATCTAACAGACGCAAGAATGATGCGTTGGCCGAGGCACCTCATGATCTACAGCCGATAGACGCCTTGGATGCAACCGCATAAGTAAGAACTTGCAGCACTAAGCTCAATAAATAGAACAGAAGACACCACGTACTGGACGCATGAAAAAGCCCTATCTCGTTCGTTGCTTAAAGTCGTCTATTCCTAGATAGGGGATGATTTTCGCCCCCCTACTGGTTAGAACTAACCACCGGGTAGACTAAATATTGTTAGTGCTACGTCTGGTTTCGGTAATGCTGGTAGAACCCAAACGGGTGGGTCGCCAATAACTGGGGGATTTCCGGTAGTTGGTAAGCTGCGGGGCAAATCATTCTGCAACATATGACTCTTAACAACCGAGTGGGCGGAGTGTGTCGGTTTGCGGGCTCCCACCGTAGCGAAATGTAACCCTATCAACTCGCTTTAGCGGGTTTTTATAGACATTTCGCAAAATTTCGGGTTCCAAGCCACGCTACCAAAGGGCTGAAGAGTATATTATCGGTGGTCAATTTGGAAGGCTATTTTACCTCGTCGCGGAAGCTAAGACTGCTGCGCAGATCCACCGTTGCTTTTTCCTCGCTGTGCAGAATGACATTAGCCTTACAGCTATAGAGTACAGGCTGAACCGCTCGGAGGCATAACTTGTTGGAATTGGTATCAACCCACCAATCAGCCACACCCACTTCCCACAGAGCTGCAGATGCATACCTGCGGTGCGACCACACATAAAGGCAAATATAGCTTATCAGTCTTCGCACTTCTTACAGAGAAGCTTCCTTCTTCTTTTCCAGGATGAGACCCGGGCTTCTTCTCCACCACCGCGAACGAAATAAACAATAATGTCGTCGAACTACTACTACCGTTCATCCTCCTCCTCCTCACGGACACAATGGTCGCCTGCCCTCCAGCCTCTGATCATGCTTCAGCTCCTCCTCTCCGCCGGACTACTACTCTCCGCAACGTGGCAGCGGTTTGATTCCGGACTTATGGCGGGGACAATGATGAACACCATCACCATCGCAACAGTACGTCACTCTCCCGTCGTCCCGCGGGCGTAACTGACGTGAAGACTGTAGGCCGCTTTCACCCTCCTCTCAGCGATATTCAACATCTCTAGCTCAGCCGCAAACCTGGCGGTTCTCGAGGTGGTAGTGCCGGATACGATTTCGCTTGCGCTGTGGGGCGGGATCATTTGTGAAGCGATGGTAGGGAAGGTTTTGGGTAGGGAAGTGGGCGGCGCGGGTTTATTGAGGTTCGTTTGCGTACGTTATCAGAACAGTGAGGAGGTGCTGACGTTCGTATAGCGCGGTGTTGGTGGGAAAGCTTTTTGTCGCAGCGTCGGTTCGGGTGCGCGATACGAGGATGTTCGACGAAGAGGCTGCGGTGGATGTGGTGGTGGTAGTAATGGTGGATGAGAAGGCACTGGCCGATAATCCGGTAGTGGAGGTTGATGGACGTCTTAACAGTAATAATAATGCTAATGTGTGAATTGTTACTTCTGCTCCCGGTGATCTTCGGTTGGTGTGCAAGTTTAGCCCTTCTGGGGGCCACGGCTTGTAGATGCGAATGCTCCAGTGTCTATTCGCCCACTTTGAAGCTCCTGGGGATATCAGATTCGCATACAAATCCATTCAATCCTCTTCCATCTAAATTTGTCTCGATCTCTCTGCCACTGGTTTGTGCAAGCTAGTTTGCAGATCTATACTCTCTCACCCTGTTTAACTACCCTACGTAGTGAAAAATTAAGGTTTGAAAACATACTGCCAGAACCCAAATACCCAAAATACACGATCTGAGGCCGTTCCTCCACACGATTGGTACGAAGCATACACCGGGTTCAAGCCAAATTCGGCTCTGGCGGTGCGTCAATACACACCGAATACGGATTTTCGGCTGTGCTTTTTTACAACGGTAGATACCCCCGCTTGTTGATACCCCCGCTTGTTGATACCCTCCTCTCATGATCAAACGCATTGCATCAAAACCCCATGGAATCAAATCAAATTGTAAATACAACTACCACACCCGTCTCCGACATGACGTAGCTGCAAAGGAATACACTCAGTGAGACATTTAGTCTCATCCGCACGACCTCTTCGTCAAACTGGTGATAGATATAATCGTGATAAAGCTTGAACTCGAAAGGTACGGCTTTGCACGCGAGGACTATGGAGTTAGTTCGTTGCCAGGCCGCCCAATAGAAAAGAATCTTGATAGCTCGCCAGTAAATACTCGGCGATGACCGTACAAGCGTTCCTCTTCGCGTAGTCCAAATCACTTCCCGGACAGTGGTGATACTATACACGCCTCAAATCGTAATAAGGCTTGGGAGGCTAGGGGTACTTATTCCCTTTCCACCCTGCGCACGAAGCACTAGTGTTAGGTTTCACAATAAGAACCAGGAGAAGGGTTGATCCGTGTCTGTCATGGCCAGTTCCCGCCGGGCGGTGTTACCTGAGTCTTTTAATCGAGAAAATCGCGGCTGAGAAAGTTCCGTAGTGACATCACGCACGTCATTAATCATTTTATTCATGACAAATTGCCCCACTGCGGTCGTCCTTAATCTGGCTCGAGCCCTGGTCGAAATAGAATAATAGCGGTGCTTTCGAACCTGTTTCCTGCCTGTCTCTACCGAACCAAGGCTGACCAAAAAAAGGAGGGAGATAGCTTGTGGCTTGGCTCTTGTGTCGCAGGATTGAAATTGGGGCATCATGCAGATAGGCTGCATACATGAGCAAGAGTTCCGACTAGCAGCCTACACAACACTCTCCCGAGTGCCACCTCTCTCTACTATACAGCCTTTCAAGGCCTTACGTAGAGTACACAGATAAATGTGGTCGTTTCCGGCTTCTGTTTGGCTCTATGAAGCACATATATCTGTAGAATACTACCTGAGCTTCCATCCATGTGTCGTTCACGTGGAGGTATACTAACAGTATTAATGTCAATTAAACCTTAAACTTCAGCCGTCCCGACCTTCAGCCCTCGTCAACAACTTAGCCAAGATATTTGCAACTTTAATGGTAATGGACTGACTACCCCTGGGAAATGCTTCAGCTCCTTATAATTCCCTCACGTAGGAACATGGAGTAGATAAATCACACGATTAGTGGATCTGCGGTTCAGAAACCTACGAGGGCTACTATATACTACACTCCCGCAATTAGCTTAATAAAATAGAACAAGTGAATGGACCTACAAATTCGATATGGCATCCTGACAACCAAGTGTGATCAAATAATCGACTGCAATAAATGACGCTGCCAGTGTTACAACGATCAGACTTTGAGATCCTACGTAGGGTGGTATATGACGGCTGAACATTGGCAAGTCCTTGCTTCTGTCTCGGCGAGTACGTATGAGGTTTTCTCCTTACGCTAGCAACTCAATTGTCGGTTGACACGGGAAAGCAGACATTTCAACGGTTTCGCCGATTTCAGCGGTTGATTCATGGGTCCAAGTGAAACGACTTCACGAACTCGGTGTTTGAGATAGTGCTTTCAATCTCAAGTAGGATAACCGCACGCTGGCATAGCTTATCAAAATTAGCCCTGATGAAGCTTAAGGTATTATGGCTTGAAGATAAATATTTGATCAAGAAGCTGGATGGGCTCGTAGCCATATGGAAACCTGCTACACATGAATGTCCGAAAAATGGACTATAGTATGTCTTCAGGTTCTCCGCGGAGTTTGGCTACCGTAGTGAAAAATTAAGGGTTGAAAACACTGCCAGAACCGAAGTACCCAAAATACATGCTGCGGGTGCGTTCCTCCACAAGATTGGCACGAAGGATACATACACTGAATTCAAGTCAAATTCGGCTCTGGCAGTGCGTCAATACACACTAAATATGGATTTTTCAATTGTGCTTTTTACAACGGTATTTATAACGCCTTTCACCATCTCAGTCTGACTTGGGAGCCAAACCTCTGCACGTGATGCGCCAAAGCCACCGCCATAGCTTGATGTACCTGCGTGTGAAACGTAGTACAAACACTTATGCAAGCTGGTTAACTCATCTCAGCCTGTCAGGAGATGCGGGTCATCGCCACCTCTTTACACAATCATGGACTGCGCAACTCAAGCAATCACCATCCTTGACCTCGCCTTCCGGATCTCGAGCCAAATTTATACGTACACTAAAGATGTCAAAGAAGCGCGACGTGATATTGACGCTCTTAGCAACGAGCTCTTTGCGCTCATCGGGGTGATAGAGCGTTTACGCCATAGCGACGGCCATGGAGACGCAAACATCAATACCCTGCCACGACTGCATTCCCAACCAGGATTCCTTCGGGTAATGAACGAGACGCTCGAGTTTCTTCAAAACCTGCATGCGACACTTGAGACGCCGCGGGGGAGGCTCGATAAGGCGCTACAGAAGATGAAGTGGCCACTAAAAGGCGAGGAGACGAAGCGCCATTTGGAAAGGCTGGAAAGGGTCAAGACGTACTTTTTATTGAGCATTATGACGAACGATTTGTGCGTGATTCCTGGGGAGAGGGTGTGCGCAGGGGCTGACGCAGTGGTGTGTAGGGAACAAACGAAGAATATTGCGAAGCAGATTGAATCTCTGCGGAGTGAGATGGCGGAGAGGGAAAATGAAGTACAGAGATGTAGGCTCCCCGCCTTACCCTTTAAGCGCACCTAGTAACGTGTGCAGTGAACAAGCGGAGAATGATATTCGAATGGCTGTGTCCCATCGATCCCAGACAAGTGCGACAACAGATTACAAAGACCAGGGTCCCAGGTAGTGGGGCTTGGTTTACTAAAGAGGACAAGTTTTGCCGGTGGGCTGAGGCTGACTCCTCGACGTTTTTCTGGTTAAATGGAATAAGTACGCAGTCATTCTTGATCTTTGTTAAATATGGTTAGTTGACGTTGTGAATGAAGCTGGTGCTGGAAAGACAACATTGATGTGAGTTCATCTGCGAGGATATAAAGCTTACCTGGTAATGATATGTGCAGGACCACGGCGATGGAATCATTGCTCCCTCCGGCGAGGTTGCGAGGCAGCGTGGTATTCTTCTATTGCTCTTTCAATGATACCCATTCCCAAAGCCCGCAAAACATCCTAGGCTCCATATTATCGCAACTATACCAGGAGTCTGAAGAGTCAGATCTGAGCGAACTGGAGAAAGCTTATGAGGATCAATCCCGCAACACCAACCGTCCGTCGCAAATCCCGGAGCAGCGCCTGTTTGACTTAATATTGAAAAAGACGCAAACTAAGATGGAAACATTTATCTTCATCGACGGCTTAAATGAGTGCGCAGAGCCGTCAGTGGTACTGTCGTGGCTAAAAACACTTGTTAATACTACCAGGAGGGTTCATATATTTCTATCCAGTATCAACGAAAAGGGGATCGAGGATGAACTTCGCGATGTCAAAAGCTTGACAATTGATACTCTGGAAACGACAAGGATTGGTGGGGACATAATTCTTTTGATATACGCAAGTCTAGAGGCGCACCCCCGGTTGAAGATGCACTCGGCAGCGCTCAGAGAAGAAATTGCGGAGGCACTCATGACTGGGGCACAGGGAATGTGAGCACACCGCCGCTGCTATATACTAGTAATAAGATAGTGACAAAATCCAGGTTCCGCTGGGTGCAATGCCAACTCGACCGCCTCGGAAAGCTGCGCACCCCTGGTGCAATCATCGAGGCCCTCAAAATGCTTCCTAACACCCTCAACAAAACCTACGAAGAACATCTCCTACGCATCGATAGCGATGAAGACAAGTCTCTCGCCCGCGACATCCTAACCCTCCTCAGCATTTCCCTCAAACCACTAACCCTAAAAGAAATCTGCGAAGCTCTCCAGATAACTCTTCAGATGCCGCACCGGGATAACAGCCGCCAGCTACCAAACCACACCGATATACTCTCAATCTGTGGCTCTCTCCTCAGCTACGACCACAGCCACAAAACAGTTGCACTAGCGCACCACTCTGTCCAGGCTTACCTCACATCCGATCACCTCGAAGGGCCAGTAGCATACTACCGTGTCGACAAAATAGCCGCTCATGGACAATGGGCCACGAAATGTCTGACATATCTTATGTACGACGAGTTCTCTTCCGGACCGTGCTCCGATTTCGAGCAGCGATGCACCGATTATCCATTCCTTTTGTACGCGACGCATAACTGGGCTCTGCATATGCAGAATCTGGGCGATCACCTCGACTCCAGCCTGTTGGCTCTTCTGACGCCATTCCTCGGGCTCCGAATGCGACACCAGCAATCCTGTCCCAACTTCGTCGCATGGCTTCAGGCTCTACTTCCTGGTGCAACCTACGCTTGGGACACACCACCGCTCTATTATGCTGCTTCGTTTGGTCTACTTCCGATTGTCAAGGTTTTGCTGGATAATGGAGCGGACGGGGAAGCAAGGGGGGGAAGGTGTGGATCTTCAGTGCTAGGAATCGCGATTTTTAGGGGTCATCATGTGGTAGTAAGGATGTTGCTCGATTATGGTGTGAATCCGTGGAAGGTTGTAGAAAACAACCATAATGCGTTTGAGTGGGTTGCATGGTTGGGGAATCCTGCAACAATGGAGGTTCTACGAACATGGTTGAAGGAAACTCCGGGGGATAGGTCTTTAATACCGGATTCACTCGGATATAAAAAGGGGACGATAGGTAGCAGGTGGGAGCTCCGCCATCTAGCCGGCTCGCCCGGAGGCGGAGGGGGTGTCTAGGCTCTGTCATACTCTAATTAGAGTGAATACAGTATGAATAAAACAAACAAACAAAACACTCGGATATAAGGCACGCCCTGATTAGGTTAGCGGCTAATTATTTACCGCATACGGTAATAAGTCTGAAATTAAAGATCTCAGGAGGGATTTCAAACTTGCCTATCTAGGTAGATATCATACTATATACGATGTGCTAACCCAATAGGGAGTGTACCTTTTAGCCAAGCGGATATGGTAAGCGATAATAAATAAGTAGTTAGTACAAAAGTGAACTTGCTATTCCCTTTTGGGATAAACAGGACCGGTGAAGTATATGGCAAGTGGGATCTTCTGATTTTGCATTTCTCTAGCAGCTTAGCCATTTGCTATTTGTACTCTTTCCATTCTGCCATTGTGTGTAAATACAAATTGCAGTATGGTGGCTCTATTTCCAAGATTATTCAGATATGGAAACTATCTACTGTTCATTTCAGTTGTAGTTCTTTAGATTTTGATAGGAATTTGGATTCTGTTTCCTAACTTGCCACTTAAATTTTGACAATTCTTGATTTCTGGTACATTCAGTACCATATATTTGGCAGAGATCACCATACAGTTTGAGAGCTTACTTGGGAGCGTATAGTCAAGCAGGCTGGGAGTGTGTCATCGAGTGCAATTGGGAGTGTATTTGAGAGCGTGCTCGGGAGTATGCTTGAGAGCGTCTTGAGAGCTTACTTGGGAGCGTATAGTCAAGCAGGCTGGGAGTGTGCCATCGAGTGCAATTGGGAGCGTCCTTGAGAGCATGCCCGGGAGTGTACTTGAGGACGTACTCGGAGGTGTACTTGGGAGCGTACTCGGAGTGTATTTGGGAGCGTCTTGGAGCTTACTTGGGAGCGTGCAATGAAGTGCATTAGGCAGTTTGGTTTCAAGCTTGGTGAATGCACCATGATGTATAGTATCAAGCGCACATAATCGCATGCGTATCATAGTAATCTAGTCAATGCGCAGGTCCATAGGACCTCATAGTGCCACGCGTCAAATATGCTATGGATTACCGTCCCAAAACCAGCTTTTCTATGAGTTACGCGTCGCGTAAGGTCTTTTTTCCCGGTGTTTCCTTTTCTCTCCTTGTGTTCAGTTTATTTTTGCTCTTGCTTTTGCTCTTGTTCGATCTCTCAATTTTCATATATATATATCAGCGGGGATGAAAGGGTAGCGGGGGGGAGCTCCGCCATCTAGCCGGCTCGCCCGGAGGCGGAGGGGGGTATTAGGTACTGTCATACTCTAATTAGAGTGCATACAGTATGAATAAACAACAACAACAACAAGTATCCCTGCTTCTGGCGCTTGCGTGCTTTTTTGCGTGATCGGTTGCTAGGTCGTGGGCGGTTACACCATAAATTACGTTACCAAGACATTGCGGTGGTAAAATATTTTTATCATGGCTAGACCGCAGGTAGTTTGTGGATTGAGTAGCCAGTTGGTGTATTTGATATGTGCTCCTAGTTTTCCATCAGGACGCCGAAACCCAAAGTAGGTCGACAATCCAACCCCGCCACGTCGGCGCCTCTTGGCAGGTGCAAAGAGCTGTGTTTGGGATTGTTGTGCGGGGCGCTGGCATCGTAAATAGGTGGTGGGTGTACTGACAAATTGGTTCTCTGGATCCTGTGTCACAAAGTTAGAGCCTCACGAACAGCACAAGTTGGAATAGGGGGGTGCTGTGCGTGATAAGTGTTGCTTCATCTACCCAGACACTTTCAAGACCTTAGCATTCGGCCACCGACTCGACGCAATCTTCCGGTGCAAAACCGCAATGACAGCTCCAAGCACCTCGGAAACAGCACCTCGGCGATGGTTTGCGTTAATAGGCATAGACGTATACATGCCGGGTACCGACCGTCACGACAAGAATGGCATTCCTATCTCTTTTCCTAGCTTAAAAGGTTGTGTGCGTGATGTCCTCAATGTTAAGGGCTTTATCGAAACGCAGTTCGCGGCTGACTATCCTCGAATTACGACACTTACCTCTGCTGGAAACGAAAATGCGGCGGACAAACCAACCTATGGCAACATCGTTGGTTTGCTTCGGAAGATAACCCTTGAAGCCCGAGCAGGTGACCTCGTTCATATTCATTACTCCGGTCATGGTGCACAGGTGCTGGAAACATATAGGGGCGAGACAAAACTCTATAAAGCCATTGTTCCACTGGATATCGCGTGCGGAGGACAATACCTGCTCTGTGCTGAGCTCGCGCAACTATTCGATACGATGGTCAACAAACTGTTGGTTGTAACTGTTGTACTAGACTGTTGCCACTCGGGCGGCGCTGCGCGAAACTCTTCCGACGACTTATTGGAATTCCGGGGAATCGGGCAAATCGATGTAACGGCGATCGCGCAAATCGATGCTTCAGAGGTTGATGCCCCTCGAGGAACTGCCCCTCAATTCCTCCACGATTGGTCAACCGTCGCTGAGTCTCACGAGCCAAATGCCGAAAGAGGGTGCAGGGTAAAAAGGAGGAAAGCACGAGGTTACGAATTGCTCGCAGCTTGCCACCCCGAAGAGAAGGCGTTCGAACGTTACTATGAGAGTGGGTGGCAAGGTGTCTTGACTTACAACCTGCTCAATTCGCTTAAAACCGGCGTCAGCGTCACGCATGGTATGCTCTATCGACGGCTTGTTGCACTGGTGAATGGGTGTTCCAATAATCAAACGCCTGTTTTCAAAGGAGATTGTCAAAGATATTTCTTCAGCAGCAAACGCATTGATGACGCTTCCGTTTCTCAGATTACCGTTAAGAGGCTACACAAAGAACTATATCCAGTTTTAGATGTCGGTGCAATGCATGGGATGTTAATTGGGTGGGAATTGGCAATTTACCCCTGGAATGCGAGTGATTTTAGCGACTCCAGTCATTGTCCAAAGGTCCATGTCACTGAGGTTTGGCCAGCGGAATCGAGGACAGCAGTTATTGGTAGACCGAATGGGGCCCTGCGAATTGAACCCGGCTCCCAAGCGATACTATCCAAACCTCTGGGCGTTGAATTGAAAGTCAAATTCTCGGGATATTCCAACGGTACTGAAAGAGCTAAATTTGCGCAACTAAGAACTGAGATCAGCTCTCGTAATGCGCAACAACTCTTGACGAGGCTCGCTTCCTCTATTAAAGTAATTTCTGATTCTGACGGAATTGCGGATTACCATATCAAAGTGGAAAACGACCATTACAAGCTCTTGAACAACGTAAATCAGTCTATTGGGCACTTCCCTTCGCCGACCGACCCGGTACTCTTTCTTCGCAAACTGGAGCATTTGGCAATGTTTGACATGTGACGCAAATTGAAGAATCCAAAGGTACCACAAAACCTGAATGGGAAATTCAAATTCACATTGGAAGTAGAAGGGGATGCAAGTAAGAATTCGGTGCCTGGTTTTTTGATCTACTATTAGGTCTTCAGCTAACACATCAATGTCCAATCTAGCTACACTCAAGGATTCAAAATGTTTTGTGAAGGATGGGACAACGGTCAGTCTTAAGTTCCAGAACTGTTCCTTAATGACTTTATATCTCGCTATATTCAATTTTGGATTGTGGGGTATCGAGAAGATTTTTCCACCGGATATGGACTACTTTACGGTGGACCCTGGATGTTGTGTAGGTCCCGACGACGAATATATGTTGTACCTATCTAGCAACTGGGATACGAGATGGCCTAATCCTACCAACTGCTTCAAAGCACTCATAACCACTCAAACAACGTCGTTCAGATCTCTAGAGCTACCCAAACTCGTTGATGACGTCACCGCGCCAGGGTGTAATTCCACGAGCGCCGACTTTGAACATGAACTTGAAAAATTGTGGGATGAGTGGGAGGCAGATACTATGGAAGCATTAGGTGCATTGGATACATTGAATGCCGATAGCCGTCAAATAATGGTTGCGCCGAGTTCACGAGGGAAAGGTTGGGCGACAGCTGAGATTGAAATATGCACAACTCCGCAAGGGAGGGATGAACAATGCACAATTTCACAGGGGAGAGATGAAGAGGACTCTGGGGAAGAGTAATTGCCTTTTATACACATCCCTCATCAATTCTGACGTTATGCAGTAGATACCAAGATTGCGAAGAATACTGAATCCAGCACGCCCGGATGAGGACGAAAGGTAAGCCTACGCACCTCCATAAAAGACCTTACCCATTCTAACGCATTTCTAGATTCTTTGATTTATCTGTGAGTAGATACTGTGATTTAGCGGTTAAGGTCTTGTTTGGGAAAAGTATATGGCGAAGTGTTGGTGGTTGGTTGTGTTGGGAATATATGAGAAGACGATGGTTGATAATATAAATTGTGATTACATAGTGCTAAAGTGATCTTTTGGAGATGCGGGGTTTTATCTCATCCTAGCCTCTCGTTTGCCTCGCTCGCAAGCTCGCCCTGGCGGCTAGGCACGAGACAAAGCTTTTTCAATTCCTTTTGCTCAATTCACTCTGGGTTGTTCCTTTTTCTCTCCGTTTTCACATCATCCATGCAATATTCTGGGCGCTATGTGTTAGGCCTATTAGGACAAAATGTTCATTCAGTCACGATACTTCATGTCGGCGTATATACGCATTACAGTTACACCAGTATACTTAGTAGTCACGCAGTGCAGAGACCGTTCGTCCGATGTCTAGGTAGAAGTATACCAGATTATTTTGTACGTTGTCTAAGCTAAGCTAAGTTGCCCCGGTAATCTAATCCTTTAACATATATCTCAGGTATTCAAATCAGTCATCTTGATGTTTCGGCGTATGAAAGCCAGACATGGCCTCCCGAAAACCAAGTGATAAGAGTATGGAATTCCGCCAACTGTAACGCCAGGTGTACTGCAATATGGGGACAATGAGAAACCGGTCTGCTAGCTAAGATATCTTCTGATAGGAAAAATACTAAGTGAAGCGAGAATTGGGTTGACCTTATCGAAAAAATAACGTTCTCTGACTTGAGATGTGTAACTAATCATAATCTTAAGTAGCCCGTATTATGACTACTTATGCCACGCTATCGTATACAACTTTTGTTAGCGCTGTTGGGCTTTTGAATTGTATGCCCGGCGGTATCGGTGTGACTCTATTCTAGTACTTGGTAAATGGAAAGAGTTCTCAGCTACATTCGCTGAATATAGAAAAGAGACCTGTACTTGCTACTGGGGTTTGAGGTATAAATAGCATAAGTGCTGTGTATGTTCCGCCTGTAATGCTGTGGGAAGGCCCTTAATTTTTTGTTTCCAAACCCTAGTATTGGTATATGAGGTACATTTAGATCCCTAATACGGAGAAATATCATCCGAACTGGAGATATATTTAAGTCTACGCATTTTTAGTTGTCATACGACGGTCTGAGAGATAAAGGAGGAAGTATCGGGGGAGAGAGATTATGTGATCGATCAGATAGGTAACATCTGTGAGACTTGCTATACGATTTAGATACTCTAGCAACGATAGATTTGCATATATGTTCTGACTGATACAGGAACTTTGCCTGTTCATGAATTTTGATCGGTTCGCTAACTGAGGATCCAGTATGCGGATTTTGCCAAAATACGAGATTTAATACCACCAGTGAACCATGCAATAAAGATAGTGTAAGACCTGTGATACGTATACTTGGCGTCCCAGCTGCTCCGAGAACTTCAAAGCTTGGTCTCCTATCAATCACGGGCGGCCATGACTGTTATAATCAGTTTAGTAGCCTTAAGCACCTCGCACAGTGTTGGAAATCTCCCCTAGGTAGAAAAACAGCAGTCAATTTAATCTTAACTTCGTGTATATAGAGTGTCTGGTAGTTATTTAATATATAAAAAGTATGACGAAGACTACTTGAAGTAATATATAGATATAGTGGTGACTTGAAAAGGGCTCGGAGATTGTATCATGCTGAATTCGATAAAGGTTGTTGAGCTAGCTATAGCTAGCTAGTATCGTGTACATTCTTGCAACTTGTAATGTATTTAGATGGGTATAGTTTGCATACATTGACCAGTTCACGAACCTATTGTCCGGTTTGCGAACGGGTCAAAATATTGCAAACCAGTCAGTCCAGCTCGCGAACTGGTCAATGGGTCGGAACATATACGTGAAACTTACTCACGATGATGTATTGACCTATGAACCTTATTGCGAGGCCGACAAACTCGTAAGCCTACTGAAAGACAGTTTTCACTTGTCGCCTGTATAAAACCATCTTTAGACTTTTCTTGGAACAAAACCTTCCCACAAGAATGATATACGAGTAATATACTCTAAGCTAAGAAACGCTTCATAAGGCTTACAAGTTTTATCGATCCCCCTCCACTCTATATGTAAAATGTGAGAGAAAAGAGGTGAAGACTCATTGTCGGATCTTGTTTCGTGCCCCGTGGCAGGCTAGCTTGTTCCTCATTTCAAATCTGGCGGATTTGTGGCCTCGAATCAGGCTCTAGCTCGGTCCATATGGTGCAGTGGTACGGGTTATCGCAGACTCGGCATTTCTAGTATACCTGGGGCAAGGTGGTGCTAACCCAGATTAAGTTTGTCCATATTGGGCTTAGTTTAAATAGTAATAGACTGGTTTGAGCAGAGAGCCTGGAGACATGCCCTCACAGTAAGTTCACAATAGCAAAGCAAGTCAATTCTGTACTCTGAACAGGTTATTTCTGTTATCTCCACAGTATCCAAACTCAATCTGGTTGTTCTGACATGCCTTAAATCAATTTACACTTGCACTTCATCAATCACAGATTACACTATTTGCATTTAGGCTGACCTCAACATCATGCCTCCAAAAGGTACAGTCAAGAACACATGTAACCATGCCCATGATTGTCTGGACCATGATTCAACCTCTGGACCAAAAATAGCAACACCCACTGCTTCCAGTGAAATGACAAGACCAATATGTACCACCCTGACCTCACTGCATAAGGGTTGACAAAATTGTAACAGGTTAGGTGCAATGGCTGATTGTGTTGCCACAGATCAAACCCTCAAGGTGTACGCAAGTGCAAATACTATCCAATCCATGCATACTTCTAACAATTTCTTTGATTACAATATAATCTGCAACAACTTCTGGGTGCAACAATTTATAAGTGTATGTAACTACAATCCAGAACATCAGCAACGACCCTAGTCTCCGTCTGAAACACCCGGGTGTTCCGGACGGCTCTGACAGCTCTGACGCAACCTCGTACCCTCTGACGGAGAATTACACGCTTCCCGTCGCTGAGGCGACGGGTCGCGTTGCATTCTCACCTCCATTACTATGCGCCTGGTATACGCACCATCAGAACGACACGTGTGTTACACTCTTCGCAGGGGCTGCAGTTATGCTGTAGCCGTTCACCCAACGCCTGGCGATGTTTATGCATTTCTTCGGCCGATAGCCACATTTTACCTCTCCGCTATTGCTATATATCGGATGCAGCACTCGCCCCATCTATTTTTAGCTTTGAGATTTTGTCACATATTGCAATACAGTCTTCGCTTCGGATACCTCGCTTGCCGTTGCATTTGCTTCGCCACTATCATATTTTACAGGTCTGAAATATACAGTCAAATCTTCACACTCTCTAGTACTATGCCCTCAGTCCTCCACATTCTGTGTTGATCCATCATCGGCTTGCGATGCTTCTTCCTCCTCATCCGCATCCGCATCGTCGCCATCCTCGCCCTCATACCCGTCGACATCACTGGGTCCCAGGTCAGTCCTCCACATTCTGCGTTGATCCATCATCGACTTGCGATGATTCTTCGTCCTCATCCGCATCCGCATCCGCATCGTCGCCATCCTCGCCTTCGTACCTGTCGACATCACTGGTTCCCAGGTCAAACATCTCGAGTTCCGTCGCGGGCCGTCGTCGCCAGCTGGCGGTGGGGATGGCATCGCGATCGTCGCTTTCATCGCCTTCATCTTCGTAATCCCCGCTGCCCCCTGGCATCCCGAAATGAAGTTCGTCATCCGTGCAATTGTCGTCTATCGGGATGTTTGGGTCAATACTTCCAACCTCAGGCTCCTCAAGCGCCGCTTCGGAGGCCAAATAATCAAGAAGAATAGTATTGTCAACACCCGCTGCTTCCACACTGATGACCACGGCAGGCATTGGGTTCTCCGCCTGTTGAATCTGACGCTTGACTGTAGCAAGAGTGTTGTTATACACCCTCTGTGGATAGCTCTCCAGTAGTGTGTTCCAGGTATTCATCAAGAACGTATACGTGTCTGCAACGCCAGGCGAGGTTAACAACTTGCGACCCGTTACAGCACAGCAGGATGCGATCTTACCAACGTCATTCTTGTGGTTGAAGTAGTTCGAGCGATCAGGTCAGTCCGCTTTCAGCTTTGACTTGGAATCTTTCGGATGAACACCTTTGTTCTTTTGCCACTCCAGGAGAGCATGGCGCAACGCGGTGCATGTAAACATGATCAGTGGTGAGGGTATATGACCGTCCTTGTCGTTGATCCTGGAATTAGAAAATCCATCAGCTTACTAACCGCGGTTATTCGCCCGATGATAAAATGTGATGTAGATACACCCCGGGATTGCTTCCGCCAGGAAGTAGAGTGGACGCTAGCGATTCGTTTTCAGCTTTCGACTCTCTCTGCGTTGGATTTGGAACGCGTAGACCACCTTCCACACGCTCTGCTACCGGAAAAAGATACTTATTGTCTGCCAGCAGGGAATCAATGAATTCCAAACGCTCTGCGGCGGATTCAGAGCGGTGGAGATCATAAAGCTCTGCAATGTTGTCCCTTACTGATTGAATAAAATGGGATTTAACCATATCGACATGTGCACGAACCTGGTACCAGTTTGGGCGTGTAGTATCCACCGTGGGCCGTTGATTCAGCATACCTCTTTCAAGATCTCCTTTGTGCGTGCCTCGAATGCTATGGACCAAATGTTGTTTTGCTGCATAGCGGTGTTCCAGTACGTCTCTATTATCTGGCAGTGTGGGGCTTCAGATAATGCTTTCGCAACGCGTCGCGTTGCATAACTTACCATCTCCAAGTCGCTTGCACTCATAAACGGCCGTCTGTTCCACATGTAGAGCTCCAGGAGTCTGCCCGTTGCTAATACAAGACACATCATGTCTGAGTGACCAAATTGATCGATGCCTTGACTGCCGGAGACCATTGATTGAGGTGTAGACACCACCGGCGGTTGCAATTGCCACTGCCTCTGTCTCTGATTCTGTTGGGTAGCTCGCGTTCGCAGTGGATTTGTAATGATCGCGCGGGCTTCAGGATTCGGGATGGGGGTAGGCAGGTTTTCAAGACCGCTGAGAGGAGTGGGAGTGCTAGCAATGCCGGATGCTGGGCTGGATATAACGCGATGTGTTGAGTCTGTCTGTATGGTTCCGCTGGGAGCTGGTGTGTTACGACAGCTTGAACGCGGCGTGGCGGTTGGAGTAATTATTGACCGTCGCTGTCTAGCGGACGGGGTGGAAGTCACGCGTTGAGTTATATCTGCAACGCAAGAATTGTTCAGCAAAGATGAGGGGGTGGAGTTCTGACCTTGGATTGTAGAGGGTATAGAACTCCCTCTTTGAGAGGAATCCCTCTCGCCAGCCGGTATGGAAAGGCGTCTCTCAGGTGGCGGAAGTTGAGAATTCCCCAAAGGCCCACGCTTTTGTTGATTCTGACGATTAGCAAGACTTCCAACATTTCGTACGACCGGAGTCGTGTCAGGGTGAGTGCTTTGGGAAGGCATATTCCGATATAGATGTTCGACGTCAAGAAGGTAGGAATAATATCCTCTGCATGCATATGCAACGGCAGGCGAGGTAGACTCCTATTCGAGCGACCATGGACGGATTCGACACAAAAGGAAGGCGCAGTGTAGACCGCCCTAGATTCTAAACCCTGACAATACTCGGGGACGAGATCCCTTCAAAAGCATTCAATTATGGGGTTAACTGCCATCAGATTAAACTCAGATTAAACTGAGCATTGATATTCACTGTTACAGAAACGTCTGAAGGTCTATTTGCACCGCTTGAAGGGTGTTTATGCCATCTTGGTGCGAATATCATCGTATTGCACTCGTTCTTGGCACAATACTTCAAACCATCGATTGTGTATATCATCAGCTTCCCGGTGGAAATCCCACTTTGGCAGAGCTAAAAGCATCATACAGCGAACTATGACGTAATCTCTATCGTATGACATCAGTTGCGTGTGCTTTTTCCACTGCTACGCGTCGGTAGCCATGTTGGATGGTTGCACAGTGGGGACAACTTGAGAACTACTCAGTTTGCTCCGAGATGCACGAGGTCTGAGCGGTAAAAGTGGCATCAGATGCCAAAGCAACACCCAGCGTCCCAAACTGTCCTCACCGCGTGTACTAAATCTCGTCTCGAGGCTCCTCATTCATGAGGTGCCTGGTAGTTGTGCAAGATGAAGGCTGGGCCGTTTTGTGTTCATTAACAAACAAAACGCAGGATATGAACGAAATCGCAGGAACTCGAGTATATATATCCCTTCTTCCCGCCTACACCTCGATTCTCTTTTCCTCCCGTATTACACACACAGCCAGCAATTAAACACACCGCCAGCATCCTGAACTATCTCGACATCATGTGACTTGCACAAAACAACGCCTCTCACTCCAAAACACACCCGATAACCTACACAACTTTGTACGTTCACTCTGGCCTTCGTTCCGCTATGTTCAACTGTATCATAATGCTAACGCCTCTGATGTAGATTCATTTTCAACTCGCAGCGATGGCAACAAAGGGCAGCTGCAAAGGAAAGGGGAAGGCAACTGCTAGGGGAAGAATGCCGACATCGGTTATGAATCGACGCTTGTCGTTGGATCGGGACCGTACAAAGGGATTCATCTCGGAACGCATCTGTGGACTCATACGGATATACAATGTTTGCGGCGTCAAGGATGAGAGGGCCTGGGACCTCTTTTATGATATAATCTTTCTTGATCCAGTCACAACTCGCCACTTTTCACAATTCCAGCTGATGTGGCCCCACCGCAGGAGCAGGAGTTCGCCTTTTCGGCAGTGGTGGGCAGCGTTCTCCCCATATATGGGGCAAATGTTTGACAAAACCCGCGATCAAATGAACAATTGGAGGTGGGACAACCCCCGTGCCTTCGGGGATCAAGTCGATTGCTCCAATCCGCAGACAACCAGCGCGGGAAAGGTTAAACGCACCGGCGAGCGTTTCTCTTGGTACGGTAGCGATTATCCCAGGGCAAAGATTGAGCCACCAAGCTGTCGGCAGTACAAGCCAGGCGACTTCCTGGCCGTTAGACCACTGAATTTGGATGAGATAATCGATGATGATGATGATGATGAGAACTGGGCGGATCCCGGAGGGCCGAGCAGTGGAAGGAGCCATCCTGGCGATGGCAATGACAATGACAATGGCGAGGGTGGGGAGGACACGCAGGGCGGTGAGAAAGGGACCGGGAAAGGGAAGGGGAAGGGGAAGGGAAACCGTAAAGGGGAAGGTATTGTTAAACAAACCCCAGGGGAAGATGATATCTCTCGTCCCGTTGCTTTGCAGTTGCAGAAGGAAATGTATGAGGCAGACTCGGACATGCAGGGCTAACTAGAGCGGGTATATTTAGAGCCGGAAGCATCGCCCGCCGTGTCAATTTCCTCGGATGATGATACCGACTCGACCGAGAAGTCGGACGGCGAATATGACTCAGAACTTGACCCTGATGTGGATATGCACATGGAGGATGATGTGGATGCACCGGACGGCGTTGATTTAGACGGCGATGTGGATATGGACAGGGATGGTGACGATGATGAGGAGGAAGATGACGAGGAGGAAGATGAAGGGAAGGAGGATCAGGAGGAGGTGGAGGAGGAGGATGAGGATGAGGAGGAGGATAAGGATGAGGATGATGGCAAAGAACCTCGGAGAATTGGCCAGGGAGAGATGGTAAATACATCGGCTGACGATGCTGATACCATGTTAGACGATGAGCCAACCGTGCTACCTGAGCAAGGCCAGGAGATGTGGGAGCATACCCCACGGCCATAACCTCCGGCGCCTGCCCTACAGCCCCAAACCCCGCAGCCCCCCCCACGACCACGAACTCCAGAGACTCATACCCTCAGTGGGTTGGAGTGTTTGGGGCTTGTGACGCCGCAGAAACGTCGCCCAGCGGCGCCAACTCTGCGAGAAGCTGAGGCAGCTGGAAACACCTCGGATGTCGATCTGGAGCAGCAGCTACTCGGCGAATCGGCAGGTGGCGACAGTCTCCCCGATGTCCCTTTCCCCGATGTCCCTCTCCCGGATGTCCCTCTCCGCGATGTCCCTCTCCCCCATGTCCCTGTCGCTGAGGCGTGCCCAGATGGCTCAGTAGTCGAGGAGGGAACCAGTCCTCGCGTTGCGTTTGGGTTAGAGTCGGGTTCTTGTCTTGTGAGTTTCCTTTGCTGTAATCCATTCATCTCAGGCACTGATTAAGGCACATGTGGAGGTGTTTGGTTCGTTTGGGTTAGGGTTGTGGGCTTGTTCGTTTCCTTTGGTCTAATCTATTTATCTCAGGCATTGATTATTACACGCGTCGCGAGGTTTTTGGATTGCTCAGGGTTTATTATTCATTTATTCATAGTATTATGGGACATCGCGCATGCAGTGTTTTTGCAACTCCTGGCGTGATGGTGTTGAGGCTCAATAAATCTCTCAAGTATCGTGAGCTTATACCCACACCAGACTGCTCAGGCCCAGCTCCAACTTTCGTCCCTGTCTACAGTGAATACTCCACTCCTCTCGTGTCGTCGACA
>Ga0307512_10002678_pt1 | contig 21926 bp, 21 predicted proteins | sample 14_EM_MG_FD_200267 | JGI IMG/M metagenome (GOLD analysis project Ga0307512, IMG submission 200267) | Populus trichocarpa ectomycorrhiza microbial communities from riparian zone in the Pacific Northwest, United States - 14_EM | ecosystem: Host-associated > Plants > Roots > Unclassified | place...
CTTGCCCTCGTCCGTGCTCACGCCGTCCTTGAAGGAGACGGCGACGAGGGTGTCGGAGTCCTGGGTGCGGTGCGGGGCCCAGGCGGCGCGGGTGATGACGTAGTCGCCGGCGAGTTCGGACCGGCCGTAGACGGCCCGGACGGTGAAGGTCTGCTTCTTGCCGTCCGTGAAGGCGAGTTGGGCCTTCTCGCCGGTGGTGAGGTGCTGCTTGTCGGCTTCCGTCCTGGTGACGGCGATGCCGTCGGTGCCGAGGTCGCGCAGGGAGCCGTCGACCCTGCCGAGGTCGAAGGTGCGCTCCAGGGCGACCGGGTCGGTGACGGTCAGCGCCCGTCCCTTGCCGTCGACTTCGGCCACTCCTCGGCCGAGACCCACGGCCGTGTCGACCTCGGGCAGCTGCTGGACCGCCCCGGCGAGCCGGGGGCTCAGGCCGCTGCCGCCCGCGCCGAACGACGGCGTGCTCACGGCGACATCACCGGCGAAGGACCGGGACACGGTCTGGTCCATCGTCGCCTTCAGAGAGGCGCCGAAGACGGTGAACAGCGACACGACGGCCACGCCGATCATCAGCGCGCTCGCGGTGGCGGCCGTCCGCTTGGGACTGCGCAGGGCGTTGCGCCGGGCGAGGCCGCCGGTGACACCGCGGAGTTTGTCGAGCGGGCCGCCCAGGACGCGTACGGCTGTGGTCGAGGCGACCGGGCCGAGGACGACGAACGCCGCCAGGGCGAGTACGGCGCCAAGTCCCGCCATCCACAGGGACGGTGACACCAGGACCCCGCTGAGCGTGGCCGCGACGGCGAGGGCTGCGAGCCCCATGCCGCTGACGGCACGCGTGCGAGAGGCGCCGGAGGCGTCGACGGCCGTCTCGCGCAGTGCGGCCAGCGGGGCGGTGCGGCCGGCCCGTGCGGCCGGCAGGAGCGCGGAGCCCAGGCAGACCATGATGCCGACCGCGAGCGGAAGCGTCATGGACAGGGCGCTGATCACCAAGTTGCCGTCGGGGAACGGGAATCCGATGGCCGGGAACAGCACCTGCAGGCCGGCGGCGATGCCGATGCCGCCGGCGAGGCCTGCGACCGAGGCGGTCACGGCGACGACGGTGGCCTCGACGAGGGTCGTTGCCGTGACCTGGCGGCGGGAGGCGCCGAGGGCTCGCAACAGGGCGTTCTCGCGGGTGCGTTGGGCGACGACGATCGCGAAGGTGTTGTGGATGGAGAAGGTCGCGACCAGCAGGGCAATGCCGGAGAACACCAGCAGGAGGGTGGTGAAGATGCCGAGGAACTGACTGGAGATCATGTCGGTGTTCTCCTGGGCCGACTTCTGACCGGTGATGGCCTCAACACCCTTGGGCAGCACGGGAGTCAGCCGGTCGACGAGCTCCTTCTCACTCACGCCGGGCCCGGCCCGCACCTTGATGCTCGCCGCCTCGCCGGGCTTTGCGGTGAGGTACTTCTCGGCGTCGGCGCGGGTCATGCCGGTGAAGGTCACCTGGGCCATGCCGTCCTCGCCGCCGAAGGTCGCGAGGCCGACGATCCTCACCTCGACCGGGTCCGGCGTGCGCAGCGTGGTGGTGTCGCCGATCTTCAGGTCGCCCTTCTCCGCGGCGCCGCGGTTGACGACGACCTCGCCGGACTTCTCCGGGGCGCGGCCCTCGGCGAGCTGGTACGGGTTGAGCTCGGGGTCGGTGATCCAGTTGCCGGCGAGGGTGGGCGGGCCCTGGCCGCCGATGGGCTTGCCGTTCTTGCCGACGAGCTGGCCGGCACCCTCGATGTCGGGCGCTGCGGCCGCGACGCCGTGGACCCGCTCCAGGGTGCTCACCAGGGCCGTGCCGACGGGCTGGCGCACGCCCTCGCTCTCGCCGGGTGTGGTGATGGCGTCGGCGCTGCGCACCACCGCGTCGGTGCCGCTGGTCGCGTTGCCGAACATCGAGTCGAAGCTGGCGCGCAGGGTGTCGCCCATGACGAGGGTGCCGGCCAGGAAGGCCACGCCGAGGAACACGGCGAGAAAGGTGCCGGCGAAGCGCCGCTTGTGGGCGCGCAGGGAGGACACGCTCAGGCGTACGGCGGCGTTCATGACGGCACCTCGAAGGCTTTCAAACGGTCCAGGACCTTGTCGGCGGTCGGGGATTCCATACGGTCGACCAGGCGTCCGTCGGCCAGGAAGACGACCTCGTCGGCGTGGGCGGCGGCCACCGGATCGTGGGTGACCATGACGACCGTGCGGGAGGTCTGGCGCACGGCGCGGCCGAGCAGGCCGAGGACCTCCTCGCCGGAGCGGGAGTCGAGGTTGCCGGTCGGCTCGTCGGCGAAGACGACGTCCGGCTGCCCGGCGAACGCCCTTGCCACGGCGACACGTTGCTGCTGGCCGCCGGAGAGTTCGGAGGGCCGGTGGTGGAGGCGGTCGCGCAGCCCGACGACGTCGATCAGCGCGTCGATCCACTGCGGGTCTCCCCTGCCGCCGGCGAGATCCAGCGGCAGCGTGATGTTCTCCGCGACACTCAGCGTCGGCACCAGGTTGAACGCCTGGAAGACGAAGCCGATGCGGTCGCGGCGCAGGAGGGTGAGGCGGCGGTCGTCGAGGCCGCCCAGGTCGGTGTCTCCGATGTACGCGGTACCCGAGCTGAGCGTGTCGAGGCCGGCCGCGCAGTGCATCAGGGTGGACTTGCCGGAGCCCGAGGGCCCCATGATCGCGGTGAAGCGGCCGACCGGGAAGTCGACGCTCACCCCGTCCAGGGCCCTCACCTCGGTGTCGCCGCGGCCGTACACCTTCACGGCGTCGACGACCCGGGCGGCCGTCCGGGTGGCGGTCGTGGTGGTCACGCCGCACCGCCCTTCGTACGGCCGAACTGCTCGTCCAGCACGGACAGCCGGCGCCAGTACTCGTCCTCGTCGATCTCGCCGGAGGCGAAACGGCGGCCGAGCACGGCGAGCGGCGAGTCGCCGGTGGGACGGCTGTCCCCCATGGCCCGCCACGGGCCACCGCGGCCGCGCCACCCGGTGCGGCGCAGGACGGTCACGACGCCGATCACGACGGCTGCCCAGATCAGCGGGAAGAAGAGGATCCACGGTCCGGGGCCGCCGTCCCAGTTCGCCAGTGTCTGCATCTCGAGTCATCTCCCAGATGGGTCTTCGGTGGGTCGTCCGGTTGTTGTCTCGAGACTCCCGCCGGGGACGGGTCCGGGTCGTCGTACGGCCAGCGGCACTGTGCGTACCTCCCGGGGAGTACACAGCGTCGTTTCCGCTGCTCCCAAAGGGCTCGACTTCTGTAACTACTAGTATGTACAGTCAGCGCATGAGCACTTCGGAGAGCACCTCGGAGCGACTGATCGAGTCCACCCGTGAGCTGCTGTGGGAGCGCGGATACGTGGGTACCAGCCCCAAGGCGATCCTGGAGCGCGCGGACGCCGGACAGGGCAGCATGTACCACCACTTCAAGGGCAAGCCCGATCTCGCGCTGGCGGCGATCCGGCGGACGGCCGGGGAGTTGCGGGCTACCGCCGAGGGAGTACTCGACGGGCCGGGGACGCCGTACGAGCGCATCGAGGCGTATCTGCTGCGCGAGCGTGACGTGCTGCGTGGCTGCCCCGTCGGGCGGCTGACGATGGATCCGGACGTCGTCGCCAGCGACGCATTGCGCGCGCCGGTCGACGAGACGCTCGACGCGATCCGTGAGCTGATCGCCGGAATCGTCGAAGAGGGCAAGGAGCAAGGGCAGTTCGCGTCCTCGCTGGACGGCGAGGAGATCGCCGCTACGGTCCTCGCGACCGTCCAGGGCGGTTACGTCCTCGCGCGCGCCTCCCGCTCCCCCACCGCCTTCGACGCCGCTGTCCGAGGACTGCTCTCCCTTCTCGCCCCACGTTAGGAGTTCAGGTCCGTGCACATCACCAGGAAGCGTCCCGACAGCCGGCAGGGCCCGGCGGAGAACTTCACGGGCTCGGTGTGGCTCGACGAGATCGCCGCGCCCGCGGCGCCGTCCCGACTGCGCATGTTCAGCGTCCACTTCACGCCCGGTGCCCACACCGCCTGGCACCGCCACCCGCACGGTCAGGTGCTGCACGTGGTGGAGGGCGAGGGCCTGGTGCAGCGCAGGGGCGGTGGCGTCGAGGCGATCCGCGCGGGCGACACCGTGTGGATCGAACCGCAGGAGTGGCACTGGCACGGCGCCGGGCCGCGCACCTTCATGACGCATCTAGCGGTCGTCGAAGCGGCCGAGGACGGCACCACCACGGAGTGGGACGCGCACGTGGGACCGGAGGACTACCCCGTCGGTGATGCGCAGGACACCCCTGCCTGAGGAGGCACCCGATGCACGCCATGCAGTACGAGCTGACCCTGCCCGCCGACTACGACACGGGCATCATCAGGGGCCGCGTCGCCCGCATCGGGCATCTGCTCGACGACTGGGACGGCCTCGGCTTCAAGACGTACCTCCTGCGCGAACGCGGGGTGCACGGCTCGCCGGTCAGCCAGTACGCGCCGTTCTACCTGTGGAACACCGTGGAGGGCATGAACACGTTCCTCTGGGGCGGTGCCTTCCAGGGGCTCAGCAACGACTTCGGGCGCCCGTCGGTCCGGCAGTGGACGGGCCTGGCGTACGAGGAGGGCGGCGCCGCCGGTGTCCCGGCGCGGTTCGCGGTGCGTCGACGCCAACCGGTGCCGGAGGGCGTGGAGTTGGCCGGAGTGATGGCCGACGCGGTGCGGGAGACCGAGCGGCTGGCCGGCGAGGACGGCGCGGTGCTCGCGGCGGCTGCCGTCGACCCGGCCCGCTGGGAGCTGGTGCACTTCTCGCTGTGGGAGCACGACGCGCCGAAGGCCGACGGCGACGTGTTCGAAGTGCTGCACATGTCGGCACCGGGACGTGACCGGTTGCCGCGCGGGCGGCAGTGGTGAGCAGCGTCCGTACGGTGCTGGGCGATGTGCGGCCCGAGGACCTGGGCGTGTGCGACGCGCACGACCATCTCTTCCTCCGCAGCCCGCAACTGCCCGGCCAGGACCTGGGCGACGCCACCGCCGCGCGGGCCGAGCTGGAGGCGTTCCGTGCGGTGGGCGGGGCGAGCGTCGTCCAGTGGACGCCGCTCGGGATGGGGCGGCGGGTCGCCGACCTGCCCTTGCTGTCGCAAGCGGCCGGCGTGCACGTGGTCTGCGCGACCGGACTGCACCAAGCGGCCCACTACACACCGGAGTTGCTCGGCGAGCTGCGCGGCAGGCTCGCCGAGGTGTTCGTCGCCGAACTCACCGAGGGAATCGGCACGTCGGGCGTCCGCGCCGGACTCGTCAAGGTGGCGGGCGGCTTCCATGCGCTCGACGCGCACGCCCGCTGGACCATGAGCGCCGCGGCCGAGGCACACCACGCGACGGGCGCGCCGATCGCCGTCCACCTCGAGATGGGCACGGGCGCACTCGACGTACTGGACCTGCTGTGCGGCGAGTTGGGCGTTCCGCCGGACCGTGTGATCCTCGGCCATCTCAACCGCTCCCCCGATTTCGTGGTGCAGCGCCGGGCCGCCGAGACGGGCTGCTGGCTGGCGTTCGACGGGCCGTCGCGCGCCCATCACGCCACCGACTGGCGCATGCCCGACGCCGTACGGGCTCTCGCCGAGGCCGGATTCGGGCACCGCCTGCTGCTCGGCGGCGACACCGTGACCGCCGGATCACGGTCGGTCGACGGCGGCCCCGGGATGCCGTATCTGCTGCGGCGCGTACGGCCGCGGCTGGAGCACGAACTGGGCAGGGAGTCGACGGACCGCATCCTCACGGACAATCCGGCCCGGGCGTTCGGCGTGGACTGGCGCTGAAAGCGCGAACTCGCGCTCGGAGATAGGAGATGGGAGATGGGAGATGGGACATCGGAGATCAGAGATCAGGGATCAGAGATCAGAGATCAGATAAGGAGTGACCCTGTATGCCGTTCGTCCGCATCGACGCGCTGAGTGCCGACGGCGCTCGTCTCGACGCCCTCGGCCGGGCCGTGCACGACGCCCTGGTGGAGACCCTGGGCATACCGCCCGACGACCACTTCCAGGTCCTGGTCGGCCACGACGGCACCAACAGCGCGCTGCGCTGGGGCGGTTACCTCGGCGTACGCCGGGACGACGGCATCGTCTACGTGGCGATCACCATGCGGTCCGGACGCACATCCGCGCAGAAACAGGCGCTGTACCGGCGTATCGCCGAGCTGGCCCACGCCTACGCGGGGACCGAGCCTCGGAACGTGTTCGTCAGCGTGACGGAGAACGAGTCGGCCGACTGGTCGCTCGGTCACGGGATGGCGCAGTACCTCGATGCGGCCGGCATCTGACCGGCCGCATCAGCGGCAGAGCTGGTCCAGATCCTCGGAGAAGGAGGCGAACTCGGCCTGTGCGTCAGTGATGATCTCCCCGGCGGCCCGGCGCGCAGTGGTCGCGTGCCGCTCGGCGAGCTCGGCAAGTGCCGCGTTCGGACGTGCCTCGTACGGCCGCCCGTACTCCACGACCTCCATCGGCCCCAGGCCGTCGGCGAGCACCCACAGGAAGTCGGACAGGTTCGCCGCCACCACACCGCGCTCGCCCTCCGAGCCCAGGAACACCACGGGCTGCTCGGCGAGGGCCCGGCCCGGCCGCACGCACCAGAGGGCGGCGAGACCGCCGGTGCCGTCCTGTCCGAAGACCCGGTAGGCGTCGCCGTCGAGCTCGTGGTTGCCTGTCCAGTGGCGCAGCCAGTCGGTGGTCTCCTCCACTGAGTCGAAGGCGTCGTACGGCTCGAAGTCGACGCCCTCGCCCTCGTCGTAGTCGAACTCCACCCGGGCCACGTCGGCCAAGGCGCGTGGAAAGCGGCGGTCGGCACCGGTCGTCTCGATCATGCGCGCAGACCAACCGCCGCCACTGACAGCGGCTCTAGGAGACGGAGATGTCCACGGAGGGCCGCAGCTTCGCCGCCGCGGCCAGGGCCTGGTGCATGGGGTGGGTGTCGAATGCCGTCAACAAGGCTTCGTCGGCCGGGTGTTCGGCGGCCGGGTAGGCGATCTGTTCGTAGGCCGCCTGGAAGCGGGGGCCCCAGCGGCGGGTGCCGAGGCGGGCCGTGCGGGAGCAGTTGTCGACCATGTGGGCGACGTTGCGGGCGTGCATGTAGGGCAGCAGGGAGTCGACCGCTTCGATGATCGACTCGTTGACGATCTCCGACCAGGGGTGGCCGCGCTCGACGAATTCGTCGACCTGGGCGGTCATGGTGGCGACGAAGACGCCGGCGGTGAACGGGTCGACCGGCAGGGCGCGTTCGCCACGCCGGGCGTGCGCCTCGTCGCTGACCGACCACATGGGTGAGCCGCCGATCCGGCTCATCGGGCGGCCACCGAGCCGCCGTTCGGCGAGGATCACGCTGCGCAGCTCGGTGCCGTCGGCGACCTCGTCGTAGATCTCGGCCACGATCTCCCGGGCGGGCCCGTATGTCGCGGTGTACGCGCGGTCGAAGACGTCCCGGCGGGCCGGGTCGAGGTCCTCGCGCACGGCGCGGAGGCCGGTGTGCGAAATGGTGCGGGCGATCGGTCCCGTGATGTTCTCGCAGGCCTTCTCGTACGCGGTCACGGGGTCGTCGCCCGCGAGGCGGCCACGGGTGTAGAGACTTTCGACGATGCCGTGCACGGCGCCGAGCAGGATGGCGCGTTCGCCGACGATGTCGGAGAGGTACTCGCTGTCGAGCGTGGTGCGGAAGGTGTACGGCGATCCGAGGGCGACCGACCAGCCGAGCGCGAGGTCGGTGGCACGGCCGTCGGGGTCGGCGTGGACGGCGTAACTGCTGTTGATTCCGGCGCCGTTGATCTCCTCGCCCTGCTGGTAGAGACGCCGTACGGAGTCGCCCATGCCCTTGGGGCACACGGCGATCACTCCGTGTCCGGGCGGGAACTCCCCTCCCGTTTCCCGGAGATGGCCGAGCAGGAAGCCGTGCGAGAGGCCGATGACGGCGCCGGGCCGGAGCGCCGCGAAGATCTCCTGGTGGTGCGCCGCGAGTGCGGCGTCCGCGATCAGGAGGATCACGAGGTCGCTGTCGGCGGTGACGACGAGCCAGTCGCCGAGCGTGCCGTTGTCCTCCGTGAAGCCTTGCGCCCGGGCGTCGGCGGCCGACGCGGATCCCGGGCGCAGTCCGACGGCCACCCGGATGTCCGTGCCGGCCAGCGAGTCCCGCAGGTTGAGAGCCTGGGCGCGGCCCTGCGGACCCCAGCCGATCACGCCGATGCGGCGGACGCCCGCGAAGGCCTGCGGCAGCAGCGGGAACAGGTGCCGGCCGCCGCGCACGATGGTCTCGGTGCCGCCGGGCACGTCCATCGTTTCGAGGGGGAAGACGCGGGAGGTGTACGTGGTCGAGGTCATGGTCGAGTTGTAGGCTCCCGGCGAGCGTTGCGGCAAGCGCAACTTGTGCAGCGGAGTGTTGCGTGAAGTGAAAGAACGAGGTCACGGCGTGCGGGACGACCACCGGGAGCTGCGTCTTTTTCTGCATCTGGCGCAGACGCTGAACTTCGGGCGGACGAGCCTCGACTGTCATGTCAGCCCGGCGACGCTGACGCGCACGGTGCAGCGGCTGGAGACGGACCTCGGGCATCGGCTGTTCGAGCGTGGGCCGCGCGGGGTGTCACTGACGGCGCAGGGGCACCGTTTCCGTGAATACGCCGTTGAGGCACTGGAGTTGTGGCGCTCCTACCGGGAGGAGCATCCCGACCCGGCCCAACTCACCGGCCGTCTTGCGGTGTTCGCCACGGTGACCGCCTGCCAGGCGCTGCTGCCCGACCTGTTGGCCCCCTTCCGCGCCGCCCACCCCCAGGTCCTGCTCGATCTTCGCACCGGTGACGCGGCGGCCGCGCTGGCCCGGCTGGACGAGGGCGCGGTTGACGTGGCGGTGGCGGGGATCCCGGCGCGGCTGCCGGAGGGGCTGGTGAGCCGCACGGTGGCGGTCACCGAGCTGGTCCTCGTCACCGCCATCGACCGCCCGGCCCCTGACCTCGACGGCCCGTTCGTGCTCCCCCGCCGAGGGCTGGTCCGGGAGGCCGCCGACCGCTGGTTCCGCACCCGCGGCACGACACCCGAGGTGGCCTGCGAACCGGACGGCCACGAGGGGCTGTTGACCCTGGTCGCCCTGGGCTGCGGCACGGGCGTCGTCCCGCGCCTCGTACTGGACCACAGCGCGGTGCGCGACCGGCTCGCGGTGATTCGCGCCGATCCGGCGCCCGAGCCGTTCCCGATCGGGCTGTGCGTCCGGCGGGCAGATCTGCGGCGTCCGCTGGTGGCGGCCCTGTGGAGTCTGTGAGTCCCCGTGGGGCACTCAGCCGAGCTCGGCGTACTCCACGGCGATCCGGGCGCCGAGCCGGGCGTTGTTCTTGACCAGCGCGATGTTGGTGCGCAGACTCTCACCCCCCGTGAGCTCGACGATCCGGCCGAGGAGGTACGGGGTGGTGTCCTTGCCGGTGATGCCGGCCTCGTCCATCTCGGCCAGAGCGCGGGCGATGACGCCGTCCATGCGCTCGGCCGGGACCTCCTCGTCCTCGGGCACGGGGTTGGCGATGCTGATGCCGCCGGGAATGCCGAGGTCCCAGCGGGCGTGCATCACGGCGGCGATCTCGGCCGGCGAGTCCACGCGCATGGGCGAGGTGAAGCCGCTGCGGCGCGAGTAGAACGCCGGGAACTCGTCCGTGCCGTAGGTGAGGACCGGGACGCCGAGGGTCTCCAGGGTCTCCAGGGTCAGACCGATGTCGAGGATGCTCTTGACGCCCGCGCTGATCACCGCGACGCCGGTCGCGGCCAGCTCCGTCAGGTCGGCGCTGATGTCGAACGTCGTCGGCGCGCCGCGGTGCACCCCGCCGATGCCGCCGGTGACGAAGGTGCGGATGCCGGCGAGGGCGGCCAGCCGCATGGTCGCGGCGACGGTCGTCGCGCCGTGGGAGCCGCGCGCGATGACGTACGCGAGGTCGCGGACGCTGGCCTTGGTGACGTCCGGCGCGGTCGCGAGGAGCTCCAGGTCCGCGGGGGTCAGCCCGATGCGGGGCCGGCCGTGCAGGACGGCGATCGTCGCGGGGACGGCGCCGCCGTCGCGGATGATCTGCTCGACCTCCACGGCCATCTCCACGTTCTGCGGATACGGCATGCCGTGGCTGATGATCGTCGACTCCAGCGCCACGACGGGACGCCCGTCGCGCAGCGCCTCGCGGACTTCCTCGGTCAGCACCAGGCGCGGATGCGGGACGGTGGTCGCGGGCGTCGGGGCGGGGGTGGGCGTGGTCATCTCTGGCTCCGGATCGGGTCGTTCACGGCGGTCGGGTCGGACAGGTGGGGCTGCGCGTGAGTGAGGTCGGTCGGGCGGCGGGCGGTTCAAGTCGTTCGACGTGATCAGGCAGGTGTGTCGGCCGGGTGCGGGGGGCCGGCTGGCTCGTCCCGTTCCGCCAGGCCGGTCGGGTCGGTCGAGTTGGTCGAGTCGGTCGGGCCAGCCAGCCCGGTCAGGCCGGTCGGGCCAGTCAGCCCGGTCAGGCCGGTCGAGTCGGTCGACTCGGTGGGGCCAGTCAGGCCAGCCGGCCCGATCGGGCCTGTGACGCCAGTCGAATCGGTCGGCCCGGTCAGGCCTGTGACGCCAGTCAAGCCGGTCGGCCCGGCCAGACCAGTCGAGTCGGTCGGCTCGGTCGACCCGATCGAGCCGGTCGGCCCGGTCAGGCCAGTCGGGCCGGTCGGGCGGGTCAGGGTGTCCTCGATCAGGCGTGGGGTCAGGTCGGGGCGTACCGTCGCCGGGCTCTCGACCGTCAGGGCCGCGGCGGCATGTCCGTAGCGGGCGGCCTCCCTCGGGTCGCTGCCGGCCAGCAGTGCGTGGACGAACGCGGCGAGCATCGCGTCACCCGCACCGGTGACGTCGGCGACCTCGGCAGGCGGCGCGGCCAGGAACGTCGCGTCCTCGCCGGCGCTGCTCAGCACGCTGCCGCGGGCGCCGAGCCGTACCCACACGTGCCGTACCCCGCGCGTGTGCAGCGCCCCGGCGGCCGCCGTCACCTCGGCCTCGCTCTCGCCGACGGGGTGGCCGAGGAGCGCCCGCAGTTCGTCGAGGTTCGGCGTGAGTGCGAAGACCGGGCGCCGGGCGGTGAGCAGCGGCGCGAGCAGGGCCGCCTTGGGGGCGCTGACGGGGTCGATCACCACCGGCACGTCGGCGGAATGCGCGACGTCCATCGCGTGGGCCAGCACCTCGGCCGGCAGATTGCCGTCCAGAACCAGCATGTCGGCGTGGGCGATCAGTTCACGGGCCGGGTGCAGGTCCTGAGGCGCCAGCGCTTCGGTGGCCGCCATGTCCGCGACCGCCACGACGAGGTCCCCGTCGGCGTCGAGGACCGCCGTGTACGTCCCCGTCGGGTGTGCGCTGCGGTGCACATGGTCGAGGCGCACCCCCGCCGCCGCGGTCTCCGCGAGCAGCCGCTCCCCCGGCGCGTCCCGGCCGACGGCGGCGATCAGATGCGTCGGGGTGTCCAGCCGGGCCAGGTTCTCCGCGATGTTGCGGCCCACGCCGCCCGCCGTGGTGCCGGCTCGCCCCGGATTGCTCGTCCGCTGCCGCACGGGCGCCAGGCTGCGCACCTTCACGTCGACGTTGGCCCCGCCGACGACCACGACCGCGTTCTCCTCGCGGAGGATGTAGCCGCGGCCGAGGATGGCGCCCTTCTTGCCCAGGTTGGACAGGTGCACGTTCACCGCTGCCCGGGTGCTGCCGAGGGCGTCGGCGATCGCCTGCGGCCCGGCGAGCGGGTCACGGCGCAGCAGCGCGATGATCTCGCGCTCCCGCTGGGTCAACATCATGTTGACTAAGCTAAAGCGCCTTTATTGAAGTAAGCAAGAGGGGGCGGGGGGTCTTGAACAGCGCCGGTTGTGAGTCTGGAGCAGTGGAGCGCGCTCAGCCGGCGCTCCTGCCGAGGTCGAGCCGTCCCACGTGCTCCACGTTCCCCCGGTCCTCGGCGTCCGCACTGGCCTCGGCGGCGAACCAGGCGTCGAGGATCTCCTTGAGCAGCGGCTCGGACGTCAGCCGCAGGCTGAGCGCCAGCACGTTGGCGTCGTTCCAGCGGCGGGCGCCGTCCGCGGTGTACGCGTCCGTGCACAGGGCCGCCCGTACACCGGGCACCTTGTTCGCGGCGATGGACGCTCCCGTGCCGGTCCAGCAGCACACGACCGCCTGGTCCGCGGTCCCGGCGGCGACCTCGCGGGCCGCGGCCTCGGAGCATACGGCCCACTGGGGGTCGGCCCCCGGGCTCAGCGCCCCGTGGGGCACGACCTCGTGGCCGCGCCCCTTCAGCTCCGCGACGAGCAAGCGCGCCACGGGTTCGTCCATGTCCGAGGAAACGGAGATCCGCATGGTCCGGAGCCTAACGCGGCGGGGCTCGCGCCCCCAGTGCGCGGGTTGGCGGGTCCCGGCGGTTGTGCGTGCATGGCTTCCCGAAGAAGGACTTGAGGAGCCATACCGACCCGCCAAGGCCTTCTAGCCGAGCGCCCCCAGCGGATCGTCCAGTACCGGCTGCCATGCCAACTCGGCCGCGCCGACCAGGCTGTTGTGGTCGAGGGTGCAGGCCAGGATGGGGACGCCGCCGCTCTGGCCCCACAGACTGCGGTCGGCGACGACCGCGCGCAGGCGACCGGGATCGGCGTCGAGGAGGGTGCCGTGGAGGCCGCCGAGGATGATGCGGTCGGGGTTGAGGATGTTGACCAGGCCCGCGAGGCCGAGGCCGAGGCGGTCGATGAGGGTCTCGGTGGCCGTGCGGATGGACGGGTCGTCGTAGTGATTGCGGATCAGGTCGATGGCCTGCTGGAGGAGTGAGACCTCGGGGCCGGGGTCACGGCCGGCCGCCGTCAGCAGGGCCAGCGGGTCGGCCTCGACGTCCAGGCAGCCGCGGCTGCCGCAGTGGCAGGGGCGGCCCGCCGGGTTGACGGTGAGGTGGCCGACTTCGAGGGCCAGGCCCGAACTGCCCGTGTGCAGGCGGCCGTCCAGCACCAGCGCGCCGCCCACACCCCGGTGGCCGGTGGCCACGCACAGCAGGTCCCGGGCCCCGCGGCCCGCACCGTGCCGGTGCTCGGCAAGGGCGGCGAGGTTGACGTCGTTGCCCGCGAAGGCGGGTCCGGTGATCCCCGCCGCGCGCACGCACTCCGCGAAGATCCGGCGTACGGGCGCACCCGCGGGCCACGCCAGGTGCAGCGGGTTGAGGGCCAGTCCGTCCGGCTCGGCGACCGCGGACGGTACGGCGAGTCCGGCGCCGACGCAGCGCCGTCCTGTCGCGCGCAGCAGTTCGGCGCCTGCTTCCACGACCGAGCCGAGGACCTTCGCCGGGTCCGCGTCGACGGTCTCGCAGCCCGGCGCGGTGGCGACGATCCGGCCGCCCAGACCGACCAGCGCCGCGCGGAACCCGTCGGCGTGCACCTGCGCGGCGAGGACGACCGGCCCCTCCTCGGCGACCGCAAGCCGGTGCGAGGGCCTGCCCTGCGAGCCGGCCGCCGCGCCGGGCCGTGCGTCGACGCGGATCAGCCCGAGGGCCTCCAGTTCGGCGGCGACCGCGCCGGCCGTGGCCCGGGTGACGCCGAGCTCGGCGGTGAGCACCGCCCGGGTGGGCGCGCGTCCGGTGTGCACGAGCTCCAACGCGGGCCCGAGCGCACCGCGCCCCCGGTCCAGCCGCGTCCTCGAGGTGCTCCCTTCCCCCGTCGGCCGGGGGTCCGCCTTGCCGCTCATGAGGGCGAGTCTCCCATGATCCGCGGATGCCCCGGCCTACCGGCCGCTGACCCGCAGCGTGATGTTCAGACGGCCGGTCAGCCCCAACTCGGGTGGTGCGGTGCCCGCGTGCACCCGGGGGACGCCGTGGTACGCGAGCCGGGACGGTCCGCCGAACACGAACAGGTCACCGCTGCGCAGTTCGACGTCCGTGTAGGGCTGGGCGCGGGTCGCGGTGTTGCCGAAACGGAAGACGCACGTGTCGCCGAGGCTCAGGGACACCACCGGCGCGTCCGACTCCTCGTCGCTGTCGCGGTGCATGCCCATGCGGGCGTCGCCGTCGTAGAAATTGATCAGTGCTATGTCATACGGCACCGGTTCCGGTGCCGTATGACACAGCACTGCCGCCGTCCCCCGTGCCTCGGCGACCGCCTGCCGCCCCAGCCCGTCGAGCCACGCCGGAAACGGCTTCACGGCTGCGCCGTCGCCGTCGACCACCGTGCGGGCATAGCCGTACGGATACCAGTGCCAGCCCAGGCAGACCTGGCGGGCGGTCATCGTGCCGCCGCCCGGTGTACGGACGGTGCGCAGGCCGGCCGGCGGCCGGGCCCATGTCCGGCACGCCTCCAGCAGCTCCCGCTGGCGTCCCGTGTCCAGCCAGTCCGGCACGTGCACCGCACCCGGCGCGACCTCCGCACGAGCCCTGGGAAACAGCTCGGCATCCATGGGCTCCATCCTGCCCGAAGAGCCCGCACGACCGGGCCTGAGCAGGGGCTCGGCTAGCCTTGACGCACGATGAACGACCGTATGACGACGCCGTGGGGCGAGCTTGCGCTGGCCCGTTTCCCCGAGGACCCGCGCGAGAGGCTGCGTGCCTGGGACGCCTCCGACGAGTACCTGCTGCGGCACCTCGTGGACGAGAAGGTCCCGCTGTCCGGCACGGTCGTGGTCCTCGGGGACCGCTGGGGCGCTCTGGTCACCGCGCTCGCGGCGCACCGGCCCGTGCAGATCACCGACTCGTTCCTCGCCCAGGAGGCGACCCGTGCGAACCTTGACCGGGCCGGCGTCGAGACCGGAGCCGTGGGGCTGCTCACCACCCAGGACGCGCCGCCCGACCGCATCGACGTCCTCCTGGTCAGGGTGCCCAAGAGTCTCGCGCTGCTCGAGGACCAGCTGCTGCGGCTGGCACCCGCCGTGCACGAGGGGACGGTTGTCGTCGGCACCGGAATGGCGAAGGAGATCCACACCTCGACGCTCCAGCTCTTCGAGCGGATCCTCGGGCCGACCCGCACCTCGCTGGCGGAGAAGAAGGCCCGGCTCGTCTTCTGCACACCGGATCCGGTGCTGGAGCGGCCCGCGAACCCGTGGCCGTACAGCTACGCACTGCCCGACAGCGTGGGCCCGGCCTCGGGGCGCACCGTGGTCAACCACGCGGGCGTGTTCTGCGCCGACCGGCTCGACATCGGCACCCGCTTCTTCCTGCAGCACCTGCCGCACAGTCGTGGCGCCCGTCGGCTCGTGGATCTGGGGTGCGGCAACGGGGTTGTCGGTACGGCGGTGGCGGTCGCCGATCCGGCGGCCGAGGTGCTGTTCGTGGACGAGTCGTTCCAGGCCGTGGCCTCGGCGGAGGCGACGTACAGGGCGAACGGGGTGCCGGGGCACGCCGAGTTCCGGGTCGGGGACGGGCTGGCGGGGGTGCCGGACGGGAGTGTCGACCTCGTGCTCAACAATCCGCCGTTCCACTCGCATCAGGCGACGACCGACACGACGGCATGGCGGATGTTCACCGGCGCGCGGCGTGTGCTGCGGCCCGGCGGCGAGCTGTGGGTGGTCGGCAACCGGCACCTGGGGTACCACGTGAAGTTGCGCAGGGTCTTCGGCAACAGTCAACTGGTCGCCGGCGACCCGAAGTTCGTGGTACTGAAGGCCGTCAAGAGGTGACGGGCAAGAGGTAGTGGGCAGAGGCAGCGGGCAAGAGGTGGTCAGGCCGACGGCCGGGCGAGGGTCCGGATGATCCCGGTCACCGCCCGGGCCATCGCCTCCCTCCCCACACTCAGGTACTTGCGTGAGTCGACCGCCTCGGGATGGGCGGCGAGGAAGTCGCGGATCGCGCCCGTCATGGCGATGTTGAGAGCCGTGCCGACGTTCACCTTGGCGATGCCGCCCGCGACCGCCGCGGCGAGTTCGCCGTCCGGCACTCCGGAGGACCCGTGCAGGACGAGGGGCACGTCCAGGGCGGCGGAGAGCCGTTTGAGGAGCTCGTGGTCGAGTGTGGCGGTGCGGGTGGTCATGGCGTGGGTGCTGCCGATGGCGACGGCGAGGGCGTCCACGCCGGAGTCGGCGACGAAGGCGCGGGCCTCGGCGGGGTCGGTGCGGGCGCCGGGCGCATGGGCGTCCAGCGGTGGCCCGGCAGAAGTCTCCCGCCCGGCCGGCCCTGCTTTGCCGCCGATCTGCCCCAACTCGGCCTCGATCCAAAGGCCTTGGGTGTGTGCCCAGTCGGCGGCGGCGCGGGTCGCGGCGAGGTTCTGGTCGTAGGGCAGGCGGGCCGCGTCGTACATCACGGAGCTGAATCCGGCGTCCGAGGCCTGGCGCAGCAGGTCGTCGCTCTGCACGTGGTCGAGGTGCAACGCGACGGGCACGCAGGCGCGTTCGGCGGCGGCGACGGCCGCACGGGCGAGCGGGAGCAGTCGGCCGTAGCGGAACTTGACCGCGTTCTCGCTGACTTGGAGGACGACGGGGGCCTGCGCCGACTCGGCGCCGGCGATCACGGCCTCGACGTGTTCCAGGGTGATGATGTTGAAGGCGGCGACTGCGGAGTGCTCGGCGGCGGCCCGGCCGACGAGTTCGCCGGTGGTGACGAGGGGCACGGCTTCTCCCTTCGAAGGGGTGCGTCAGGGCGCGAGGATCACCGAGCGGGTGAGGTGGCGGGGTTGGTCCGGGTCGAGGCCCCGGGCCGCGGCGACGGCGACCGCGAGGCGCTGGGCGCGGACCAGTTCGGCGAGCGGGTCCAGCCCGCCCGCGATCCACCACCCGCCGGTGGCGCGCACCTGTTCGGCCAGGCCCTCGGGGGCTTCGCCGAACATCCAGGTCGCCGTGCCGTGGGTGGTGATGCTGATGGGACCGTGCCGGTACTCCATCGCCGGATAGGCCTCCGTCCAGGCGAGTGAGGCCTCGCGCATCTTCAGGCCGGCCTCGTTGGCCAGTCCCACCGTCCAGCCCCGGCCCAAGAAGCTGAACTGCGTGCAGGCGACGAGCCCCACGGGGAGCGGGGTCGCAAGTGCGGTGCGGGCGTCAGCGACGACGGCGTCGGTGTGCAGGCCCAGGTGGGCGCGGAGCAGGGTGAGCGCGGTGGTGGCGAACCGGGTCTGCACGACGGACCGTTCGTCGGCGAAGTCGAGCACGACGACGTCGTCGGCGGCCACCATGACCGGCGTGTCCGGGTCGGCGGTGATCGCGGTCGTCCGGGTCCGCCCCTTCAACCGGCCGAGCAGGTCGAGGACTTCGGTGGTGGTGCCGGAGCGGGTGAGGGCGACGACACGGTCGTACGAGCGGGCGTAGGGGAACTCGGAGGCGGCGAAGGCGTCCGTCTCACCCTGGCCGGCGCCCTCGCGCAGTGCGGCGACCGCCTGCGCCATGAAGTACGAGGTGCCGCACCCGACGATCGCGACCCGCTCCCCCGGCGCCGGTAGCGCCCCGCCGTGCCGGGCCGCCTCCGACGCGGCCCGTATCCAGCACTCGGGCTGGCTGCCCAGCTCGTCCTCGACATGAGTCATGCCGAACCCTCCCCTGATCTGATTCCCGCCTGATGCTTTCTTTGATTGTTCCTGCAAGATATAGCGAGCTTTCGAGCAGAATCAAGCATTCGAGCGGATGCGGGGTGCGCTAGGGTCGCCCGGAGATCGAGGAACGGAGGGTCGGCATGTCGCGAGACGCCCGTTGGAAGGCGCTGCTGGAGCTGCTCGTCGAGCGCGGCCGGCTGGACGTGGAGGAGGCGGCCGTCGAGCTGGAGGTGTCGGCCGCGACGATCCGGCGCGACTTCGATCAGCTCGCCGAGCAGCAGATGCTAGTCCGCACCCGGGGCGGCGCGGTCGTGCACGGAGTGTCGTACGAGCTGCCGCTGCGTTACAAGACGGCCCGGCACGCCTCCGAGAAGCAGCGGATCGCGAAGGCGGTGGCCGGCCTCGTCGCGCCGGGCGAGGCGGTGGGGCTGACCGGCGGCACCACCACCACGGAGGTGGCGCGCGCCCTTGCCGTGCGCAGCGATCTCGCCTCCGGTTCGCCGGCGCTCACCGTCGTCACGAACGCGCTCAACATCGCCAACGAGCTTGCCGTGCGCCCCCAGTTCAAGATCGTGGTGACCGGCGGGGTCGCGCGCCCGCAGTCGTACGAGCTGATCGGGCCACTCGCCGACGGCGTGCTCGGACAGATCACCGTCGATGTGGCCGTGCTCGGCGTCGTCGCCTTCGACGTCACGCACGGCGCCGCCGCGCACGACGAGGCGGAGGCCGCGATCAACCGGCTGCTGTGCGAGCGCGCCGGGCGCGTGATCGTCGCCGCCGACTCCAGCAAGCTCGGCCGGCGGGCGTTCGCCCGGATCTGCGCGGCCGAGTCGGTGCACACCCTGGTCACGGACACGGCGGCGAGCCCGGACACGGTGCGCCGCTTCGAGGAGGCGGGGATCGCAGTGGTCGCGGTCTGACACGGTGATCCGGCTCGGTGATCTGACTTGGTGATCCGGCTCGGTGATCTGACTTGGTGATCCGGCTCGGTGATCTGACTTGGTGATCCGGCTCGGTGATCTGACTCGGTGATCCGGCTCGGTGATCTGGCTCACGACCGTGCGTCCGGCATCCGTGATCCCCGCGCTCGTGCGCCCGATGCCGCCTAGGCTGGGGGCGGGATGCGTGTCGGTGCAGGGAGGCTGCGATGGACTCGAGCGCGATCGACGAGGACACCCCGGGGGACGCTCCGCGGTATCTGCCGATCGCCGAGCACGGTCTGATCGGCGATCTGCGCAGCGTGGCCCTGGTGGGCACCGACGGCACCATCGACTGGTACTGCTGCCCGGCCTTCGACGCGCCGAGCGTCTTCGCCGCGATCCTGGACGCGGAGCGGGGCGGGTCCTTCGAGCTGGCGGCGTCCGTGCCGGCGAAGACCAAGCAGTTCTACTTCCCCGACACGAACGTCCTGATCACCCGGTTCTTCACCGAGGACGGCGTCGGTGAGGTACAGGACTTCATGCCCGTCAACGGCGGGCCCATCGACACCGAACGGCACCGGCTGATCCGGCGGGTCGTGTGCGTGCGCGGCTCCATCCCGTTCCGCACCCGGGTCGCCCCGCGCTTCGACTACGGCACCCGGCCGCACACCGTGCGTACGGTCGGCGGCGCGGCGGTGTTCCAGTCCGACGGGCTGTCGCTCGCGCTGACGGCGACCGTGCCGCTGGAGGCCGACGGCCCGGACGCGCGTGCCGACTTCAAGCTGTCCGAGGGCGAGACGGCGGTCTTCGCGCTGGACCAGGTGGGCGGCGACGTGCAGCCGCGGCGGTGCGCAAAGGAAGAGGCCGACGAGCAGTTCGCCACCACCGTGGCGTACTGGCGGCACTGGCTGTCCGCCTCCAAGTACCGTGGCCGCTGGCGGGAGATGGTGCACCGCTCCGCCCTCACCCTGAAGCTGCTCACCTACGCGCCCACCGGCGCGATCGTGGCGGCGCCGACCACGAGCCTGCCCGAGCAGCTGGGCGGCGAACGCAACTGGGACTACCGGTACGTGTGGGTGCGCGACGCCGCGTTCTGCGTGTACGCGCTGCTGCGGCTCGGGTTCACCGAAGAGGCCGAGGCGTTCATGAACTTCGTGACCCGGCACATCAGTCCGGGCGACGGCAAGCCCTCCGGCCCGCTGCAGATCATGTACGGCATCGACGGCCGCACCGACCTCACCGAGGCCGAACTCGGCCATCTGGAGGGCCACCGGGGCTCCGCGCCGGTGCGGGTCGGCAATGCCGCCGCCGAGCAGCTCCAGCTGGACATCTACGGCGCGCTCATCGACTCGATCTACCTCTACGACAAGTGGGCCAAGGCCATCTCCAGCGACCAGTGGGACGACGTGTGCGCCCTGGTGGACTGGGTGTGCGAGAACTGGGACCAGCCCGACGAGGGCATCTGGGAGACCCGCGGCGGCCGCAAGAACTTCCTCTACTCCCGGCTCATGTGCTGGGTGGCCATCGAACGGGCCATCCGCATGGCCACCCGGCGCGGCCTGCCCGCCGACCTGCTCCGCTGGCGCGAGTCCCGCGACACGATCTACCGGCGGATCATGAAGCGGGGCTGGTCCGAGACCCGCCAGGCCTTCGTCCAGCACGAGGACAGCGACGTGCTGGACGCGGCCGTGCTGATGATGCCGCTGACGAAGTTCATCGCCCCCACCGACCCCAAGTGGCTGTCCACCCTCGACGCCCTCACCAACGACCTGGTGTCCGACTCCCTCGTCTACCGCTACGACCCGATGGCCAGCCCCGACGGACTGCGCGGCGACGAAGGCACCTTCTCCATCTGCTCGTTCTGGTACGTCGAGGCGATGGTCCACGCCGGGCGCATCGAGGAGGCACGGCTGGCGTTCGAGAAGATGCTGACGTACGCCAACCATCTGGGCCTGTACGCCGAGGAGATCAGCCAGACCGGCGAGCAACAGGGCAACTTCCCCCAGGCCTTCACCCATCTCGCGCTCATCAGCGCGGCCTTCAACCTGGACAAGGCCCTCGGCTGAGGACCCGGCGGGAGGTGTCGGTAGGACCACCCCGCATGCGCCGCTCAGGCCCAGGGACGCGGAGCCCCGCGACCGGAAGGATTCATGACGTCGGCAAACGGACCGACACGGAATCCACCTCACGGACTCGGGGGAACTCCCATGAACGAAACCTTCGCCAGGCGCCTGACGGGGGTCGCCGGCATCGCCGCTGCGGCCGCGCTCATCGTCGAAGTGCCCCTGTACTTCGTCTACTCGGGCCCGCCGCCGGACGCCAACGTGCTCGCCAGGCTGCTCCTCGGGATCATCGCCCTCGCCTGCCTGGTCGTGTTCGTGACGGCCCTGCGCGAGCTGGTCAAGCACACGCGCCCCGACTACGAGTGGGCGGGTTCGATGGCCTTTGCCACGGGGCTGGTCTACGCGACGATCACCCTGGTCTCGATGGGACTTGAGGCCGGCGCCGTCATCGCCACCGACCATCCGATCGATCCGACCATCGAGGTCAACGGCACGTACATCCTCTACGGGACGATCTCCCGGCTGATGCTGGGACTCTTCCTGACCACGGTCGGCTACGTCGTCTCGCGCACCGGCCTGCTGCCACGCTGGATCGGCCGGTCGGCCTACGTACTCGCCGCGATCAACCTGGCCTTCGTGCCGTCCCTGTTCTTCGGCAACACGCCCGCGCACTTCTACGCGGCGAACGGCTGGGGCACGACCGCTCTGATGGGGGCGATCCTCAGCTACTGGCTGCTGGCCGTGGGCATCTCCACCTACCGAAGCTCCACGCGCCTTCGCCACTCGGTCGCCGCGTAGCCTCAGCAGCGGACCACCGGGAACTCACGACTGGAGCCATGATGACGAGCCTCGACGGCATCCCCGGCCACGCGGCGGACGCACTCGACATGCCGCCCGCGCTGACGCTCTCCCGGGTGCGGCTGGGTTCCGGTGGGCCGCTGGGCAGTGTGCGCATCGCTGACGGCGAGATCGTCACCGTCACGGTCGAGGAAGCCGTCGAGGGCCCGGTCGTCGATCTGGACGGGCGCACCGTACTGCCGGGCCTCTGGGACGCCCATGTGCATGCCGGCCAGTGGGCCGGCAACCGTCACCGGGTGGATCTGTCCGGTCTGGCCTCGGCGCGGGCGGTCGCCGAGGCCGTACGGCTGCACTCGGCCGGCCTGCCCGGGGCCGAGGTGCTGACCGGACAGGGCTTCCGGGACGGGCTGTGGCCCGACGTGCCCCACAAGGCGCTCCTTGACTCGGTGTGTCCGGCCCGGCCGGTCGCGTTGATCAGCGCCGATCTGCATGCCGCCTGGCTGAACTCGGCATGCCTGGCGCTGGTCGGCCGGGGCGACCACCCCACGGGCCTGCTGCGCGAGCACGAGTGCTTCGAGGCGCTGCAGGCGCTGCCCGAGGTGCCCGCGCAGGTCCTGGACCGCTGGATCGGTGAGGCCTGCGGGGATGCGGCCGCGCGGGGCGTGACGGGCGTCATCGACTTCCACTTCTCCG
>Ga0307512_10002679_pt1 | contig 21925 bp, 22 predicted proteins | sample 14_EM_MG_FD_200267 | JGI IMG/M metagenome (GOLD analysis project Ga0307512, IMG submission 200267) | Populus trichocarpa ectomycorrhiza microbial communities from riparian zone in the Pacific Northwest, United States - 14_EM | ecosystem: Host-associated > Plants > Roots > Unclassified | place...
CTCGTGGGGAACGGATTCGGAAGCATTTCGGACGGTAGTAAAGTCGGGTGAGAGCCTGGACTCGACATGGTCCTCGCGCGGATCACATTTCTGTAATTTCCTCCCTGCTGGATCATGACCGGTGGGTGGTGATGGTACTAAGTATCAGCTCGAGTCCTCCGAGCCTCGGAGAGTGAGAGCCTGAGTGAGAGGCGGCCCGGTCTCAGGCTGGCGTCTAATGCCAAGTGGCACGGGCACGACACGTACCACAGTACTGTACAGTATCCACGGCACCTGTCCTCCATTCTATGTCCTTCCTCCGTTTCGCCACCCACACTCTACGCCCTGTCTCGGTGCGCTATCTCAGCACCAACACCGGGGGATCCACCAAGTCGTCGTCCAATGTCCCGTTCTACCTGGGCGGCGCGGGGCTCGCGGGGCTCGCGACATACGTCTTCCTAGGCGGCGCTGGCAACGCGTCCTTCTCCTCATCCTCCCCGACCAAGCCGAAGCAAACCACGTCTGCCTTGGACCCGGAGCGCTTCCTTGACCTCAAGCTGAAAGCAGTCGAGCCGTACAACCACAACACCTCTCGCTTCGTCTTCGAGCTGCCCGGCGACGGCAGCGGCGCTGCTCTCTCCCCAGTTACTTCGCTTGTCGTCGTGCGCGCGTCTGAGGGCACACCAGGTGCGCCGGTGGATAAGAAGGGCAAGTTGGCCATGCGCGCGTATACGCCCATTTCTCGCCCAGAGCACGAGGGTGAGGTCGTGCTGTTGATCAAGAAATACGAGCAGGGCGTGATAAGCAAGTACGTGCACGAGCAGCTCAAGCCGGGCGATACGCTTGCCGTGAAGGGCCCCATCCCCAAGTTCCCCTACAAAGGTACGTACGCTTGCCACACTTGTTTCGTTTCTCATGTTTGCTTTTCCACGCCAATCCGTACAGAGAACGAGTACGAGCACGTCGCACTCATCGGTGGTGGCTCGGGCATCACGCCGCTCTACCAGCTTCTTGACAATGCGCTGCGCGACCCCGCGAACAAGACGCGCTTCACGCTGCTCTACGCCAACGTGTCCGAGTCGGACATCCTCCTCCGCGATGAGCTAGCCGCGCTCGAGCGTGCGCACCCACACGCGCTCCGCGTCGTCCACACGCTCGATAACCCACCAGCGGGCTGGGCTGGTGCAAAGGGGTACATCAGCCGCGAGCTCATCAGCGCGCACGTCCCGCCGGCCGAACGTGGCGACAAGATCAAGGTGGTTATCTGCGGTGAGTCGCTTGCGGCCCATTTCGTTTTTTTTTTTTCAAATACACACATCCTCCTTCCCCCACATTTTCCCATCTACCCCCCTCCCCTCTTACCCTCTTGCGCTCCGCCATTTGCTTTGTGTGCTAACTCTGAAAATTTCGTGGGCGGACCAGGCCCACCAGGACAGGTCAACGCAATCGCCGGAAAGAAGGAAGGCCCCAAGCAGGGTGCGGTCGGCGGGGTCCTCAAGGAGCTGGGATATACCGAGGACCAAGTTTTCAAATTTTAGAGCAATTTAATTTTGCAACAATATAGAAATATAGAGACATAGAGAGAGGATCAATCGATCAATACACAATAATATCACTTCAAATTTATTTTTGGCGTGAGGGATGACATGATGACACTGCGCTGTAACGCACAGTGTAACCCCGCCTCCCTTTCACATTCTAAGGCGTAAACCACAAGCCGTATAGAACGCAAAGACGGATCCTCCACAAAAGCCTCTGCCTTCGATCCCCATTATCGGAGGAGAAATGATGCGGTCAACAACCACGATATTGTCAACTAGCACTTTCCCATCATAGGATTCGCTACGATCGGATCAATGGAACACCTGGCATGGTGTGTACGGAACGTCAACGGTTTTTATAAGGCGGCCCACTACGGTCAGCAGATACCAGATGCGTTGGGGCATTATCATTATCTTATCGCACGAGGTCCACGTATTCACAAACTGATACAATTGTTAACTTCTGACTCTACGCAAAGTAACACGTACGGGGATGAATCGACAGCATACTGTAAATATTCGTTGTTTTGATTTAATTACACCCTGAGTGCAAAAGTACATGGGAGGCGGCAGCCACGAGTTTAGTAGCAACAAGTCCTCAGATTCGTTCCAATCTTCGGCCATTTCTCAAGGATACATTTTGTTGATACATACATGCAGCGTACACGCTTTTTTGTTTACTTCTGAAGCAGGACGGGCCAAGTTGCACCTGCGGAGAGGCCCCTGTCACCTGCATACGAGGAGTTACCCCCGAGTTCCTCCCTGGGTTGAAAAGCCAAACATGTCAGATATTATAGAGTGTATGCAAGGGCGAGGAACCCGTACTCGATGCGGAGCAGTGCGTTGTACTTCGCAACACGCTCACTGCGCGCCGGCGCGCCCGTCTTGATCTGACCAGTACCCAGAGCAACGACCAGATCTGCGATCAGCGTGTTCTCCGTCTCGCCGGAGCGGTGAGAGACCATGACTCCCCACCCGTCGGATTGTGAGAGCTGCGCACTTGAATACCAATACAATTTATCAACTTCAACCACACAAATGGACTCTGGAAACCGTGACTCACGCTTGAATAGACTCCGAGATGGTACCAATCTGGTTGACCTTCAACAAGAGACCATTGCAAGCCTTCTTCTCAATGGCCGTCTTGATGCGCAGTGGGTTTGTCACGGTCAGATCATCACCGACGATCTGAATACCAGACTTGGAGGTAAAGTGGGTCCATGCCTCCCAGTCGTCCTGGTCAAAGGGATCCTCTATCGACACGATGGGGTACTTGTCAATGTAGCTGATGTAGAGATCCGCAAGCTCAACTCCCGAAATCCACTTGGTCGGGTCCGAGTTCGGGTTCTTGAAGTCAAGATCATACTTCCCATCCCTGTAAAACTCCGACGAGGCGACGTCGAGCGCTATCTTGATCTTGCCTTCATAACCGGCTTTCTTGATCGCCTCTGTGAGGAGATCGAGTGATTCCTCTGCACCGGAAACGTTGGGTGCAAAGCCTCCCTCGTCACCCACATTGACAGCTATGAGGTTCGGACGAATAAATCCAAGGGGAAAATGCAGTGTATATGCGCACATGCCACTCACCGTCAATGCCGTACTTGGCGCTGATAACCTTCTTGAGGGTGTGATAGGTCTCGGTGCCAATTTTTATCGCTTCGGTGAAGCTCGACGCGCCGGTAGGGAGAAGCATGAATTCTTGGAAAGCCAACTTGTTTCCGGCGTGAGAACCACCATTGATGACATTAAGCGCGGGGGTTGGGAGAACGTATGGGGGTTTGACGCCCGCGAGCTCCGCAAGGTGCTGGTACAGAGGGACGCCCTTCTCGGCCGCGGCGGCATCCGCAACTGCGATGGATACGCCGAGGATGGCGTTAGCACCTAGCTTGCCCTTGTTCGGTGTCCCGTCGAGCTTGATCAAGAAGTCGTCTATCTCCTTTTGCTGAGTGACCTTGAGACCAGAGTCGATCAATGCGGGCGCAATCGTGTCGTTGACATTGCCAACAGCATTGAGGACGCCTTTTTTGCTGAAGGGTGAGCTGCGAGAGCCCACAAAGGGAATACGCACGTACCTTTGCCGACGTAGGCACTCTTATCGCCATCACGGAGCTCAACGGCTTCGTGTACACCCGTGGACGCGCCAGAGGGCACAGCAGCGCGGAATCGACCTATGTATATGCACTGTTGTTAAATGCTGAGCTACGCCGTAGGTGGTCGAGACATGCCCTTCTCAGTGTGAAGGTCGACCTCCACGGTCGGGTTACCGCGAGAATCGAAGATCTATTTGTTGGGACAGACTCAGGGACACGATATCGCGGCAAGGGCAGAGAGGAAAAGACTTTCCTGACGGGCGTGAATTTTAGTGATGGACATGGTGGTTGTGGTGGATGAATGAGGTGAGTGGTACGGAAAGCGCGCTGAGGCTGAGGGGGAACGTATTTACGCCTGCCGAATTCGTCTGAACACTCTCACGCTGATTATCACCCGATCGGGTCCAGCCCTCCCAATTTAAAAATGCAGGCTCCTTTAGCTAGTTGGCACGGCTCCTTTGGCCCGATGATGCAACCGACCTCTCAATGGCAACCCGACAGTTTCCGAATCTCCGTCCCACGCTGAAAGTTGTGCGAGCAAATCTATGGAGGGCGACTGGCTGGCACGTGTGTGTTGCATAATCCACCGGATGCCCCCCAAAAGATTGCCCTGACCAGGTTGACGCCATCATCCGTACATGCATTCGTAATCGTTCCTGCATTTTTTTCTCAGCTATCTGAACGCTCGAGACCCATCTACCGCTTGTCTGTGTCCGTGTCACCCATGACACGACGCAAGGAGAGCTGATGTTCTGCGATGGATCCACGGCTGAAGATTGAAGAAGCTCTTTAACCTATTCTTTTCTGACCGCGTGCCGGAAACCTTACTATCCTCACTCAGTGCTCGCAGACTCCGAGTCAGTGACGGTCGTTGGGCCGTTTAAGCTTCCTAGTACCGTACTGTATATGTGGAGCCTGACAGCTCGTCCTCGGCTGCCGAAATTGATGCGGGCATACAATTCCAAACATCACCCTCTCAGTAGTCAGTACTCCCACTCCGCCCAATGTCACTTTAATCTCACCCATCCTGAGATGCCCTAGAGGTGACTACAAGCCTGTCATGCGGGGTTCCCTGGGATATTTTACTCCGACCACAGGTTCGTGTGGATGTGATAGGTCTTCAGAAAACGCAAAGCTCCACAATTGGAGCCCACGACATCTCATCGGATTTAGGTGTTTACCTCTAACACTTCCCCCACGCAGCTGATAACCTTTAAGCTGACTTATCCTCAGCAGACTGCATGCCCGTAGCGTGCTCTTCCGCACAGGAGTTGTGTCTGGCGTATAAAAGCAGAGACTCATCCCTGCCTCTTTTCATCAGTGTCTTCATCCTCTAAATACTCCTGTCCATCTTGACCGCTTTGAGCGCCAGCATGATGATGTACTTCAAAGCCTTCTTTGCTCTCTCTTTCGCCATTGTCGCTCTTGCTGTTGCATCGACTAACCCTCGGATGATGGGAGGGATGCGTACGTTTTGCTCGACGTTAGTTCTGTGCAGGGCTGACCAAACCAACGTAGACCACCATGATTGCCCTGGTGATTATTGCGAGGACGCGCCCTAAATTCAATGTGACTACCCTCGCGAATGTGCTTCAAAGCCAGGAATTAGAAGGGTATTACCATCCCCCAAATTATTGTGCATGTTATTAATCTCTCTACTCCAGAGGTTCAAACCTCGGAGAAATGTGGAAGGGTTTGCTAGTGGAACCACTATTTGTATAATAGCACATACCGGGTCATTATGCAAGGTGCCGGACGCCGAGAAGGGAGAAGCTAATATAGCCCGTGTGTTGCTTTCTGTCAGAGTGAGCCCAGCCCGGGTCGGGTCAGGCGCTCAGGCGCGTCCAAGGCTCGATCACACCGACGGCCCTACCATGACGCTGCCATATTTCTCTTCGCACACTAGTCTCTTACTTCTGATTATTCTCTTACACTCTTGTTACTTTACTGATACGCCCGATGCCCGCTCAAGAGGTAATTCGTTGCTACTGTATGTGCACCCCAGTAGATAGAGACATACGCCTCGGTTCTCGTGCTATCTGCCGCGCTGTTACCGAGTACACTTTATTGTGTCGTGTTCTACGGACAACAACCCAGTGCGCTCACTCTAACTCACCAATCTATAGGCCTTAGGTTATGACAACTTTCATCCCTTTAGTAATATCCAAATTATAAATTTCCTCGGTCCGAGTCGCAAATTCGTGATGCCTTTGCGAGCTGCCAGAAATTTTCGAATTCATCATAGTTGCAGGTGAAGAGAGGCCGACTTCTTGATGTAGATGGTCGTGATAACTGCCAGTGCATCACTGCGCGGGCAATGGAAAGTAAGAGCGAACATGTTTGGGCGCGACGACCAGCGAACCTCGCGAGAACGAGATAGTATGGGGGATAACACCGGCCGCGAGACAGTTCTATGGTGAATCCGGGATGTGTTGACTTATGGTCAGCGACGCAGGCATACGTAGGTACTCATACATGTCCCGCGGATACTTCTGATGAAGATATTATTCTAAGTGTGGCACCAAGGTGAGGGAATGACGAATCCTTATATGCAGTGGGCACCGTACATAGTCCGAGGGATGTCATCGAGACGACCAAGACGTGGCTCGGTATGTGATCACGCTTCCGCAGGGGGCCAGGATATGGGGCATCGGTGACAAGCTGTCTTGCGTCCATGATTTACCATAGGCCCAGGGTTCAACGTTCAGCCCGCGAATGATCCAAGGAGATTTTGCCACGGGTTATCGAGTGACTCTTTTATTCGGGTAGATCATCCGTGGAACCGAGGGGTAAGCAGGACGGTCCGTCTGCCATTACTGTATGTAACAAGACGCAAAACGTATATCCCATCAGATTCTCCACTTAAACTGGCCAGTAAGGTTGAACCGAATGTCCCGCCGGAAAGGAGGACACCTCATTTGCCGTATACATAAATTTTAATCTTCGGGTGACCGGATTTCTGCCGCCAATGTTTAGTGTATACTTGTCAACGAGGTCCCCGTCGCACGACTTGAACTCGTTCCAAACGGGACGGCAACATTAGTCCTTCCAGCCGAGCTTTCTTTGTGTAGTAGTATCTTATTGCACGACTGCACGAAAATGCTCAGATGATGAATTAAATGAAGCGCGGAGCTCCGGAATGTCAATGCGTGTGCCCTGCTTATACTTGGAGGATCCGAAGAACAGGAGCCCACACCATGACATCACAGGCGCAACCCTAGAACGTGAAATCCGGCTTCTGTCGGGCCTTGCTCGACTGATGATGAGCAAGGGCGAACGCGCGAAGGAATAATTACATCCGAGAAGAGACCGACGCGTTGCTACCGCTTCTTCTTTCGCTCTCGGCTTCGACTCTCATTCTTCCCTTGCAACGACCTGAGCAGCGTAGCCTTTGCTCGATTTTTGTTCTTGACATTTGCGTTTGTGTAGAAATTCTCCGCCTTTTTCTAACATGCGAGCGTAAGGTTTTCAGCTGTTCCCAGGGTAAAAACTTCGTTGGTCCTTTACCTTGTTTGTTGTCATGCGCAGTTCTTTCCCTTGCCTTGTAGGCTCTTCAGACTCGTCGCCTGAATGCTCCATATCTTACAAAAAAAAGTCAGCTAGCACAACAAGTGGCAAGGGCTACAAGCCCACGAACCTTGTTCAGGAAGCGATGTTATTCCGCACCACTCTTCCACCTCCTCTTCTTCCTCCGCTCGGGAAACCGCCATCTCCATGTTGTTCTCTTCCACGAAGACATCTCCCCACGCTAATGGTGCATCTTCCACCTCTCCATGGTCGCCGCGAGAAGCCGCATCATCATCGCCTTCTTCCTCATCATGTGGATCTTCGCTGTCACCCTCTAGATCAATCCCTTCTAGCGACCGCAGGTCCTCCCCAACGAACGTATTCTTCTGCATGATCGAGCCGAGATTCTGCTTGACTCCCGGTACGCGTTTTTCTTCTACGCTCTCCCTACCCTGGCCCTTCGTAAGTCGGGCACGCTCCTTAGCCTCGCGTTCGTTGAGTTCCGAAGACCGCTCTGGTGGAGCAACGAAGTATGGTATGCGCCCGCGAACCCAGTCACTCAAGACGATCTTAGCCACACCCTCGATATCTGGTTCGCCGCCCTTAAGCAGACGGCCCTTCGCCCGAGCAAGGGCATCGAGGAGGTCCTCTGCTAGGAAGGAACCAGCCTCAGGCACAGTGAGACCATAAGTGCGGGCAAGATAGTGAGGTTTCACGCGCATGAGGAGCTCCGGAACGTGTTCCGATGGCGTCGGTAGCGCCTCTACGCGTAAGACTCCTTTGAGAACCGTTGCTGTCTGTGAATCATGGGCGGAAGTAGGGACAATTCCAGGACAATCGATGAGGTAGATACGCCTTGTTAACGTGATGTATTGCCAGACCTAAGATTTTGTCTCGCATCACCAGACATTTAGTCGGAACGTCATGCAATGATACTGACCTTTGTTTCGCCTGGTACGGGTGCAACCCGACACACTTTACCACTCTTGAGCGTATTGATGACACTGCTCTTCCCTACATTCGGGTACCCGATAAACCCAACCGAGATTTGTTTCTTGTCAGAATGTAGCTGGGAAAATTGTCGCAGCAGCTGGATGAGCGAACCCTTGCCGAATGAATGGTTTGGCGAAGCATGGAACGCAATTGTCGGGTACCGCGGCGTGAGATATTGAATATATCGTGCCTGCCCACAGGTCAGACGTCTCATAATGCATGATAGGGGTCAACGGGAAGATGGCATACTGTAACCCAATTCGGTACGAGATCGCACTTGTTAATCACAAGTACAACCTGCTTGTGCGCCTTTTCCTTTCGGATGAATTCCAGAACGCTCTCGCAGAGCGTGCCAAGCGGATCTCGTGCATCCAATATATGTAAAAGCACGTCCGACGAGTCGATGACTTTGTACAGCTCGCCATATATGCGCCGCGACGTGCCCTTCGCGTATATCGGCTCGATGTAGTCGGCATGTGTCTGCTCCATCGCTGCGGGCGTAGAGGCCTCCGCAAGTTCCGCGGTCGCCTTTGCTTTTGCAACTTCTTCAGCGGCGGCCGCGCCTAATCTACCGAGGTCCTCGAACGTGCCAGCATCAATGCGCGGGCGCTTCCGTTGAGCCTTGGGACCGAATGTATCGGCAAATGGCTCCGTCTCGACGATATGAGAACGCTGCGCTTGGTTTAGTTAAAAGACGCAAGATGCGTTGAAGCCAACCTATACGTACCTTGCGCAAGTTGGGGTTCGCGGCATCGTCGAGGAGCTGCATGGGAAGCTTGTTGCGTCGCAGAAGCACCGAGTAAGGATCATGCTGCTTTGTCTGCAAGCCCGTTCGGAAGTGATCCAGTGCTGTTTGCGAGATGACCCGGGTGTTTCCTACAAAATATATAAAAAGGTAAAAGACACGCGCGGACCATGAAAAGGTTGTGGAACACATCAGACGAGGTTAATGATGACAAGTGAGAGGCGCACCGAACCACCGCCGATCAGGCTGCACCCTTCCCGGCATCGTCTCGTCCTCTCCCTTCTGAAATGCCGCCGCCTGGATGATTTTCCCATCTCGGTCGCGCACGGCCTTACCGCCAGTGAGCATCTTGAGCCGCTTGACCTGTTTGGCATTGCGGTAAAAATTCTCACCCTTGACTTTTTGTATAGAGTGCTGAGATGTGGATGATCTTGCTTTTGGATCTGAGGACGGCCTTTGAGTGCGTGCCATCTTGTGCGGTGAACAGTGTGTCGACTTTGGTCGGCTCAACGAAATTCTCGTGTCGTGTCTGGATAAGGACTGCCCATATAAGGCAAGTCATCCCCACGCCTTTAACAGTACTACATCCGATTGCACGGTCCGGTTCGGTTCACTGACCATGACCATACGGATGTGCGAAGGGCACCCGCCAAGGTGGCCGAGTCGTTATCCGAGATGACACAGGCTATCAGCAAAACGTTATTCGACTTTTCACAAGGCAATCACAGCAATTTTAGCTATGACCTGCTTATGAGCTCATGTGTGGCAAATACCCATGGTAGCACTTCCCATCTCGTTATGTGTTATTACCAGTTTATATTCTGTCCTAAGACAACATATTTTGCCTTACCAAAGTAACAGACTTTACTACCTCCCAAGGTAATTTTTTCCTTCACTTGTCTCGACTTTCGCTATGGCATGCAAAGGCGCAATGTCATTTTCCTGTTGGCTTTGGCAAAGCCATGAAAATACGATGATCAAGACTATCTTGCATTATGCCACTCATCTTACTGCGCTCCCATTAACACCGTTTCCAGTGTGTGCGTCTCCCGGCAGACAAGAGTGATCGTTGGGCCCGGTGCGAGCGCCGTAGGGCATATATGCCCACACCGGGGTAGGAGCGCGGCATACAGGTGCTCCGTGCACAGCGACGATGGCCGCATCCGCTGCGGTGGGCGTTGGCAGAGCGAGCACCGTGAGCTCATTGCCTTACGCTGTGCGTGGCGCGGCGAGGCCCACGGGCTCCGGCTGGTGTGTGAACTCGAATGCGCGCAAGTGCGGGCGGTTGGTGAGCCAGTCAAGGAGCATCGGGGCGAGCGGGTGCTCTAGTATCAAGCGGAGCGGGTTGGCTAGGGGCTAGAGGTGGTGAGTAGACGGAAGGAATCGGAAAGCTGGGAAGGGATAGCGCGCATAGGGAGAGGTGGTAGAGTCCGAGGAATTTGTCGAACAGTGATATGTCGCTAGATCGGGCTGTGAGGTGACGTGCTGTGGTGCCATACAGTATGGATATTTCCTCATCCTCGAGGACGAGAAAAAGGCTTGTGGTCGCGTGGGTACAATGACATAGGCTTCGAACGTGAGTGATGACTGAACGGTGTGTTGTCAGATCAGGACGCGTGAAAACCGCATGAGCGAAAGTGAAGGCTGGAGGCAGCCGGGTTGTTTAAGGACCAGCGTTATGCTGAACGTGTGGCCTATTGAAGGAATATCATCATAAAAGGTAATACAAACTGCTTGAGAGGGGATAGCAATATGTCGAACGAGTAGCACCTGAGCGAATCGCGACCAGATTCTGCAGACAAAGGGCAATCTGGAGGAATCGTATATGCTGTTCGAGGTCATAAACGCAATAACTCGCCTTGAGGGATGGCGAAGACCATCTCGATTGGGAAAGGGAGGGAAGGGCGGATGTACCATGCACGTGTAAAGACGGGGTATACGGTAAAGCACACACGAGGGTCGAATAGCACGATGGATGGTACCAATTCCGATGCGCTATGAAAACCATGCGTCGATGTGGGTAGTTAACGGGAATTCAGAGGTCGCCTTTAAAAAAAAATCTCAGCACCCAGAAATACGCTCGTATTCCCAGTGTGCCAACGGGTGAGCCAGAGCGTTAGTACGTCTTGGATCGCTAGGTCTCATAGACTCCATAACTTACTGTACTTGAGGGCTGTCTTGAACTAGACCATTGTAACAGAGGTATCGCCGAAGCGGGAATTTCTTGATCCATTAACACGCCACAGCTGAGCGAGAAGAGCAAAGGGGGGTCTTTCACGTCTGACATGTACGTGGCCTCCCGTTCCACCACGTCCTATGAAATGGATGGGAATTAGAGCAACCAGATACCAGCCACCGATGATAAGCCATTTAGAGTTGGAATTCCGATCCCGATCCGGACCGAGACACTTGATGCGAGCTGCGGATACAGCGCTGTATAGATCGCAATTGACATAATACGTGTTGAGGAGAGCTGTACTGTCCTGTGCCCAACAGGATGCGCGGTACGGATGTGATATTGTAGTGCGCAGTATGGAGGGATTTAGAACGCGGAACGTTTTGTTTTTGTAAAGCCAGTAATAAGCTACTACAGCGTTACTGAGACTAATTCAAGTTGTAAAGTAGCAAGAGATGTGATATCAACGCGTACCTGATGTGCTATAGCCAGCCTGTAGGGCCGGGGTGAGGAAAAGGTTAGGCACATCCCTTGTGGGGGAATAGTGTGGGACTCAGGCCGTTCACCACAGTGGGCGTTAAGTGGTAGCGGTTCAAGGAGCTCCCGCCGTCCCGCCGGAAGTTGGAATATCATATCATGCTGCACCGACTGCTGCGCATTTACACGTGACTCTGGTCGGGGCTTTGTGCCGCCGTCGGGCCGATTTCAGCGGCGACCCGCAGTTGCTCGCTTTCCGGGTTTGCAGTGCACTTGCTCAGGCTTGCATGCCCGCGCACAAATGACGACACACCACCAACGTTGGCCATTTTGGAGACTCGCTGGTTTCTTCATTACCGAATATTGTCTCTCATTGCCGGTTGTTTCCGTCAGGTAAATTCGATTCAACATATTTTCTGTCAGGCAAATTTAGTTCGACTTCGCAACGATGGTTGAGGCTTACGCTTACCTGACGCGAGGAGCTGTGTGGAGCAATATAGAGGTGGAGGCTCTGCTCCACCAAATGTGCCTCGCTGACCAGTGAATTTAACCTCAGCTCAGCTCTCCTAACAACCCGCTCCTGACGCAAACCCTCGGATGATTGACTCTTTTATAAATAGGCAGACTGGGGGGCTCTCCATGACATTCCAGTTTTTAGTTTTTAGTTTCTCGTCTCTCTTACAGTGACGCTCGATTCATTCAGATCTCCGTCATTATGAAGTTCATGGGAGTTTTCGCTGTTCTTTCCGTGGCTACACTTGCCCTCGCTGCGCCAGAACACCATGCCCCGGAGAGGCGTCAAGGTGCGTATCACACAAACTAGGCGTACCGTGACAAAGAGGTTAATGCCACCAAGTCCCAGCGATCATTAGTTCTCTTGGGAACGATGCTACCTCTGTCGCGAATAAAGTTACCTCTGATGGTGCGTCCTACTTTCCGACTCGTCTTCAACCCCGCAACCAAACTCTCGGTTGGACAGCGGGGTCTATCTTTACACAGGCGACTTCTCTCGGTGGGTCGTTGGTATCCGACGCAACGTCGCTCGGTGGTGAGGTTGCCACCAAGGTCACCTGTACGTTCTTTCCATCGTCGGTTCCGCGAGCTCGGGGCCTGATGTTAATGGTGTCATACCGTAGCCGTCGGCGGCTCAGTTTTCACTGAGATAACCTCAGCTGGTGGCCCGGCTATCACACTCGCGGGAAGCGGCGTGGGCGCTCTCACCACTTTCGCGGGATCTGTCTATACTGTTGCTACCTCGGCTGCGTCAAGTGCAACGACAGGATCCGGGTACGCACCAAAGTCGCCCAGATTATAGCGGAGCTACAGTTGACGAATTTTTTTTCTAGGAATGCGGCAGCGGCGAATGTTCGTCCGTTACATATCTCGGCGCCTCTTTTAGCAGCACTCGCTACGACGGCAGGTGGCGTTTTATTCGGTGCTTGGGTGGCAACCTGAGCGCACGTGGACGACGATTCTTCAGTGAGCGGTGATACCCTTAAGTATCTCGGATTCGTTCATCCACCTAACGTACTTGTACATACACTTCCGGACTCTTTGCTGTTATTCATTTCGACCCATGTCTTCTCTGCTTTTTACCTTTCTCAGAAAGCGCTGTCAAGATCTGAAAATATTTCACCAGAATAGTTTCGAACAAACCGAACGACCCTGGGAGGCTGACTGTACAAAGAATATAAATAGGTTTGGCACCAGGCCCATCTGTTTCAACCCAATCCCGCCCATCATCATGATGATCCCCGTTGGCCGGCGGGAAGAATCGACGATGTTTCCCTTCGTCCTTGCGAATGGGATAATGGGCACGCAGCATCGGCGTCTGTGGGTAGCAGACTCCATTGCTCGTCGTGGTTGCATTCTGCTGTTCTCTAACCCGCCCGCAGTTGCCGTCTGTCGTTGTTTCTGGGCACAAGATCTCTTTGATAGGAGGGCCATCTTTTTCTTTTTTTTTTTTAAAAAAGAAAAAGATCCATTACCGTCCGCTTGGAAGCTCTCCCCCGCTCTGTATGTGCGCCTGCCTCGGTGCCTTACGGCATCACATAGGCTCGAGAGAGTAGGGATGGGGGACCCCAGTGCCATGTGAGTCATACCTCACTGCTCTCGTAGGACCGGTCCTGATGGAATATCATGGCCCCAAGGTGACGCTTTGAGAAAAAGGTTATTACGGTAAGAACCATCATCCTTCAAATCTGATTCCAGAAATTTGACCTCGTAGGGAATAACTACATCTTGGCCACACTTTCCAGTATCAAACCAGCACGTCATGGTAGCGCGACGCGACGCATGACACGCATGGCAAATTGAACTTCTCTTTCCATGGCCCCCAATCCCACACTGTCCGCCGTCGATTTACCCTGCGAGTGCAAGCGACTCCAAGTCTCTCAACGCGTCGTCGTTTCCCCTTTTCGATTTCTTATCACCTCCGAGTCTTCTTCTCCCATTTCATTTACCCTTCCTCTTGCTCTCGGACTCGGACAACGTTGCTTAAGCCTCAGCCACCTATGACTTTCTTCCTCCCCCTTCTAGACGCATCCAACTGCTCGGAGCCTCGGATCCCCATTTACGTGTATTCTCCTTTTGTGTGAGCCCTGTTCTCGCCTCTTTGTCGTCATCTTCGCCATCTCTTTCCCATGAGTCGGCAACCACCATTCTCTCGTAACATCACGATCCACACAGCGACTTGACCGTCGGACGCGCGATCCATGCAGAAGGTTATCTATCGACAGTGGCTTCTTCCTTTGTTTCCTGTGCCTATTTATATATCACCCTGATGAAGGAGAAAGACAACCATGTTGGGGTGTATTTCCTCTTCTCCAGCGCTCTCTTCTAGTCGGCCAAGTCCGCGCTGCCGCTCTGCAACCGGGGCGAGGATGATACCCGCACAGTCGAGCGCGTTGGCAATCCCCGTATTGCCACGCCGGATGGGCATGAGGGGGCATCCCCCATCGCCACGGCTCGCGGTAATAGATGGTACCTGGACAAGACCGGTTATGGATGCAAAAGTATGCAACAGATCATGACGTTGATGGTGAGAGTGGGTCAGGAAGACCTAGTGACCGGGAGGATGGGTATTTTGACGGGAGAGGGGGAGGTAGGAGAGGAATATATCACCGGAAGCAGCTCGATGGACATCCGACTATGTGCAGGGCATGGCCATCCGCGAGGGAATGACCTTGGCAGTCCATCGGCCCACTCGTATTCGACAAATACACCTCGCTTTTTCTCTCAGAAACTCATCATCCCGCTCTCTCTATCTCCATTGACTACGGCAAGCCCCGCTCAGCAACACGCCAACTTCGGCATCTCGGTCCATAGTAGCGGTATATGGATTATTTCTCCGGTTTTCTTGGCAGTTCCCTCGCATTGCCCTTTTTCTAGATTCCGCGTTCCGACTTGTTTTCTTGGGCTATTATTAGGCTCGAGATAATGAGCTTAATGATATGTCACACCAGTAGATCGTGTTGATTCTATTGCAGTTATTATCGTGCAACATTTAATGGTGGCCATATCTTTCAGTTTGACCGAAATCTTTACCATGACTTTGGATGGTTCATGGCCCATTTCCCCGACATTAGCCTCAGGCGTTGAAGCTTGAAGCTGTAAATCGGTGCTGCTGTGGCTTCCCTAACTATTTGTATTTTCCCTGGCGCGTTTCAGAGTGCAATAGGACGTTGTGCAACAGGCTCTTTAGCCACTATTACAGTGTGGTTACAGTATCCCTAGCGAATTCATCTCGTTTTCCACCAAGGAATGTCAACATCACGACGGCTCCTTGGCGTGCTCTGGAGCATCATACTCTGTATCTTATTTCTAGGACTGGTGCCAATGGCATCATGTTACTGCTGTACTCCCAGAATTTAGTTACGCGAAGTGTTGGCCAGTTGCAGCATATTCGTGTTGCGCAGTGTGTGTCGAAGCGAAGTCCTTGGTTGATGATTATCATCGTTATCGTTATCGCCCATCCTGATTTGATTTACATTCTCCGATCATCATGATGGTCCCAGTCGTACTGGTATGTGGCACCTACTGCTCTACCACCATTGCTCACACATACACTAGCATGCCTAGCCCACTTAGCCCTGCAGAATTGCAGGAGATCCTCCGATTCACGACGGATCTTGCGCGCAAAGCTGGAGCACTCATACTCGAAGGCTCGTACGCGATCCAACGCTCGGGCGCAGGCAGCGTCGGCGAGAAGAAAAACGCAGTCGACCTGGTGACAGAGTACGACGTCAAAGTGGAGGATCTCGTCCGTAGTGAGATCGCGCGCGCGTATCCGTATTTCCAGTTGTAGGTGCCCTCATAACGTTCCGCGATTTCTCTCCCTCTCATTGCAGCCGCCGGAGGGGCTGACACCTATTGGTTTGTTCACAGCATCGGGGAAGAATCGTACTCCTCTGGGACTCGCCCACCGCTCACGGATACGCCGACGTTCTGCGTCGATCCCATCGGTACGTCCACGTTCCTGAGACGGTCCCCAAAATCCCGACTGATTAGCTTCCCCCGGATCGGAATCGGGACGCGCCCCGCACAGACGGCACGACCAACTTTGTACACGGTTTTCCCTACGCCTGCATTTCCCTAGGCCTGATCGACCAGCGCGCCCCCGTCCTAGGGGTGGTCTATAACCCCTTCCTCGAACACCTCTACACCGGCGTTCGCGGCGCAGGCTCCTTCCTACACAGGCGTTTTTCTCCCAATGCCACAACCAACGATAACGATGACAACGCAACGCCGCAGCGTCTCCCGCTTGCGCCAGCGAGCGGGCGGCCACTTTCATCGCTGGCAGGCGCACTTGTGGCGGTCGAGTGGGGCTCGGATCGCGCTCGCGAGGCGATACAGCGCAAAGCGGATAGCTTTTCGCGCCTCGCGGGCGCACCGCCGCACGGCGTCATGACGCACTCGTTGCGCTCTGTCGGCAGCGCCGCGTTGAATTTTGCGCTCGTCGCACAGGGCGCATTGGATATGTACTGGTGCGTGCTTACGCGTGATCGTCGCCGTTTCCGTTCTTTTCATTTTGGGGGCCACCCACGTCTCGCCTTGCCTTGTTTTTCCTTGTGGGCTGTAGGGAGATCGGGTGCTGGTGCGTCTCTTTTCGTACTTTGGTCCCTGGTGTTATTAGTGCTGAGAATAATATGATTTCGGACGACTCGTAAGGCCCTGGGATGTCTGCGTGCGTCGCTGTCGTCTACCTTATGAGGTTTTTCTGATATACTATGGCACTGTAGGCGGGCATCGTGATCGCGCAAGAGGCAGGGGGCTTCGTCACGGGATCCAAAGATGTGCCGCACGACGGTGTCGTTACGGAAGCCATCCTGACTGGCAGGCGCTACCTGGTCATCCGCGGCGTAGCAGGGTCCGCGGTACGTGCGGGTCCCTGAGTGAACCGAGACTTGACGCATAACTTACTTGTATATCCCGTCCATCTATTTCATACAGGAGGAGAGCAGCCTCGACGTGCAAAAGCGCATAGCGCGGGAATTCTATGATACAGTTGAGGATATCCCCCTTGATGACAACTGAAGAGAGGAGAGGGAGTGAGGGAGGAATGAAATGACAACTTTTGTCGCGATAGGACTACTGTAGTGGTAATGCACATATATAGCTTGTGAAATTACACGTCATTATCCACGGGGGTCGGTGAATGTAAAAGCTGTAGAGTACTCAGTATGCTATAATTCCTACCTGAATGACAGTTGGTCGTCGGTATACGTACGTACATGCACATGCACACGAAAGCGTGATCGGGGGGATGGGGAGAGTATGGGGCAGCGCAAATCATCCCGGGGAGTATACGGAGTCACTGGATTTGAGGTAGGGTAGTGAGGGGAGGGTGGGTGGTGAATAGAAAGGAAGAAAATGGGGGAGGAAGGACCGTGGGTGAGCGTCAACATTCCTCTCATGGAACAGTGCTGGCAAGCGCCGCGCTCGAGCCACCCAAGCCCAACTGCGAGCTCGTCGGACGCATCTTCTGCGCTTTCTTACCATCCTCCTTCTTACCCAGATGGTGCTGGTGTTGATGATCGCGGTCTTTATCCCGCCCCCCGAGCCCGAGCCCAAGCCCAATCCAATGCGTATTAAGGCTCAACTTGCGCGCGGCGCGCCGTAGCCCCGCCGGCTCCTTCCCTTTCGCCGGCGTGGATGCCGATAAAGACAATGGGACACCGTTGGTAATAGGGCCACCCGGTTCCGCGGGCGATGCGATGGACTGCGGCGACGGAACTTCGTCCTGCGGGCTCGTGCTCCGCTCGCGCGGCGTGCCGCTGCCGCTTCCGTGCACCGAGTGTGGGCGTCCCCGGAGTCGCCCCGCAAGGGCAGTGACGCGCGCTCGCAGATGCCCGCCGTCGTCGCTGGCGGTTTCGTCCTCGTCATCGCCACGGTCATCATTGTCGTTGCCGTCTCCTATCGACATAGGCTCGTGGCCACGTCGAGATGCCGCGGGCGCCGATGCCGCGCCACCCCTTGGCACGTCTGGCGGCGATGCAGGGGACACAAGCCACGCAGGGAGAGATAGGCCACCGGGGTTCCCAGCGTGTGCTTCGGCCCCCGACGCGGGGGGTGGTAAAAGTCCATCGGCACCGCCCGCCAGTGACGGGGAGTGATGCTCTGCCGGTAGGAGCACGGGTGAGCTCGAGGTGGATGATGGGGAGGAGGGCACCCGATCGGGCTGGAGGTTTTGAGGTGTCGCTGGGACCGCCGGGAGCTGTCCTGGAGGTTCCTGGTGGTGATGGTGGTGATGGTGGTGATGATGGTGGTGGTGGTGGGGAAGGTGGTGGTGGTGGTGATGGTGATGGTGATGAGGGTGTGGATGAGAGTGCGGGTTTGATGGTGACGAGGTAGATGTCAATGAGCTGGCCGCAGCTGTGGCGGCGTCTGCTTCGCCGAGCGTCGCAGTGCTGTACGTTGCGGAAAGCCGCTTTGCGTGGTAGCCAACGCGTGCGCTACTACGGCGCCATAATGAGCTAGCACCAGACACGGACGACGCCCCGTCTGACTGTGACGGTACTGCGGCAAGCACTGTCGCTGACGTCGTCGCATGTAATGGTGTGGCCGCTGTCGTATGCGCGGGAGTCGAGTTCGCATCTTTGTCTTTATCTTTGCCCTTTGCATCTTTCTCCTTCTCCTTTTCCCGGCCGTCCTTCGCAGATTTGGGGTTCCGCCGTTTGAACCACAAACTCGGCCGACGGTCAAACTCCTTCGAAGAGCGTTCCTCCTCCTTCTCCTGCTCCCCACTTTTATCCTTCTCCTTTTCTTTCTCCTTCACTTCCTTGCCGTTCACGTACCTCAGAGGAACAGGTGGAACGGGAGGAACATCCTCGGCCCCACCTCGGGTAGAGACAGCCCCCTCTGCTGTTGAAGGTCGAATCTTCGAGCTACTCGGTGAACTGCGAAGTGTATGAAACAGTCCTCCATGCGCACGATTTGGAGTTGTAGGTGATGCGGTCGAATTCTCAGAAATACCCGGAATGCGAATTGAAGGAAGCGACTTTTTGCGAGATGGGAGTGTTAAGGAGCCTCCCAGCGGCGGTGTGACAAGGGACGGAGAAGACGGCGCAGTTGGTATTGGAGGATGTGGTATTGGGGGGTGCGGTGTTGTTACAGTTGCCGGAGTGTTAGTGGATGACTCTCCGAGACCAGGTGGAAGAGCGGGTTCTGAAAGTTCTAACGATGGCATCCCGTTGGTCGTTGGCGCATTCGGCGTACTGACAGGGGAGCCCGCGACAGTGATGTCCGGAACGGTGGGATCGGTAGGAACCTTGATGCCTAATAGCGCAGGATCTAGGTCGGCGGCTTGGTAGTAGAGGACATACGCGCTCCCAGCACCGGCATCGCCGAAATACCTAGGTATTTCGCTCTCCTTGACCGGCTCGATTTTATCGTCATCGAACATGAGCCATGAATGAGGCCCTTTCACAATCGCCACATAATGCCCATGATGCGGGCCGCTAGAACCGCAACTCGTCAGCAGACGCACCGCGGAGGGCGCCACCTACGCATGGAGTACCGTACCTGCCGATATGTATAACAATCCCGAACAGTTCGTATAACCGATCAGGGTCCTCCACATCGTCGACGGTGTTAAACAGGCGCAGCTCGAGGGGGAAAGCGACGCGGTAAGTGAGTTTGATGTATTTTTTCAGGTCCTCCTGATACTTGAAGCGTTTTAAATGGAGTGCGAGTATATTTGGAAGTTTCTTTATCTTCATCCTGTGGGATATCGTTACGTGTGCAGAAGGACAAGGAACAAATGACACGACGCACCGCTTCTCCGCCTCCTGTAGTCCACAACAGCTGTCGCAGAAAAACTTGTTCCGCTGGCACAACATCTCACTGGCGCTGAATTGGCGCAAGCATGCGGTGACACTCGAATTTTGCTCGATATCAATCGAGAGATCGAGGAATGATTCATCGCGGGAGGACACCTAATGCCAGGCATTAGCAAGTGTACGGACCGTGATCCGTCAGGCATTATTAAGGTGGTGCATGGGGATATGATCGGGCCATGCGAACACCGATGAGGGCGATGACTCACCGTTTCGCAGGTTAGACAACGAGTTTCTGATGTGAGCGTCCCCTCGAAGAGCCGATGCACGAGGGTACTGCTTTGAAGCGAAGAGTCGGAATGAGCGGCGAGCGTTGGGGCATTATTCGACACCAACGTCGCGGAAGACGACACTGTCACCAAGTGAGCATGGGTGAAGGGGGATATGGGAACTGTACTCACGGTCTTCGCCAGAGGCGGTAGAGAAGGCGTCTTTGTCCTTATGCTTGTGGTGCTTGTCGAACTGTATCTCCTCGACGATCTTATTGAGAAGATAGTTGAGAAACTCGTGCGCGTCTTGGTGCTGGATGCCACGGAAGAGTTCGTTTCCATCGCGAAGCTTGTCGATAAAGGCACGAGGCGCAACGACGCCCTTATCTGCCTGATGTCTGGAAATGTATACGTAGAGCGAGCGGAGGGCAGAGAAGAGGGTCGGAGGCCCGGAGGGGATGACGAGGGTTGGGGCAGCGGGGGCGGAGGGGACATCCGCGGTGACCTTTCCGCGCTCTGTTTTGCGACGGGGGAGGACAGAGGGAGCGGTCAGCAACGGTGGTTGTGTCTGTCGCGGTACGGCGGCGGGTACGGGTGGTGCGGAGATGTCGGTAGATTGGATGACAAGGTCGCGGAAGGGGGAGCAAAAGTAGAGCGTTTGGAGCACCGAGTTGGCGTAACTGTCGGAGAAGATGCGTTGTGTGTGTCGGTATGAGACGGTGGGATGAAATATACATAGAGAGCGCAAAAGAGACGCACCAAGTGTTTCCAAACTTTACGGGTGTGAGTTGGAAAGGAAAACGTCAGAGAAGGGGAGAATGGGGAGACCGAGACGCAAATCACGCACGTTTTCGAAACCAAACTGCTTCTCATCGGCGATGGAGACGGTCGACTGGGCGGTATCGTCGGCGACAGATGCGGACGCGGGCGTTTGTTGGGCGGTAGCAAATGGCATCCATTTCGCGGCCTTTCCTATCGCCATTGCTGTGTGGCGCGGAGGGAGGGAGTGGGAGGGAAAGGGAAGGGGGGGTATATCAGAGACAGGTGGATGGCGACGTCGACGACAGCGTGGTCGAGTTTAGGGACGACGAGTTGGGTGGTATACAGGTAGGTAGCGGGGGTGAGCGCTCCTTGGCGATGTGAATGGCCAGCCTCGCTCGCTGGCTCATTTTCAAAACATTTCCTCTAACTGTAATTCCGCGGAACCCATCAACCCCGGGCCACTAGATTCCCTCTCCATGTTGTTCACAGTACAGTATAGGCCCCATATTATCTTCAGAACCTCCCCCAAGTCGAGTCGATTCCCTCGTCGTGCCTTGTGCCTCTCGCCTGTGCTCGCTGCCCTGCCAATTCCCACTTGACCAAACTCCGGCGCTGCCACACTCACTTCGTTCGAAAGAACACTTGGCGGCCTGCACAATTTTTAATTAACCCTGGCGGGCACAATGAACGTCGGCCAGTTGATTGCGGTATATTTACTTCAGTTTGATGCAGCGTAGTCAGAGTTGTCGCTCCCAGCTCTGCCCCTCGATTGCCCAAATTGGCTTATGAACGTGGCACAACGGTGGCACTCACTCACAAATCCACCTCATCTCGATTGCTTATCCTCAGCGCTCTTGTACCAACATCCCATGGGCCCCCTTGTCATACAGTACCACCATATTTATGATGATGAGATTAGATTACCACCTTGAAGATATCAATAGCCAGTCATTCTCAGCAGGATGCCATGTAACCTCCCGGAGAAAAAAAGTCAAGCTTCTACTTCAGTGCGTCGCCGGGAATACTCCAACAGTCCACTCCGCAGGCGTGAAAGAGTACAAGCTTCCCTTACATGGTATCATCAACGGTGAATCCCCATAGAGAAAGAAA
>Ga0307512_10002680_pt1 | contig 21917 bp, 26 predicted proteins | sample 14_EM_MG_FD_200267 | JGI IMG/M metagenome (GOLD analysis project Ga0307512, IMG submission 200267) | Populus trichocarpa ectomycorrhiza microbial communities from riparian zone in the Pacific Northwest, United States - 14_EM | ecosystem: Host-associated > Plants > Roots > Unclassified | place...
ACTGATGACATGAGCTGATTCGCAAGAAGGTGTTTTGCATCATGACTAATGGTATCCAATTCCGTATGGTAGTCACGTGTACTTGCTTCAGTCAAACATGTATCATTACCGCTATTAGGAGAAAACCCCTAACACCACCAATATTGGATTTATATATGTGCATTGTGTCCAGGCCAGATGGTAATAATAAGGATGGTAACAATAATAGTCATGGAAATGGAACTGGTATTGGTAATGGTGGCAGTGAAGGTGACATCCACAGTATCAGAAGCTCTTAGACATGTCAGTTGACTTTATAAATATCAATACTTCTGCAGACTCAGAGTTTTCCATCAGCCTAAAGTATTCCATGGCAGCACTACTCCTTCCAATGTTTAGCTCTCCCAAGTACTTTACTCTTCAGCAGCCTATGCAGTATACTATCCAGCAGAGTCTCAAACAGACTCTCAAGCAGGCTATCCAGCAGACTCTCAAGCAGACTCTTGTGCAGACTCTCAAGCTGCCTTTGAATCTGGTACTTGAACTGGTTCTCAGGCTGGTTCTCAAGGAAGCTTTCAAGTTGACACACAATCATGCTCTCAAGCAGGCTCTTCAACAGGTTTGTAAGTAGTCACTTCAGATTCTACCCAGTTAGTATGTACAGTACAAGTAAAGCCTGTTTACATGAAAGACTATTTGAAAGTTATTGAATAATGGCTTTATGTATTTTCATATTCTCATGTTCAAATATTTATAAACCAACTACAAACCACTATAGATTACATGTCATTCAGAATTCTCAGAACAGATTACCAAAAACTGTAGGTATATATTATTGTGTGAAGCAGTGCATAGTCATTTTGCCCTTTTGCTGATGAATTTATATTATCTAGCATCTGAGAATAGACTTTACACACTTTGCTTCTTATAACATAACAACAATACTTCAATATTCTCTCATAAAAGTAATTCAAAATGGAGTATATTCAGTAGGGTATATTTTGAATTTGTTAGTCGATGATGACTTGAGTAAAGTTGATCATTGGGTTGTCTAGACATATGACAATATGATAGCTAATCGATATGTTGATTGGAAGAGACAACAATTGGGTGACACAATTCTTTATACTGTTTTACATTTATTTCAGTACTGCTTCACTTGCAACTTAAATGTGATCAAGCAGATTGACAAAATCAACAACAATATAAGACAAGAATATTATATATCAACAGTACAATGCTATCTCTAGACTACACTGTGATAATATACTATACTGTGTGGAATAACCAAGATAATATAACTGAAGAAGTTTGACAATACATCAGCAAAAACGAAATTTGCTTCATTAAATTTAATCAGCTCATTGTAGCCACAAACCCCAATAAATGAAATTGAGATTTCCCTGACATATGGCATTGCTCTGAAGATTGGGAATGTTCAAGGAGTAGTTGCAATCGGTTCATGAACCTCAGGAACCTCGCCCAGGATGGTGCCAATTAATCAATTCAACGCGAATTTTACACTATCCAGGTCACAAATTCACAATCGCAATTTCCGAACCAAAGAACACTTGTATACAAGTTCTCATTAAACTACACTCTATCCCCGTCACTAAGATGTAGAGTCCCACATAAACACTTACTAGGCTGCAATCTAAGAGGGGCAGCACTGGAGGGTGATGTGGTGAAATTGCGTGGATCTACGAAATCTCAGAAATAGCGAGTGTGAGCAAAAGCTGGGAAAGATAGACTGTGTAATTCTCGTTTTATGATGATAAGATGAGATGGTGGCTATCCACCCTGGGGTCTCCTGAATGTATACTCCCCGTTGCTCAGTCTCACTCCATTACCTGTGTATCTCCGTATGCCCCCATCGCCCAGTCCATCTCCGTCATGCCTGTATCTCCGTACACCCGCCATCCCTCAGTCCTCTGCCGAGTTGAGTGGCGTTGGTGGTGAGAAATGTATTTTCCCACCACAGCGAGGAGCTGGAGCAGGAGAAGGAGTAGAGCAGCAAATCAAGAGACGATATTAGACATACCCCAGCATCATTGCACCATCTTGATGTACTCGACGCGCCGAATCGAGGAGGAGGAGTAGAGCAGTCAATTGAGAGTCAATAATGCACGTACCCCAGCGTCCTTGCAAGGTCTTAATGTAATCGACGAGATGTATCGATGGAGCATACCAGCGAGTCAATCCGAGCTGATCTGCAAATGTTCGAAACTGGTCAGACCTGGAGGCGCAGGAAGAGGAGGAGCAGGAAAAACAGTGAATCGAAAGTCAATGATGGACGTACCGCAGCCTCTTTGCACCGGCTCAATGTACTCGACGAGCTGAATCGAGCAGGAGGAGGAGGAGTAGAGCAGCGAATAGAGAGTCAATAATGCATGTACCCCACCGTCCTTGGAAGGTCTTGATGTACTCGATAAGACGAATCGATGGAGCATACCAGCGAGTCAATCGGAGTTGATCTGCAAAAGTTTGAAGGGGGTCAGCCCTGCAGGAGGAGGAGGAGGAGGAGGAGGAGGAGGAGGAGTAGAACAGCGAATTGAGAGTCAATAATGGATGTACCCCAGCATCCCTGCAAGGTCTTACAGTACCCGACGAGACGAATCGATTGAGCATATCAGCGAGCCACTAAGAGCTGATCTGCAAAAGTTCGAAACGGGTCAGACCTGGAGGAGCTGGAAGAGGAGCAGCAGGAAGAGGAGGAGCAGGAAGAGGAGGAGCAGGAGGAAGAGCAGGAAGAACAGTGAATCGAAAGTCAATGATGGATGTACCCCAGCGTCCTTGCACAGGCTCAATGTACTCCACGAGCCGAATCAACTGCGACTACCAGCGAGTCAATCGGAGTTGATCTGCAAAAGTTCGAAGGGGGTCAGCCATGCAGGAGGAGGTGGAGGGGTAGAACGGCGAATTGAGAGTCAACAATGGACGTACCCCAGCGTCCTTGCAAGGTCTTAATGTACTGGACGAGCCGAATCGACCGAGCCTACCAGTGAGTCAATCGGAGTTGATCTGGAAACGTTCCAAAGGGGTCCGCCCTGGAGACTGGAGAAGCAGTAGAGCAGCGAATCGAGAGCTAATAATCACTGTATCCCAGCGTCCTTGTGCCATCTTGGTGTACTCAACGAGCCGAATCGACTGAGCCTAGCAGCGAGTCAATCGGAGTTGATCTGGAAAAGTTCAAAAGGGGTCTGCCCCGGAGAAGCAGTGGAGCAGTGAATCAAGAGCTAATAATCGATGTATCCCAGCGTCTTTGCACCATCTTGATGTACTCGACGAGCCGAATCAACTAAGCCTAGCAGCGAGTCAATCGGAGTTGATCTGGAAAAGTTCCAATGCGGTCAGCCCTGGAGAAGCAGTAAAGTGGCGAATGGAGAGCAAATAATCGATGTATCCCAGTGTCCTTGCACCATCTTGATGAACTCGATGAGCCGAATCGACTGAGCCTAGCAGCGAGTCTATCAGAGTTGATCTGAAAAAGTTCGAAAGGGGTCTGCCCTGGAGACCGCAGAAGCAGTAGAGCAGCGAATGGAGAGCTAATAATCGATGTATTCCGGCGTCCTTGCACCATCTTGATGAAATCGACGAGACGAAGCGATTGAGCCTACCTCTGAATGAATCACGGATGATTTCCACAATTTTGAACTTGAAGATGGTCAGCAGTGGAGAAGAAGGTTGCGATAAGGCTTTGTGTAGCGAATTAGTAAATTGTGATGGCCTGGGTGATGGTGATGATGCAAATAAAGCAAGGAGCATGTAAATTAAGGCTTCAGGGGTTGAAATGGTTCCCAGGGTAATGGGGTTGGTGATGGGAATGGTGATGGTGATGGTGATCACTAGTGTTAGCAACGGTTCCGGACCGTCACTTCGGGTCCAGGTCTGGGTCCAAACCGAACCGTTGCGAAATCGGCATTCCGGGAAGTCAATAAAACCAAACTGTCCACTCCGGTATGGTTCGATGGTAAACCCCCAACCCTGTCTGGATTGGGCGGGTTGTCAGTGGGTCGCCCAGCCGGTCCATCCATAGATTCAATTAAGGTTATTGTTTTCGGTGTACGTTAATAGTATCTTTTCAAAATCGCGTTTTGAACAACCAAGGATATGTTTTAGTATGCTTTGCAGCTTGCAATATTGATTAATTTGGAATTGGTGTTTTACCTTTGATATATTGTATTTTTGCCTATCAGGGCGGTCAATAATTCCATTATGAATGTGGCGATCAGCATGATGCCTTGATTACCAAATATGCAACAACTGAAACGGTTGACACTCCGTTGACGCTCATTCTCAGGTTGTGGCAGCAAGCATGTCGCTGTAGTTTTTCCCAGTCAAGGAAGCCAATATCTGATAAATGGATGTCTGCAACCAATTGGAACATGAATTATCCAAGATGCGAAGCTAAGAATTGTTGACGCTCCATTGATGCTCATTCTCAGAATGGGGCGGTGACCGTGTTGCTGTCTCTTTTGCCTATAAATGCTGCCAACACATCGGTTAGGCATAACAGCGACCAAATCACTGTGTAATTATTGTACTTACAAAACCACGAATCGTTGACGCTCCGTTGATCCTCATGTTATTGTATTGTCCATTCAAGATCTGCTGCCATCGATAATAGTTTCCATCATGATTTGACCTTCTTGGTAGTCTTTCTCACTGATTGAGACTTGGCCCTGTGGCAAAGCTGAGTGCAGTAACATTCTTGCACTGTTCGCTCTCACACGAGTAAAATTTATGTATCTTGTCAAAAGCTTCATTGCACCTGCTATACATCTGTTTATCAACCGGTATTTACAAGCTACTGCGCACCATTAGCCCATAATATATCTCTAACTAAAACTCTCGGTCAAGATACATACAGAAGCTGGTGAAACATTGATGCATTCTGTCCTACTTTTTCTTCACTCCCTTATTCCTCCTCATTTCGATTGCATTGACCGTCATCAACACCTTTTCATCCTGACTCTCTGACTTCTGTTTAGGCCAAATCAATCAGGGAACATTTGGCGCGGCATTCACATCCCGCTGCTCTCAGCATTCCGGATCCTTGATGCTATTGTCTTGCTCTTCATCAGATCCAACGTCCGGCGCGCAATTGTTGTCGCTGTCATTGGGAGTTTCTAAGTCCCCAATGCAGTTAAGCCAATCTGCAGTGTCCAAAATGCTTTCAGGTGCGCTATCCTCATCACTTTTGACTGGATGACGGTTGATTCTTCGGATTCGGTGGATATTTAATATTTGAGTTCCTCCTTCAGGGAGATTCTTTCGAGACAAAGGTAGTGGCAAAGGAGATCTTTCCGACAATTTGGATACAGCCGCACCATCATGTTGAAAGAGTGACCATGATGCTTTGACAATCTCTTCTGTGTCTGAAATGTATCCCCTGGCGGTCATCTGCTTGTTTTGAGCTCGAGATTCCTTCTGGACAGCACGATGGTTTCGGCTGCCATGCCACATCTCCAAAAAGTCGTGAACCTTGGCCATTCTGGGGAAGTTCCTTTCCTCCACCTCTTTCTTCATTTCCGAGTCGCTTTCGGTGTTTGTTGTATCCAATTCTCGGTCAGCGCCTGCCAAAAACCCATTATTGGATCAAGCAAACTGCCTTACAAAGACTTTTTCGCGAAGGGCCTCACCGGTGGTTTTTGACTGCGTCCAGCCGATTACATCTTGGCGAAGGGAAACACTGGCCTCCACTCCGACACCATGTGGTATCATAGAGAATATGTTGCGGGCGCCAAATTGGAAAGATCGGCGTACTTTGAGTGCGTTTCCTCATGTTGATGCCACCAGTCGGTTATGTCCGGTAACCCAAATGTACTACTAATCTCCATTGGGTCGGAGTGGTAATCATTGAGATTTGGATTAATTTGCCCCCAGTTCTTTCGTGCTTCAGGCGGCGAAGTCAAATAGAGCCTGGTGGTGGTCAATAAACGTGCCGCGCGATCGCTTCGTCCGGGTGTCGTCTCAGCCACATTGTTAGGCGTTAATTATTCTTCATCATCGCTGGACAAATCATATGGATCAAAGGATAATTGACAGGATCCTGAAGCCGTTGCAGAGGGGATGAGATTGCTGCTCGGTAAGCTTTCATGCTTATTCACTGGCACACGTCAATCTTCGGCACAGTATTCATTCTCCACATACTTCAGAAAGGCCTCTTGGGATTGGGTAGTGTAGAATGTCTCGTCCTCAGGATTAATATCCATTCCCTTGTCCCACTTTCTACACGATCGCAACTTCCGAAAAGGATCGAGGATATGTGCAGAAATGAGAACCCTGCCTGTCATTGGAGTCACTTCAGCGTAGTATTTGGACAACTCCTGTCGAGCTAACTTCACAGCCAAGAACAAGTCATCCTTCCATGGAGTCTTCTTCTTGGGCAAAGGTCGCATCACGCCATCCATATAATCGAACATATCATTGTACACTGGGATAACGTAATACACTGTGTCTGTATGCCTATTCGACATTCACAGGGTCCAATATCAAAATGGCCTCAATACTTCCATGACATACTTCACAATGATCCACTCATCTTGAGTTGTGCAAAGTGGCCGGTAATCAGTATATTTTGGATTTTGGAGCCTCTCGCATGTGAACTCCCATAATCGGTAGGCGCGCTTGAGCAACTCCAGTGTTGAGTTCCAATGTGTGTTCACATCCATAATCGGTAGTACTGTGATGCGAACTTCAGTTGTTTGACAGTCAATAACCTCGTTTCGACGACCAGGTGTCAGCGTAATTAATACAGCATGCATTCTCTGCTATATGAATGTCAATTTCAAAACTTTCAAAATATCATGAAATATGTACTTTCTCAATTATCTTTGCTAAACCTGATTTCATGGCCGACACCTTATTGATTCCAGTGTTGCCCTCTTTTCGAAGTCTTTGACTCTTCGCAATGTCTACGCTTTCATTCTCTTCAAATAGCTGATCGCACTCATGGGCTTCCCAAGACTTGGTGCACCCTTTTACACCGAGACTGCTCATGAATGCACCTAGAGCCAGCTGTATGACATGCACCATGCATGGTATGTGGTTCCGCAAAGCAGGCCATTGGATTGCAGAGGCCTCGAGTGTTGATTGCAGCTTGCGTGTCATCGAGTAATTTGAGGAAACATTATCAGTCGTAATACCAAGCAAACGGCCGTCGGTAAACTCAAAATGATCAAGCTCATCCTTTAAATGTACGGCTAGCCTAGCTTCAGTTTGTTGGCCCTTGACCTATCATCCTCAATTAGCTTTCAAAAGAGGAAAAGAACAGGCGATCAACCTCATCGAATGCTAGTTGAACTTCACACAAAGGCCAATTTCAATCCATATAGTAACCAATGACCGACGTTATGGCTAGTTTGTTCAGTGATGTCCATCTGTCCAAAGCTAAACTAACTGGATTTCGTGATCGCAATTTCTTCTTAATTGCATCCAAGGTCAGTGTGTATTCCCTCCGGCAAATGTTGCTAAGGGTCGTAGCAGACAGCAGCACAAGGTCATTGTATAATGCCTTATATGACCGTCGTAGCTCTAGATTAGATATAGCGTTCCATGGAATATGGGCCGAAACAAATCCAAACACGTGGTGGCGATTCCACGTGTCATGGTGAAATTCGAAAGTTTCAATGTCCATAGTTGCCAGTTTGGAACAATTTGTCTGTCATTTCGGTCAATATTGCTCAACCTGGTTGTCAAATATGATCTTCCTCAGCGAACTTACTATTGTGATTCCTCGACTTCCTTGCCTCTTCAGGATGGCCTAAGCTGTCTCATCAACCGTCAAATTAGTCAATTCAGTAACCTCTGACTCTGTTCATTCGTTTAACTTTGCGATGTGAGCTTTTGCCATCAAGTGTTTCCCCATTGAGCTGGTCCCATGTTCTGATGGATGGCGAAGAACTTGATGACAAACAATCCATATGATTCCAGCGCTGCCAGTCCCCTCAATTCCGCAGTGTTAATAAAATTGCCGCGAAGGTGCATGTCTAGAATTGTTCCCAGCATTAGGCCGCTTCGAGCGTACATTCATTCAAGCCCACCAAGCATCAAAGGTGATTGGTAAAGTAAGGTCGCTAAAATCATGAATGAAGACATGTTCATTTTTGGAAGCGATCATAACCTCGAGCAATGAGGTGTTCAAAGATTTGAATCAGACATGGCAGTAGGAATTCGAAAGCTGGGTAATCTGACTCGAAAGACTGCCAACAGTCACAATACAGTAAAGTAGATTGCGGGTTCTTAAATATTGACTCTACAGCTACAAGCAAAAACATCAGATCTGTGAGACATCGCATGCATATTTGTGAAGTTTTATACAAGGACATATTGAAAAGACTGACCGCATATGACTCAATTCAGTAACAATGCGATGTAGTTCATTGCTGTGTAGCATACTGAGCCCCCACTGAAATTGTTGACGCTCGGTAGGTGCTCAATTGTAGGAGGCAGATGCGATATCGTTAGTAGCATATTTGCCCTTAAAGGCAGCTGTTGAGTTGATTATGGGATAACATCGTTCCATAGCCCTTAGATCATCCAAGATGCATAACCACAAATCATTGACAGTCCGTTGACGCTCATTTTTAGGACATGGAAGCAATATCATCACTAGCATTTTGGCCCATAGAGGCAACCGATGCATTGATTATGGGTCAACAGTGATGCACAGCACTTTGAGTGTCCATGATGCAAGACCAAAAATTGTTGACGCTCCATTGACACTCATTTTTAGGAGGTGGTAGCGATATCGCCACTAGCATTTTTGCCTATAAAGGCAGCCAATGAGTTGATTATGGGTTAACAGCATTCCATAGCCCTTAGATAATCCAACATGCAAGACGAAAAATCTTTGATGCTCCAATGACGCTCATTTTTAGGAGGTGGTAGCAATATTGTCCATAGCACTTCAACCCATAGAGGCGGCCAAGACTATGATTATGAGTTGACGTGGTTGCGTAGCCCTTTGATTATCCAAGAAGCATGGCCAAAAATTGTTGACGCTCCATGGACGCTCATTTTTAGGTGGTAGCGATATCGTCACTAGCATTTTTGGCAATAATGGCGGCCAATGCATTGATTATCAATCGACGCCGATACATAGCGCTTTGAGTGTCCATGATGCAAGACCAGAAATTGTTGACACTCCATTGGCGCTCATTTTTAGGAGGCGGTAGCAATATCGTCACTACCATCTTTACCCATAAAGGCAGCCAACACATCGATTATAGCGTAATATCATTGCACAGCGGTTTGATTATCAAAGATGCAAGAACAAAAATTGTTGACGCTCCACTGACGCTCATTTTTAGGCGATAGTAGCGATGTCGAGGTTAGCATTTTTGGCCTCAAAGGCGGCCAATACTTTGATTATGTGTCATAGCGACCATGTCTTTTTTTGATCATCAGACTCACAAGAGCGAAATTCGTTGACGCATCGTTGACCCTCATTTCCAGGATGGGACAACGAGCGTGTCACACTCCTTTATACATATAAAAACTACCAATACCATCACTTTGGAAGGTTGTGACTATGCAGCCGGTTGTTTGCTGAAAATGTAAGACCAAAAATTGTTGACGCTCTGTTGACGCTCAACTTAATGATATACTAACACTCAGTGGATGGTCAACAATTGTAGGTAACAATGCATATAGTCGTTATTGGCAGCCAATAAATCGTTTCTATGTATAAACATTGGCATCCAAAACCTTCCAAGCCTCTCAATTGCTGATCCACGGCTAGACACATTATCTGAGTGATAAATGACGTTGGCGTATCACGTTCCAGCACTTTCGTCTGTAATTTCATTTTGATTGTCTAACTTAACTGTAACGGGCAGGACGATATCATGTTCATTGGTCATCAGTCAATGAGACATGAGGTCAAGAACATTGGCATGGCCTATCCGACCCTTGCACATGCATAGACCAATTTTCATGTCTCACAATTTGGTCACTGAAATCAAGTAAATGCTGACACGTAGCAAAATAGGTACAGGTATTGCATTTCCAATTGATACATCGTCACAAATGCCAATTTGCTAATTCAGTCCTCCGGCGACGCAGGAACCGTCACCATGACTTTGTCGGAATTCGATTTCTATATGGTAATTAGCTTGGGAAGCGATATGCAGGGGTTGAAGCTTACAGGTTCACCATGGTTTGATTTCGAATTCAATGACCATTCGGGCATCAGGGCGGGTGGGAGGGACAAAATGCGTTCGTGTGTCTGCCGTTTCTGCGAACCAAACCTCACACAACTACTCCCTGGTCGAGAAGTAAACTTGCAGCAATTGCAATGTTCCGGGGATGCGATTGAGAGTCTCCATAGGCTCACCAAATGTCGCCGGTACAGATGACGCTGCATCATCTGCCGTTCGAGATTGAACGACAGCCGGATTGTTCGATACGGTTGTGCGGTACTTCTTATCCCTCTCGTGGCAGGAGTCGGCCGTGTCTCACCAGCCTGGTTGCATCAATTCGTCAAGTTTCATCTGCTTCTGCCAAAAACGCACCATGCCATACTGTACTGTTTTAGAGATTGTGCCCATCACCCAGCCGGGTTCGTCATCTTCGCTAAGGTTGCCCCCCGCAGGATCTTCTTCATCATCATCCTCGTTTTCCCCATCCTCCCCATTGTCAGAACTTGCAAGATCGCTCAGACTATCTCCAATGGCATTCAACATCTCCTCAAATGTTGTTTCAGGCTTGGTGGTTATCAATCCCGCCTTTTCAGCATTTCTCATATCATCCTGCTCCTGTTTAATTGCTGTCTCTACGTCTTCAACTCGCTTTCTTGCCACAGCGGTCTCTCTTTCCACACAATCCTGGATCCATTTCTCCTTTTCTTCATAGCTTACGAAGTGAGTTTCTCGTCGTTTTCCCACCGCAATGTTCGTTTTGGATCGCAAGCTACACAACACTCCAAGGTCTCGGACCCATTCTGCTTCCAAGCCGCTCTTGCCTTCATTCGCTTGATGATGTTGTTGTGTGGAGCGCTTTGTCGATTTGCCATATCTGCCTGCCGGTCATCGCAAAAGGTTCATTTCCGGATCATTGACCATTGTATTTTGTGTTGACTTCATCGATGGACGAGATGTTCGATGTTGCAAGATATGGACCACATAGAGGCAAGCTGCATCTTTTATGTCGAGGTTGGTACACTTAATCGACTTGAACAAAGCAAAATCTCCATTTTGACTGTCACTACATTGGGAATAGCAATGCTAACCGTGCATCATGACATGATGTTTAGTGTCTGTTTCATGTATGATCCCAGGGATTTCTTGAGACAAACATCAGCAGACGTCCTTTCCGTCAAAGAATGTACAGTTTTGATCTCACATAGATGACATTTTGGCGGTCGTTCACCCTGATTTATCCATGTAAACAAACACACAACATTGGACCAACTTGGTGCAAATCGCGGGACAGTTGGCAACCCTTGCAACCGGTAGCTATGTGCAGCAGGATTCATCTTGTGTAGAACAAGCAAGTTGGCTGTTACGCATGCCATTATGACTTGAAGCTAACTATATATTCCTCAGGACTTCCCACATCTTTTTGTTATCTTCTTCCTCAGGACTTCCCACTTCGTTTCGTTATCATCATCTCCTCACTTCCACAGCAGCAAATCATCGCTCCACACACTCCTCAGCAAAGTGAGAGTGGAACAGAATCGAGCAGAATGACGGGAGCTTCATCCCATACGCCACCCGCTGAGACTCAACTACAATGCAGACACCACTTACTTCACCGCGACGCTGCAAATGCAGCCACCGAAAATATGACCCTGGAAGCACAGTTAAAATTTGTTCGTAAAACCGGGAGCAGGAAGAATAAGAAGCAGCATGCGATCGGGTGTAAGTGTAGTCGTATCGAGGTACATCGCCGTCAATTAACGATATAACATACAGCTGAAGTACGTAGAGAGCTGCGTGACCGATTCATAGCCGCCGGTAATGGGAACCCTCCATGCTTGACCAAGGCATATATCCGCACAGTCCGCAAAATGGATCATCATGATGTTGTCAGCTGTGGGATTTTTGCGAACAAATTTAGTGATAAGAATCCCCGAGAGTGGACCAAACGAGCTTTTACCACCTTAGAGGATGCTATGGAAGCATATATGGTGCAGGAAATAGCCGAATCTAATATGTAGATGCAGCAACTAATTTCTTGTAGGTTGTCAACATGTCTGCAACTATGGCAAGGCAAGGAGGTCGGGTACAGCTAGAACAGTCTGACATGCCCCTGGCTTTGAATATGGCTAAAATGGCCAAAGGGGGGTTTTCTCGTGCCGCAATAGCGGAAACACAATACCTCATCAAGAAACCTCAGGCCGAAGTCCGACAAGAGCAGCAGCGGGGAGTTGAGTTTCCTCGGCACAACAATGTGAAGGCTGCGATGGAAAGACACCCGGCTATGCTTCGGGAAGATCAGACGGACGGCTGCCTTCCAAGTCAAAATGGCACAGCACAGAATCCTCAGACACAATGGAGATGCAAAGGCATGGGTGCACCTCCACCAGAGCGACTCAGACAGCCGACACCAGAACCGATGCTACATCCAGTTCAAACGCCACTTGATCCACACCGTAACAATGAGGAAGCTCACGTATCCGAAATCGAAGGTATGCCACCCGGATAAGTGTATATACATACTCCTCTTCCCAGAGCTCAATTCTTCAATCTTGATGCATATGCCATGGATCGCAAGTGTGATAAAGATTTCAATCCAGATTTGCTGACTGATAAAGGAACATCCACTGGTTAGTACACTATCTGCTGCGTGGTAATGCAGCTGACATCCATTTTGCAGACGACAGCAGCCAATTGAGCAAACCTGACAGTGATGATGAGCATTGATCGAATGGAATGGGATTTCTGAGTGTATTATTATCTACAATTAGCTGACACTTTAAAGTATACTTTAAAGAATATATTTATATGATATATTATTAAAGAACAATGTATTGATGAATGAGAAAGTACATGAAGATGGTACAAAGGCTGCCAAAACACCATTAATGATATATTAGGCCAAATTAAATGATAACATATTGTGGATATGCCCATGGCAAAATGAGCATCAACGGAGCATCAACAAATTTTGGTCTTGCATTGTTGGTACTCTGCATGGTGATCGGTTGAGACCATTCATAAATGCGGTATTGGCTGGCTTTATAGGCAGAAGAGCAAGTCTCACGCTCCCTGCCCCATTCTGAAATTGAGCGTCAACAGAGCGTCAACAATTTTTGGTCTTGTAAGTCGGGTAATTCAAAAGCGATATGGTCATTCCTATATATAATCGAAGTATTGGCCGCCTTGAAAGGGAAAAAAGATAGCAACACTCTCCGTGCCCCTTCATGAAAATGGGCGTCAACGGAGCGTGAATGATTTTTGGCCTTTCATCCTGGGTAATCAAAGTGCGATGCATCAGTTATTGTGTATATACGATTTTCTGACAGTTCTTCTGGGCTAAAACGGTCATGAACTCTTTGCTGCATCATTGTAAATGAAATTTGTTGTCACTGTCCGGGAGGCTGTCGCGGGGATGTCGCTTGCTTATCAGCCTACAGAGGCTGCCAATTCCTCCTGAATAGAGGTTGGCAATCATGCGCCACTTATATTACCCAAGATGCGAGACCTTAAATCGTTGAAGGTCATTTGACACTCATTTTCAAGATGGGCCAGGGTGCATGTTGCTTCTGCTTTTGCCTATCAAGGATGCCAATATCTCAGTTATGACTGTCTGCAACCAAGGTCCGCTCTGATTACCCAGGATGCAAAACCTTACATCGTTGACGCTCCGTTGACACTCATTTCCAGCATGGGGCAGGGAGCATTTGTCTACATATTTTGATCACAAAGGCGGCCAGTACATCCAAAAAGAACATCGACGTAGCATCGTTAATATTTTACGATTAACAGTAGGATATCTGAATGCAACTATAAATAGAACAACCCGAAATGCAAAACCGGAGATTGGACCAGATGGGTCTAGCCAAACCCGGCGAAACCCGTGGGTTGACAGGTCAGGGGCCGGGTTTGGACCGCCAAGAAGCAAAGGGCCGGGTTCTTGTACGGTTCTGGATCCAAACTGAACTGTTTATGAGATCCAAACCCGGACCGCTGGTGGGTTACCCGGACCCATTGGTAATACTAGTGATCACATTGCAAATACAGTTCAACCAAACAACATAATGTTGCAGGGGTTCAAGGTTAGTAAGATTAATCTCCAAGTGCAATATCAGCAACGTGCAATCGGCAGTGAGATTTCACATATCAAGCATTGCAATTGGTCATCGCAACGATGAAATAAAGCTTCCAGAAACTTAATTGAAGAAAATGCAGTCACAGAGTAATTCAAAATTTGGGGAAACCTGGCTGATGTCGGTGCGTGGGGTCTGGTTTCGGAAACTAATTTCGCTTTTTGCTGATTCTCATATCAAATTGGACTGTGAAGGCTGATATCAATATTAATATAAATAATATTAAAATATGGTTTAAATACTCAATTCTTTTAGTAAACAGAAGATCTTTTGATATGATGTTGGAGGCTATTGGAAGTGAAAACAGACTTTCTGATACTGCAGAATAGCGGAAAACAGTTGATACATATTTGGGAAATAACCTCATTTGCTTGTGTATTTTGACCATTTTTTAAAAATTAATCTTATGTACTATACAACTTATACTTGGCCTTATTACACTCACTTGGCCATGCTATATTCAATTGGTCTGCTACATCGTATTTGCCTTACTATATTTTCTTAGTCTTACTATACTGGTATAGTATTGCTGTATTTAGTTGCAGTACCCCAATTTGATATTTTTAACTCTGTTGTGGAAATATCCTTGTACAACATACTAGACTATAGACGATAAGATATCAGGTGGTATTTCTTATAAAGTTTAATATGTCATTACTATTGCTAATATATACACCCTGTCCTGACTCCTGAGTATGAAATTTATATTTGTTATGTACAAATATTTGCAGTATAAAGAAATTACACAATAGCAGAAATCAAAACAAAGTACAGTCACTATGCAAAAGTCTTGGCGATTCGGTCCATGCGCACACCAACAATAATATAGGGTTGCGAGTTTGCAAGCACACTACACCTCCCACGATGCCTTTAACTGCCCGGTGAGAGATGTCTCTGGCAGTGAAGGGGGCAATCATCATTTGCTTTTAGTTGCGATACTCTTTCGCAGCAATTAGCCTGATTACAGGGAGACCTTGGTTAACCATCCACAATTTTGTTGCTTGTGCTACTGACTGCCAATTCTTTGAAACCAACCCACGCAGTGGCAGGCCATGTATTTTGACTTGGCAACAACAAAGATCTATCATTCGAGCGTTCAAGAATGACAGTCATAACACACATGCCAAATTGCAAGATATGTATGCACCTCATGTATCACTGTTAATCATTGATCGGTACCTGCTGTAATGGGCAGGGTCAGATGTAGGTGATATTCGTAACAATAATGTGCTATCGGAATCGGGCAAGGTGCTTCGAAATTCGTATCGAGGGAATCAAGACAAGAGAAGAGTCAAAGCTGTGTCAAAGTCGTACTTGCTTTGCTATACAAGAGAATGAGTAAAGAGAGAAGAAAAGGAAATCCTCCAACACCAAGCAACCTCTCTTTATATACACTTCGTCTGCCACCCGTGAATCATTCCTCATGCTCCGATGTACCATCACAATATCCTCCCATGATCTTACACACCACTAACTCAACTCCTCATCAACACAACCACGCCACATCATCCGAAGTTGCAACACCTCAGACCACTTCCTTATCATATCAGATTATACCGCCACCATCTTCCAATATCCTCACGCCATTCCCACATCTACCAACATCTCCGCCGTTCCATAACACTAATTCCTTGCAAACCCCCAATACCATCTCCAAATATATCCCAATTCATCACTCATAACCCAAACTGTGACACCTGCGCCAGAACAACTATAGGAAGTGGCTAGCAAAGAAAGACCAAATCTTGAGGACAGACACGTATTCCAAAGTATACAATGGGCGCTGGAACACAAGGATTGGATACATGAGCAGTGGGAAGGAGTTATTTGGAGTGATGAATACTCAGTGGAAAAGAGTGATTCAGAGTGGCAAATGTGGGTATTTCGACAACCACCTGAAAAGTGGTTCGAAGACTGCATTGCACCAAAACGAAAGGGCAAAGGGATGTCCTTGATGGTTTGGGGTTGTTTTTGGGGCGGGAATGGTGGAACCTTCTGCACTCTTATTGTCAAATTGGTCAACAGGGGTGTCTATGTCAAGCTTCTTGAGTACCTTCTTCTTCCAGTCCTTAAATGTATCCTTGACACCCTAGGGGATTTCATCTTCTGGCAGGATAATGCTCCAGTACAAAAAGTTGCTGTGGTTATGGATTTTTTTGAGAAATACAACATCCAAGTGGATGACTGGCCACCCTGTTCCCCAGACCTCAACCCCATTGAGCATGTCTGGGTTGAGCTCAAGCACAGTCTTCATAGAAAATACCCTGACATTGGAAACACACAAGGAGGCCTGGATAAAGTGAAAGCAAGGTTGGCAGAAGTCCTGCCCGAGATCTGGGAGGAGATACTGGAGGCATACTTGGAGAAACTGTGGAAATGCATACCCGACAGGGTTGCTGCTGTAATTGATATGAAGGGATGGTATACAAGGTACTGAGTATGTGATTCTATTCAATTTGTTTTCTCCTTACACAGTCATCATTATAGGTATTTGGACACTTCGTATTTTTCGTTTGAAGACTGTATCATCTTTAGTTGTCGTGTAATATTGATTTTTGTTGCCGGAGAGTGTGTTTGTGAGGGGGCACACAAACTGAATCACCAAGACTTTTGCATAGTAACTGTACCAATTGCAGTGTAAACAAACTATAAACAACATTCGTATTATGGGTAAGTGGTAACTATTATTGCAGTCTTGCTCCAACAGAACTCTCCCATGCAGAAACAAAAGCTATTTACTAGATGTAGAGTGATTAATATACAAACTAGAAATAGACATATGGGGGTGGGTAGATAGATATTAAAGTTGCTACTGGTCTGACTTCTGCTGTTCTTCACCTCCTATATATCTGCTTCCCTACTTCTTATCTCTTCTTGCTATCTTTCAAGCTGAAACTGAAGTTCTGGCTGTGAGCTGACTGGAGACACATTATTTCAATTACCTTATATTCCACAAAGGCGGCAAAGCCGTCTCCAACACTAGTAAGAATACACACCTGTGTAACTTAATATTTATCAAATTGCTACTTTAGAAAGAATGCGGCAGCACTACTCAATTTACCGAAACCTGGCAGCACTGCGGCAGTAATAACACTCCTCTTTACGCTATAGTTGAGAAGCTTGTTTGGTTATAGATTTCGTATTTTTTTTTGGTTCTTGGCATATATTTCATAGGTGGAAGGGGATTCTATGGAGGCATCCAATGTACCAAGCTTCACACGTGACCATGTTCATGTGCACACTCCAGCATCCAAGCATCCAGAACACATTAAACATCACTGCGGACCCCACTCAATTACTCCATCAACCATCAGCTTCCACTGGCCGTCACCAGAGAGTCTTCCGGGCTATTCCCATCGAATCATATCTACCACTACAGTCCACCTAAGCCACAATGACCTCCGGCGTCTCCCCCCCGTCACTCACCTCCCTCGACCTGGACCACGATGGAACTTCTCCGTGGGGTGACGAACGTTCGGAGAACACCCAAACACCTCCCATCAACCTGCCTGCTGACGAATCTGGATTCAAAGAGGAGACCACTGGCGTAGGAATCGCACGAAAAGCTCCGGAATCCCAAAATACCTCCGTAAATATTGTACCCCCACCCCCGAAACCAACCACCTCCGCCGGTGCGCGCCGTGCACCGCGTCGTCCAGGCCGCCATTTTGTCCAGGCGGAAGCTATCAGTGACGATTTAGGTCCTCTAGGTCCCCTTGGTGATAACATTAATGAGTCCTCCGAACCCTCTACGTCGCTGCCGTCTAGCAGCCAGGAGCTACCACCACAACCACCGGTAAAGGAGGCGTCGCCGCATGCATCTCGAACTGGAACATCTATCACTGGGGCACCGCGGATGCACGATATTCTGGAGAGCGTCTCCCTAGGAGATGAAGATGATGAGACGATCAGGCGACAAATTGGGTCATCATTTGGTCAACAGAGAAGCGGCGGCGGTACTGCAACGGAGATGCAATCAGCTGCCGCGAAACCACTCTTTGAAGTGCACGTTGGCGACCCCCACAAGGTGGGAGACATCACAACTGCACATACGGTATATAACGTTCACACAAAGGTGAGGGGAAATTCGCGCATTCTTGCACTTCTGCGAATGGACTAAGCTGATCCGGAGGTGTGTGGGAAGACTACGTCTAAAGCGTTCAGAGTCCCCGAGTTCTCGGTGGCGCGCAGGTATAGCGATTTCTTGTGGCTCTACAAAGTTTTGAATAGCAACAGCCCGGGAGTCGTCGTGCCTCCGCCTCCGGAGAAGCAGGCGGTTGGACGCTTCGATGAAAACTTCGTTGAGACGCGACGGGCGGCATTGGAGAGAATGTTGAATCGGATTTGCCAGCACTCAATCCTACTTCAAGACGGCGACCTCAAGCTTTTCCTCGAATCGGAATCTCTGAACGTGGATATAAAGCACCGAGAGAAGCAGTCGCCACTTCCCACAGAAAGCAAGGGGTTCCTGGGCTTTGGGGGCGGGTTTTCAACCACTTCCAAGTTTATTGAAACCGACGATGTATGTAATACCTACTACTCTTTAACTCGGTCAAACCGACGATGCTAATTGACCGTACATAGTGGTTTCACGATCGACGCCAATATCTCGACGCTCTCGAAACCCAGCTTAAAAACCTCCTCAAAGCTGTCGATGGCGTCGTAAAACAACGCAAAGACTTAGCAGAGGCAGCCAATGACTTCAGCTCCTCCCTACACGCCCTTTCCATTGTCGAGCTCTCCAAGTCCCTCTCCTCACCTCTCGACCAACTCTCCGAACTTCAGATTCGCATCAAAGAGCTCCATGAACGCCAAGCGCAACAAGACGTCCTCACCATCGGCATCACGGTGGATGAATACATCCGCATCATTGGCAGTATCAAACTCGCCTTCCAACAACGCCAAAAAGCCTACCACTCCTGTCACACTGCCGAAAGCGAGTTAGTCAAGCGGCGCACTACTTATGAGAAGTTGCAGCGCCAAGGAAAGACGCAACAAGATCGCCTTACACAGCTGAGCGCGGAGGTCGCAGATTCGGAAAGGAAGCTGCATCAGGCGCGCGTGCTGTTTGAAGATATGGGCAGACTTATGAGGGCCGAGTTGGATCGCTTCGAGAGGGAAAAGGTCGAGGACTTTAAGAGTGGCGTCGAAACATTTTTGGAAAGCGCCGTCGAGGCCCAGAAGGAGTTGATTGAGCTTTGGGAAAGTTATCTTTTACAGCTCGACCGGGAGGAAGAGGCCGAGGTGGTGGCAAATTATGGTACTCTCAAGCCATCAGCGCCTACGACTCCCACTGCTGCTGCTGCTCCTATGAATGCTGGTGGACCGACTCCTTCGGTGGCAGAAGAGGAGGTTCAAGTTCACCGGGAAGGGTGAGGAGGTGTATTTATAGCGGAGACAGTGATGTTGGATTTGATAAGGACATTTCCTTTCTTGTGGGTTTTCGGGGGTGCATATCACGCGGTGGCTATCTTTTATCCATTGTGCTTTGGGCTGGCGCGGGGGGGTATGCCGTAGATAAAAAGGAGCGACGTCACTCGTATATGGGAAGATGACGAAGTGTTTTGGCGGTGATGCTTCGCCATCCATAACCGATGGATGACAGGTGAGAGGTGAGAATAATCGCAGTCTTGGAAATAACAATCATTTGAATCAGTAAAGGACACAACAGCCAAAGGAAACATGGCCGGACCGTCTCTACAAATACCCATGTCACCAATACACGTACATCTATTCAAACTTAGCCTACCACGTCTCCTGTTTATACCGCCCAATCTTCTCCATCCCCTCCAAATACACCTTCGCATCCTCCCTCCCCATGCACCCCCACTTCCCAAAAACTTCGACCAACGCCTCCCTAACAGCTTGGGGCATCCGTCCACTGCTGCCACACACAAACACTGTTCCCTCGCGCCTTCCCAGCGCCTCCCACACTACCTTTCCTTGTTCACGTATCACAGCCTGCACATACCGCTTCGCCTTCTGGTCCCTCGAGAACGCCGTGAAGCGTTGCAGCACGCCCTGATTCTCCAGCTGCTCCCACTCGGAGGAAAAGAAGTTATCCTTTTCCCTGTTCCTGCACCCAAAGAATAACAGGTTCTCACCCCCTTTCTCCTCCTCCGCAAGCACAACGCGGTGCCAGAGCAAGGCTCGCATAGGCGCAACACCCGTGCCGGGTCCCACCATCACAACCGGCTTCTGCAGATCCTGTGTGCGGAGGGCGAGGGAACCCTTCTGGAATAGAAGATTTACCGACGATTCCTCGGGAACAAGAGAGGCGAGCCAACGTGTACACACCCCCTGTCGGGTCTTTTTGATGATGGTACGATACTTTACGATTGCCACTAGCAGGTCGACGGTAGTGTTTGAGACCAGGCTGCTACTAGCGATACTAAACTGGCGCTCTCGAAGCCGCGGGACAAGCTCGAGGAGCCTGTCAAGCCCGATGCGTACCGTGTTGAATTCTTGCAGTACCTCGAGGAGACTCCGCCGCGGCCGCGTGGTGTAGTCCCATAGCTCTTCGACCCATTGGGGTTCTGCAAACTCGGCAAGTCGCTCTTTGTGGGTTTCGTCTGTGGTGAGAGCGGCGGCAAGGGAGAAGAAGGAGCGTCGTGGAATCGCAGTGATGTCGAGGTGGTGGATAAGGAGAGTACGGAGGGTGAGTGGGGAGATAGGGGTAGAAATTGGACAGGGTGGAATTTCGTCGGGTAGCATGTGAGCCGCGGGAGTAAGTTTCAGGGGGCGGTCCGCGATGAATGTCCAGTTTTGGAGTTGAAGAAAGAGGTCGACATCCTCGGGGAAGTTTTTGGGCGAGACGGAAACTGTGTCCCCCGGTTCCCAATCCACGCTCTTGGGCAGCGCAAAGGTGAAGTGTCGCACATCCTGCCAGTGGTCCTTGGGGGTAATCCGTTCGTTCATTTTCACAGTCGCAAGAACTGATCCAGGACGGGGAGCATGAAGATTCTGCATTATCTCCACCCCATCCACCGCCTCCTCCCCCACCGCCGCCGCCCCCTCACCTGGATCGGCAAACGTCAGAACCCATTTACTGGGCAGCACCACATCCTCGGGGATCTCCTGAAGCCCACCCAGGAGTGGCCACCGACTCCGCAACACATTCCTCACTTCGTCAACCCAGTACCCAAAAGCCCCCTCAATACCCTCATCTCCACTCCCGTCGCCTTCGCCCCTCCCCACCACCTCGTTCGCGCCCAGTTGTAGCAGCCGCCGCCCCACCTTCCTCCCCGCCCAGCAAAACTTGGGATACGTCGAGTCCCCGAGGCAAAAGACACCGAAATTCACACCGCCCAGCCAACCCGGTGGTATCTTCTTCCTCAACAAGTTCCTCCAGAATGTCTTCGCATTATCCGGTACCTCGCCCTGACCGGTTGTAGAGATGAGGAGGAAAACGAGGTCGTGGGCCGCCAGCGACGAGAATGGGGTGAGAGCGTCGCATGGTAGGGTGGTGACGGTGAAACGGTGACGTTCAAGGGTAGCTGATAACTGCAGGCTTAGGTCTTCGGCGGTGCCCGTCTGCGAGGCGTAAAGGATCAAGACGCGACGAGAGCTTGGGGTTGTTCTGGTTGCTTTCATGATGTGGCCATATGATAAGACAATTGTATGGAATGTAAATGGTAGCGGTAATCGTAACGATTGCTATGGT
>Ga0307512_10002681_pt1 | contig 21915 bp, 22 predicted proteins | sample 14_EM_MG_FD_200267 | JGI IMG/M metagenome (GOLD analysis project Ga0307512, IMG submission 200267) | Populus trichocarpa ectomycorrhiza microbial communities from riparian zone in the Pacific Northwest, United States - 14_EM | ecosystem: Host-associated > Plants > Roots > Unclassified | place...
GAAGACGATGACGTTCGGGCCGAGGTCGCCGCCGCCGGGGAGGAGGCGCGGCTTGCTTTCAGCGGCGGCCGACGGGGTGGCGGGGGCCGCGGAAGCGGGGGCGGACAGGCCGAGTGCGACGGGGGCTGCGGCGGCCGCGGCGGCGAGTAGGGATCTCCGGCCGATGTCAGGCAGGGGCATGGGGCGGCTCTCCTGTTCAGAAAGTGAACGGTGTGGGGTTTGGGAGCGCTCTCTTGCTGGTGAATGCTTCAACTACCCGAACGGGTGCGTCAAGGGGTGGGAGCGGAGTTCCACAAGGGTTGCCGTACCCCTTGACGAGGCCATCTCCGGAGGTTTAACTCACGTCCTAAATTAAGCCATGAGTGCAATCCCTGAAGGGACCCGGGAGACCATGCGCAGCATCCGAGCCGCGGCCATAGGCGCCGTCACGATGTCACTCGCCCTTGCCGCCTCGGCCTGCGGAGGCGGTTCGTCGAGCGGCGGTGGGTCCAACGACTCACCGAAGACACTCACCTACTGGGCCTCCAACCAGGGCGCCAGCATCGCCGTCGACAAGAAGGTCCTGCAGCCCGAGCTCGACAAGTTCGAGAAGCAGACGGGCATCAAGGTGAAGGTCGAGGTCGTGCCCTGGTCCGATCTGCTGAACCGCATCCTCACCGCGACCACCTCGGGCCAGGGCCCCGACGTCCTCAACATCGGCAACACCTGGAGCGCCTCCCTGCAGGCGACCGGCGCGCTGCTGCCGTGGGACGCGAAGAACTTCGCCAAGATCGGCGGCAAGGACCGCTTCGTCGACTCGGCGCTCGGCTCGACGGGCGCGGAGGGCAAGGACCCGGCCGCGGTGCCGCTGTACTCGATGGCCTACGCCCTCTACTACAACAAGGAGATCTTCGCCGACGCCGGCATCTCCAAGCCCCCGGCCACCTGGGACGAGCTGGTCGCCGACGGCAAGAAGATCAAGGCGAAGGGCAAGTCGCCGCTGGGCGCCGAGGGTTCGAGCCTGGCGGAGAACATCCACCACGTCTTCGTCTTCGCCAAGCAGCACGGCGCCGACTTCTTCACCGCGGACGGCAAGCCCGACTTCACCAATGACGGCGTGGTCACGGCCGTCAAGCAGTACGTCGACCTGATGGCCAAGGACAAGGTCATCCCGACCGGCAACGCCGAGTACGCGCAGAACCAGTCCGTGAGCGACTTCGCCAAGGGCAAGCAGGCGATGCTGCTGTGGCAGTCCGCCGCCTCCAACCTCAAGTCCCAGGGCATGAGCGACAGTTCGTACGGCATCGCACCCGTGCCCGTGCAGTCCGGCACACCGGGCACCGGCACCCAGGTCAACTCGATGGTCGCGGGCATCAACCTCGCCGTCTTCAAGAACACCGACAACCTCGACGGCGCCACGAAGTTCGTGAAGTTCATGACCGGCGACGCCGAGCAGAAGGTCCTCAACACGGCGTACAGCTCGATCCCGCCGGTGAAGGCGGCACAGACCGACTCGACCTTCAACTCCCCGTCGAACGCCGTCCTCAAGGACACCCTCGCCAAGAGCGCCGCCGCGCTGCCGCAGGTCGCCGACGAGTCGCAGTTCGAGACGGCGGTCGGTACGGCGGTCAAGGACCTGTTCGCCGACGCGGCCGCCGGGCGCGCGGTGACCACCGACTCGGTGAAGGCCAAGCTCGAGAAGGCCCAGCAGCAGATGCCGGCGAAGTGAGCCCGATGACCACCACGTCCCTCAAAGAGCCACTGAGGGGGAGTTCCTCCGGTGCGGCGGCGCGCGAACCGCGTCGCCGCCGCACCGGGCGGATCCGCCGCATCGGCTTGCCCTACCTGCTCCTCCTGCCCGCCCTGCTCCTCGAACTCCTGGTCCACCTGGTGCCGATGGTCATCGGCATCGTGATGAGCTTCAAGGAGCTCACGCAGTTCTACATCCGCGACTGGGGCACCGCGCCCTGGTCGGGCCTCGGCAACTACAAGGTGTCGGTGGACTTCGACGCCCCGGTCGGCCAGGCGCTGCTCCATTCCTTCTACGTCACCGTCGGCTTCACCCTGCTGTCGGTCGGCCTGTGCTGGCTGATCGGCACGGCGGCCGCGGTCTACATGCAGGACACCTTCCGTGGCCGCGGTCTGCTGCGGGCGCTGTTCCTGGTGCCGTACGCCCTGCCGGTCTACACGGCCGTCATCACCTGGGTGTTCATGTTCCAGCACGACAACGGCCTGGTGAACCATGTCCTGCACGACCAGCTGCATCTCACCGGCAAGCCGTCCTTCTGGCTCATCGGCGACAACAGCTTCTACGCCCTGCTCACCGTGTCCGTGTGGAAGGGCTGGCCGTTCGCCTTCCTGATCGTCATGGCGGGGCTGCAGAACATCCCGCGCGAGCTGTACGAGGCGGCGGCCCTGGACGGCGCCGGCATGTGGCAGCAGATCCGCCGCATCACGCTGCCGTCGCTGCGGCCCGTCAACCAGGTCCTGGTCCTGGTTCTGTTCCTGTGGACGTTCAACGACTTCAACACGCCCTTCGTCCTGTTCGGCAAGGCCGCCCCCGAGGCCGCGGACCTCATCTCGGTCCACATCTACCAAGCGTCCTTCGTCACCTGGAACTTCGGCACCGGCTCCGCGATGTCCGTGCTTCTGCTGCTCTTCCTGCTGGTCGTGACGGGCGTCTACCTCGTGCTCACCTCGCGTGGACGGAGGTCCGCCGATGTCTGAGGTCCACAGGTCCAAGTCCCCGATGGCGCCGCCGAGTTCGTTCCTCTGGTCCCGCCGGGTCTTCCTCACCCTGCTCACCGGCTTCGTGCTGGTGCCGGTGTACGTCATGATCTCCAGTTCGCTGAAGCCACTTGCCGATGTGACGGGCGAATTCCGGTGGCTGCCCAGCAGTCTGACGATCCGTCCGTACATCGACATCTGGTCGACGATCCCGCTCGCGCGGTACTTCGCGAACTCGCTGATCGTGGCGGGCTCGGCGACCGTCTGTTCGGTGGTGATCGCGGTGTTCGCCGCGTACGCGGTCAGCCGCTACAACTTCCGCGGCAAACGCGTCTTCACGGTCACCGTCCTGTCCACCCAGATGTTCCCCGGCATCCTCTTCCTGCTCCCGCTGTTCCTCATCTACGTCAACATCGGCGACGCCACCGGTATCGCCCTGTTCGGCTCACGCGGCGGCCTGATCCTCACCTACCTCACCTTCTCCCTCCCGTTCTCCATCTGGATGCTGATCGGGTACTTCGACTCGGTGCCGCGCGATCTGGACGAGGCGGCGCTGGTGGACGGCTGCGGCCCGCTGGGGGCGCTGTTCCGGATCGTCGTACCGGCCGCGATCCCCGGCATCGTCGCGGTGGCCGTCTACGCCTTCATGACCGCCTGGGGCGAGGTGCTGTTCGCCTCGGTCATGACCAACGACACCACCCGCACGCTCGCCGTCGGCCTCCAGGGTTACTCCACGCTCAACAACGTCTACTGGAACCAGATCATGGCCGCCTCGCTCGTCGTCAGCGTGCCCGTGGTCGCCGGCTTCCTGCTGCTGCAGCGCTATCTCGTCGCCGGGCTGACGGCGGGAGCCGTCAAGTGAACCGTCGATCAACCAACTCCGCTGATTTCGAAGGGACTTCCGTGTCCGACCGCATCGACCTCGCCGCACTCCCGCACGACTTCCTGTGGGGCACGGCCACAGCGGCGTACCAGATCGAGGGAGCCGTCACGGAGGACGGCCGCTCCCCGTCGATCTGGGACACCTTCTCCCACACGCCCGGCAAGGTCGCGGGCAACGACAACGGCGACGTCGCCTGCGACCACTACCACCGCTGGCGCGAGGACATCGGCCTCATGCGCCAACTCGGCACCAACGCCTACCGGTTGTCGATCGCCTGGCCGAGGGTGGTGCCGGGCGGCGACGGCCCGGTCAACCCCAAGGGGCTCGCCTTCTACGACGAGTTGATCGACGGCCTGCTGGAGGCGGGCATCACCCCGTCCGTCACCCTGTACCACTGGGACCTCCCGCAGGCCCTCCAGGACCGGGGCGGCTGGCCCGAGCGGGCGACCGCCGAGCACTTCGCCGCGTACGCCTCCGTCGTGGCCGAACGCCTCGGCGACCGCGTCGCCCACTGGGCCACGCTCAACGAACCGCTGTGCTCGGCCTGGATCGGCCATCTGGAAGGCCGGATGGCCCCCGGCCTGACCGACCTGACGGCCGCCGTCCGCGCCTCGTACCACCTGCTGCTGGGGCACGGTCTCGCCGCGCAGGCGATCCGCGCCGCGGCCCCCTCCGCCCAGGTCGGCCTCGTCACCAACCTCTCCACGGTGCACGCCGCCACCGACCGCGACGAGGATGTCCGCGCCGCCCTCCGCATGGACGGCCACGTCAACCGCTGGTGGCTGGACCCGGTGCACGGCCGGGGCTTCCCGTCCGACATGCGCGAGGTGTACGGCGTCGAACTCCCGGAGCAATCAGGCGACTTGACGACGATCGCGGCCCCGCTCGACTGGCTCGGCCTGAACTACTACATGCCGGCCACCGTCGCCGACGACCCCTCGGCCCCCGCGCCCCGGGTCCGTTCCGTCCGCCGCCTCGGCGTCCCGCGCACCGGCATGGACTGGGAGATCGACGCGAGCGGCATCGAGACGCTCCTGCTCCGCCTCACCGACGAGTACGGCGCCCGCAGGCTGTACGTCACCGAGAACGGCTCCGCCTACCCGGACGTCGTACGCGCCGACGGGACCGTCGACGACCCCGAGCGCCAGGACTACCTGGAGCGCCACCTCGCGGCCTGCGCCTCGGCGGCCCGCAAGGGCGCCCCGCTGGCCGGCTACTTCGCCTGGTCGCTGCTCGACAACTTCGAGTGGGCCTACGGGTACGACAAGCGGTTCGGGCTGGTCCACGTGGACTACGAGACCCAGGTCCGCACGATCAAGGGCACCGGCCACCGGTACGCGGACATCATCCGCGACCACCGCAGCCGGGCCCGGCGCGCGGCCTGACCAAGACAGCCCCGGTGGGTACGGGCGGCGGAGCCCGTGCCCACCGGGGCATCAGCCCTGCCATTTATGTCATGCGCACGTCATCAAGATCGCCCCCTTCAAGGAGATCCGCATGCCGTCCCGCACCCTGCTCACCGCCCTCGCCACCCTCACCACGGCGGCCCTGCTGTCCACCGGCCCGGCCCTCGCCGCCCCCGGTCCGCAGGCCGCGGCCGCCGCAACCTGGGACACCGACCGCGCGGCCGCCGCCTACGCCGTGAACCCGGCCGCCGTCACGTCGTCCGGCAGCGAGAACGCCGGCACCGCACCCGGCCTCGCCTTCGACGGCGACGCCGCGACCCGTTGGTCCAGCAACTTCGCCGACGACGCCTGGATCCGCCTCGACCTCGGCGCCACCCTCCGCATCGACCGGGTCACCCTCGACTGGGAGGCCGCGTACGGCAAGAGATACGTCCTGGAGGTCTCCAGGAACGGCACCGACTGGACGCCCTTCTACACGGAGACCGCCGGCACCGGCGGTTCGGTCACCACGAGCACCTACCCCCAGGAGGTGACGGGCCGCTACGTCCGCCTGCGCGGACTCGAACGCGCCACGTCCTACGGCTACTCGCTCTACTCCTTCAAGGTCAACGGCGGCGAACCCGCCCCCGCGTCCACGACCCGCAGCAATCTGGCGCTCAACCACCCCGCCTACTCCAACCTCTACCAACACGCGGGCAACACACCGGCGTTCGTCACCGACGGAGGCTGGCCCGCCAACCTCAAGGACGACACGACCCGTTGGTCCAGCGACTGGAACGCCGACCGCTGGGTCTCGGTCGACCTCGGCGCGACCTCGGTGATCGACACGGTCGACCTCTACTGGGAGGCGGCCTACGCCGTCGACTACCAACTCCAGGTCTCCGACGACAAAAGCACCTGGCGCACGGTCTACGAGCCGACCGCCGCCGAGATCGCCGCCCGCCGCGCGGACGTCAAGTCACCCGCCGACGCGACCGGCCGCCACGACACGGTGCCCCTGCCGCAGCCGGTGACGGGCCGCTACGTCCGCATGCTCGGCAAGGAACGCCGCTCCTTCTACAACCCGGCCCCCGCCACGGCCCAATTCGGCTACTCCCTCTACGAGTTCCAGGTCTGGGGCACCGGCGGCAACGCCTCCGCCGCCTACCCCGCGCTCCCCGCCGACCAGTCGGGGACGTACCAGACGGCGTTCTTCGACGACTTCACCTCCGCCGCCCTCGACCGCTCCAAGTGGCGGGTCGTACGCACGGGCACGGAGATGGGCCCGGTCAACGGCGAGTCGCAGGCGTACGTCGACTCGACGGACAACGTCCGGACGCAGAACGGTGAGTTGATCCTCGCGGCGAAATACTGCAAGGGCTGCACCCAGGCGGGTGGCGGCACCTACGACTTCACCTCCGGCCGCATCGACACCAACACCAAGTTCGACTTCACCTACGGCCGGGTCAGCGCCCGTATGAAACTCCCCGTCGGTGATGGATTCTGGCCCGCCTTCTGGCTGCTCGGCAGCAACGTGAACGACCCGTCCGTGTCCTGGCCCGCCTCCGGCGAGACCGACATCATGGAGAACATCGGCTACCCGGACTGGACGAGCACGGCCCTCCACGGCCCCGGCTACTCGGCCGACGGCAACATCGGCGCCCGCCAGACCTACCCGAGCGGCGGGACGATCGACCAGTGGCACACGTACGCGGTCGAATGGACCCCGACGGCGATGCGCTTCTACGTCGACGACCGCCTCGTCCAGGAGACCACCCGCAACAAGCTCGAGTCGACGCGCGGCCAGTGGGTCTTCGACCACAACCAGTACGTCATCCTCAACCTGGCTCTCGGCGGCGCGTACCCGGCCGGCTGGAACCAGGTCACCACCCCGTACTGGGGCCTGCCGCAGTCGAGCGTGGACAAGGTCGCGGGCGGGGGAGTGCAGGCGGAGGTGGACTGGGTTCGGGTGGAACAGAAGCGGTGACCGGCCCGGCCGGCGGTCCGGGAGCATCGAGCAGCCGGACCGCCGGCCGGGGTGCTGTGTCAGCAGTCCCTGAACTCCGGTGACTGGTTCAGCACCTGAGACCGCACCGACGTGAACCGCCCGTACGTCCCACCACTGCGCGCCCCCGGCCGGAACGCCGCCACCCGGTGGCAGTTCTGGAAGGCCAGTTCCACGCCGAAGTGGCGTTCCAGGCTGCCGCGGATCGCGTCGCTGGCGAGGGCGCGCAGAAGCTGGCCGCGCTCCCGCTCGGACGGGGGAGGGGTCTGGTTGTCGGTGAACTCGGCGATGCCGCCCCTGAGTTCGGTGGCGAGGGAGGCGATCAGGTCGTAGGCGTACGGGAGGGACGTGCGGACCGTGTCCACGAAGTCCTCCTCGCGGATGTCACCGTGCTCGGCTTCGGCGAGGAGCTTCGGGGAGACGTCGAGAGACATGAAGGGGTGTCCGTTCTCATCGTTGGTGCAAGTACTTCACGGAGGGGAAGGGCTTGGTCAGGTGATCAGGTGAGTGCCGCCGGTCCCGGGACGAAGTCCGGGTCCACCTGGGATGCGAGGTCCAGGCCGGTCGTCTCGTCCGCCCACGCACGGGCGTTGCGCAGGTGGAACTCGACGGCGTGGCGGTGGAGGGTGGGCCAGTCCTTGGGGCGGGAGTCGACGGCCTCGCGCAGGACGTTCAGGGCGTGCCGGTTGTGCGGCTCCAGAGTGTTCAACTCGCCTTCCGTACGGCCCTGTTCGGCCGCCCGCACCCAGGGTGAATGGACCAGGTGCGTGAGGAGGTCCCCGCCCACGTGCTCCTTGAGGAACAGCAGGTCGTCCTCGCCCGTCACCTTGTTGCCGATCACGGCGATGCGGATCCCGGACTCGCGGGCATGGTCGCGGTACTGGCGGTAGACCGAGACACCCTTACGGGTGGGTTCCGCCACCAGGAACGTGATGTCGAACCGCGTGAACAGGCCCGACGCGAACGCGTCCGCGCCTGCCGTCATGTCGACCACGACGTACTCGCCGGGTCCGTCGACCAGATGGTTGAGATAGAGCTCGACCCCGCCGAGCTTGGAGTGGTAACAGGCCACGCCCAGGTCGCTCTCGTCGAACTCGCCCGTCACCATCAGCGGTACGCCGCCCACGCGCCGGACGTGTCGCGCGTGCACCTCGTCGTCGCCGAGCAGCCGCAGGAGGCGCGACCCGCGGCCGGGCGGAGTGGTCTTGATCATCGCCTCACGGGAGGCGATACGCGGGTTGCTGCCCCGCAGGTAGTCCTTGATGTCGGACAGGTGGGCGCCCAGGGGCGGGGCGTCCAGATGGTTCTCGTCGAGTCCCAGCGCCTCGGCCAGGTGCTGGTTGATGTCGCCGTCGATGGCGAGTACCGGCGCGCCGGAGCGGGCCAGGTGACGGGAGAAGAGTGCTGACAGGGTGGTCTTGCCGCTGCCGCCCTTGCCGACGAACGCGACCCGCATTACCGGGCCGGCCTCATTTTGAAAATGAATGTCATGTCGCTAGGTTTTAGGCAGCTTCCGGCGCTCTGTCAAATCGTGGGTCGGGGGTGAGGCGATCGACCGTGGTGCCGGCCGCGGCGATCGGTCTGCTGCCGCCCGATAGGGTCGCCGCCATGAAGATCGAGGCGGAGATCGCCCGGGAGGCGGACCAGGAGCTCGTCGACGCCTTCGGGCGACTGCTGCCCCAGCTGTCCCGGTCCGCGAAGCCGCTGGACGCCGAGGCGGTCGGCCGCATCCTTGCCTGCGATGCGAACACGGTGCTGGTGGCCCGGGCCGACCGCGAGATCGTAGGCACGCTGACCCTCGTCATGTTCCCCGTGCCGTCCGGGCTGCGGGCCCGCGTCGAGGACGTGGTCGTGGACGGGGCGGCCCGGGGGCACGGAGTCGCCGGACTCCTGACGCGGGAGGCGCTGAGGATCGCCCGGGAGTCCGGGGCACGTACCGTGGATCTCACCTCGCGGCCGGACCGGGAGGGGGCGAACCGGCTGTACGAGCGGCTGGGGTTCCGGGCCAGGGAGTCGACGCCGTACCGGACGGCGTTGGACGACTGAGCCGGTGGCTCAGGTGGACACCGTCTCCCGCTCCGCCGCCAGCTCCAGCATCTCCTCGACCTCGCCCTCCTGGACCCGAGAGGTCCGCCGCAGCCACAGGATGTCGCGGCCGAACGACCAGACGAGCGTGGCCAGCGCCGTCGCCACGACCCCGAAGGACGCCGCGTACGGCAGCAGCCCCGAGGCCGCCGTCAGCAGGAAGATCCCCTGGAACGCGGCGACCGTCTTGCGGGCCGTGCTCGGCGGCAACGAGGCGTTCAGCCACGGCCAGACGCGGGCCGCGGCGACGAAGGCGTACCGCATGCTGCCGATCAGCAGCGCCCAGGGACCGAACTGCATGGAGACGTAGACGCTGAGCACCAGGATCAGGAACGCGTCGACCTCCATGTCGAAACGGGCGCCCAGCGCGGTCGAGGTGCCGGTGCGGCGGGCGACCTTGCCGTCCACGCCGTCGAGGATCAGCGCCACGGCCGTCAGGCCGACGAAGAGCGTGACCGGCGGGGAGCTCTCGAAGGAGTCCGCGACCAGGGCCGTGATGCCGCCGACCAGAGTCGCCCGGCCGAGGGTGACCCGGTTGGCCGGGCCGAAGGAGCGCAGCCGGGACCGGTGCAGCGCCCGGGAGAGCACCGCCCAGCTGGCGACGGCGAAGACGAGGCCGGTAAGCCAGCCCGCCGGCCCCATGCCGATCGCCGTGCCGAGCAGGGCCAGCAACAGGATCTGAACGCCCGCTCCCACAGCGGTCTCCTGCTGGACCAGCCTTGCGTCGTAAGTGTTGTTCAGGGCCACCGCACACCCTCCGGCCGTATGACAGAGTCGATCAACGCCGCGTACTGTGCGCGGCCTGTGCACACCTCGGTACGTGCACCGCTTCCAGATCGTTCAGGAGGAGGCCAGATGAACCGGATCGCACGCGCGTTCTGGCTCAGCCGTCCGGGTCTCGGCGAGATACGGAGCGCCGACCTGCCGGAACCCGCGGCGGGCGAAGTCCTGGTGCGCTCGCTCTTCTCCGGGGTCAGCCGGGGCACGGAGACACTGGTGTTCCGCGGCGGCGTTCCCGAGAGCCAGCACGCGGCCATGCGGGCACCGTTCCAGGAGGGCGACTTCCCGGCACCGGTGAAGTACGGCTACCTCAACGTCGGCGTGGTCGAGGAGGGGCCGGACGAACTGGCCGGCCGTACGGTCTTCTGCCTCTACCCGCACCAGACCCGGTACGTCGTCCCGGCCGACGCCGTCACGGTCGTACCGGACACGGTGCCCGCCGAGCGGGCCGTACTCGCCGGCACCGTGGAGACCGCCGTGAACGCCCTCTGGGACGCCGCGCCCCTGGTCGGCGACCGGATCGCCGTGGTCGGCGGCGGCATGGTCGGCTGCTCGGTGGCCGCGCTGCTGGCCCGCTTCCCCGGTGTCCGCGTCCAGCTGGTCGACGCCGATCCCTCCCGCGCCAAGGTCGCCCAGGCCCTCGGTGTCGATTTCGCGCTGCCCGACGACGCCCTCGGCGGGCGCGACCTCGTCGTCCACGCCAGCGCCACCGAGCAGGGCCTCGCCCGGTCCCTGGACCTGCTCACCGCTGAGGGCACCGTCCTCGAACTGAGCTGGTACGGCGACCGGAAGGTGAGCCTCCCGCTCGGCGAGGCCTTCCACTCCCGGCGGCTCGTCATCCGCTCCAGCCAGGTCGGTACCGTCTCCCCGGCCCGCAGCTCCAGCCGTACCTACGCCGACCGGCTCGCCCTCGCCCTCGACCTGCTGGCCGACCCGGCGCTCGACGCCCTCGTCACCGGCGAGTGCACCTTCGAGGAACTGCCGGACGTCCTGCCGCGTCTGGCCAACGGAGAGATTCCGGCGCTGTGCCACCGGGTCCGGTACGCGGACACAGACTGACGGAGTCGTTCAATTTGGGACGACTCCTGGGCTTGCAAGACCGCCTGACCTGAGAAAAGAGTGGGAGGCGGTTGAACACAGGGAAGCGAAGAGCCGTATTACAAGGGCATCCCCCGGCAGCCAACGGCCGGGGGGCCAGAGGCGCCGCAACTGGAGGGTCGTCCGTTGTTCAGTGTCACCGTCCGCGATCACATCATGATCGCCCACAGCTTCCGCGGCGAGGTCTTCGGACCCGCGCAGCGCCTGCACGGAGCGACGTTCCTGGTGGACGCCACCTTCCGGCGCGAGCAGCTGGACGACGACAACATCGTCGTCGACATCGGACTGGCCACCCAGGAGCTCGGCGCCGTGGTCAGCGAGCTGAACTACAGAAATCTCGACAACGAGCCCGAGTTCGCCGGAACCAACACCTCCACGGAGTTCCTGGCGAAGGTCATTGCCGACCGGCTCGCCGAGCGGATCGAGAAGGGCGCGCTGGGCGAGGGCGCCAGGGGCATCGCGGGGATCTCCGTGACCCTGCACGAGTCGCACATCGCCTGGGCGAGTTACGAGCGTGCCCTGTGACCGACGTGACGCTGGAGAAGGTGGAGAAGGCGGAGAAGCCGCCGCTCGGCTATGTGCCGGTGCAGCACTCCGCGCTGAAGAACGCCGAGATCATTCCCATGTCCCTGCGCTCCGTGCACTTCGTCATGCCGGGTGGTGTAGACGATCCGGCCGCGCCGAGCGGCGGCAACGCCTACGACCGGCGGGTGAGCCTGGATCTGCCGGGCTTCGGCTGGCAGGTCCACAAGCACGCGGTGGCCGGCGAGTGGCCCCGGCCGGGGGCGGCGGCCCGTGCGGAACTCGCGCGTACGCTGCGGGAGTTCCCGGACGGGACGGTTGTTCTGCTGGACGGGATCGTCGCCTGTGCCGTCCCCGAGATCGTCGTCCCGGAGGCCGAACGGCTGGGCCTCGCGGTCCTCGTGCACCTGCCGCTCGGCGACGAGACCGGCCTCGAGCCCGCGGTGGCCGCCGAGTTGGACGCCAAGGAGCGCGATGTGCTGCGGGCCGTGCCCGCCGTGATCGCCACCAGCGACTGGGCGGTCCGCCGCCTCGTCTCCCACCACGGCCTGGCCCCCGAACGGGTCCATGCCGCCGCCCCCGGCGCCGACATCGCGCCTTTCGCCTCCGGCACCGACGGCGTCTCCCGGCTGCTGTGCGTGGCCGCGGTCACCCCGCGCAAGGGGCAGCACCGCCTGGTGCAGGCACTGGCCGCGGCGGCCGAACTTCCGTGGAGCTGCGTCTGCGTCGGCGGACTCGGGCACGACCCCGAGTACGTCACCCATCTGCGGATGCTGATCAAGGAGTACGGCCTGGAGGACCGCATCGAACTGGCGGGCCCGCAGGCCGGTGCCGAGCTCGATGCCAGCTACCACACCGCCGACCTCATGGTCCTCACCTCGTACGCGGAGACGTACGGCATGGCGGTGACCGAGGCCCTCGCGCGCGGCATCCCCGTGCTGGCCACGGATGTCGGCGGGCTCCCGGAGGCGGTCGGACGCGCCCCCGACGGCGGTGTGCCCGGCATCCTCGTGCCGCCGGAGGACCCCGCCGCCCTCGCCGCCGAACTGCGCGGCTGGTTCGGCGAGGCCGACGTACGACGCCGGCTGAAGGCCGCTGCCCGGGGCCGACGGGCCGCCCTGGACGGCTGGGCGACCACGGCCCGAAGCCTTGCCGGAGTACTGGGCCGGCTACCGAGCGAGCCCAGGAGGGCGGCATGAACAGGACGGCACAGATCGATGGGAAGATCCCGGCGCAGCCGGGGCCGGCGGACGGCTCCGAACCGGCGGACTCCGTGATCCCCGGCGCCGGGCCCGCCCCGCGCCCCGGCGAGCGCGCCACCGTGCGGCTGCGGGACACCGGGCCCGAGGAGCCGCCCCGGTACGCGCCCGAGTGGCTCGAACTGCGTGAACCCGCGGACGCCGACGCTCGGGCGCACGATCTGCTCGACCCGCTGCGGATCCGGCTGGCCAACCTGCCGGGCAAGGCCGGGGTCGCCATCCACGACCTGGGCTGCGGCACCGGCTCGATGGGCCGCTGGCTCGCGCCCCGGCTGGACGGCGCCCAGCACTGGATCCTGCACGACCGCGACCCGTATCTGCTGCACTTCGCGGCGGTCGCCTCCCCGCGTTCCGCCGCCGACGGCAGCAGGGTCACCGTGGAGACCCGCCGCGGTGACGTCGCCCGGCTCACCCCGGACGCCCTCGCCGGCGCCTCACTGGTGACGGCCTCCGCGCTTCTCGACGTCCTCACCCGCGAGGAGATCGAGACCCTTGCCGAGGCCTGCACCGGAGCCGGCTGCCCGGCCCTGCTGACGCTCTCGGTGGCCGGACGCGTCGAGCTCACTGAGTCCGACCCGATGGACGAGGAGATCACCGAGGCGTTCAACGCCCACCAGCGCCGGGACGGACTGCTCGGCCCGGACGCGGTGACGGTGGCGTGCGAGGCGTTCTCGGAACGGGGTGCGACCGTACGGGTCAACCCGAGCCCCTGGCGGCTCGGCCCCGACGAGGCCGCGCTGACGGCCCAGTGGCTGCGCGGCTGGGTGGGTGCGGCCATCGAGGAGCGCCCCGAGCTGAAGGCACGCGCAGAACGGTATCTGCAGGAGCGGCTGGCCGCCTGCGAGGCGGGCGAGCTGCGTGTCACCGTCCACCACAGCGACCTGCTGGCGCTGTCCCGGCCGACGGACGTGGCGTCATGAGCGTGGACACGGTGAGTGCGGTCGTGGCGCGCGGCGAGGACCGCGCGCAGGCCGAGCGGGGCGGCGCGGCCGTCGACACACGGACCGACGCCGGCTCCCGGGCCGTCGACGTGCGGATCGGTGGTGCCGCCTCCGTCCCGCCCGTCGGGCCCGCCGTCTCCAAGGCCCGTATCGGAGTGATCGTGTCCTCCGTGCGTCCCGACGCGGCCGCCGGGGCGTCCCGGTGGCGCGGTGTCCTGGACCGGCTGAACTCCCGTGCCGTACGGACCCATTTGGGCACCGTCGTCGGCGTCGTCATCCTCGGCGCCCTGCTGTGGAACCTCGGCACCGGCGTCCTGCTGGACGGGCTGCGGCGCATCGATGCCACGACGGTGCTGGTGGCGCTCGTGATCGGTGCGGTCACCACCGTGCTCAGCGCCTGGCGCTGGGCGCTGGTGGCCCGGAGCCTCAGGATCCGGCTGCCGCTCGGGGCTGCCGTCGCCGACTACTACCGGGCGCTGTTCCTGAACGCCGCCCTGCCCGGCGGTGTCCTCGGCGACGTGCACCGGGCGGTGCGGCACGGGCAGAGCGCCGGTGATCTCGGCCGCGGTGTGCGGTCGGTGGTGCTCGAACGGGTCGCCGGGCAGGTCGCGTTGACGGTCGTCGGGGCGGCGATGCTGCTGACGATGGACTCGCCGGTGCGCAGCGAGGTGCGGCACCTGGCACCGCTGGTCGCGCTCGCCGCGGTGGGCGCGCTCGCCGTCGTGATCGCGCTGCGGATGAACCGGGCGCCGTCCCGACGCGGGCGGGCCCTGCGGGCGACACTGGCCGAGGCCCGCGAGGGGCTGCTGTCGCGACGCAACTGGCCGGGCGTGACCGTCTCTTCGCTCCTCATCCTGGCCGGTCACCTCGGGCTGTTCGTGCTTGCCGCCCGGGTCGCGGACTCCGGCGCCTCCGTCGCCGTCCTGCTGCCGCTCGCGGTGCTGGCCCTGGTCGCCATGGGGCTGCCGCTGAACGTCGGCGGCTTCGGGCCGCGGGAGGGTGTCACCGCCTGGGCGTTCGGGGCGGCCGGCCTCGGCGCGAGCAGCGGTGTGGCCGTCGCCGTGGTGTACGGCGTGCTCAGCTTCGTGGCCGCCCTGCCGGGCGCCGTCGTCCTTGTCGCCCGCTGGTACACCGGCCTGCGCGACGGTTCCGGCCCGGCCGAGGCGGCCCCGGAACCCGGCGCCGGCTATCCGCGCCCGTCCGCCGAGGTGAGCAGCGAGAAATACGCGCCGAAGGAATCCGCGAGGCTCGCGAGCAGTTCCTTCCCCTTTTCCGCGGAACCCAGCGAAGGGCGCCCGATGACGCCCGAATCGGTATAGCCGGACATACCGAGGGTGAGCAGATGACGCCGGTCGTCCGCGGTGAAATCGGAAGTCTCATATCCGGGCCGGAGCAATTCCGGATGAGCGTGCAGAAGGATGGAGGTCTCGATTTCTCCCGCGTGCATGTCGGTCAGCAGCGAGGTGGCCACTCCCGCCCGCTGCAGCGCCGCCTCCCAGTCCTCCGCGGCCGGGAACAGCGCCATTCGCTCGCCGCGGGCGGAGGATTCCTGAACGACGTTGCCCAGTACGTAGTTTCCGCCGTGCCCGTTGACCACCACCAGGGCATCGACGCCGGAGCGGCGGAGCGACTGTGCAATGTCACATACCACCGAGTGAAGGGTCACCGAGGAGATGCTGACGGTCCCGGGCCAGGCCGCGTGCTCGTGCGAGCAGGAGATCGTCACCGGGGGGAGGAGGTGCACCGGGTACGCCGCGGCGATCTCCCGGGCCACGGCACAGGCGACGAGCGTGTCGGTCGCCAGCGGAAGGAACGGACCGTGCTGCTCGAAGCTCCCGACCGGAAGGACGGCGACCTGCGTTGAGACACCTGCCGCCCTGGTCCGTACCTCTTCCGTAGTGTCCGCCGGCACCAGTCCGTAAGCCGCCGTACGCGCGCCCGAATCACTCATTTCTTCACGGCCCTTCGTCTCTGCTTAGGAATCAGATCATGACAGATAAAATCGGGGTACTCGGCAAGAAGACCGCACAGCGCACGGGCGTGGAGCGCATTGTGAATGCACCGCTGCCCACCGTGTACGGAAAATTCCGGGCGGTCGGCTACATGGATCACGACCGTGGTGATGAACAAGTGGCCCTGGTCCACGGCGAGATCGGCACGGACGACGTCCTCACCCGGCTGCATTCCGAGTGCCTGACCGGTGACGCGTTCGGCTCCCAGCACTGCGAATGCGGCGACCAGCTCGCCTCCGCGCTGCGCGCCGTCGTCGCCGAAGGCAGCGGCATAGTCGTCTACTTGAGGGGCCACGAGGGCCGCGGCATCGGCCTGCTGGCCAAGCTGCGGGCGATGGCGCTGCAGGCGGAGGGCCTGGACACCGTCGAGGCGAACCTCGCGCTCGGGCTGCCGGTGGACGCCCGCGACTACGGCGTGGCCGCCAGGATCCTGCAGGACCTGGGCGTGAACTCGGTACGTCTGATGTCCAACAACCCGCGCAAGCGGGAGGCGCTGGTCCAGCACGGCATCCAAGTGGCCGAGACGGTACCGCTGTTGATCCCGCCGTGCGAGAGCAACATCACCTATCTGCGCACCAAGCGGGAACGGCTCGACCACGTCCTGCCGCATCTGGACGCCGTGGCCCACCTGTCCTGAATCACGCTCACCACCTCGCCGCCGGGGTCCGCCGGCGGCCTGCCGTCGGCGAGGTGAGCCGTGACCTCCGGCCGGGCCGCGTACCCTTCGTGGACGTCAGCCCCTTGAGCGCCGGCCCTGCCGCGGCCGGCGCCCCGCGCCCGGAGGCCAACCTCGTATGACAGAGCTCCACCTGTGGCTGCGCCACGAGGTCCGCAGCACCGAACGCCGCACGCCGATCGTGCCGTCCGACGCCCGGCGGCTCGTCGACGGCGGAGTGACGCTGACCGTGGAGGAGTCCCCGCAGCGGATCTTCCCGATCGAGGAGTACGAGGCGGCAGGATGCCGCCTCGCGCCCGCGGGCTCATGGGTGTCGGCGCCGAAGGACGCCGTCGTCGTCGGACTGAAGGAACTCCCCGACGAGCCGGGCGAACTGGCGCACCGCCACATCTTCTTCGGGCACGCCTACAAGCGGCAGCCCGGCGCCGAGGCCCTGCTGCGCCGCTTCGCCGCCGGGGGAGGGGTGCTCCTAGACCTGGAGTACCTGGTGGACGACGACGGCCGCAGGCTCGCCGCGTTCGGCTTCTGGGCCGGATATCTGGGCGCCGCCCTGGCCGTGCTCCAGCAGCGGGGCAGGCTCTCCGCACCGCTCGCGCCCACGTCGAAGGACGAGCTGGACGAGACGCTCCGACGCGCAGACGGGGACGAGGAGTTCACGGCGCTGGTGATCGGCGCCCTGGGCCGCAGCGGCCGGGGTGCGCGCGTCGCCTTCCGCACGGCCGGGGTCGAGCCGACCTGCTGGGACCTCGCCGAGACCCGCGACCTGGACCGCCCGGCCATGCTCGCCCACGACGTCATGGTGAACGCGGTCCTCGCCACCACCCCGGTCCCGCCCTTCCTCCGGGAGCAGGACCTCGACGACCCCGCCCGCCGGCTGCGCACCCTCTGCGACGTGACCTGCGACGTCGGCTCTCCACTGAACGTCCTGCCGGTCTACGACCGCACGACGGACTGGGAGGAACCCGTGCGCCGCCTGCGCAAGGAGCCCCCGCTGGACCTGATCGCCATCGACAACCTGCCCTCCCTCCTCCCGCAGGAGTCCAGCACCGACTTCTCGGCGGCACTGGTGCTCCAGCTGCTGGAGTTCGGCGTCGGCGGGCCATGGGGCCGCTGTCTGGACCGCTTCCACCGGGCCCGCCGCGAACTCGGCATCGTAGAAGGGGAGTTCCGCAATGTCTGACAGCCTCGACCGGGTTCCCGCGAGCGGTACCGTCCACTGGATCGGCGCCGGTCTGTCGACGGGCAGCGGCCTGGCCCGGCTGTGCGACACGGCCGGACGGGTACGGCTGTGGCACCGCACCGAGGAACGCGCCGCCCACGCCCTCGACCGCCTGCACCTGGCCGGCCGCGCCGAGCCCCGCGCCTACACGCTCCCCGCGCTCACCGCCGAACTGGCGCCCGGCGACGTCGTCGTGTCGATGCTGCCCGCGCCGGAACACGCCGGGATCCTGGCCGCCTGCGTGGGCGCGCGAGCCCACTTCGCCTGCTCCAGCTATGTGTCGGACGCCGTCCTTGAGCAGGTGCCCGGGGCCGCGAAGGCCGGCCTGGTCGTCCTCACGGAGGCCGGGCTCGACCCGGGCATCGACCACCTCTTCGCGCACAGCCTCGTCGCCCGCGCCCGGGAGGCGATCGGCGGCAATGCGCCGGCCTCGTACCGGTTCACCTCGTACTGCGGCGGCATCCCGGCCGTCCCGAACGACTTCAAGTACCGCTTCAGCTGGGCGCCCGCAGGTGTACTGGGCGCACTCCGCTCGCCGGCCCGCTACATCGAGGACGGTGTGCAGACCACCGCCGGCCGGCCCTGGGAGGTCACCCGGCCGCACGTCCTCGACGGCGAGACCTTCGAGGTCTACCCGAACCGGGACAGCGTCCCCTTCGTCGAGCAGTACGAACTGCCGGCCGCCTGGCAGCCGCGGTCCTTCGTCCGCGGCACCCTGCGTCTCGACGGCTGGCTGCGGGCCTGGGACGCGGTGTTCGAGGAGCTCAAGGGCGGGGACGACGCCCGGATCGCCGCCCTGGCACGGGAGTTGGCGGCCCGCTATCCCACCACCGACGCCGACCGCGACCGCGTCGTGCTCGCCGTGTCACTGGACGTGCGCGGCGAGACGGGCCGTACCTGGTCCGGCTCCTACCTCCTCGACCTGGTGGGTGACGCGGCGGAGAGCGCGATGGCCCGCTGTGTCTCCCGGCCGCTGGCCCTCGGCGTCCGCCACATCCTCGGCGGCACCCTGCCGGCGGGGCTGAACCGGGCCGCCGGGACGGCAGCCCGTTCCGAGGAGTGGCTGGGCGAACTCGCCCGGGAGGGAGTGGAGTTCACCCTCCGCGCCGGTCAGTAGGGCTCAGCCCTTCGAGGAGTTCAGTCCGTGACCGCCTCGTGGACCAGCCTCTTGAGGTCCGGGAAGAGCCTGAGTGCAGACTTCGGGCGGACCTGCGTCATGAACTGCACGGTCAGATCACGGCTCGGGTCCACCCAGAAGGTAGTCGTCGCAACCCCGCTCCAGCCGTATGTACCCGGGCCCGACGGCGCCTGGGTGCGCTCGGGGTCGATGACGACGGACACGCCGAGGCCGAAACCGACGCCGTCGTTGCCGGGTTCGTCGTGGGCCGGACGGCTGCCGAAGGCGCGCAGGTCGGGGTTGCCGGGGAGGTGGTTGCGGGTCATCAGGTCCACCGTCTCGGGGGTGAGCAGGCGGACGCCGTCGAGTTCGCCGCGGCGGCGCAGCAGCTCCATGAAGCGGTGCACGTCGTGCGCGGAGGCCACCATGCCGCCGCTGCCCGACAGGAAGCGGGGTCTGCCGCGCAGCGGCAGCCCGGCGATCGGCTCGATACCGCCGGTGTTGGTCTCGCCGTACAACTCGGAGAGCCTCGCGGCCTGTTCGTCCGTGACACAGAACCCGGCGTCGCTCATGCCGAGCGGGCCGAGGATGCGCTCGGCGAAGAACGTGTCGAGCGGCTGCCCGGAGACGACCTCGATCACCCGGCCGAGCACATTGGTGGCGACCGAGTAGTTCCACTGCGTGCCCGGCTCGAACTGCAGCGGCAGGCGCGCGTACGCGTCGACGGTCGTGGCCAGGTCCGTACCCGGCAGCACCGCCGACTCCAGGCCGGCCGCGCGGTAGAGGGCGTCGACCGGGTGGCTGTGGTAAAAGGCGAAGGTCAGGCCCGCGGTGTGGGTCAACAGGTGGCGGATCAGCAGGGGTTGGGCGGCGGGGCGGGTGCGGATCCCGGTACCCGAGCCGCTCTCGTACACCTGGGGGTCGGCGAAGGCCGGGAGATGGCGGGCCACCGGGTCGTCGAGCGAGAGGCGGCCCTCCTCCACGAGCATCAGCGCGGCCACCGAGGTGACCGGCTTGGTCATGGAGTAGATCCGCCACAGGGTGTCGGCCCCGACGGGCAGACCCGCTGCGACGTCGCGCCGGCCGTGGGTGGTGAGGTGGGCGACGCGTCCGCCGCGGGCCACGGCGACCAGGTAGCCGGGCAGGCGTCCTTCGTCGACATAGTGGGCGAAGTGCTGGTCGAGGCGGTCCAGGGCCTTCGCGTCCAGCCCGGCCTCGCCCGGGTCGACCTGTTGTCGCAGCTGTGCCATCGCTCTCCTCCGAATGCGCTTGTCGAGGTGCGGTCCGGCATACCCCGCCCGAACGACCTCAGACCTCATGGTCGCGCAGGAATGCGCGCACGGTCCCCCTGTTGACCGTGATTGATCGTTGAGGCGGAACGTTTCGGCAGTGCGCGGCCCGCCAATGCCCCGGCTACGGCCACGACGGCGAGGACGGACAGCGGCAGCCCGGGCCCGTGATCCAGTCCCATGAGCGTCGTCGCGGCGGCCACACCCAGCGCCGGCCCGACGTTCATCGCGGTCTGCTGCAAGCCGCCCGCCACCCCGGCAGAACCGGCCGCGGCCTGCCGTACGACGACATGGGTGGCCGCCACCAGCACCGTCCCGAACCCGGCCCCCAGCAGCGCGAACCCGGTGCACAGCGGGACGGTGAGCACCGTGCCGTCCACGGCGACGATCACGGCCCCGACCACGCTGCTCGCGAGCGTCAGGCCGCGGCGGGGGTTCATGCGTCCTGCCCGAGATGCGCGTCCAGGGCCGACCGAAGCAGGGGCACGAAGTCGTCGCTGCCGGTGGCGAGTTGGAGGCTGCCCCAGCCCCACAGCTGGGCGATGCCGTGCAGGTTCGCCCACAGTGCGCCCGCGACGCGCCGGGCGTCAGCGTCGGGCCGGGCCCGTCCGACCAGCTCCACCAGGTGCCCGAACAGCGGCAGGCTGGTGTCGCGCAGACCCAAGTGACCGCTCTCCAAGAGATCGTGACGGAACATCAGCTCGTACATGCCGCGGTTGTCGAGAGCGAACTCCAGGTAGACGCGCCCCAGTGCCGTCAGCTGCTCACGCGGGGGCGCCGTCCCGTCCCCGGTCGCCGCCGTCGCCCGCCGGGCCAGCTCGGCGAAGCCGCGGCGCGCGATGGCGGACAGCAGCTCCAGGTGGGTGGGGAAGTGGCGGCGGGGCGCGCCGTGCGAGACGCCCGCCCGGCGCGCGATCTCCCGCAGGGTCAGGGCCTGCGCGCCTTCCCGGGCGAGCAGCTCGACCCCGACGTCGACCAGCCGGTCCCGCAGCAGTCCCGTCTCCGATTGATCCATAGACACTGTCTACCACTCGACGTAGACAGTGTCTACTCGGGAATGCGGAGATCGCCCTGACCGGTTGACGCAGCTATGACTCAGGACACACTGCTCGAGCTGCTCTCCGACGACCGCAGCGGGGTGCTGGTCACCCTCAAGCGCGACGGCCGGCCCCAGCTGTCGAACGTCAGCCACCACTACTACCCGGACGAGCGCACCATCCGGATCTCGGTCACGGACGACCGGGCCAAGGTCCGCAATCTGCGCCGGGACCCGCGGGCCTCGTACCACGTGTCCACCTCCGACCGCCGGGCCTACACGGTCGTCGAGGGCACCGCCGACCTCTCGCCCGTCGCGAAGGACCCGCACGACGACACGGTCGAGGAGCTGATCCGCCTGTACCGCGACGTCCTGGGCGAGCACCCCGACTGGGACGACTACCGCGCGGCGATGGTCCGGGACCGGCGCCTGGTGGTGCGGCTGAGGGTGGAACGGGCGTACGGGATCCCCAAGGGGGCCAACAGGGGCTGAACGTCGGCCGGTTGGCGGAAGGGTGATCCGTCTGCCTGATCGGTCGACGAGTGTCGACGCGCGGTCCGCGCGCCCCGGCCGCCCCTGAATCCGGCCGGAGCGCGCGGAGGTCTCTCATGATGACCGCAGCGCGCGCAATGCCTCAACAGCGCCTTTTGCCCCGAGGTCCACGAAGGCCGGTGTGACCGTGAGCGGGGCGGCGTAGGCCTTCAGGGTCGTGGGGCCCTTGATCGTCGTACCGCGGTTGACGTCGTACCACCGGCCGGGCGGCAGATGGATGTCGCGTGCGGCGGCGGACGTCAGGTTGGGCGCCGAGAGCACCGCCGGGCCGAGCATCCACTCGTCGGCGACCGTGTAACCCGCCCTGTCCTGCGGGAAGTCGAAGAACAGCGGCCGGACGATCGGGTCGC
>Ga0307512_10002682_pt1 | contig 21913 bp, 10 predicted proteins | sample 14_EM_MG_FD_200267 | JGI IMG/M metagenome (GOLD analysis project Ga0307512, IMG submission 200267) | Populus trichocarpa ectomycorrhiza microbial communities from riparian zone in the Pacific Northwest, United States - 14_EM | ecosystem: Host-associated > Plants > Roots > Unclassified | place...
CGAGCATCGAACGGCGACGAGCAGACAGCCACCGGGGTCTCGAGCGACAGCCCTCACCGTACGCGCATTTCGCGTGAGCCGCGTCATCCGCAACGGATCAGTGGGCGCCGCACCCGGAGCCGCCCGTGCTGATCCTCGAGCGACAGCCCAAGCTAGGCCGGCATGCTCCGGCCGAGCTCGGCCAGGATGCGCCGGGCCAGGATCTCCCGGTCCGAGCCGGGCGGGATCTGGGCCGTCGACAGTTGCTCCTCGATCGCGGCCGCCAACCGGCTCCGGCCGGCCGGGTCCAGCTCCGGCAGCAGCGGAAGGGCGACCAGCATGGCGTGGTACTGCTCGAAGCGGGACTGCGGCTCCGCGACGACCGAGCAGACCGCTTCGAACTCGGCCAGGCCGGCGTCTCCCTGCATCAGACCGAGGGCGTAGATCCGGTCCCCGGCCTCACCGGTGTCGAACAACTGGCGGACCTTGTCGGCGGTCCAGACGCCGCTCGCACCCGACCGGCGCGCCGCCGCCACGACGGCCTCCATCTCCGCGGTCCGGCGGGCGCTGGACGACATGTTCACGCGCAGCGACTCGTACCGGCGGGGCAGTTCGTCGGCCTCTTCGAGGATGCGGAACGCCCGGTCCCGCAGCTCGGTCGCGCGCTCGTCGTTGCCCGCACGGCGTTCCTGCTCGGCGGCGACCAGCGTCTCCAGCGCCCGGTCGGCCGCGGACAACGCGGGGGCGAGCTGCAGCCGGGTGATCAGCCAGCCGGCCAGAAAGCCGAGCAGCGCGCACGAGGTCAGCAGGGCACCGGCGAACGCCTGGGTGTCCGGCCCGCCGCCCAGCGCCGGGGACACGCCGCGCAGCAGGGCGGCGCCGGCCGAGCGCAGGCTCGCGAGCTGGGTCAGGCCCACGCCGACCAAAATCTTGGTAAGCCAGTCGGAGATCTGCTCGAGGTTGGTGTTCGCGCGGTAGCCGCGGCCGCGAACATCGGCGGTCGCCGCGTCGGCCCCGGCGGCCGCCCGGGGGACGCCGAACAGGAAGCCGAACAGCCCGCCGACGGCGACGGCCGCGGCGGCGAGCATGAGGCTGGAGGCAAGGACCCGCAGCGGGTCTTCGGTGCGGGCCGCGTAGAGGGCCACCACGAGCAAACCCAGGCTCAGCAGACCGATCAGCAGCGGCAGGCGTACGGAAGGTCTCATCGGCGTCTCCTCCGGCTCAGGCGTCGGTCCACCGCAGGACGGAGATGGCGGATCCGTGCGCGACGACGAGCGCCGATCCGAGCCCGGCGATCATCTCCGCGGGCGCCGGCAGCCAGAACCTGCGGAACGGCTGCGCGGTGAGCAGATCCCAGGTGTACAACTCGCCGGCAGCGGCGGCGACCAGGCGTTCGTCGTTCTCCCCCGACGTGCTGAGCGCCTGCACCGGCGCGGAGAGTCCACTATAGACACCCGTGACGGACCCGTCCGCGGGCCGGACCCGATGGATGAGGCCGCTCTCGTCGCCGACCAGAAGATTGGCGCCGCCGTACGCGATCGCGGTGACCGCGCCCTCGACCGGCACCTCGCCGCGGGAGGTCGCCCCGGAGCGCCACTGGCGCCATTGGCCGTCGGCCGCCACCGCGGTCACCACCGCCGAGCCCTGAACGGTCCGGGCGGTGAAGGCGACCGGCCGCACGCCCAGCGCCGCGCCGTCCACCAGATGCAGGGTGGCGGCGTCGTAAAGACGCAGCACTCCCGCGCGGGTCATGGTCACCGCCAGCAGCCGCGAGCCGGACTCGACGCACGCCACCCGCAGCGTGCGGGTCGCACTCGCGGTCGCGACGCAGGACCCGGTGGCGAGCCGGTGGGTGGCGAGACCGCCGTCGTGGGCGGCGGCCACGATGACGGGAGCCCCGTCCAGATAGCCCGCCGCGGCCGAGATGGCGGGAAACTTCAGGCTCATCACGTTCGGCGCCGATCCCGACGCGACGTTCCAGGTGCGCACCGTCGTACCGTCCACTGTGGCGAGAATCCGGGAGGATCCGGGCGGCTTCGGCCCGGCGACGGCCACCAGCGGCCGGCCCGCGCTCGGCGGCGGCGGGCTGAGCCGCCAGCGTTTCAGGTCGGCGCCGCGGCTGAGCGTCACGGCCCAGTGCGAGCCGGCGGCGGCGACCGTCGACAAACCGAGGACGGCGCCGGCGTGTCCCGCGACGGTGGCCAGCAACCGGCCCGTGCGGGTGTCCCAGGCCACGACCTTCCCCGCGCCGGTGCCGGCGATCAGCAACGAGCTGTCCGGGCTGAACAGGCAGGCCGTGACCGCCGCGGGCACCGGGTCGAGGGCGACAGCGCGCTCCGGGCCGCGGCCGGCCCGGACGATCTGACCGGGCCCGCCGGCGCGCGGGACGGAGGCGATCAGCACGCTGCCGGACGGACCGGGCGCGATGGCCAGAACCGCGTCCGGGCCGTCGGTCCGGTGCTCCCCGGCCTGGCCGCCGGTGCGCAGGTCCCACAGCTTGACGACATCGGCCACGCCCCGGCTCGCCACCACCGCCACGTCGCCCTCGACGGCCGCATCCAGGTACGTGATCGAGTCCCGGTGCGCGTCGGCCGACCAGATCCGGTCGCCGGTGCGCACGTCGATCGCGACGAGCCCGCCGGTAGCCGTGCCCGCCAGCGCCAGGGTTCGCCCTTCGACGGTGGCGCAGGCGAGAGCCCGGGCCCGGAAGTGGTCGGCCGACCGGCTCACCGCCGCGCCGGTATCCAGGTCGTGCACGACGATGCCGCCGTCGCCCGCCGACCGCAGGAGAACCGGCCCGCTGGACAGGTAGCCAAGCGCGGCGCAGGGCTGTCTCGCCGGTCCTTGCCACCCCCGCAGCATCCGCAACTCCTGGCCGGTGCCCGCGTCCCAGACATGCGCGGTACCGTTCGCGCGGAGCGTCACCGCGATCACGCGGTCACCGCTGTGACCGGCCGCCACGGCCACCATCGGCACGACCGTCGGCAGGGCCGGCTCCGGCACGATCGGCCGGTCCCGGGCCGACGACCACCCCGGCCGCCAGCGCGGCAGGAGCATCTCGCCGGCGGATTCATGCCAGGCCGGCCCCCGGTCGCTGCGGCCGGTGCTGAGCAGCAGGCCGTCGAGTCGCTGCCGGGCCGAGCCCGCGCCGGCCCGGATCACCTCGCGGTAGCGGTCCGCCACCGCGATGTCGGCCGGGTTGCGCAGCTGGTCCAGGTAGGGCAGCAACCTCTCCGGGTCCAGTGCGGCCAGCAGGCGTACGTCCGCGACGAGGGCGGCCAGCGCTCCGGCCGCGGCGGCGTGCTCGGGCAGGTATCGGCGTACGTAGCACGGCAGCGGCTCCGAACGGACCAGCCGCAGCTCCGCGGCCTGCAGCAAGCGCTGGACCAGCTGATACTCGTTGCCGCGCTGGAAGTGCTCCGGCAGCCGGGCCTTCTGCCGGCCTTCGGGATAGGCACGCAACTCGGCGGCCAGCGCCGGGTGTTTCAGCGCCCAGACCGGTTCGGCTCCGGGAGGCGTCTCGATCCGGTCCACAAACGACGCCGCCACACCCAGCACCGCGACGATTTCCTCGCGCGACGGCTCGTTCTGCTGCGCGAAGACCGCGAGGCATTCGTGAATGACCTCGACCGGCATCCCGGTGCCGCGCGTGTACGCGAGCGTGGCCAGCACCGGCCGGGCCCAGGGGTGCGGAAGGTTCTCCAGGGCCGCGTCGGCGATCCGCGGGTAGCCGCCACGCAGCAGACCGCGCAGGCCGCTCCGGGCGGTGAAATCGGCCAGCGACATGTCGGCCAGATAGGTGGCCAGCCCGTCCGCGATCAGCAGGTCGCCCCAGCCATAGCCGTTCTCGCCGCGGGCCTCGGCGATCCGGTCGTCCAGCAGGCGTACCACCTGTTCGCGCACTTTCCGCAGGTGTGGGTCCCCCCACCGGGGATGAGCCCGGAGCAGGTCAGCGACCCGGGCGCCGGATCGGGCCGGGGGGTCGCTGCCCGGGGGGTCGTCGACGTCGAGGACGCGGATCGGCGCGACGCCGGCGGCCAGCGCGGCCAGCGGCGCGGAGCCGGGGACGGCGGCGATCAGCAGCCGGCAGACCGCGCCGCCCTGCCGCGACGCGGTGATCATCGGCCGGAGCACGGCATCGGTGACCGCGGCCGGATCATCCGCCTCGTCCAGGCCGTCGACCACGATGACCGGGGGCCGGTGCCGGGCGCGGAGCCGCTGGATCAGCGCCGGCGGGGTGGCCGGCGCCGCGACTCCCAGCTGTCTGCCCAGGATCCCCAGCGCGGCCTCGGTCCCCCGGCCGGCCAGGTCGACGGCCAGCACCTCGGCCGTTCGCGCCGAGTCGTCGAACGGCCGGGTCTCGGGACGCACCGGAAGCTCCGCGCGCCGGCCCGGGCGGGTCGCCGCGACCACGACCGCGAGCAGCACCGACTTTCCCGACCCGGGCCGTCCCGAGACGACCAGCGCGGGCTCGGTGCCGGCCAGCCAGTCGGCCAGGTCGGCGAGCTGCCTTTCCCGGTCACGCAGCAGCACCCGCGGTCGTGGCTCCGCGGCCGGCAGGGTGCCCCACGGCTCGGCGATCCGGCGCAGGACCCGGGCGAAGCCACTCAGATCCTCGTCGAACGGCTCGGGCTCGGCACCGGCCACGGAAGCCGGTTTCTCGGCGGCCGGCCGGTCCCGGACCGCCGGGAGCACCGGAGCGATCCGTCGTTCGATGATCTCGGCCACCGGCGCGTGCTGACCACCCAGCGCGCGCAGCACGGCGACCGCGACGCGCCCGAACGGAGTGCTGTCACGTGCGGGGACCACGTCGCTGCCGCGGTCGCCGAAGCAATCGACGTACGCCTGCAGGTCGAGCGACCCGCCGAACAGCGCTGCCGCCGCGGGCGGGCTGTCGGCCACCACGGACAGCACGGTCCGCAGGCGCTCGCGTGGCAGGCCGCAGAGCAGCTCGGCGCGGATGCCGGTGTCGAAGTCGAAGACGACCCGGTCGGCGTCGTTGTGCAGCGGGTCGCCCCGGTCCGCGACGAGCAGCCCGGAGAGCATGACCTCGGCCAGCTCCGAGGTGCCGGACGAGGACAGCACGTGGCGCTGCACGAACCGCATCAGCGGCATGCTGAGCGGACTGGCGGCCAGGTGGCAGGCGAGCCGGAACGCGGCCGGGGACGCCGTGGCCCGGAACGCCCGGACCCGGGCGACGGCCGACCGCGGCGCCGGATCGGGAACGGGATCGGCGCCGGCCGGGCCGGGACTCTCCGGGTCCAGGATGACCGCCGACATGGCCGGCGCCTCCGGATCCGACGCCAGTCTCGCCCAGCCCGCCAGCCACATGGGATTCGGCGCCAGGATCGGCACCACGGTGTCGGCGGCGGGATCGAACGAGTCCGCGCCGGTGCCGTAGCGGCGCAGGGTCCCGCGGCTGGTTCCGCGCACCCGGGTCCGGGCCGGCCGAGTGCCGCTGCGGTGCCACAGGTGTGGCGGGAGCAACTGCACCACGGCGGTCGGACCGAGCCGGCCGAGCCGCTGCAGCAGGTTGTGCGTGCCCGGATGACGCCAGCCCGCACCGAGGCCGTCGGTGATCACGACGACCGCCTGCCGGCCGCTCGGATCACAGAGCTCGAGCGGGTCCCGGCCGACGTCGCCCTCGTTGCGGTCCGGCTCGCGCGTGGCGTGCAGCCGCGGTTTCGGCCCGCAGGCCAGGCGCCAGGTGCGGACCGTGCGAAAGGCGCCCTGCCACTGCAGCAACTCGACCAGTTCGGCGGTGCCGGGCCGCCAGAGCCGCATGGACGCGGCGTCGTCGACCAGCACGGCCAGCCGCAGCCAGCGATCGGTTGCCGGCGTCAGCACCGGCAGCACCATGCCGGCCTCGGCCGACTGCCGCACCGTGGCGGCCTCGTCGAGCATCGGGGACCCGGAAACCGGCACCCGGCGCTTCAGCGGGCGCAGCGCACGCGCCATGGCCAGCACGTCGGCGCTGCGGGCGATCGCCGCCTCGCGGCCGGCGACGAGGGCGGGCGGCGAACTCGGCAGGCGCAGATCCAGGGCGGCCTCGCGGTGTACGGTCGTCTGCTCGGCGTCCTCATCGACCGGAATCGCCGGGGCGGGCTCCATCGCCAGCTCGGCCGGCGACGGCAGGTGCATCGGTTCGGCGAGCTTGTCGAGAACCGGCGGCGACTCACCGGACATCTCGGCGGGTGGTTCGGGTGTCTTCTCGGAGACCGGCGGTGCCATGCCGGAGCGGACCAGTTTGACCAGCCAGAGCAGATCCAGCAGATCCTCCGGCCCGGGCTCCGCAGGTATCACGGCGTCGGCCGGTTGAGCGCGCCGAGCAGCCCTTCGGTCAGGTCCTTCTCATCATCACCGTGCGGCCGGATCGAGGCCGTGACGAACGCGGCGTTCAGCAACTGGTCGATGGCCAGTTCCTCGGCCCCGTCGGTGCGCTCGACGAACGCCGGGATGAGCGACCGCGCCAGTGCCATGTCGTTCGGGCCGAGGTGGCGGTTGAGGATGGTCCGGACCCACTCCGGCCCGGATCGGCGCAGCGTGAGGCGCACGCAGCGGCGCAGGAACGGCGGTGGGAAGTCGCGTTCGCCGTTGCTGGTCAGCACCACGATCGGGAAGGCCCGGCAGCTGACCTCGCCGGCCCGGATCGTGACCCGCGCGCGGCCGTGGGCGGGCAACACCTCGATGTCGTTCTGCTTGTCGGCGACCCGGGCCAGTTCGGGAATCGTGTACGCGCCGTCCTCGAAGACGGTGAGCAGGTCGTTCGGCAGATCCACGTCCGACTTGTCGATCTCGTCGATGAGCAGCACCCGCGGACGTTGCCAGGGCAGCAGCGCCGTGCCCAGCGGGCCGAGCCTGATGTAGCGCCCGATGTCGCGGACCGCGACGGCGGCCCGGTTCTGCTCGGAGCCGGATACCCGCCCGGCGATGCCGGCCTCCTGCAGGCGCCCGATCGCGTCGTAGTGGTACAGCCCCTCCTCGAGGCTGGAGCGGCTGGTGATCGGCCAGGTCAGCACGCGGCCGAGGCCGAGTTCCGCGGCGATCGAGTAGGCCAGGGTGGACTTGCCGGTGCCGGCCCGGCCGCTGATCAGCAGCGGCCGGCGCAGCAGGAGCGCGGCGTTGATCAGGTTGAGCTCCCGCCGGTCCAGGCCGGACGGGCCGGACCAGAAATGCTGGCCGAGCTTGCGATCCAGGACATCCGGCGACTCCGGCTCGGGCTCGGGCAGGTCCGCCGGCGGCTCGCCGTGGAACCGGCGCCAGGACGGCGGTCCCGGGATCTCGGCCTGCGGTGCGGCCTGCTTGGTGCCGTCCGGCGACACAACCGGGCCGATGCCCCGGTAGATCCACCACGACGCGGGCGTACGGTCGTCAGACTCGGTCACCGGTCATGCCCTTCCTGTCGGCAGCTGCAGCGCCTGCGTATCGTCGAGCTCCCAGGTCCCGGGATCGTCCCAGTGCAGAACGATCGACCGGCCGAAAGCGGTCGCCGGGTCGTCCCAGCCCCAGGCGGTCCGGCGCAGCTCACGCACCAGCACGGGCAGCCGGGCCAAGTCACCGGCGTCGGCGATGTCGTTGACGAAGGCGCGCAACCGTTCGTGATCGTCGCTGTCGCGGCAGAACACCGAGACGGGTACGCCGGAGTCGTACGCCATGCCGACAAGATCGACCTGCTCGCCGCGCACCTCCCGGACGCATGCTTTCGGCTCGTACGCGAACGTCAGTCCCAGACAGACCAGGTGCTCGCACTCGCTCGCCAGGAAGCCGGTCAGCCGTTGGAGCTCGCGGGTGTCCGGGAAGATCAGGTCGTCGTCGCGGCGGGAGCCGTTGACCTCCGCGTTGTGCAGCCACCGCACTGTGCCGCCGCCGGCCAGCAGGCCCCAGCGCCGGCGGATGGCCTCGCGGGTCGGGGGATCCAGGTGGCGACGGTGCGGCCGGACCACGACCGGGTAGAGCTGACCCAGCCACTTCGGAACGGGCATGGGCTTGAACAGCCACTCGTCGACCGGCTCCCGCATCCGGGCGTACGGAAGCTCGAACTCGGCCATCGTCTCGGTGCCATCGGGCTTGACCTGATCCACCGCGTAGACATCGCTGACGAGCCGGTAGATCAGCCCTTCGGTGCGTGTCTGCAGCTCGGCGAGCGACACGTCGTCCTCGTGCTCTTTTGCGATGCACGACCCGTCATGTTGATAGACGCAGCCGATGACGTTGTACCGCTCGCCGGTCGACGGGGTGGCGCCGATGTCGTCGACGCGGATCACCAGGCGCGGTGCCGACGGCGCCCGCACAGCGATCGGCTGTCCCTCCGCTACGCCGTGGTAGCCGGCCAACTCGGTGACGATCTTGTCGAGGGCCTGATGGCCGGCGGTCGCACCGTCGGCGGCCAGTTCGGTCAGGAAGCGCCAGAGCACCAGGGACGCCCCGGTCTCCAGCCAATCCAGCAGGGCGATCCACCAGATGTGCCGGCGATGCCCGGCCGGCTGGGGCGGACCGTACGCCAGCAGGTCACCGCAGCCCGCGGCGACACCCAGCATCCGGGCGGGCTCGGTCCGGGCCAGGACCCGGACCAGGATCGGGGCGAGATCGCGCCGATGCTCCGGCTGCAATGGCCGGTCGAAATAGCTCTCGCCGCCCGCGTTGAACTCCGCCACCCGCGATCTCAGCACGGTGCGCGCATTGTCGATCTTCAGGGTGTCGAGCGCCATATCCAACGCCACGAGCCCTCCCCAATGCCAGTTGCACGCTTCCACGAGTCCGGCCAGTCCGATTCCGCCCTGGTCGATGCGCCGGCGCGGCACCGCGACGCCGGACGCCGCAAGCGACGCCACCAGCACGCCGGCGCTCGTTTCGTTGATCTTCAGCGCCTCCGCGATGGCATCCCGGGCCGACGGCTCCAGCACGACCGGTCGGAAGGTGGGCGTCATGTCACTCGATCAGGAAAGGGAATGGGGTCGTCCGTGCCTTCTCCCATTTTGCTGATCCACCGGAATTCAACCATCACTCCGCCGGGTGATAGCCGGACCGGAAAATGTGGTCCATATTCAACGGGCACCTGTGCCCAATGGCGGGCGCGACGATTTCGGGAACCATAAGACCTTGATCGACAATTCCCTGGATCCGGACATTCACCTCGACTTTCCGGCGGGTGCGCAACGACCACCGGATCGGCTTGTGTTTGAGCGGCCGACACCGAAAGTTGATCGGGAGAACAAAGGCGAATGAGCCTCACCGAAGAGGGCCCGGCCCATTTGCGTCTGGGGCAACTGCGGGACCACTTGACCCGGATCTCCGCGGGCGTGCATGAGGATCGGATCGCCCGCCACCTCACCCAGGATCAGCTCGACCGCATCGACAGCTCGTGCGGTCCGGCGCGGACCGGTGAGTCGGTCGAGGTCCGGCTGGCGGTGGTCGGCGAACATCCGTACGCCTCCCGGCTCGTGGACGTGCTGCTCGGCGACGACGGGCGCCTCGCGGGGCCGGGCCGCCCGGCCGCCGGAACCGTCCTCGCGATCCGGCTGGCCACCGGCGAAACGGCCGCCTCCGCGACGGCGGACTTCCACGGCGCCGCCGAGGTCGCCCGGCTGCGCGCCAGCATGCTGCTTGACGTGTCCGAGCGGGCGCAGGCCGCCGGCGTCGAGGCCGGGCTGACCGCGCAGAGCCGGCGGCCGGACGGCGCCGACGCGGACTGGTCCGATGTCCTCGAGTGGTGCCGCGAGTTGTGGAGCCGCAGTCAGGATGTCGCGCTGCGCGAGGCGATCGAGGAGGTCAAAGCGCTCCGCAACGCCGCCCGGCGCGGCCGTCGGCTGCTGGGCCGCGAGGACGTGCCGATCTCGCTGGAGACGTTGCACACCGCGTCGATCGGCTACCTGACGCTGAGCGATATCCGGCAGCGCAGCTTCTGGTCGCCCGAGGACGACGAACCGGAGATCGCCGGTGCGGGCCCGGGCGACGACGTGCTCGCCCCGGACCGGCCGATCAGCCGGCCGGTGCTGGAGCGTACGGTCCGGTTGATCCGCCGGGTCACGGTGCACCGGTCCGGTGGGGCGCGAGCCGGCGTCAGCGGGCTGCGGCTGATCCTCCTGCCGCCGCTGGACGGCGCCCGCCGGGCCCGCGAACGGCACCTCGCCCGCGACGAGCTGCGCCACTGCGACGGCCTGGTCGTGGCGGTTTCCGCGGAGCGCCCCGAGCCGCCGTCCGCGATCGCCCTCATGCAGGAGGCGCTCGGCGAGCGCGGCGACACCCCGGTGATGGCGATCGCGATCGGCGAGTCGCCGGCGACCCGGCGGGGCGACCCGGTCATCGCCCAGCGCAGCGGCGACAGCGGGCCCGCTCGCGAGTCGAGTGCCGAGCGCCCGGCCGTGCTGCGCGGCCGGATCCGCGCCGCGCTGCCGCAGGTCGACGAGAACAGCGTCTTCGTCCTCGGCGCGGACAGTTCGGCCCAGGCCCCGCGCGACGCTGTCTTCGGGCTGGCCGCACAGAGCGAACTCAGGCGCCAGCAGAGCGGCCTGCGCAAGCAGCTGGACGTCGCGGAGCGCACCGTCCGCGACGTCGCGCAGGAGCTCCGCGAGATCGACCGCGCGGACGAGTCGGCCCGCCCCGAGGGGCCGATGGTGCGCCATGAGCTCACCCAGCTGGCGAATCACCTGCTACGGGCCGCGAAAGAGGCGCGCCGTGGCATCTGCGACGTCGACGCCCGCCCGCCGGACGGGTTGTCCGCGCGGGACTCGGTGCTCTTCGAGGCGAGCCGGATCGTCTGGGACTGGCCGTTGTGGACAGACCTGCGCAGTGTCGCCGATGGGCTGTACCTGGCCCCCGCCTCGGTGACGCATGGCATGGCGAGCCGCACCAGCGAGCTGCGGGGCTTGTTCGACATGGCAGCACGGGACATCGTCGTCTCCGCACACCGGATCGCGGAGAGCATGACCGGTGACTGGATCGACCGGATCAACGCGACCGCACCGGTGGCACCGCCGGAATTCGACGAGCTGCTCTCGGCCGCCGAGCGGAGCCTCAGCGCCCATGGCAAGGCCGGCGAGCTGCAGATGATCGACCGCGCGGCGCGGCTGGACTGGCTGCGGCCGTCGGACGACACCTTCGTCTCCGAGGATCTGCCGCTGCACCTCTCGCGCGCGGACAGCTTTCCGCTGGCGGCCGACCGCCCCCTGCCGTGGAGCCCGGAGCGGCCGCGCGTCGCGCATCAGGTGGACGTCGTACGGATCAAGCGGGAGCTCGTCAACGCGGTGGCCCGGGTCGGCGTCGAGGTGCTGCACGACCGGCTGCGCAGGTGGGGCGACACCGCCGCGAAGGAGCTCGAGCACGTCCGTGAGGGCCTGCCCGCCGGCAACGCGGTCAACGCCTTCCTCGACGCCGCGCTCGGCGGCCCGCCCGAACGCCGGCCCGCGGACGTCGCCGCGGACCTGCTCGCGCTGCTGAACCAGGAGAACCCGTGACGATGGACACCGACCAGACGTCGGACAACCTCCCGGCGCTGCGACCCGGCCTGACGCAGGCACGGCCGCTGCCCCGGTCCGTCCTGTCCGGCCATCACGGCATCGCCGCGATCGACTTCGGGACGAGCAGTTCGACAGTGACCGTGTACGACAACGCGAGCCCGGCACCGTATCCCCTGCCCGCGCTGCAGAGCGCCGTCCTGCGCGAAAAACTGTGCGCCCTGCTGCTGCGGCGCCCCCAGGACGGCGAGACGTTCGGTGGGCGGGTGTCGGGGCACGTACATCTGTGGATCCAGTTGCTGCGCTTCGTCGCACGCGATGTGCTGAAGGAGCCGAACCCGGCGCCGGAGCGGCTGGCCGAGGCGGTCCGGGCGGAACGCAGCGACGGCGATCCGCTGCTGCACGCCGTTCTCGGCGGCCTGGACGCGGGCGTCACCTCGCTGCCGGAGCCGCTCGGCGCCTGGCTGGCCTTCCAACTGCACCGCTGCTACGACGCGGCGTTCAGCGCGGTCTGCCTGGACAGCCGCAGCCTGCACATGGTGGAGCTGAACGTGCACCGGGACCGGGAACTGCCGAGCCGGCTCGAGGTGCTCAGGCTGGACCCGCTGACCGTCCGGCTCGCCGAGGAGAGCTCGGGTGCCTCCTATGACGACGACGACGTCTTCGTCACCCAGAGCCTCAAACACCACCTGATGGCCTCCCGGCCGGAGATCATCGGGGAACACCATTTCGCGACCACGGACGGGCTGCTGGCCGCCGCCATCGGTTTCCTGCTGGAGCGTACGGATCAGTTCATCGCCAATCCCGACCACGGTTTCGACACCCGGCCGATGAACAACATCGTGCTGACGTACCCGACGATGGCCCCGCCGATGGTCCGGCAGCGGATGCGCGAGATCGCCGAGGACCTGCTCGGCGTGTCCACCGTGGACTTGCGCTACGACGAGGCGGTGGCCGCGGCGCTCTACTTCCTGATGCGGGACCTGGGAGCCGACTACGCGATCGGCATCGAGGCGCTGCGGGCCCGGATGCGCCGGGTACGCCATGAGCACCCCGATCGCCCGGCCCGCGACGACCGCCCCCGCTGGGAGGAGAACGTCCTGGTCATCGACGTCGGCGGCGGCACCACGGACATCGCGATGATGACCTTCGAGCTGTGCGACGACACCCGGCCCGGTGCCGGCGGCGGATCCGGCCGCCGGTACCGGATCAGCCCGCGCCTGCTCGGCACGAGCGGGCGTACCCGCCGCGGCGGTGACTTCATCACCCTGCAGGTGTTCCACTGGATCAAGGCGATCCTGGCCGATCACCTGCTCAGCGGTACGGCCGACCGGCCGGCGATGTCGGCGAGCGGCCGGACCGCCTGGCAGTCCTGGCGCGCCGGGCTGCTCGCCCAGCTCAGCCCGGAGTTCCAGACCCACGGCGGAGCCGATTACGCTCCCGGCAGCTTGGTCACCCACATGCTCGCCGAGCTGAAGGAAAGCACCGGCGGGGTACGGCGGCGGGTCACCAAGGTCCGCGACCTCATCAACGACGTCCTGCCCACCCGCAGCGCCGGGACGTCCCGGCTGACCCCCGCCGCCAACCTGCTCTGGCAGCTCGCCGAGGAGATGAAGAAGGCGCTGGGCCAGGCGGAGACGGATCTCGGGCTGGCCGCGGACGCGACGCAGAGCATTGTCGAGAAGGCACTGCCCCGCAGCCTCGCCGAGCACGTACCCAGCCTGTTCCCGGAGCCGGTCACGCTGCGGCGCGACCACTTCGCCGAGATCGCGAAGCCGGTGCTGGAAGAGATCACCGCGCTGGCCACCGGGCTCGCCCGCCAGCAATGCGAGCAGGAGACCACCCGGCTCGACCGGGTCATCCTGACCGGCAAGGCCAGCCAGCTGCCCCTGGCGTACCGGATCGTGCGGGAGGGCTTCCGGCGCGGTCACGGGCTCGGCACCGGATCGGACCGCTGGCGTACCGACGAGGTGGCCCTCGAACGCGACCACCCCAAGCACGCCACCTCGATCGGTGCGGCGTGGGCGGCGTCGCTGGACGCCTTCGAGACGGAGCGCGACGACGCCCCGGCGGACGGCGAGACCACGGTACGGGTGGACAACGACAACCTCTTCCTGCGGTTGCCCTGCGGCTTCTCCCGCAACGCGGGCAACGACAACGGAAAGCCGTTGCTGCGCGCCGGCGAACTGTTCCGCGACCTCGGCGACGGTGAGCTGCGGGTGCGGTCCGCGGCCGAGCCGATCCGGCAGAGCTTCATCCTGCATCGCCTCGTCGAGGGCGGCAGCCCGCAGATGTGGGGCTCGGTCCGCTATCACGAGCTGCTGCAGGAGCAGCATCGCGTCGACCCGTCCTTCCAACCGGATCCGCAGGTGTGGAAGGACGAGGTACAAGTCATGATCGAGACGGATCCGGGGCTGAACGTCTGGGTGCTGATGTGGCGGGGCGAACAGCCGGATCTGCGCATCCACAACGTGCGGGACCAGATCGACCTGGCCGCGCTGCTGAGCCGCAAGGGCATCGACGTGCCGGACGACGTCGCCGACCTCGCCGCGCTGGTGGAGCTGCGCGGAGCGGACCACGAGGCGGTGTCGTTCGGCGGTGACCGGGCGGAGATCCGGACGCTCGTGCAGCCGGACGGGGAGTCGAGCGCCGGGTTGATCAGCGGTGTCCTGCCCCGGCCGGCCGCCGGTGGCTGGCCGGTGCTGGTCCGGCACGACGGCACCGATCATCCGGTGGGTGCGCTGTCGCCGGGCGTACGGCCGGAGCAGTTCGCCGACCACGTGGTCAGCCTCGACCGGCACGGCATCCTGCGGCTGCACCGCGGTCAGCTTCCGCTGCACCGGGCAGAGCACGTCGCCGACGTGCAGGAGCACCCGGGACGGGTGTTTTGCCATCAGCTCACCGGCGCGGTGGTCGACGAGAGCCCGCTCGACAACCCGTTCAGCGGGATCCACTGATGGACGAGACGACGATGGCCCGGCTCGCGGCCCTGGCCGCCGACGGCACCGGTGAGCTGCGCCGTGATCTGCGCAGGGGACTGCGCAAGCTCATCCAGGACCTCGCCTGGCGGCTCGAGGACGGGGATCGGGAGGACCACGAGATGGAGCTGTTCCGGCGCCTGCTGGCATCGATGCGGCGCGAGTCCCACGACTTCTTCGAGAAGCATGTCTGCCTCTGCGAGTGCCACGTGGGGACGGACGAAGACCGGCCGGCGCCCGCGGCGGAGGCTCCCCCGGTCCCGTCTACCGCCCTGGTGCCGGTTGCGATACCGGCCCAGCACCACGGATCCGCCTGGGCGGCCGGGTCGCAGGACGGCCACCCGAGCGTCGCGCTGCGCTCGGGTGCGGACGATCGGGTGCCGGAGCACCGGGCCGAGATCGCGCCGCACGGATCGCCCGCCGATTCGGCCTTGGCCTACGTCGTCAACGAGTTCGCCGATTCGCAGATGGCCGCGCTCTACCTCGGCACCAAACACCACTGGCCGAAGGTCCTCTGCGACGCGCTGCTGAGCTTCTGCGTGGCGCTGCTCCGGATTCCCGCGGCCGACCGGCAGTACTGGCTCAGCCGCCTTCAGGACGTCATTCCGCAGCTGGACGCCGACGCCGTCGTCGGTTTCGTCCGCGACGAGAGCGGTGCCATCGTCCCGCGCCACTCCGTGCAGGGCGTCCAGCTGGACATCGAGGCACCACCCAGCAACGACATCGCGAAGATGCTGGGGAATCCGCCGCTGCACAGCCCGTACTGGCGGTACGGCGCCATGGCGACCAAGGTGCTCGGCATCGTCCGGCTCGACGACCAGGTCCGCGACGGCATCACCGACACGGCCCGCCGGCTCGACCGGATCTCCACCCTGGAGGACGGCTTCAACGCGTACTGGGAGTTGATGGGCCTGCGGCTGCACCGGCTGTTCGGGGCCCCCGATCTGCCGACGCGGCTGCGCCGCATGGTGGACCTGGACGAGATGCTGCGCTGTGCCGTGCATCTTCCGGTGGTGGCGCCGGACAGCTGGTGGGAAGAGATCCGCGCGGAATCGCTCCAGGTCATCGAGGAGACCGCCGACGGGGGCAGTACCACCCATGGCGTCGAGGTCATGAAGCTCAGCGGGGACTACCACCAGTTGGCGGCTCAGGGCCGTTGCCTGGGACGGCCGCGGGACAAATCCTTCTTCGAGCCCGACGGCAGCGATCCGCGGATGACCGGCAAGGTGGCCGCCTGCCTCAGGTTGTACCTGAGCATCGACGACCTGGCGTATCCCGGACGGGTGATCTTTCATGATCACTGAAGCCCGGCGACGGGCCGCCGGCCTCGCCGTCGCGCTGCTGCCCGTGCTGGTGGCCGGGCTGCCGGGCCGGCCGTCCTTCGCCACGCCGCCCGGCGGCGATCCCACCGCCGCCGAGGTCGTCAACTCGCTGGACGTGGACAGCCTGCCGGCGCGATACGTCGTCCTGGTCGACCGGTCCGCATCGACCTCGGGCGATCGGTTCAGCACCGCCGTGGAGTCGGTCCGGGAGATCGTGGGCAGCATGGCGGCCGCCGACCACCTGACCCTGATCGCGTTCAACGACAAACTGGTTCAGCTCTTCGACGGCCAGGTCGACGAGGGTGCGTCCGCCGCGGTGGACCGCCTGGGCGCGCTGCTTCCCGAGCACAAGACGGACATCCGGGCGGCCCTCGCGCAGGCGGTGGAGACGCTCGAATCGGCGCCGGCCGACCAGCCCGCGAATGTCCTGCTGATCACCGACGGGAAGGAGTACGGCCCGTCCGGTTTCCGCCGCTCGGGTGTCTGGTCACAGGTGTGCGCCCGAGGAGCCCGGCTGGCGGATCAGCGCGTGGTCAACGCGTACGCGGTGCCGATGTCCGACGCCGACGGCGACAAACTGCTCGGCCAGGTCTTCCCCGGCGTGATCACGCCGGAGCTTCCGCCCGATCAGTTCGCCGAGACGCTACGCCGCATCAAGAACCGGATGGGCCGCCACAAAGCCAGCGCATACTTGACCGCCGACAACACCCGGGTGCGCGCGTCGGTGGTGGGTCCGATCCGGATCACCGGGCGGACCGCGAGTGTGCCGGTGCTGCTGACTTCGGAGAGCACCTACGTGCCGATGAGCGTCGACGCGCTGGGGCTGACGACGGGTGGGCTGCCGCTGGAGACGACCGCCCGGCCCGGCCCGCTGATCCTGCGGCCGCACCAGAGCACGACGGTCGAGCTGACCGTACGCCGGACCGGCTGGCGGCACGTCGGCATCGGACATCCGCCGGAGCAAGACGGTGCCCTCGGCGTCACCGCCACCGTGGCCACGCCGTGGCAGTCGGCGGCCGCCGAGCTCGACGCTCCCCTGAAGCCCACGCTGGTGACGGAGCCGCAGCCCGCATCGGTGGTGCTGGGTCCCGCCGTGCCGGCCAGTTACCTCGTCGTCGGCGTGCTCGGCGCGTCGGTCATCGGCCTCGCCTGGTTCTTGATCGCCCGGGCCCGCCGCACCGCGCTGAGCGGCACGTTGCTGATCCGCGAGCCGGGGATGGCCGAACCGTACCGGCTGATCCTGCGCGGCGGCCGGGGCCGGATGCGCTTCCCGCCCCGCCGCCGGAGCCGGTCCCTCACCGGCGCGGGATCCGTGGTCGCCCGCCAGGTCCGCAGGACGCTCGGCACCGGCACCGAACCCGAGCTGCGCATCGCGTATCGCCACCGGCGCCGGCGCGGCAGAGGCAGCTGCCGGGCGGGACAGACCGAAACCATCCTGCAGACCGACTTCACGTACTACGACAGGTAACGGAGGCGCGATGCGTCCCACTTTGGTGATCGGGCTCGGCGGCACGGGCAGCTGGGCCACCACATACGTGAAGCAGCGGATGGCCACGGAACGCCGCTGGGCCGAACTGGACGGCGGTGCCGCCGCCGATCCCCCGCCGCTGCTGTTGCGCACGCTGGACGTGGACCGCGGCGAGCGGCCCGAGGTCGGCGCGGTGACCCTGGAACCGAACGTCGAGGACCTGTTCCTGTCCGCGCCGGTCGGCGACGTGGTGGACAAGTTCCGCAACGACCCGCACGGCGCGGCCGTCGCGTACCCGACGATCGCCACCTGGTTCGGCGAGCAGGACGCGCGGCAGGTCAAGCCGGACGACGCGATGGCGTTCATGACCACCGGCGCCGGTCAGGTACGCAGCTTCGGGCGCCTGGCGTTCTACACCGATCTGCTGAGCGAGGCGACCGTCAGCCGGCGCTTCCAGCTGGCCTTCGACGAGCTGCTGCAGGACCAGGCTGGCGCGGCGCTGAACGTCTTCGTGGTGTCGTCGGTCGCCGGCGGCACCGGCAGCGGCCTGCTGCTCGACGTGCTGGCCTGGCTTCAGCGGGAACGCGAGAGCCGCGGCGCCTCCTTCCGGACGTCGGTGTTCTGCGTGTTGCCGGGCGCGTTCCGGCGCACGCTGGAGGGCAAACTCCGGACCACGGGCGAGGCGAACGGCTACGCCGTACTGCGGGAGCTGGACCGCATGATGGGCTGCGAGGAGCCGATCGACTTCCAGTGGCGGCCACACGACCTGCACCGGATGACCAAGCCGCCGGCCCAGCACGTGTTCCTCATCGACGGTGAACGCGACGGCACCGGGCAGCACCTCGATCGCTTCCCCGCCGACCAGGTCTGCCCGGTCGCGGTGGCGGACGCCATCTACTGCCAGGTGCTGCCGACCGCCGAGGGCGACATCAACAGCTACCTGACGAACGTGCAGAACTACGTGACCGGGCGCCGGGACCTGTACTCGACCTTCGGCGTGTCCACTATCGAGTATGCCTGGGAGCCGATGCTGCGCTCGTTCGTCCTCGAGGCGGCCGAGGCGATGGTGCAGCGGATCCGCACCTCGACCGGGGCCCGCGCGGCCGGTCTGATGGACCGGTTCCTCGGCGGGACGCTGGCCGTGGACGGGCAGGAACTGCTGCCCCCGCCGCTGCTGGAATACCTGCGCGGGGAGGCGGCCGAGACCGGCATGCTGGTGGCGCGTCCGTCCTGGTTGGACGCTCCCGGCACGCCGCTCGGGATGGCCCCGGCGCCGAATCTGCCGGCGCAATTCCCGGGCATCCGCCGGCTGGGCACCGACTATCCGAACGCGGTCGTGCACGGCGAGACCGCGGCCCGGATGGCGGATTTCCTCGGCGACACGAACGCGGCCGGCGGACTGACCGGAGCGCTGGCCGACAACGTACGCCGGATCGAACGGCAGTGGCGCTCGGATGTGCTGACGCTGACCGCGCACGCGATGTCGCAGCCGGATGGCGGCCCGGCCGCCGGGGAGATCGTGGTCCGGTTGCTGCGGAACAGGTTGCGGGCGGCGAGCGACCGGCTCGAGCGCGGCGTGGTGCGACCGCATCTGGACGCGACCCAGGCCGAGGCCGACCGGGCGGCGGCCAAGCTGACCGGCTCCGGCCGCGCCAAAGCCTCGGCGCAGAACGACTATCTCGCCAGCGCTCAGCGGCTGCTCAGCGCGGAGATCCAGCACCGCTGCCAGCAAGCGGCCGGCCGGCTCGTGGGCCGGCTGCTCGCCGGTGTCGAGGACCTCGCCGAGCAGGTGGGCGCGTGGCGGGCGGCGTTCGACGAGGTGCAGCAACAGATCGCGGCGGACCGCGAGGCGGTGCACCGGGCGCGGGAGAAGGCCGAGCGCATCCCGCTGCGCCGGCTCGTGCCGCGCATCGCCGACCAGTTGCTGGAGCGGCGGCTGTTCACCACCGCGCTCGGCGAGCCGGGCGCCGACGGACTGCCCGCAAGGCTTCCCGCGGCCGCCTTACGATGGCAGGTGGCAGCCCGGCACGGGGATGCCTACCTGGCCCTGGGACGAGTCACCGCGGGCGGGGGGCACCGTACGGTAAATGATCTTGTCGAGTTGGCCACCGCCAAGCTGTCCCCGCTGTTCGCCCCGTTGCGCTCGATGTCGGTGTTCGAGGTGCTGGAACTGCTCGGCGAGTCCGCCGGCGAGGTCGGCGGGACCCTGGCCGAGAGCGGCGGCTGGCTGTCCGGCTACGACATCGGCGAGCACCACCGCGAGCTGAACCTGCGCGGCCTGGACGACAACATCCAGGAGATGCGTTACGTGCTGGCCGCGTGGCCGCCGCTCGACCAGCCGGGTGGCCGGTTCGCCGGGGAACTGCGCACCTTCCTGAGCCATCAGGGGATGAAGTTGGAGGACGTCGGCCCGGCCGCGTCGGGATCGGTGCGGCCGACCTCCGACAAGATCGTCTACTACGCCGCCCGGCATGGCCTGGTGCTGTCCGGCTTCCCCGGCGTCAGCGGCCTGCTGCCGTCCTACGAGCGGCGCAAGGGGGGCCCGCTCTCGCCACACGTGCTGCCGCCGGAGAAGGGCGCGGCGATCCTGGAGGCACGCGCCGCCCGCCTCGTCGACGACGGCATCATCGAGAGAGGGCTGGGCCTGATCACCGGGCGCCGGCTGGCGCTCTGCAGCGACCTGCCGCTGCTGCGCGCGTTCGCCGTCTGCCTCGCCGCCGAATCGTTGCGGCCCAAGGCCGGCGACGACGGTCAGATCGCCAGCTGGTGGCTGGTCGGGGCGTACGACGACGAGGAGATCGGCCACGGCACCGATCTGTTCGAGCTCGTGCGCGCGCTGGCGGTGGGCCGCAACGCGCACGACCGGCGGCGCGCTACGGCGGTCAAGCAGGCGGCGGAATCGGCGCTGCGGTTCTCCGGCGCGCAGGATCGGGTTGCCGACTTCTTCCGCTACGCCGCCCCGCCGCACATCGACAATGGACTGTGGGAGCTGCTGGTGGTGGCCCATGCGGACCAGGACCCGACCGGATGAGTACGCGGAGCGCGGCGCTCGCCGATGTCATCGGCGAAGACGGGTACCTGAGCCTGGCCCGGGCGCTCAAGCATGACGGGCAGACGGCTCGACTCGCGGACGAGGGCGAGCTCACCGGCGGTCGTACCCCCGCCAAGCTCGCCGTCATCGTCATCGACGACGAGCTCCAGAAAGACAGCTTCAAGATCGTTCTGAAACGTTGCCCGCCGCCGGACGGCGCCCCGTCGGAGCCCCTCGCACACGCCACTGCCCTGCGAGAAGCCAACAAGTTCAGACGGCACCTGGTCGAGCAGCTGCGGCCGCCCATCGACCTCGACGACGGAGGCTGTCTGGTGCTCCAGCGCCTGGCCGGCGGCGAGGTCGGCGGGACGCTCGGCTCCATGCTCGGCGGCGGCAGAGCGGGCGCGCATCTACCGGACGCCTGCCGGGAGGTGACCCAAGCGGTACTCCACGAGTGGAATCCGACGGCTCCCGGCCGGCCGATGAAGCTCTCGGCGTTCATCGGCATCCGCCTTGGCGATCGGCTGAGCCCGGGCCGTAACTTGCGCACCTGGCTGGACGCCCGGCCCGGCTCCGGGCCGGATCAGCTCACGGTGCAACTGCCGGACGGCAGTTGGGCGCCGAATCCCGTGGCCCTGGCCACCGGCGGCTTCGACGGCGATCTCAACGTCGACGCCATCCTCGGTCGCGCGCACGGGGACCTGAATCTCGGCAACGTCCTGCTGCCGCAGCGGCTCCAAGCCACCGACCTGGTCGGCTTTCACCTCGTCGATCTCGCCGGCTACGCGTCGAGCGCCCCGCTCACCCATGACCCGGCGCATCTGCTTCTGGCCGTCGTGGGAGCGGAGCTTCGAGAGCTGGGAGCGCCGGCCCGGACCGCGACGATGTGGGCGCTGCTCGACGCCGAGGAGCGGGACACCAGCCGCGGCAGCGCGGTCCTGCTGGACACCATCCGCGAAGTGACGACGGTCGGGCGCACCTGGGCCAAGCCCAGCGGCCGGGTCAAAGACTGGCGGATGCAGACGTTGCTGTCCTTCGTGACCGCGGGCCTGATGAACGCCGGCCGTACCTTCTACTTGCCGGACGAGCGCGAATGGTTCTTCCTGCTCGCGGCCCACGCCGGGGCACTCTATCTGGATAGCGCCGGAGTGCCGGTGCCGGCGGGTGCCACACCACTGCCGGTCGACGGCTCCGACGAACTCGCCAGCTTGCTCGCCGACATCCTGGCGGTGGAGGCGGACGAGGGTGCCTGGGAGCGGGTGCTCGACCGGCTGCCGCCGGATCTGCTTCCGTTGCGGGAGAACGACCCGCGGCACCATCTGATCGCCCTGCTGGCCGACCACCCGGCCCGGGCGGAGGCGCTCGTGGCGGCGTTGCAAGCCGAGCTGCCGCGTTCGTGGGGTGTGCAGGCCTTCGCCTCGGAGCTGCACGCACGCAAGCTCTACGAATTCGACGACTGAGCCGCACTGGAAGACCCTGCCGCACGAATCGACACCGGTCGCAGAGATGACATCCAGTAAGCCTTCCCGCCAGAGCGACGGCATGGCTGCGGTGCAATCATGGTTGCCGATTCGTGGACCCTTCCCGGATGAGCACTGATCCCGTCGTGATCCTCACGGCCTTGAACGTCGAGTACGAAGCCGTACGCAAGAGGCTGAGCGACCCGCAGGTGTACTGGCACC
>Ga0307512_10002683_pt1 | contig 21903 bp, 14 predicted proteins | sample 14_EM_MG_FD_200267 | JGI IMG/M metagenome (GOLD analysis project Ga0307512, IMG submission 200267) | Populus trichocarpa ectomycorrhiza microbial communities from riparian zone in the Pacific Northwest, United States - 14_EM | ecosystem: Host-associated > Plants > Roots > Unclassified | place...
AGTTTCAGAATTTTCAGAGTATCTTGAAATACGTACTTTCTCAATTATCTTGGCCAAACCTGGTTTCATAGCGGACACCTTATTGATTCTAGCGTTGCCTTCTTTTCGAAGTCTTTGACTCTTCCCAGTATGTGTGTTTTCATTCTCTCCAAATTGCTGATCGCGCTCATGTGCTTCCCACGACTTTGTACAGCCTTTGACTCCGAGACTACTCAAAAATGCACCTAAAGCAAGCTGAATGACATGCGCCATGCATGGTACGTGAGTTCTCAATGCAGGCCACTCGATTCCTGAGGCCTGAAGTGTGGATTGTAGTTCCCGAGTCATCGATTGATTTGAGGAGGCGTTGTCAGTTGTACTTCCGAACAAGCAGCCATCAGTAAGTTCAAAACGATCTACAACTTTCTTCAAATGTGTGGCTAGCCTTGCTCCAGTATGTTGACCCTTGACCTATTATCCTGAATTAGCTGTTGAAATAGAAAAAGAACAGGCTACTGACCTCATCGAAAGCGAGTTGCACTTCCCGCATTGCCCAATTCTGATCTATATAGTATGCAATGACCGACGTTATTGCCAATGTGTTTGTTGAAGTCCACCCGTCCAAAGCTAAACTAACTTTATTTCTTGTTGGCAACTGCTTCTTAATTGCATCCACAGTCAGTGAGTATTCCCTCCGACAGATGTTGCTGAAGGTGCTGGCTGACGGTAGCACCAGCTCGCTGCGTAATGCGTTATATGACCACCGTAGCTCAAGATTTGATATAGGGTTCCATGGCATATGAGCCAAAACACATCCTAACATCAGATAGCGATTCCAAGTGTCTTGGTGAAATTCGGCAGTTACAAAGTCCTTATCTGCTAGTTTGGAGCGTTTTGTCTGGAAATACAGTCAATATAGGTTACAAGTCAATGTCGCCAATCAATTTCCCTTGCGAACTTACTATTGTAATCCCACGACTTCCTTGCCTCTTCAAACTGGCCAGTGCTGCTTCATCGACTGTTGAACTAGTCAATTCAGTAACCTCCGACTCTGTCAATTCGTTCAACTTTGCGATGTGCGCTTTTGCAAGCAAGTGTTTGCCCATTGAGCTGGTCCCATGTTCTGATGGATGGCGAAGAACTTGATGACAAACGATGCATATGATGCCAGGGCTGCCGGTCTCCTCAATTCCGCAATGCAGATAGAACCGCCATGAAGGCGCATGTCCAAAATTCTTCCAAGCAATAGAACGCTTCGAGCCCACATTCAACGAAACCCACCAAACATCGAATATGATTTGTATAGTAAGGTCGTTCAAATCACGAATAAAGACACGTTCATTTTTGGAAGATATCATTACCTCTAGCAACGAGGTATTCAGAGATTGTGAATTCCACATGGCGGTAGGAATTGGATGGCTGCGTATTTGGAATTGAAAGGATGTCAGTAGGTACAGTATGATCAAAAAGAACGCTGGTTCTTAAATATTGACTCCAGAGCTATGAGCAACAAAGAGGTAAGCCCTGTGAGACATTGCATGCATAGTTGTGAAGTGGTATACGAGGACGTATTGGAAAGACTGACCATTAAAAATTAACTTTCAGTGCAACACGATGCAGTATGTTGCTGTGTAGGTTACTGCGCCAGCACAAAAACTGTTGACGCTCTGTTGACGCACATTTTTAGGAGGCAGTAGTGATATTGTCCATAGCATTTTTGCCTATAAAGGCGGCCAATACTTCAATTCGGGATTCAAGCTGACGCACAGCCCTTCGATGATGCATGATGCAGGACCAAAAATCATTGACAGTCCGTTGACAATCAATCTTAGGAGATAGTCGCGATGTCCTCTCTAGCATTTTTGCGTTGAATGGCGGCCGATACATTCAAAGTAGGTAGATGTCGTTGCGCAGCCTCCGGATTATTCCAAATGCAAGACCAAAAATAGTTGACGCTCTGTTGATGCTCATTTTTAGGAGATAGTCACGATGTCGTCCCTACCAGATATGCCTAGAAAGACGACCAATATTGCGATTATGAGTGATAGTAGTTGCCCAGCGTTTGGATTATCCAAGATGCAGGACAAAAAATCGTTGACACTCCGTTGACGCTCATTTCTAGGGTATGGCAATGAGCATTTAACTTGTCCTTTTAACCAGAAAAACGTCCAATACATTCACTTTGTTAGGATGTGACCATCTTGCCGTTTGATTGCAGATTGTGAAAGACTATGAATCATTGACGCTCCGTAGATGCTCACATTACACACAGCCTAACTGTCAATGTAAGCTCAATCATTGTAGTCCAAACCTATATTGAAAATATTGACAGCCAATCGTTCTTTTCTACGTATTATTTTTGCATCCCGATGCTTTGTCGCCCCTCACTATCTGATTCAATTCACCCTGCGTGACATGAGCGATAAATGACGTAGCCACATCGCATCCCAGCGCTTTCGGCTGGCACTTAGCGGCATGCAGACCCGGCCACTAATTTTTCATTAATATGGCCTGACTGTCGCACCATTCCTGATCCAGCTCCTTTTCCTCGGTTTCCATGACCTACCATAAGCAATTTTCAAAATCTCGACCATGTGGACCAGGGCAAAGCACAAAGTTGTGCATTTGGATGCATGGATGAATGCAGCATGACGGCTGTCATGCATACAGGTTTGTATCGCGCTTTGACCGCTCCATCAATGACTTGTATGACATCACTTACTTAAAAGTAGTTGGTAAATTTCGTCACTAATTTAGTTTTTACTTTCGCACTTAACAGTAACAGGAAAGACGATAACCGGCTCATTGGTCGTCTTGCGGCGTGATTTGGTGTTGACCACGTTAGAATGGTGCATATGACCCTTGCACATGCACAGATGAATTATCATGTCTCACAATTTGGACACTGAAACCAAGACAAAGCTGACACGTAGCAAAATAGAAACGCAAACTGCTTCTCACAGCTCTAGATCGTCAAAAGTTTCAATTTGGCTATCTATTCCTCCGCAGAAGCAGGAGCTGTCACCATTTCTTCGTCCGAATCCGATTTCTATATGGTAATTAGCTCGGGAGGCAATATGCAGTGTTAGGCACTTAATGGTTGAACTGGCGTGGCATACGTCATTAGCGACGAATCGGACTCCGCGCCAGGCAGGATAGAGGATATGCATTCAGGCGACTTTGGTTTCCCAGAGCCTACTCACATATGGCTATTTCCTGGTCGAGAAGTACATTGCGGCATGGGCAATATTCCCCGGACGATATCAAGAGTCTCTAATAGTTCTCCAAATGTTGTTGCGGAAGGTGCCGTTTCAACATGATCCGTTTGGAACTTGATGATTGCTGGAACCTTCAATTCAGACGTTCCGTACTCCTTTTCTCTTTCGCGGAAGTAGTCGGCCGTGTCCCCCCATCCCGGTCGTGTCAATTGATCAAGCGTCATCTGCCTCTGCCATCACCTCTCCGTGCGGCGTTGTACCGATTTGGAGATTGTGCCCATCACCCAGCCGGGTTCGTCATCTTCACTCGGCTTGCCCTGCTCTGTATCATCGTCTTCTTCTTCATCTTCAGCATCCTCCTCATTGTCGGAACTTGCAAGATCGCTCAGACTGTCTCCGATAGCATTCAGCATCTCTTCAAATGTCTTTTAGGGCTCTCTGGTGGTCAATCCCGCCTTTTCAACATTGCTCATATCTTCTTGCCTCTGCTTAATCGCTGTCTCTGCGTCTTCAACTCGCTTTCTTGCCACCGCAGTCTCTCTCTCCACATAATCCTCTATCCATTCCTCTGTCTCTTCATTGCTCAAAAAGTGCGTTTCTCGTTTCTTCTCCGCCGCGAGCTTCTTTTTGGATTGCAAGCTACGCAATGCTCCAAGGGCTCGGACCCTTTCAGCCTCCAGCCCGCTCTTCCCTTCATTCACTCGATGACGTCGTCGTGTAGACTGCTTTGTTGATTTGCCATATTTGCCCGCCGGGAGAGGGGAAATGTTCTTTTTTGGAGCATTGACCATTGCATTCCGTGTTGACTGTTATTGGGAGAGATGTTGGATGTTGCAAGGTATGGACCATATGGAGGCAAGCTGCGTCTTTTATGTCAAGGTTGGTACGCTTGATCAACTCGAACAAAGCAAAATCTGTGTTCTGACTGTCACTAAATTGGGAATAGTCATGTTAACCGTACAAATTGACTCGATTTTTAGTGTCAGTTTCATGTACGATCCAGGTGATCTCTTGAGACAAACATCACCAGATGTCCTTTCCGTCGAAGAATATCCTGTTTATATGTAACATTAATCAGATTTCGGCTGTCGTGAACTTCAATTGATGCCTGAAAGCAAACATACAACATCTGGCCGACTCTCTGCAAATCCCGGGACTGTTAGAAACCCCGGCAACCGGCAGCTATACGCAGGCGGATTCGTCATGAGTAGAATGTCCAAGTTGGCGGTCGGTCAGTCTATTTTGACTTGAAGCTAACTATATATTCCTCAGAACTTCCCACTTCTTTTTGTTATCATCTTCCTCTCCTTTTCCACACCAGCAAGTCATGACTACACAAACACCTCAGACAGGCGAGAGCGGATTCGAATCGAGCGAAACAAAGGGCGCTTCATTCAACGCCTCACTTCAAGGTACACAACAACAACATAGACACCAGTCAGTGCACCGCGAAGCTGCCAATGTAGGCACCGAAAAAATGACCCAGGACGCACATTTAAAAATCGTCTGTAAAACCGGTAGCAGCATGAACAAGAAGCAGCACGCAATTGGATGTGAGTATGTCCATATTATGGTGGACGGCAGTCAATTGATGGAATAATGAACAGCGGGTATACGGAGGGAGCTACGTGACCAATATCTTGCTGACCTTAACGGGAAACCCCCATGGTCGACGTAGGCCTTTGTCCACACAGTATGGGAAATTGATCATCACGATGTTGTCAGCTCTGGCATTTTCGCGGACCAATTTGGTGATAAGCATCCTCACGAATGGACCAAAAAGGCTTTAAACACCGTAGAGGAGGCTACAGAAGCATATATGGTAGAGGTAATTGCCAATTCTCACTTTCAGAAGCAGCAACTAATATCTTGTAGGTTTTCAACATTGCTGCGACTATGGCAAGGCAAGGAGGTCGGGTACAGCTAGAACAGTCAGACATGTGCGTGGCGCTGAATATGGCGAAAATGGCCAAAGGAGGGTTATCGCGCGCCGCGAGAGAGGAAGCGCAACAGCTGATTACGAAGCCTTGCGCAGTAGTCTGGGAAGAGAAGATGCGGGGTGTTGAATTTCCTGGGCATAGAAAGGTGAAAGCTTCAATAGAACGACACCCGGCAATGGTTTATGAAAATCAAACTGACGGCTGCCTTCCTTGCCACAATGGCACCTCAAGGTATCCACGGACAGGCTGGAGGCGCAAAGGCACGGGCGCACCTCCTCCAGTCCAACCAAGACAGCCAACACCAGAACTAACGCCACCTCTACCCGGAACGCCACCTGTGCCATCTGGCGACCAAAATCACAGCCAAAGTTCCAAAATCCCAAACCTGCCCGCTGGATTTGAATATACACATGCTCCTCTTCCCGCCGTTCAATTTTTCATTCTTGATACATTTGCTGAGGATAGCGAGCACGATGAAGATTTTATTCCAGATTTGCGGAATGATGAAGAAACGTCCACTGGTTAGTACACTATCTGCTGCATGGTAATACAGCTAACATTCATTTTGAAGACGACAGCAGCCAATCGAGTGAAACTGCCAGTGAAAACGAACATGGATTGTAAGGAACGTGATTTTTGAGTGTAGTATTATCTACAATTGCCGGACACTTTATAGCATGTTTTAAAGGATCTATTTATATGTATTATTAAAGAACAATGTAGTGATAAAGGAGATGGTACATGAAGAAGACAGAAAGGGTGTCAAAACATTGTTAATGATATTTTCCGCCAAATGAACTCATGATATATTGTGAATATGCCCATGGCAAAATGAGCATCAACAGAGTGTCAACGATTTTTGGTGCTGTAAGTCGGGTAATAAAAACGCATTTTGGTAGTGAATATACATAATAGAAGTTTTGCAATCCCTTATAGGGAAAAAAGAACGCGACATGCTCCCTGCCCCATCTTGAAAATGCGCGTCAACGGAGCGTCAACGATTTTTGGTCCTGTAAGTCGGGTAATAAAAACGCGACTTGGTAGTGAATACACATAATCAAAGTATTGGCGTCCTTTGTAGGCAAAAGAGTAAGAAACACGCTCCCTGCCCCATCTTGAAAATGAGTGTCAATGGAGCGTCAATGATTTTCGGTCCCATATGTCGGGTAATGAAAACGCGACTTGGTAGTGAATACACATAATCGATGTGTTGGCATTCTCTATAGGCAACACAGAATGCAACACGCTCCCTGCCCCATCTTCAAAATAAGCATCAACTGAGCGTCAACGATGTTTGGTCCTGAAAGTCGGGTAATAAAAATGCGACATGGTAGTGAATACACATACTCAAAGCGTTGGCATCCTTTATAGGTAAAAGAGAATGAAACACGCTCCCTGCCCCATCGTCAAAATGAGCGTCAACGGAGATTCAATGATTTTTGGTCTTGCATCTCGGGTGATCTAAATGGCTCTTGATCGCAGACACATATAAACGAGGAATTGGCCGCCATGATAGGCAGATAAGCAACAGTCATTTGTGCGACAGCCTTCCAGGCAGTCACAACTCGTTTCATTTACAATGCTGCAACCAAGAGTTCATGAGCGTTTTAGCCTACAGAAACGGTCAAAACATCGTATACAGACAACAACGGCCACATCACACTTTGATTGCCCATGATGAAACGCCAAATATCGTTGACGCTCCGTTGACGCTCATTTCCAAAATGGGGCCGGGAGTGTGCGGCTTGCTATTTTGCCAATAAAGGCAGCCAGTGTGTCGATTATGGATAGCAATGACCAAATCACATTTTAATTACTTGACTTACAAGACCTAAAATCGTTGATGCTCTGTTGACGCTCAGTTTTAGAATTGGGCCGGAAGGGTGTCTCTCCTGTTTTTGAGTATAAAGGCAGTCAATACAACTCAAACAGTCAATGATATCCCAAAGTCAATATTTTGCAATTAACAGTAGGATATCTGAATGAGACGATAAATAGAAAAACCCGAAATGCAGAACCGGACATTGGAACCGACGGGTCTAGCCAAACACGGCACAACCCGCGGGTTGAAGGGTACGGGTCTGGGTGTGGCCCGCCAAGACTCACCGGGTCGGGTTGCTGGATGGTTCTGGAACCAAACTGACCCGTTTTTGCGGGCCAAACCCGGACCGCTGGCTGGTTACCCAGACCCGTTGCTAACACTACTTGCTGGCAACAGTTCACATCGCAAAGTAAAACGAATTAACACAGTTGGAAATGAGTCAATTGACTACATCGACGGTCAATGAAACAGCTCAGGCCATCCCGAAGAGGCAAGGAAGTCAAGGAATTACAATAGGAAGTGCGCAGAGAAAATTTATATTTGACATCCAGGTTGATCCATATTGACTGAAATGACAGACAACAGACTCCAAACTGGCAGCTAACGACTTTGAAACTTCCAAATTTCACCGAGACACAACGAATCAGTACCTCCAGTTCGGATCTGTTTGAGCTCATATTCCATGGAACAATAAATCAGGTCTTGAGCTACGACGGTACTAAAAAGCATTACAAAGTGAACTAGTGCTGCTGTCCGCCACAACCCTGAGCAATGTTTGCCGGAGAGAATATGCACTGACCGAGGATGCAATCAGGAAGTCATTGCCATCCCAAAATACAGTTAGTATAGATTTGGACAAATGGACATCCACAAACAAACTCAACATAACGTCGGGAATTGCTTACTATATGGATCGAAGTTTGCCATCACGTGAAGTACAACTCGCATTCGATGAGGTTGATTGCCTATTCATCTCCGCTTTCGAATGTTATTTACGGATGATAGGTCAAAGGCCAACACAGTGGGGCATGACTATTCATTCATTTGAGGGACGTACTTGATCGTTTTGAACTGACCGACGGCCTTATGCTTGGAATTACGACAGATAGTGCTTCGTCAAATTTCTTGATGACATGAGCACTGCAATCAACACTTGAAGCCTCCGGATCGAGTGGCCTACATTGACGAACCACATACCATGCATGGCGCACATCATACTACTGGCTTCAGGTGCATTCATGAGCAGTCAGGGTGTAAATGGCCGCACCAGGTCTTGGGAAGCCCATGAGCACGATCAGCAATTTGGAGGGAACAAAACTATAGACATTGGAAAGAGTCAAAGACATCGATAAGAGGGCAATGCTAGAATCAATAAGGTATCGGCCATGAGACCAGGGTTAGCAAAGATAATTGAGAAAGTACGTATTTGAAGATATTTTGAAAGTGCTGAAACTGACCTTGATATTGCAGAGAATGGATGCTGAATTGAGTACGCTGACACCTGGTTGTCGACACTAATTCATTCACTGTCAAAAAGTCAAAGTTGGCATTGCGGTACCACCTATTATGGATGTGAAGACACGTTGGAACTCGACAGTGGAGTTGTTTCAGTGAGCCTAGACATTGCGACAATTCACCAGCGATTGGCCCCAAAATTCACAATACGGCAATCACCGGCCACTCTCCACAATACAGGATGACTGGACCATTGTTAAGTACTTCATCAAAATTTGGAAGCCATTTCAATATTGGACCCTGTGGATGTCGAAGAGGCATATAGTCACATTGCATCATGCCATCAGAGTCTACAATGGCATGTTCGGACATCCGGATGGCGTTATGTGAAGTTCTGTTAAGAAGCAGACTCAATGGATGGAGGACTTGTTCTTTGCCGTGAAGTTAGCTCTACAGAAGCTGTTCAAATATTATGCTAAAGGTACTCCACAGATGGGTATGCTTCTCATTTCTGCACAGCTCATCGATCCCTTCCGGATGTTGTGATTGTTTCGGAAGTGGGATAAGGAAATGAATAATATTCCTGAGGATGTGCCATTCTATAGTACCCAATGTAAGGAGGCCCTTCTGACGTATGTGGAGAATCAATGTTGAGCCAAACATGGATGTGTGCCAGTCAATAAACCCGAAACCGTATCGAGCAGCAATCCCATCCCCTCTGCAATGGCTTCAGGATCTGGTCAATCATCTGTCGATCCATATGATTTGTCCAGCGATGATGAAGAATATTTCACACCTAACAGTGTGGCTGAAAGAACACCCGGGTGAAGCAGTTGTGCAACACACTTATCGACTGCTGCCAGGCTATATCCGAATTCACCGCCTGAAGCACCTGGGAACCGGGGGCTAATTAATCCAAATCTCAATCATTCCCACTCCGACCCAATGGAGATTAGCAGGCCATCCTCGATACCGGACATATCCGAATGGTGGCACAAGCCAGAGGAAACGCACTCAGAGTATGCCGATATCTCCAATGTGGCGCGCAACTTATTCTCTATTATACCCCAAGTTGACGGAGTGGAGTCCAGTTTTTCCCTTGGGCTAGATGTTATCAGCTGGAGGCAATCAAAAACCACAGGCGAGACCGTTTGCAAAAGAGTGGTCTGATGGCATTTGGTTCGAGCCAATCACGGGATTTTGGCAGGGGACGACCCAGCATTGGATCTGACACACAAAGAAAATGACTCAGAAATGAAGAAAGAGGCAGAAGAAACGAGATTGCACAGAATGGCCAAGGTCCACGACTTTTTGGAGATGTGGCAGGGCAGCCAGAACCTATGTGCTACACAAAATGAATCTCAGGCTGAAAACAAGCAGCTGACAGCCGTAGGATACATTTCGGACATGGAAATAATCATCAAAGCATCCTGGTCACTCTTTCTACATGATGGTGCGGCTGCCTTTAAACTGTCAGAAAGATCACCTTTGCCAACAGCTTTGTCTTCAAAGGACCTCCCTGGAGGACGAACTCAGAGATTAAATGTCCGCTAATTCCGAAGAATCAATCATCATCCCGTTGAAAGTGATGAGGATAGCGCACCTGGAAGCATTTCAGATACCGAAGATTGTGTAAACTGGAATGGCGACTTGGACAATGCAAATAACACAGTAGACGATTCCGCAGCAGATGTTGAATTTGATATAGAGCAAGGCAGTGGTACGGATGATCCCGAATGCCTAGAGCAGCGGGATGTGAGTGCCAAGCTACATGTTCCCTGATTGATTTGGCCAACATGGAAGTCAAAGAGACAGGATGAAAAGATGTTTATGACGATTAATGCAATAGATACGAGGAGGAATAGATGAGTGAAGCAAATGCAGGACAGAGTCCGTCAATATTTCAGCAGCTTCTTTATGTAGGTTGACCAAGTGTTCCAGTTACAGATATATTATGGGCGAATGGCGAGCAGTAGCTTGTGAATATCGGTTGATAAATGGATGTATAGCAGGCGTGATGAATCTTTTGGCAAGATATATAAAAATCAGTCATGTGAGAGCGAACAGTGCAAGAATGTTACTGTGCTCGTCTTCGCCAAAGGGCAGAGTCACAATCTGAAAGAAAGACAACCAATAAGTTCAAATCATGATGAAAACAGTTTGTGATGGCAGCAGATGTTAAATGGACAATACATTATAATGAGCGTCAACAGAGCATCAAAGATTGGTTGTCTTTTAATTACGGTAATTGAACAGTGACCTGGTCACTGTTATGCATAAACCACGTATTGGCAGATTGTATAGGCGAAAGCGACAGCAACTCGGTAACTGCCCCATTCCGAGAGTGAGCATCAACGGAGCATCAACGATTTGTGGTCATGTAAGTATGGTCATTGAACTGTGATATGGTCGCTGTTATGAACAACCGACCTATTGGCAGCTTGGATAGGCAAAAGAAACAGCAACACAGACACTGCACAATTCTGGGAATGAGTGTCAAAGCAGCGTCAACAATTTGTGCTCTTGTATGTACGGTCATTCAACAGTGATCTGGTCGCTGTTATGCATAACCAATGTATTGGCAGCTTTTGTAGGTGCAGATGGCAGCAACACAGTCACTGCCCCATTCTGAGAATGAGCGTTAACAGAGCTTCAACGATGTGTGGTCTTGTAAGTCCGGTCATGGAACAGTGATCTGGTCGTTGTTCTTCATAACTGACGTATTGGCAGCTAGTATAGGCAAAAGAGATAGCCACTCGGTCACCGCCCCTTTCGGGGAATGAGCGTCAACGCAGTGTCAATGATTTGTAGTCTCGTAAGTACGGTCATTGAACAGTGATCTGGTCGCTGTTATGCATAACCGACATATTGGCAGCTTGTATTGAAAGAAGAGACGGCAACATTGTCGCCGCCGCATTCTGGGAATGAGCGTCAGGGGAGTGGCAATGATTTTAAACTGTGCATCTGGGGTAATTTCTGGTCCGATTGGTTGGAGACATCCATTTACGGGATATTGGCAGCCATTCAGGGTAAATACAACAGCGACATGCACCCGGCTGCATCCTGAACATGAGCTCCGACAGGGCGTCAACAGTGTAAGGTCTCGCATATTTCGTAATCAAGCCATCACCTGGATCTTTGCAAACATCATCGACATATTGACCGCCTTGATAGGCAAAAATACAATACATCGAAGGTAAAACACAGATTCCAAATTGATCGATATTGCAAACTGCACAACATTCAAAAACGTCGTATTGGTTGTTGAAAATGCGATTTTGATATGAGACTATTACCAAACTGCAAAAACAAGAGCCGTATATGAATTTATAGATGGACCTTCTGGGTGACCCACTGACAACCTGCCAAATTTGGACATGTTGGGAGTTCAACATCTAAGCGTACCCAAGTTGACGGTTCGAGTGTATTGACAACTAGGAACCCCAATTTGGCAATGGTTTGGTATGGACCCGAGTCCGGACCCGATGTGATGGTCTTGAACCGCTGCTAACACCACATAGAGGAATTCGGTATAGTGCACATGGTTTAACATATTATGAGCCCAGAAACCGAGTGGATACTACACACCTAACTCAGATTTCGATTCTGAATTTCAGTATTAACAATATCAATCTAGTGGATTACAGTCCTACTGAATGTCTGTAGGAATGGTAATATAGGCAAATCAACAATGATTCGGATTGAGAAGGTTGATGGTACACACTATATGAATGGATATTTGAATCACCAAATTCTCTTGAAACAGATCTATATTCCTGCTTTCAGACATTATCATACTCAATAAACCACCAGATGTAATGGACAGCACAGAGTTTAAAGTATTGAAGATACGGGGTGGAATTGCATGATTGACACTGATTCTGGAAATGGTGAAGTCCTTGCAGCAGCAGTATTGATTTCAGAAGGATGTAAAAGAATGGGGCTGGGACCTGCTATAGAAGACCTTGAATTCAAAGTGAAGTCAAATGTTGGGGCACTCGAAGATGTAATATCATTTGTTCAGATTCAGCAATTGTGAGACTCTATATGAGACCTGGACAATGAGTCGGAGGTATATGAATCACTTCAATATCTGCACCGATACCAAAACCGAACTGTCCATAGTTATGTGATTCTACACAGCAAACACAGTTATGACCCAGAAAATCATATTCAAAAGGATCAGGATTGGGGGTTATTCCCCAATTCGAAGTGCAATATGATCCAAGGTTTCATCAATAACCTGTACGAGATGGAAATATACTCGAATTTCCTCGAATCAACACTTCAAATGAACCACATTCTCATGACTGATGTGAAAACAACAAATTACACCTCCAGCAGCCGAAGCAGAGTTTGCAGTGGAATGGAAAAGTCTAAAAGACTCATTATGGTGGTAGTAAGGGATATAATAGTGGTTTCAAACATTCCTAGCATATCAGTGACTGTGACAATTGGAGTGATACATATGAATTGCCACTGAAGGAAAAAAATATGCCCCAAGGTATATTACTTTCCATGTACTGTACTAGTGGACAGTGCATTACCAGTAGAAACAACTTCACCTTCAACAATTACAATAACAAAAATTTGAGCACTCTTGGATGACAACTACTTATGGAGAAGTCCCAGCAAGGATAGCGGGTACCTGGATTGTTCCACAAGGGATAAATTTGCAGTAGTTTGTACAGATTAGTATGGTACACCCAGAATGCAAAGAGAGAATAGTGGAAGAGTTTCTATCTTGTAGAAAGAGTTGCAGATGATGCCAGTGGACACGGAAACATATGATTAAGATGTCCTTTGGCTGATGGCTATAGATTTGAAGTGGTTGTTGGAAACATCTTACATGTTGAAGAAGCATACAATTCCCTGCTACAACTGAGATTTATAGGTCTGATTGGAGATTGTCTTATTGAATGCTAACGTATCAAAATGGGATCCAAATAACTGAAAGTCAGTGTGTAAGAATGAGAATGATGTTGAGTGCCTGGTGGAAGATATCATATCCAGATAATGTACCAAATTGGACGGTCTTTCTAACTAGAGGTGTAGTTTGCAGAAAAGACATATTGAGGAGAAGGATAATTGTATTGGAGGAGCACCAGCTATGGTTGATTGTACTGGAAAGATAGTACGCTTGATATCATTTGGAATGCACGTTAGGTAATCTGCTGTTGTCATCTGCTTGACAATGTGATATCTGGGCTTATAATACTCCCCTGGTGGACTGTGAAGACTAATTAGGGTATGGTTATAACATGGTTAGGTTTAGGTTGAAGTGTGGCAGAACCTTTTACAGTTTAATTCATGTCTATATGACGATTATACTTATAGATAGTCTGTAAGTTTTGGTTGATATAGAAATTCAGTATGATGGATACTGTAAAATACATTTCTGGCAACCACATAGAATCAAATTGTTACCAGGTGTAGATAATGTGAAAAACTGGGTAGAGTTGGAACTTGTGAGGGACTGTATCTCTGTGAGATTGGTGGAAATGTGTAGGTTAAGACAAGCGGTTGAATATGAATCTCTATGTATGACTTATCCATTCAAGCACATACCACTTTTACACTATTCTGTGTCTTTGGAATTGTGCAGCTATATTCATGATTAATATGAATATATGATAGGTTTAACTACAGTTGTATACTATGTTCTGGGGTTGTGTGTGCTGAAATCAGGAAGCGTTTAAGGTATGATATTGATTAACGAAATGTGAAAACATTGGTTGAAGTGTGCTGTCATCACGTGGGAGATATAATGATAAGGAGAAAAGAACTGAAACAGGATGGAGAAAACGCTGTCAGATACCAAGAAGATTTAGTGGGAGACTGATGCTTTAAGCTCTTGTTAAAGCTAAGATTGTTAGCAAATTCGTCATAAACACTCACTTACACTAAGATTTTGCATTCTCATATATAATAGACCACCTAGTTGAATTAGAAATTCATTAAGAGTAGTACTATTACAAAGATGATTTCCTGAAAATAATATGATTTATAATTGAAGGAGTTAATAGGAAAGATAATATATATTAGGAGATAATATCACTATGCTAAGCCAAATAACTGAATGTAATAGATGAAGTTGAGATATACACAGTGTTGAAGTTATGGAGATGATTGGCAGAGTAAGTTTATATAGAATATGTCATTATATGTCATTTAGTTAAAGTGGGCAGCTGCTATATACAATAGATGTCATCTAAGACTTAGATTTAATCGATTATTTTGCAAGGTTCTTTACAATAGATTATTAGGCAGGGTAGTGTTAGCAACAGTTCCAGACCATCACTTTGGGTCCGGGTCCGGGTCCAAACCCAACTGTTGGCAATTTGGATGTACAGGTTATCAACAAACCAGAACCGTCAACTTGGGTATGGTTTGATGGCGAACTCCCAACCCATCTGAATTGGGTGGGTTGTCACCGGGTTGCCCAGCGGGTCCATCCATAGATTCATATGACGCTCTTGTTTTTGGAGTTTGTTAATAGTATCTTATCCAAATCGCATTTTCAACAACCAATGATATGTTTTTGCATGCTTTCCAGGTTCCAATATCGATTAATTAGGATTCGGTGTTTTACCTTAGATATGTTGTATTTTCGCCTATCATGGGGGTGAATAATTCCGTTATAAACGCGCAGATTCGCGCGCTGCCCTGATTAACCAATATACAACAACTTAAACAGTTAACGCTTTGTTTACACTCATTTTCAGGATGCGGCAGGGTGCATGTTGCTGTTGTTTTTGCCAGTAAAGGCTGCCAATAATTGATGAATGGATGTCTGCAACCAATCAGAACATAAATTACCCAAGATGCAAACCTAAAAATTGTTGACGCTCTGTTGATGCTCATTGTCAGAATGCGTCAGGGAGCCTGTTGCAGTAGTTTCTCCTAGTAAAGGCTGCCAATATCTGATAACTGGATGCCTGCAACCAAGCAGAACATAAATTATCCAAGATGCGAAGCTAAAAATCATTGACGCTCGATTGACGCTCATGCTCAAAATGGGGCGGTGACCGTGTTGCTGTCTCTTTTGACTATAAAAGCTGCCAATACATCAGTTATGCATAACAGCGACCATATCACTGTGTAATTACCATACTTAAAAAACCACAAAACATTGACGCTCCACTGACCCTCATTCTCAGAATGGGGTGGTGTCCGTGTTGCTATCTCATTTGTCTATAAAAGCTTCCAATACATAGGGTATGCATAACAGTGACCAAATCACGGTGTAAGTGCCGTACTTACTAAACCCCAAATCGTTGACGCTCCGTTGACACTCTTTCTCAGAATGGGGCCATGACCATGTTGGTGTCTCCTTTGCCTATCAATGCTGCCAATACATCGGTTATGCAGAAGAGCAACCAAATCACTGTGTAATTACCGTACTTAGCAATCCACACATTGTTGATGCTGTGTTGACGCTCATTCCAATGAATTGTCCATTCAACATCTGGTGCCATCGATAATTGTTTTCATGGTGGTTTGAACTTATTGGTAGTCTGTCTGGCAGATTGACACATAGCCCTGTGGCAGAGCCGAGCGCAGTAACATTCTTGCACTGTTCACTCTCACACGACTAAAATCTGTGTATCTTGCCCAAAGCTTCATTGCGCCTGCTATACATCTGTTTATCAACCGATATTCACAAGCCACTGCTCACTATTTGCCCATAATATGTCTCTAACTGAAACTCTCGGTCAAGATACATAAAGAAGCTGGTGAATCATTGACGCATTCTGTACTACATTGGCATCACTCTCTGATTCCTCCTCATTTCGATTGCATTGATCATCATCCACATCATTTCAGCCTGTCTCTGTGACTTCAGTGTCGGCCGAATGGATCCGGGAACATATGGTGTTGCACTCACATCCCGCTGCTCTGGGCATTCCGGATCCTCGATGCTAGTGTCTGCCTCTATATCGGATTCAACGTCTGCCACCCAATTTTCCGGGCTATCATTTGGATTATGTAAGTCCCCATTCTGGTTAAACCAATGTTCGGTGTCCAAAATGCTTGCAGGTGCAACATCCTCATCACTTTCGACTGGATCAGAGTTGATTCGTTGGATTCGGTAGACATATAATATAGGAGTTCGTCCTCCAGGGAGCTCCTTTGCTGACAATGGTGGTGGCAAAGGTGATCTTTCTGACAATTCATATGCAGCCACACCGTCATGTTGAAAGAGTGACCAGGATGCTTTGACGATCTCTTCTGTGTTCAAAATGTATCCGACTGCAGTCATCTGCTTGTTTTGTGTGCGAGATTCTTTCTGGGTAGCACATAGGTTTTGGTTACCCTGCCACATCACCAAAAAGTTGTGAACCTTGGCCATTCTGTGCCATTTCCTTTCCTCCGCCGCGTTCTTCATTCCCAAGTCGGTTTCTGTGTTCGTTCTATCCAATTCTGGGTCAGCGCCGGCCAAAATCCCACTAATGGCTCAAGCAAAGTGCCTTACAACGACCATTTTGCGAAGGGTGTCGCCTGTGGATTTTGACTGCCTCCAGCGGATGAGATCTCGGCCAAGGGACATGCTGGCCTCCACACCGACACTGTGTGGTATGATAGAGAATATTTTGCGCGCCACATTCGAACCATCGGCGTACTTTCAGTGTTTTTCCTCCTGTTGATGCCACCAGTCGGGTATGTCAGGCAACCAAAATGCCCTCCTAATCACCATTCGGTCGGAGCGGTAATCATTCAGATCCGGATTAATTTGCCCCCAGTCCTTCGGTGCTGCAGGCGGCGAACTCAAATAAAGCCTGGCGGCCGTCCATACAGGTGCTGCACGATCGCTTCGTCCAGGTGTCGTCTCAGCCCCATTGTCAGGTGTGCGATATTCTTCATCATCGCTGGACAAATCATATTAATCAAAGGATCATTGTCACGATCCTGAAGCCAGTGCAGAGTGGATAAGATTGCTGCTCAGGACAATTTGGTGCTTATTGACTGGCACACGTCGATGTTTGGCACAGTATCCACCCTCCACATACTTCAGAGAGGCCTCTTGATATTGGGTAGTATACGATGTCTCGTCCTCAGTGTTGATATCCATCCCCTTGTCCCACTTTCTAAACGATCGCAACATCCGAGAAGAATCGAGGATATGTGCAGCAATGACACGCATGCCCGTTGTTGGTGTTCCTTCACTGTAGTATTTGGACAGCTTCTGTCAAGCTAACTTCACAGTGAAGAACCAGACTTCCTTCCATGGAGTCTTCATCTTGGCCAAAGCTCACATCACACGGTCCATATGATGGAAGATGTCATTGTACACGTCAATAACGTGATGCAATGTCACTGTATGCCTCTCCGACATCCACAGGATCCAATATAGAAATCGCCTCAATACTTCTATTACATACTTCCCAATGGTCCATTCATCTTGAGTTGTGAGAAGTGGCTGGAAATCAGTGTATTTTGGATTTCGGAGCCACTCGGGTGTGAATTCCTGTGATTGGTAAGCGCACTCAAGCGACTCCAGTGATGAGTTGAAACGTGTCTGCACATCCCTGATGGGTTGTACAGGGAGGCGAACTTTGGCGTTTTGCCAATCAATGGACTCGTTTCAACGACTAGGTGTCAGCGTAATCAATACAGCAAGCATTGTCTGTTATATGCAGGTCAATTTCAGGACTTTCAATATATCGTGAATTAAGTACTTTCTCAATTATCTTTACTACACCTGGTTTCATGGCCGACACCCTAGTGATTCTAGCATTGCCCACTTTTCGCAGTCTTTGACATTTCCTGATGTCTACGCTCCCATTCTCTCCAAATTACTGATTGCACTCATTGGTTTCCCAAGACTTGGTGTGGTCTTTTACACCAAGACTGCTCATGGATGCACCGAAAGGCAGCTGTATGATGTGTGTGATGCATGGTATGTGGTTCCTCAAAGTAGGCCACTTCATTCCAGAGGCATCAAGTGTTGATTGCAGCTCCCATGTCATCGAGTAATCTGAGGAAGCATTATCAGTCGTAATTCCGGCCAAACGGCCATTGGTAAGCTCACAACGATTAAACACATCCGTCCAATGGACGGCTAGTCTAACTGCAGTATGTTGGCCCTTGACCAATCATCGATAATTAGCTTTCGAAACGGGAATAGGACAGGCGATCAACCTCATTGAACGCAAGTTGAACCTCATGCAATGCCCAATTTCTATCAGTATAGTAAGCAATCACAGACATTATGGCTGGATTGTTCGGTGATGTCTATCCGTCCAATGCAATACTAACTGTATTTTGTGACGGCAATTGAGTCCTAATTGCATCCATGGTCAGTGCATATTCCCTCCGGCAAATGATGCTATTGGTTGTAGCGGACTGCAGCACTAGATCATTTCGCAATGCATAATATGACTGTCTTAGCTCAGGATTTGATATAGCATTCCACGGTATATGAGCTGAAACGAATCCTAACATGACGTAGCAATTCAATTTGTCTTGGTGAAATTCGGAAGTTTCCAAGTCCTTCGCTGCCAGTTTAGAATGTTTCGTCTGTCATTTCAGTCAATGTGGAATAACCTGGATGTCAGATATGATTTTCCTCTGCGAACTTACTATTGTGATTCCTTGACTTCATTACCATCTCAGGACGGCCAAATCTGTTTCATCAACCGTCAAAGTAGTCAATTCAGTAATCTTTGACTCTGTTAATTCATTTAACTTTGGGATGTGAGCTGTTGCCAGCAAGTGTTTCCCGATTGAGCTGGTCCCATGTTCTGATGGATGGCGAAGAACTTGATGACAAACGATACATAGGACGCCAGGACTGCTGGCCTCCTCAATTCTGCAGTGTAAATAAAATCGCCACGAAGGCACATGGCTAGAACGATTCCAAGCATTAGGCCGCTTCGAGCCTATATTCATTGAAGCCCACCAAGCATCCAAGATGATTTGCAAAGTAAGGTCGCACAAATCACGAATAATGACATATTCATGTTTGGATGTTATCATAACCTCGAGCAACGAGATGTTAAAAGATTTTGAATCCGACATGGCATTAGGTACTAGAAAGCTGGGTAATCCGACTCGAAAGACTGCCGAAAGGAATGATACAGTCAAGCAGACAGTGGGTTGTTAAATATTGCCTCTACAGCTGCAAGCAAAAAAATCAGATCTGTGAGACATTGCATGCATATTCATGAAGTTGTATACAAGGACATATTGAAAAGACTGACCGCATAAGACTCAATGCAGTTCATTCCTCTGTAGCTTACTGAGCCGCCACAGAAACTGTGGACGCACGGTGGGCACTCAATTGTACAAGCGGGATGTGATATCATCACTAGCATTTTTGCCCATACAGGCAGCTGATAAGTTGATTATGGAATAACTTTGTTCCATAGCTATTAGATTATCGAAGATGCATGACGAATCAATTGATAACGGTCCATTGACGCTCATTTTTAGCGGGTGGTAGCGATATTGTCACTACCATTTTTGCCCAACAAGTTGGCCGATGCATTGATTCTGGGTCAATGGCGATGCACAGTGCTGTGAGTGTCCATGATGCAAGACCAAAAATTGTTGACGCTCCATTGACGCTCATTGTTAGGAGGTGATAGCGATATCATGACTGACATTTTTGCCCATAAAGGCAGCCAATGAGTTGATCATGGGTTAACACTGTTCTATAGCCCTTAGATTGTCTAAGATGCAATACCAAAAATTGTTGACACTCCGGTGACGCTCATTTTTAGGAGGTGATAGCACTATCGTCACTAGCATTTTTACCCATGAAAGTGGCCGATACATTGATCATCAGTTTATGCAGATGCACAGCTCTTTGAGTGTCCATCATGCAAGACAAAAATCATTGACAATCTGTTGACGCGCATTTTTACGAGGTGGTAGCGATATTGTCCGTAGCACTTTTGCCCATAGTGGTGGCCGAGACTACGATTATGGGTTCATGCGATTGCATCGCCCATCGATTAAGCAAGTTGCAGTGCCAGAAATTGTCGACGCTTCGTTGACGCTCATTTTCAGGTGGTAGCGACATCGTCAGTAGCATTTTTGCCAATAAAGGTGGCCGATGGATTGATTATGAATTAACGCCCATGCACAGTGCTTTGAGAGTCCAAGATGCAAGACCAAGAATCGTTGACGCTCCATTGACCATCAGTTTTAGGAGGTGCTAGCGATATCGTCGCTGCCATATTTGTCCATAAAGGTGGCCAACACTTCGATTATAGCTTGATGTCATTGCACAGCTGTTTGATTATCCAAGATGAGAGAACAAAAATCGTTGACGCTCCATTGACGCTGATTTTCAAGAGATAGTAGCGATGATGACGCTAGCATTTTTGGCCTTAAAGCCGGCTCATTGTTTCATTATGTGTCACAGTCACCATGTCTTGTGTTTAATTATGAGACTCATAAGACCAAAAATCATTGACATATCGTTGATGCTCATTTCCAGGATGGGTCAATGAGCGTGTCACCATCCTTTTTACCTATAAAAACTCCCAATACAATCACTTTGGAAGGATGTGACTATGCAGCTGTTTTTTTGCCAAAAATGTAAGACCAAAAATCATTGACACTCTGTTGATGCTCAACTTAATGACATACGAACAGTCAGTGGATGCTCAACAACTGCATGGAAAAATGCAAATTGTCGTCATTGGCAGTCAATAAATCGTTTCTATGTATAGACTTTTGCATCCAACAGTATCCAAGCATCTCAATTTCTGATCCACCACTAGACACGTTATCTGAGTGATAAATGACATTGGCCTATTACTGTCCAGCGGTTCCGGCCTGCAATTAACAGCATATAAATCCGTACACTAGTTCTTGAGATATTGAGCTCCACTTCCTCACCTTTTCTCATCCAGCTCATTCTCCGCGATTTCCTTGACCTTCCATACGCAATTTTCATCATCTCGACCATGTGCACCAAGTCTGTGCAGAGAACGATGCAGTTGGATGCATGATCGTATGCAGCATGACGGTCGTCATTCATTCCGCTTTGCATTGCACTTAGACCGCTGCATCTATGGCACGTATGACATCACTGACTTATATTGTGTTAGTGAGTTTCGTCTCTGAATTAGTTTAATTTGTCTGACTTACCTGTACCGGGCAGGAAGATATCATGTTGATTGGTCGTCAGTCAATGAGATTTGGAGTCTAGAACATTGGCATAGCCCATCCGACCCTTGCACACGCATAGACGGATTATCATGTCTCCCAATTTGTTCACCGAAATCAAGTAAAAGCTGGCACGTAGCAAAATAGGTCCAGGTATTACATTTCAACTTGATACATCGTCACAAATGCCGATTTGCCAATTCATTGCTCCGGGGACGCTAGTGTTAGCATTGGTTCCGTTTTCGGACAGTGTCAGATATCCCTTCGGCGGTATTGGGCCCACAAAAGGGCCCACTTTCGCATATGCTGCGCCTTGTCGCTTATAACAACACAGCCACCCACTTAAACCCCCCCCTAGAATATTATG